>Ga0134126_10007024_pt1 | contig 14135 bp, 11 predicted proteins | sample KB31752_FD_96881 | JGI IMG/M metagenome (GOLD analysis project Ga0134126, IMG submission 96881) | Terrestrial soil microbial communities with excess Nitrogen fertilizer from Kellogg Biological Station, Michigan, USA - KB3-175-2 | ecosystem: Environmental > Terrestrial > Soil > Unclassified ... | reverse complement strand
AACTGGCTGCAGGCGGTCGAGGGCGATCTCGACACCAGCCATGTCGGCGTGCTGCATTTCGGCTTCATCAAGCCGACCGCCGGCATCGCCGCCGATCGCGCCGATCTCACCGTCAACCGCGCGCCCGAATACAAGATTCACGAGACCAAATACGGCCTGCATTACGGCGCCCATCGCCCGTCGCCGACCGTCCCCGGCGGCACCTATTGGCGCCAGGCGCATTTCCTCTTCCCGTTCTGGATCATGCCGCCGGTCGGAACTCTCGAGAACAATGTGATGGTGCGCGCCTTCATCCCGATGGATGACAATCACTGCATGTTCGTCGGCTTCGAATCGACGCGCTTCATGCGCCAAAACGATCGCGAGCGCACCGCCCGCAAAGACGGCGACGGCGCCTATCTGCGCGACAATCTTTTGCCAAACGAGAGCGGCTGGTACGGCCGTTATCGCATGGTCGAATGCGAGGCGAACGATTATCTCATCGACCGCGAAGAGCAGAAGACGAAATCCTATACCGGGATTGAAGGCATCCACACGCAGGACCAATGCGTGACCGAGAGCATGGGCGGAACGATCGACCGCTCCTTCGAGAATCTCGCCCCCTCGGATATCGCCATCGCGCGCAACCGCCGCATGCTGATGAATACGGTGAAGGCCTTCCAGCAGGGCGTGCGCCCGCCCTCGGCCGACGATCCGACAGTCTATGCCAATGCGCGCGGCGGCCATTACACGACGACCGCGACGGGCGACTGGATCGAGCTCTATCAGCAGGAACTCGACAAGCTGCGCACGCGGACGCCGGAAGCCGCCGAATAGACGAGCATAGAAGAGCGCTCGCGGAACGGCCTAAGAGGATCGCGGGGCAGAAGCCGAAGGGTTGCTCGTCGCGCGGCTTTCCTCGCGCTCCGCCTGTTCCGCAAGCAGGTCATAATTCTTGGCTATTTGCAGCATGTGCTGGCGGTTCGTTTCTGTCGACAAACCGTCCGCTAAGGCTCTGGCCTCATCGGCCATGCCACGCCAATACTCTGACTGCAATTTCCCCTCCAACCCGCGCAATTCGACCAGAGGATTTTGGCCAAGATACTTTGTCGGAATTATGTCCGATAGAAGACATACGGCCTAAGCAGCCTGCGAGGCTGGGTTTGTCAAAGATAAATTCCGGTCGAACTATAGATCTCCATGGATCCGGCGCGGGCTGTGAGACTGAAATGGAAGATTCAGCGACAAGATGCCGCAAGCGCCCGGCTCTCCGCCGAGACTAGGCGCGAGAGCGCCGCAAAAGAAACTAGGCGGCGACCGCAGCGACGGCGGCGTCGCGCGACGTGCAAATCGGGATGATGCTGTCGATACCGGCGGTGTGGAGCACGGACGCGACCTCGGGCAGCGGCGAGAGCAGCGCCATTTTGCCGCCGCGCGCCGACATGGTCTTGCCGACAAGCAGCAACAGCCGCATTCCCATCGACGCGACGAAGGGAACGCCCGAAAGGTCGACCACCACCGCCTTGCGCGCGCCGGCCGTGGCATTGAATTTCAGCTCGACTGCGCTTGCGCAGGCGACATCGAGCCGTCCCCGCAACACGACCAAAGTCGTGCCGCCGGGGAGCTCTTCGATGTTCATCTCCATACCAGCCTCCTCCTCGTTATTCGAATTCGTTCTTGCGGTTAAGCGCCGGCCGTGCCGAGCAGCGTATTGATCTTACCGAGCAGGCGCGGGAAATCGATGGGCTTGGTGTCGTAATCGTCGCAGCCGGCAGCCAACGCCTTGTCGCGATCGCCAACCATCGCATGCGCGGTGAGCGCAATTACCGGGATGGCGCGCGTGTTCGCGCCGGCTTTGACGCGGCGCGTCGCTTCCCAGCCATCGATGATCGGCAGATCCATGTCCATGAGGATGAGATCGGGGTCTTCTCGCATCGCCAGATCGATGCCTTGCTGTCCATCGGCCGCCGCCACCACTTGAAAGCCCTTGCGCTCCAGGCGGCGCGAGAGCATGTCGCGATTCAGCTCATTGTCTTCGACCAGTAGAATTTTCGCCATCACTTGCGATCCCTGACTAGCCCGCCGCAGCCGCTCGCGGCCCCGGACGCGGCCGCAGCACGTCTCGGATCGCGGTCCTGATATCGACCCCGGTGGTCGCGCCCTTGGCGATCACCTTGCGGGTCGCGTTCTGTAGCAGATCGAGCTCCTCGGCGCCCAGATCCATTGCCGTCACCACAATGACCGGGATAGTGTTCCAACCATCCTTCTGCTGCATGCGGTCGAGGAATTCGAAACCGTCCATCACCGGCATCATGAGATCGAGCAGGATGATCGAGGGCAATTGGTTCGCTTCGAGCCAAGCGAGACCTTGTAGTCCATTCTCTGCCTCGCCGACGGTCATACCCATGCGCTCCAGCATCTGCCGCGTCATGGCCCGGATTTCGGGATCGTCGTCGATCAAAAGCACGCAGCCCTCGATTGTTTTACGGCTGTATTGGCGCAGCATGGCATTGAGCCGCTGCCAATCGATCGGCTTGGTCAGGAAGCCGGCGGCCCCGAGCGAGAGCGCGATGGCGCGATCATTCAGCATGGTGATCATGGTGACCGGAATATCGCAGAGCGCGGGATCGGATTTGAGCGCCGAAAGCACCGACCAGCCGTCCATCTGCGGCATCATCACATCAAGCGTGATCGCGTCGGGACGGAATTCGCGCGCCATGGTCAGCGCTTCCGCGCCGCTGCGCGCATGGAGGACGCGATACCCTTCGCGGCCCAGCATGGCGCCGACCGTCTCGTGGACGGCCTCGTCGTCATCGACCACCAGCACGCTGACATCGCCCGCGATGTCGCCCGACATTTTCGGCTTCGCGGCGGGCTGAGCCTCAGGCACTGCTGCGGCCGCCTCTTGCGCGGGCAGGCTCAGGGTGAAGAGCGAACCCTTGCCGACCGCGCTCGTCACGGTGACATCGCCGCCAAGCATGCGCGCGAAATGCCGCGTGATCGCGAGACCCAACCCGGTGCCGCCATATTTGCGCGTGGTCGAGGAATCGGCCTGGGCGAAAGCCTGGAACAGCTTCTCCATCTGCTCGCCCGTCATGCCGATGCCGGTGTCCTCGACGGCAAAGTCGATCGTGTCGGCGGTGCCGTTGTGCCGACGCGCCACGGTCAGCGTCACCGTACCGTCCTTCGTAAATTTGCTCGCATTGCTCAGGAGATTAAGCAGGCTTTGTTTCAGCTTGGTGATATCGGAATCGATAATTCCGATATCGCTCGCGCAGTCGATCACCAGCCTGTTGCCGTTCTTGGCGGCGAGCGGCTCGATGATGCCGCGCACCTCTGCGAGCACAGCCGGCACGTTCACCTTCTCCATGAAGAGGGTCATGCGCCCCGCCTCGATCTTGGAAAGATCGAGAATATCGTTGATCAGGTTGAGAAGATGCGTGCCGGCATTCTCGATCTTGGCGAGATCGGGCAGATAATCGTCGTGGCCTTCATCGCCGGCTTCTTCCTGCAACATCTGGCTATAGCCGATGATGGCGTTGAGCGGCGTCCTGAGCTCGTGGCTCATATTGGCGAGGAAATCGGATTTGGTGCGGCTCGCCGCCTCGGCCGCTTGCTTGGCGTCCATCAGCGCGAACTCCGCCTTCTTGCGTTCGGTGATGTCGGTAAAGATGGCGATGAAGCCGCCGCCCGGTACAGGATTGCGGTGGATCTCGATGATCGAGCCGTCCGGACGCACGCGCTCGTAGGTCACTCGGCGCCCGACGGTCGCGAGGCGCTTCCTTACCTCTTCCTCGACATCGACACCTTCGCCGAACTCGCCGCGCTCGCCGGTGTAGCGCAGATATTCGCCGAACGTGTGTTCGCGATCGAAGAATTCTTCGGGTAGATCGAGGAATTCGCGCATTCGCGAATTCCACAGCACCATCTTCTGATGCTTGTCGTACATCGCGATGCCTTGATCCATGTTCTCAAGCGTCGCGCGCAGCTCCGCCTCCTGGCGCTTGCGCCGGGTGATGTCGCTGAAGATCGCAATGAAGCCGCCGCCGGCAATCGGATTGCGCGTGATCTCGATGACGGTGCCATCCGGGCGGACACGCTCATAGGTGAGCTTACGCCCCAGCGTCGACACGCGTTTCTGGACTTCCGCATCGATATCGACGGAATGGCCGAATTCGCCGCGGGCGGCGACGTACCGCAGATATTGGACGAAGGTATGCTGGCGGTCGAAGAACTCGTCGGGTATGTCGAGCAGCTTGCGCATGCGCTCGTTCCAGACGACCAGCCGCAGCTCGGCGTCGTACATCGCGACGCCCTCATCCATGTTCTCGAGCGTCGCCCGCAGTGATTCTTCGCGCTGCGCGATCTCGTCCGTTTGCTGGGCGATCACCTTCTCGTGATGCTCCCGGCCACGCGCGATGGTGCGGGCGAGCCCGCCGATCTCATCGTCGCGTGCCACCGGCATGTGATTGTTGCCTTCGGGATGGCGAATCGCCTCCCGAATCCGGGCGATTGGCACGGCGATCGTCCAATAGGCGGTCGCAGCAATGGCCGCAGCGCCGGCCCCCGCGATCACGATCGCCCCTTCTGCCGCCCTTGCAAAACTGTCAGACAAGCCGGGGAGGGCGAGCAGAACCACGACCTCTGCGGCCAGGATGGCAACAAATGCCGCCAGCGCGACTCGCTGGGTGAGACGGCTCCGCAAAAGAGGCAGCATGGCTTCTAAGCCCCCTACCGGATTAGTAAATTACCGCTGCGCCGGGAGCAAGGAAAGGCACCCAAAAGCGCCCCTCGTCCCGCCGCGCTCGACCCTTTGCTGGAAGTGTGATATCTCAATTTGAGATTATGGCGGACGACAGAACCGTGACCAAAGTGGGCGTGCGGCAGCTGAAACTGCGCATCGCCAATGATCTTGCCGAGCTATCGCGGGTCGCCGAGGGTGTCGAGGAATTCTGCGCCAAGCTCGCGATCCCGGCGGGCAACGCCTTTAAGCTCAATGTCGCCATCGAAGAGCTCCTCACCAACACGATCTCCTACGGCTACGATGATACCGGCCGGCATGAGATCGGCATCGATATTAAGCGCGAGCGCGAGACGATCGTCGTCGAGCTCAGCGACGATGCGCGGCCCTTCGATCCGCTGAACGCGCCGCCGCCCGATCTCGAATCGGCCATCGAGGACCGGCGGATCGGCGGCCTGGGCGTCCATCTCGTGAAGACCCTGATGGACGATGTGGCTTACGCCTACCGCGACGGCCACAATCACATCACGCTGCGCAAGAAGATCGAAGCTGATTCAGACGACGGCTAGTCGCCGCAGCGCCAGCCCAGTGATGTCGTCGGATTGCGGACAGGCGCCAGCGAAATCGCGCACCGCTTGCACGATCTCGCCGATGACGCGCTCGAGCGGCGCGTCCGTCAAGGCCCGCAGCTGCTCTTCCAACCGCTCCCGCCCGAACATCGCGTTATCGGGCGCCGTCGCCTCGGTGATGCCGTCGGTATAGAGGTAGAGCGCCTCGCCCGGCGCGAGGCGCAGCTCGCCGGTCTGAAATTCGAACGCGGAATGGACGCCGAGCGCGATGCCTTGCGGACCTTCGATCGCGGCGACGCCATCGGCCCCGATGCGATAGGCCGGATCGTGGCCGGCATTGCTGAACGTCACGATCCCGCTCAGCGGATCGATGATGCCGAAGAGCAACGTCACGAACATCATCAGATCGTTATCTTCGCACAGTTCGCGATTGACGCGCGAGACGATCGCGCCGGGATCGGCTACGCCTCCGCCGTTGTGCAAAAGTCCGGTGATGACGCGCAGCAAATTCTTCGTCCGGGCCATGAACATGGCCGGAGCAATACCCTTCCCCGAGACGTCCCCGATCGCGAAAGCGAGCCGGCCATCGGCGATCGGGAAGAAATCGTAGAGATCGCCGCCGACTTCGCGGGCCGGCTCCATCACCGCGAAAATCTCGAGCGGCCGCTCACGCGAGGGCGGCGGAAAGACGCTCGGCACCATGCTCATCTGCAGCGTGCGCGCGGATTCGAGCTCGTCCTCGATCCGTTTCAAATGCGCGCGCACCGCATCGCGCAACGCTTTCTGCTCCAACGTCGCGCTCACGCGGGCGCGCAACAGTGTCGGATTGAAGGGCTTTGGAAGATAGTCGACGGCGCCCAATTGGATGCAGCGCACGACGCTGTCCATCTCGTTGAGCGCCGAGATCACGATCACCGGTAGCTCGTGCAACTGGCCGCTGGCTTTCAAGCGCTCGAGCACCTGGTAGCCGTCGCATTTCGGCATCATCACATCGAGCAACACGAGATCGAAAGCACCTTCGGCGATCAGCGCCAGCGCCTCCTCTCCATCGGCCGCAGTCGCAATCTCGCGATAGCCTTCGCGGTTGAGCCGCCGTGTCAGGAGATGGCGATTATCCTCGACATCATCGACGACGAGGATGCGCGCACCGCTCAGGGCCGATGCCGACTTGGTCCTTGCCGCGCTTTCCTCTGCCACCGCCCTCTCCGCTGGCGCGCCGCCGCGCGCCGGCAGGAACTGTAATCTCTTCGCTGCGGTGGCGCCATGTCGTCGAGCGCCTCGCGGACCCATGCATCGAACAAAGCCCTATCTTGGCTTCGATCATCGGGCAGGCACGAGGCCGAGGGGGTCGCATGGCATACCGGATGCCTGAGGCCGCCGCAGAGCGCATCCCGCTTCTCACGCAATAGCGATCCGATCGCACGGGCGCCTTGATCACGGCACCGCTCCGAGGCATGACTCGGCGCGTTGCGAAAAATTTTGTCGCCCCGAGAGGATGAAGCCATGGGTCAGTTTGGAGTGGGACAACCGGTACCGCGCGAGGAAGACCCCTATTTGCTGCGTGGCGCTGGGCGCTATGTCGATGATGTGCGGCTGCTCGATCTGGCGCGTGCCGTCGTCCTGCGCTCGCCGCACGCGCATGCGCGCATCCGCTCGATCAATATCGACGCCGCCAAGGCCGCGCCGGGCGTGCTGCTGGTGCTGACCGGCGAGAGCCCCGAGGTCGCCGCGCTTGGCCTGCAGATGCCGCGCATGCCCCGCAAGCGCAAGGACGGCTCGCCTGGCTTCATCGCGGCGCAGCCGCATCTCGCGCCCGGCGCGGTGCGCTTCGTCGGCGATCCGGTTGCCTTCGTCGTCGCCGAAACGCTGAACCAGGCGAAGGACGCGGCCGAGCTGATCGAGGTCGATTACGAGCCTCTGCCGGCGCTGGTCTTGACCGCGGCCGCGATCGAGCCGGGCGCGATCAAGATCTGGGACAACTGTCCCGACAACGTCGCCTTCTACCACGAGGCCGGCAACAAAGCCGCGGTCGATGCCGCCTTCGCGACCGCTGCGCACATCGTCAAGCACCGCATGGTGATCAACCGGATCACCGCGAACTCGATGGAGCCGCGCGGCAGCCTCGGCCAATATGACGAGCGCGAGGACCGCTATATCATCCGCTGCACGCTGCAAGCGCCGCATCGCAGCCGCGCGATCTTCGCCCAGCTGCTGAAAGTGCCGGAAACGCAGGTGCGCGTGATTTCCGAGAATGTCGGCGGCGGTTTCGGCATGAAAGGCACCCTCGGCTCGGAATATGTGCTGAGCGCCCTCGCGGCGCGCTTGTTGCGCCGGCCAGTAAAATGGGTCGAGGAACGTTCGGAAGCGCTGCTCGCCGACGAGCATGCGCGCGACAACGTGACCGATGCCGAGCTTGCGCTCGACAAGGACGGCAGGTTCCTGGCGCTGCGCACCAAGACGCTCGCCAATATCGGCGCCTATCACACCTCGGACCGCGCCGCCGGCCCGCCGCTCTCCAATCTCGGCTCGCTCGCCGGTACCTACACGACGCCGGCGATCTATTGCGAGGTGCTGGGCGTGATGACTCACACGCAGCTCACCGGGCACTACCGCGGCGCCGGCCGGCCCGAAGCGTCGTATGTCATCGAGACCATGGTCGATCTCGCCGCGCGGCAGATGAAGATCGATCCGACGGAGCTGCGCCGCCGCAACACCATTCCGCCGATCGCCGCGCCCTATAAGACGGGCCTCACCTTCGTGCTCGATAGCGGCGATTTCGGCCGGAATCTCGGCGATGCGCTGAAGCTCGCCGACTATGCCGGCTTTGCGAAGCGCTTCGAGGAATCGAAAAAGCGCGGCAAGATTCGCGGCATCGGCGTCACCAACACGATCGAAGGCACGGCCGGGGGCTTGCTGGAGCATGCCGAGATCCGCTTCGATTTCACGGGCACGCTGACCTTGATGATGGGAACGCACGATCACGGTCAGGGCCATGGCACGAGCTACAAGCAGGTGCTTGCCGACAAGCTCGGCATCGAGCCCGACAAGATTCGCTTTCGCAACGGTGATACCGACGAGGTGCTGACCGGCACGGGCACGTTCGGCTCGCGCTCGATGGCGACCGGCGGCTCTGCCCTGGTCATCGCTGCCGATAAGGTGATCGCCCGCGGCAAGAAGCTCGCCTCGCATCTCCTCGAAGCCGCCGACGCCGACATCGTTTTCGAAGGCGGCAAATTCACCGTCGCCGGCACCGACAAGGCGATCAGCCTGCTCGACGTCGCGAAAGCGGCCTCGACGCCAGGCCGGCTGCCGCGCGGCAGCGAGATGGGCCTCTTCGAGACCGGCACATATGACGGCGGCGCGCCGACTTATCCCAATGGCTGCCATATCTGCGAGGTCGAGATCGACGAGGCGACCGGCACCGTCGAGATGGTGCGCTATGTCGCGGTCGATGATTGCGGCCGGGTGATCAACCCGCTGCTCTTGGAAGGGCAGATGCATGGCGGCATCGCCCAGGGCGTCGGCCAAGCGCTGATGGAAAATCTCAATTACGATCCCGCTTCCGGCCAGGTGATGTCGGGCTCGTTCATGGATTACGCCATGCCGCGCGCCAGCGATTTCTGTGCCATCGAGATGGAAAGCAACGAGGTGCCGGCGAAGACCAATGCGCTCGGCGTCAAAGGCGGCGGCGAGGCGGGCACGGTCGGCGGGCTGGCCGCGATGATGAACGCGATCAACGACGCACTGGCCCGCGCCGGCGCCGATTATCTGCAGATGCCGTGCACGCCGGAAAAGGTCTGGCGCGCGCTCCAGGCGTCCACGGCGCGGCGCGCGGCGTAGAGGAATATCAGGCCGCGCTCGATTCTTTCTTCTTACTGCGGCGCGTCGCGAAGGATCGGGTGATCCGGTGATGCATGCGGGTGCGCAACGGCACCCGCTGCGCGCCAGCCGGGCGGCGACGCATCGTCAAGCGCGCTCCCGACTTCGTCTTCACCAGATGCAGGGTGCGGTCGTGGAAATTCTCGAGTCCGGGTCGATGGGCGACGGAAATCACCGTTGTCCAGCGCAACTCGTCCTTGAAGATGTTCATCATCGCCGTTTGATTGTCGTCATCGAGTGCCGCGGTTGCCTCATCCATGAAAATCCATTCCGGCTTATGCAGCAGCGCGCGCACGAAAGCGATACGCTGCTGCTCACCGCCGCTCAAGACCCGGTCCCAGCGCTCGTTCTCGTCCATGCGATCGACGAGATGCGCGAGGCCACAGCGCTTTAGTGCCGCCTCCATCGCCTTACGGTTGAAACGCCGCGGCGAAGCGGGATAAGCGATCGCGTCGCGCAGCGTGCCGAGCGGCAGATATGGCCGCTGCGGCATGAACATGATCTTGCTGCGCTTGGGCAGAAGGATCGCGCCGCTGCCCCACGGCCAAAGGCCCGAAGCAGCGCGCATCAGCGTGCTCTTGCCGCTGCCGGATTCGCCGGTGATCAGCACTTTCTCGCCGCGCGCAATCGTCGCGTTGGTTTCGGCGATCACGACATCGCCATCGGCAAGAGTGATCTCGAGGTCCTCGAAAGCAATTCTTTCCTCATTCTCGTTCGCGGCTTCCTCGATGAGCTCGATTTTCGTCACATCGCCGCTTTCGGTCGTAGATTCGATGGTTGTTTGCAGCATGTCCTCGAATTCGAGCAGCCGCGTGACGTGCGAGCGCCATTCGGCGATGAGCGGGAAATTGTCGACGAACCAGGTGAGGCTCGTCTGCACCTGGCCGAACGCGGCAGTGATCTGCATCAGCCCGCCCAGGGAGATCTGATCGGCGAAATAGCGCGGGCTCGCGACCAAGGTCGGATAGATGATGCCAAGCATCGCGTAGCCGTTCGTCATCCACATGAGCCGGCGCTTGGCGCGCATCAACACGAGTTGGGCCGCCATCACAAGACCGAAATTGCGGTTGAGCCATTTCTGCTCGTCGGCCTCGCCGCCGATCAGCGCGATGCTCTCGCTGTTCTCTCTGAGCCGCACCAGGGCAAAGCGGAAATCGGCTTCGGCAGCATTGTGCTGGACATTCGCCGGCACGATCGGCCGGCCGACCCAATAGGTGAGCATCGAGCCGATCGCCGCGTAGATGAGCGCCGCCGCGACCATATAGCCGGGAATGTCCAGCGTAACGCCGAAAAGCGGGATGCTCAGCACGCCCGACAGCGACCACAGGATGCCGATGAAGGACATGAGCGTCAGCGCCGCGTTGACGATGCCGAGCGCGAAATCGACCGCCATCTCGGTCGCGCCGCGGATATTCTCGGCGATGCGCTGGTCGGGATTCTCGATGCCTTCGCCCACGAAATTGAGCTGGTAATGCCGTCCGCCTTCGAGCCAGCCGCCAATCAGCCGCGCTGTGAGCCAGCGCCGCCAGCGCAATTGCAGGAGCTGCTTCACGTAAACCTGATAGACCGCGACGCCCATGCTGATGCTGCCGAGCGCGGCGAAGATCGCCATCTGGCTCAGGAAGTTGGCCCAATTGTGATATTGGAGCGCGTCGAAGAAATCGCGGTTCCAGATATTGATGCGGATCTGGATCCCGACCTGCAGCAAGGTCAGCAGCAGCACCCCGGCAGCGAGCAACCGGGCCGGCCAGCGCTCGTCGCCCGCCATGAAAAAGGGTCCGGCCAGCCGCAGAAAGCGGCGAAACAGGCCCGTTTCGGGCGAAGAAGGTGCTGGGTTATCCGCCATGGACCGGGTCCCGTACGAGGTTTCCGTAGCTAATAACCCCGAAAGCGAAGGAGCGTTCGACGGCGCAATGGCGGGACGCTTGGTTGCCGTTCGGAGCCGCGCTATGGAAGCGGGAGGGAGGACGTCATGGCAGAGCGTGCGAAGCGGGAATCGGGCTTCATCGGCATCGATGCGGTGATTTTCGGCGCCAAGGATATGGCCGAGGCGCGCAAGCTCTTTGCGGATTTCGGCCTCGCCAAGAAAGAAGACACGAAAGCGCGCCTCGTCTTCGCCACCGAGATCGGCAGCGAGATCGTGATCCGCCCGAGCGGCGCGAAAGATCTACCGCCACCGATCAATCCCGGGGCGCAATTCCGCGAGGTGATCTGGGGTGTCAAAAGCGCGAAAGACGTCGCGCGGATCGCCGCCGACCTCGCGCGCGATCGCGCGGTGCGCCGCGACCGCGACGGCACGATCCATTCCGTCGATGATTCCGGCATCCCTTTCGGCGTGCGTGTCTGGCGGCACCGTGCCGAGCCGAAACGCGCAACAGCATTGCCACTCAACGCGCCAGGCGCGCGGCACCGCGTCGATGCACCGAGCCCGATGTATGAGCGCGCCAAGCCCTTCCGTATCGGCCATATTGTTTTCACCGTGCCAGATGTGCCGAAGGCGGAGCGCTTTTATCTGAAGCGGCTCGGCTTTTCGCTCTCCGACCGCTATGCCGGCGGCGCCGCGACCTTCCTGCGCTGGGCGGCGCGCTCAGATCACCACAATCTTTTCATGTTCCGCCTGCCGAGCCGCATCGTCGAACTCAATCACCTCGCTTTCGAGGTGCATGACATCCACGAGGTCTTCGGCGGCGGGCTGCATTTCACCGGGCTCGGGTGGAAGACCGCGGTCGGCCCCGGGCGGCACCCGATCTCCTCGGCCTATTTCTGGTATTTCACCAATCCGCTCGGCGGCATGCTGGAATATTTCTCCAATCCGGATTTCGTCACCGAGGCTTGGAAGCCGACGAACTTCCGCGTCAATCGCTTCTCGGAATGGCATCTCGTCGACGGCATCCCGGTGCCGCGCGAGACGATCGTGCGCCCGTCGCTGAAAGCGGCCAAAGCCGGCGCCGAAGCCTGAAGCAACGACATCTGGAGGGGGACGCAGATGAGGCTGATCTCATATCGCAGCGGCAACCAGCCGGGCGTCGGCGTGATGGTGGATCAGAGCCGCTTCATCGCCCTGCGCCGCCTGTTGCCCGATCTGCCGCCGAGCCTCAAGGAGATCATCGCGCAAGGCGGCGCGCTGAAGCGCATCGCCGAAGCGATCAAGGGCAACGAGGGCGATCTCAAGATCGAGCAAGTCGAGCTCGACCCGGTCATCCCCGAGCCGCATGCGACCTGGGCACTGGCGCTGAATTTCCAGATGCATATCAACGAGACCGGGCTCACCACCTCGCCCGATTATCCGCAAATCTTCCAGCGCATGCCGATCAGCATCGTCGGCCACGGTGACGCGCTGTGGTGCCCTAACCCGGCGATTGCAAAAACCTTCGATTACGAGGGCGAGCTTGCGGTGATCATCGGCACGCCTGGCAGGCATATTCCGCTCGCGCGCGCGCTAAGCCATGTCGCCGGTTATGCCTGTTACAACGAAGGCTCGGTGCGCGAATTCCAGGGCCATAATCGCCAATTCGGGCTCGGCAAGAATTTCGAGCGCTCGGGCAGCTTCGGCCCGTGGCTCATGACGGCCGACGAATTTGGCGATCCCAAAACGCATCGCGTAATCACGCGCCTGAACGGCGTAGAGAAGCAGAATGAGTCGCTCGAGAAGATGCTGTTCTCGGTCGAGCAGGTGATCCATTACCTCTCGACCGGGTATACGCTGCAGACCGGCGATGTCATCGCGATGGGAACGCCCGGCGCGCTGAAGCCGCCCGCGGCCTATGTGGCGAGCCCTTACGATTCGCCGCGCATTCCTGGCCGCACACGCATGAAGCCAGGCGATCGATGCGAGGTCGAGCTCACCGGCTACGGCGTTCTCAGCAATCCGATCATCGCCGATCCGACGCCGCTGCAAGGTTGAGATCGCCGGCGCGAAGGCGGCACCAAGCGGTGCCGCCTTCGCCGTTCGAATGTGCGTGATGTTTTAGTTCTCGTTCGGAAGCCTGACCTGGGTCCAGCCGCCAAGCGGAAAGCCGTGTCGGCCGACAAAGGCATCGCCTTGGTCGTAGACCCCGGTCGTCGGCACCGTGATGCTGGGGTTCACGCCCGCCTTGAAGGCGTCATAGGACGATTGCGCGGTCGCTTGAGCCATTTGTCCGGGCTGAAGCGCCTCCTGCGGGGGAACCACGTTCTGTGGCGCGGCCAAGGTGATGCCGGCCGGCAGGGTGAAAACGAGCGCCAGGGCGGCAAGGGACTTTCTCATCAATCTCTCCTCAATAAAAAGCGGGCGACAGGACGGTCTCATGACCGCTCGTTCGCCCGACGGGAGGGAGATAGTGATCCTTTGTGCAAACGCGAAATCACATCCGCGCGACGCGGCTATGCAATTTTCTAACCCTTCGCCACATAAGGACTTTATCCACGATAACGTCACTCTCGCGCGACATTGCGTCGCAGCAATGCTGGCGACGCTTAGCCTGCCGCGAGCTGCGATGTGCAATGCGGGCAGCGGGTCGCCGCTTTCGGGATCGAGGATTTGCAATAGTCGCATTCCTTCGCGTCGGCCGGCGCCGGCTCGGCGGGTTTCGGCATGAAGCGATTGACCTGCTTCACCAACAGAAACACGGCGAAGGCGACGAGCACAAAATCGATGATGTTGTTGATGAAGACGCCGTAATTGAGCGTCGCCGCGCCCGCCGCCTTGGCCTCGGCCAGCGAATTGTAATGCGTACCCGAAAGGTTGACGAAGAGACTTGAGAAATCGACCTTGCCGAGCAACAACCCGAGTGGCGGCATCAGCACGTCATTGACCAGGGACGTGACGATCTTGCCGAAGGCGGCGCCGATGATGACGCCGATGGCGAGATCGATGACGTTGCCGCGCATCGCGAAGTCGCGAAATTCCTTCCACATCGCCCGTCCCCTTTCCGTAAGCGTTGCCGTACGTGTTTTGTGGTCTAAAGGCCCAACTTCTTCAAGTGGTT
>Ga0134126_10007023_pt1 | contig 14136 bp, 13 predicted proteins | sample KB31752_FD_96881 | JGI IMG/M metagenome (GOLD analysis project Ga0134126, IMG submission 96881) | Terrestrial soil microbial communities with excess Nitrogen fertilizer from Kellogg Biological Station, Michigan, USA - KB3-175-2 | ecosystem: Environmental > Terrestrial > Soil > Unclassified ... | reverse complement strand
GTCCGGCGATCCATGTGGCAGATGAACAAGGCCTCGCCCAGGGGCGAGTCCCAACCCCGGCGGCCGGCCAGGACCAGCACCTGGCCCTTGATTCCGTTCAAGGCAGCCGCGCCCGGCAGCGCATGCTCCCGCAGGGTCGCGATCTCCGCCTCATGGGCCAGCCGGCGGACCTCGCGATCCGGATCGGTGGCTCGAGCGCGGGCCAGGCTGAGGGGAATCGGTGCCTCGCCGGGAATCGCCACCAGCAATTGAGAGGTCAGGTTACCGTGCAGGTTGTCCCAGGCGCTGCCTGAGGACGGCTCCAGGGCGGCGGCCAGGTCCTCCTCGGCGGGAGACATCAGGTGGCGCGCTTGCTCGCGCGCCTGGCGGAGAAAGTAGGCATGCTCGACCGCCACGGCCGATCCGGCGAGGAGTTGATCGAGGTCCAGAGCGCCCACCCAGGCCACGAAACGAGTGTGCGCCTGCCGTACCCGCACCAGCAGATTCTGAAAGCGGCTCAGACTGGCCTGGGCCAATTCGTCGCGCGAATCGGTACTGACAAAGCCGTAAATATAAGCGCCAATGGTCCGTACTTGCTCACCGATCTGGTTTATCCGCCCAGTCAGCGTCTCAAAGGTGGCTATGACCTCGGGCCCGGCCGTGGTGGGGCCAGTGGGATCGCCAGGCAGGGCGTCAAGGACCACCACCAAGGCATCCAGCGATGAGACGAGGGCGGCGAACGCCTGGGAGAACTCAGGCGAGTCTAGGCTCGGGTACACCGAGACCAAATCCCAACGAGGGAGCGATGACGGACTGGCGATCATACAGGTTCTCCTCAGCGCCAAGCGGCGATATTCCAATCAAAGGTAGTGTAAGGATTGGGAACAAAACCCCGCAAAGCCGGCGGTGCCACCCAGAGTTGGTCGGCCCAATAGAGGAAGATAACCGGTACCTGGCCCAACAGCAGCGACTGAATACGCCGGTACACCACCGTGCGCGCGGCGGTTGGCGTGGTCGATACCCCAAGATTGGTCAGGGCATCAATCGTGGTTTGGAAACTGAAGCGGTGAAAGTAGGCCACATCATTCCCGCCCGACGCCGTGGGATAGGAAGGAATGAAGGCGCTATCCCAATAGAAACGATCGTCCGGGTCGTCACCGTTGGTCCAGGCATAGGTGATGCCGGTCGCCGCGTGGCTGAACTGAGGGCCGGTGGGTCCGAATAGTTGAGCCGCCGGCGCCTGGCGGAGGGTCACGCGCACCCCCAAGCGCGTCCAGGCCCCGGCCAGCAGGCGGTTAATCCCGGCCCCGAAGGAGTCGCCCTGGATGCTCCACAAGGCAATCGCCAGGGCGGTGCAGGTTCTTGTCGTTTTCACCGTCTGGCAGCGGTTCAGGTTTCCGCTTGCGTCGCGACTGTAGCCCGCGCCGGCCAGCATGGCCGAGGCCCGGGCGGGCAGATAGGATCGCGGGCGCAAACTCGGATCGTAATAGGGAGTGAGCGAGGGAGCCTGATCGGCGAATGCCGTCTGGCCGTGACCGGAGGCGACTTCCCGCAAGATCTGGTCGCGCGGCGTAGCGTAGTCGAGCGCCTTCCGGACCGCCAGATCGCGGAGCGGCCCCCACTGCTTGAGATCCACGTGGTACCAGGTCATGCTGGGCGCCTGAATCACTCGGAGCCCAACCTGTTCGGCGTAGGCCATCTGGCCCGCGTTGATCTGCCCTACTTGCACGCTACCCGCACGCAGAGCCGCCAGGAGATCCATGTCGTCGGGGAAGAAGTGGAAGACCACGGTGGTGAATCGCGGGCGGCCCTGCCAGGAGCGTGGGTTCGCGGTCAGAACTATCCGCCGGCCAGGGATCCAGGTTTCGACCTGATAGGGGCCGGTCCCGAATGGCCGGCGGTTGAAAGTAGCGGCCCCCAGGTTGTGGGCCTTCAGCAGGGCATGCTTGGGGAGAATCGCGGTCGTCCCGACCTCCAGTAACCATGGGGCGAGCCAACGGCGCAAGTGCATGACAACCGTATCGGGATCGGGGGTGGTCAGGCGATCGACTTGTTCCCATCCCTGAGTGCTCGCCACCTGATTTCCGGGGTTGGCGATTTGCTGGTAGGTCCAGGCTACATCGGCACTGGTCAAGGGCGCGCCATCGGCCCAGCGCACTCCCCGGCGCAAGTGGAAGGTCCAGGTTTTCCCGTCGCGCGAGTGGTTCCAGGTCACCGCCAGGTCCGGTTGCAGGCGGTTGTGATTGTCCACGCGGACTAAGGCATCGAAAATGGCGCTCTCGACCGCCTGGGCGGCGGGCGACTGGGTCAGAAGTGGGTTGAGGGTGTCGGGCTCCTGCGCCATGCCAATGGTCAGCGGGGCCGGTGACGCGAGGATGAGGCGCGCCGCGGCTGGGGTGACCGCGGGCGGCACGATCAGGGCGGCAGCACAGAGCAGCGCGATTCCGGCCTGCCACCGGGCACGAGGTAAGAGAACCTTCACGATTGGGTCAGGCATCGAATCCCGCGACCAGACGCCGCAGGTACGCCCGCAAGGGCTCGGCCAGTTCGGGGCGGCCCAGGGCCAGTTCCACGTTCGCCCTGACGAACTCAAACTGGTTCCCCGTATCGTAGCGGTTCCCCTCGAAGACATAGGCATAGACCGGCTGCGAGGAGATTAAGGTCTGGATGGCGTCGATCAGCCAGATCTCGTTGCCCTTCTTCGGCGGGGTGTTGGCCAGAATCTCGAAGATCTCCGGGGTGAGAATGCATCCCTTGACCTGCGCCAGATCCGAGGGAGATTCCTCGATCGGCGGCTTTTCAATGATCGATTTGACCTGAAAGGTACGGTCGTCGATCTGGTCGTAGGCGATCATCCCATACTTGTTCCAATCCTCGCGCGGGGCGCGGATGGCCGCCAGCACGCTAGCCCCGTATTTTTCGTACACCGCCATCAACTGGGCCACGCACGGCTGCACGGGAGGGTTGCCGTAGTCCACGAAGTCATCGCCCCACAACATGGCGAACGGTTCATTCCCCACCACGTTGCGGGCGCACAGCACGGCGTGCCCGTTTCCTAAAGGCTCGGGCTGGCGGACGAATACCACCTCGACCATGGTGGCGGCATGGACCACCGCTTCCAGCAGAGCGGTCTTCCCGCTCTGTTTCAGCCGGTACTCAAGCTCGAAATTGCGGTCGAAATGATCCTCAAGTGCTTGTTTCCCCCGACTGGTGACGATGATCACCTGCTCGATACCGCTGGCGGCCGCCTCCTCGACGATGTATTGGATGACCGGCTTGTCCACCACCGGGAGCATCTCCTTGGGCACCGCCTTGGTGGCGGGAAGCAATCGGGTACCGAGCCCGGCGGCGGGAATCACGGCTTTGAGAACCTTGGTGGGCATAATTCTCTCCTATCCTGGCCACGCCCGCCACACGGTGGGCGCCACCAAAGCGATGAGCTTACTCAACCGCGGTGATCGGCGGCCCCGGCTCTTCCTCCAGGGCGGTTCCACGCCGCATATGGGGGAAAAACAGGACATCCTTGATCGTATCCGCCCCGGTAAGGAACATCGCCAGCCGATCAACTCCGATCCCCAAGCCGCCCGCCGGGGGCATCCCATGCTCCATGGCCTCGAGAAAATCCTCGTCAAAAGCATGCGCGTCCTGATCGCCCGAGGCCCGATCCACGGCCTGGGCCTCGAAGCGCAGCCGCTGATCCTGAGGATCGTTCAATTCGGTGAAGGCGTTCGCCAGTTCAACCGTGCCGGCAAACGCCTCGAAGCGCTCCACCAGGGTGGGATCATCCGTCTTGGTCTTGGCGAAGGGCGAGAGTTCAATCGGATAGTCGATCAGGAACACGGGATCGACCAGGGCTGGTTCCACGAAGGTGGAGAGTAATTCATCGATGATCTTGCCCCGTGACGTACCCGGCGGCAAGGACAACCCCCGTTCCCGCGCGGCGGCAATCATTTCCGCCTCCTGGCCGGGAGGGTAGGCGGCGAAGTCGATCCCGCTCCTGGCCAGGATCGCCTCTCGCAAAGGAATCCGCGGCCATGGCGGCGTAAGGTCGATAGCCCGTTCGCCGTGCTGAAGAATCGGGCTGCCGTAGAGGGCAATCGCGGTCTCGGCGACCATCGACTCCACCAGGCGCATAATGTCGTGATAATCGGCGTAGGCCCAGTAAAGTTCCAGCATGGTGAATTCGGGGTTATGTTTCCGGGAAAGACCTTCATTCCGGAACACCCGCCCGATCTCGAACAGCTTGTCGATCCCGCCTACCAGGAGGCGCTTATGGTACAACTCGAGGGCGATCCGGAGATAGAGATCCTCGCCCATCGCGTTAAAGTGGGTGATGAACGGCCTGGCATGCGCGCCCCCATAGAGGGACTGAAGGACCGGCGTCTCAACCTCAAGGAAACCGCGATCCTCCAGCCACCTTCGCACAAGGGACGTGATGCGGGAGCGCGCCACCAAGCGGTCGAAGCTTTCCCGATTGGCGATCATGTCGAGGTACCGCTTCCGGTAGCGTACCTCTATGTCGCTCACCCCATGAAACTTATCGGGGAGCGGGCGGAGTGACTTGGCGATCAAGCGGATTTCGGCCGCCTTGAGGGTAATCTCGCCCGCGCGGGTCCGGAACATATGCCCCGAGACCCAGATGAAGTCACCGGGATGGAGGTTCTTGAACAGCGTGTAGGCTTCCTCGCCCACGATGTCCTGGCGAGCGTAAATCTGGACCCGGCCGCTCCCGTCCTGCACATGCGCGAAGCCCGCTTTCCCCTGGACTCGCTGGGTAACCATCCTACCGGCAATGCTGATCGCGGGCCGTGACCCAGCTTGGTCCTCGGGCAGTTCCGGATCGAAGGCGGCCAATGCCTCGGCCGCCGTGTGCGTGCGGGATACCCGAGGAGGATATGGATCGATTCCCCGAGCGCGCAGATCGTCCACCATCTGGCGGCGCGCGGTAAGTTCCTCTACTTCACTCATACGGTTAGATTGACTACCTCTTTCCATGCGCTCTTGGCGGGCGGGGTGCCTACCCTATTCTACGGGATGGACGGAAGGGACATCCGGGCGACTGGACTTTAGCCCGCGACGCCGAGGGCGATCACGGATGGACCATGACCTTCCAGTGGCTGACAATGTAGTCAAGGGCGGACGCGATCGTGATCGCCGTAGTGATCCAGAGGCCGGTCAACACCAGGGTACGATTGAGGTCAAGCACGGCCAACAAGAGCGCCACCAGGGTGATCGCGGTCTTCCACTTGCCGAGTGGGCTGGCCCCAATGGCTACTCCCTTGGCCGCCGCCTGGCTCCGGAGACCAGCTACGATAAATTCCCGCGCCACGATCACGGCCGCCATCCAGGACGGCACGGCGCCGGTTCCGGTGAGGATGATCAGGACGGTAGACACCAGGATCTTGTCCGCCGCTAAGTCCATGAACACCCCGAGCGAACTCACCACCCTTAGCCTTCGAGCCATATAGCCATCGAGGTAATCCGTGATCGAGGCCGCCGCGAAAAGGAGAGCGGCGATCACCCGGAGGCCGTGCGCGTTAATCAACAGCAGAGCGGCAATCGCGGGCGAGCTCAGGAGACGGAAGAGGCTCAGCCAGTTGGGCAGGTTCTCGAAGGCGGACGGGCGCCGACGACCCTGGTCGGCCTTCCTGGCTCCCGGAGAACTCATCCCCTTACCTGTAATTCGTAAACTGGATTGGCACTGGATAGTCCTTTGCCCGCAAGGTTGCCTGCACGGCCTGCAGATCGTCCTTACTCTTACTGGTAACCCGGATCGCATCTCCCTGGATTTGGCTCTTGACCTTGGGGAAGTTGTCACGGAGCAACTTGCTTATTTCCTTCGCCAATTCTTGGCTTAGCCCCATTTGCAGGGTGCCCACCTGGCGCACGCTTCCTCCCAGGGCCTCAACCGGCTCCGCGAACTTGATGATCTTGAGGGAGAGCTTTCGCCCGATCATTTTGGATTGCAAGATATCGCGGACCGCGTTCTGGGTCATCGTATCCGGCGCCTTCAGTTCGAGCTCGGTCTTCTCAAGCACGATGGTAGCCCCGCTGTCCTTCAGATCGTAGCGGGTGTGAACCTCCCGCAATGCCTGATCGATAGCGTTGACCAACTCCTGGCGATCAAACTCCGAGACTACGTCAAATGAACTCTCAGCCGCCATGGAATGCTCCTCTCTCTCCTATTCATGATACAGGTACGCCTCATCACGCACCGCGTCCCCTCGGGCGCCGGGGGATCGCGGCGGTTCGGTGAGGCGTGGGAGGATCCTAAATAATATGGGTAGCGAATAAGGCCACCACAACCAGGATAACCAGCAAGGCGGAAATCATGGCATAGCTAAGTGGGGTCAGCCGCGTAACCGTCCCAACCTGAGACAGCGGGCGGACCACTACTTGCGCGGGACGCGCGGCCCGATAGAGGGCCAGGGTTTGATCCGCGTCGAGGCCAAGGTAGAGCGCGTAGTTACGAATGGCGCCGCGAGTATAGACGTCATCCGGCAACGCATCGAGACGATCGGCCTCCAGCGCCTCCAACTTGTCACGAGCAATGCGCGTATCCGCCTCTACCTGGCTGAGCTTCGCCTTCTTCTTCCCTCTCGCGTCGCGCAAGGTCTCACCCAGTGTCGGCACCGTCTTCTCCTCTGGTCACATACTCACACGAGCCTACGACTCCCTGATAATAGCAGGGCATCCGCGCCTCAGGTTGCCTGGCGATCCGTCAGCCGATCGACAAGATGATTTTGCCGAACTGGGCCGAATCTTGCATGCGGGTCTGGGCGGCGCCCGCCTCGGCGAGGGGAAACACTTCATCCACCGCCGGACGCATTGTCCCATCGGCGAACAGATCAAGCATCGCCTGGAACTCCGCCGGCGTCCCCATGGTCGAACCCAGCAGGTCGAGTTGTTTCCAGAAAATACGCCGCACCACCACCTCGGGGGCCGGCCCCAGGGTAGAGCCATAGGTCACGATGCGGCCGCCGGGTCGGACCACATCCAGGATCCGATTGAAGGTGTCGCCCGCGACGCTGTCCACCACCAGATCGGGGCCGAGGCCGCCGGTGGCCTGGCGCGCCTCCGCCACCCAATTCTCGGTCTTATAGTTGAACCCCGCGTCCGCCCCAAGGTCGCGCGCGCGGGCCAGCTTCTGGTCGCTGCTGGAGGTCACCAGCACGCGGGCGCCCAGGCGCTTGGCGAAGAGGAGGACGAAGGACGAGACACCGCCCCCGATCCCAGGAATCAGTACCGTCTGACCAGCCATGACCTGTCCACGAGTTACCAGGGCTCGATAGGCGGTGAGGCCGGCAAGCGGTAGGGCGGCGGTCTCCTCCCAGGAAAGAGCCTCGGGCTTGGGAAAGACGGCGGACGCGGGAACCAAAACTTGCTGGGCATAGGTGCCGTTTTCTGGTAAGCCAAGGATGCGCCAGGAAGATCCGGGGATCCGTGGATCGTCGCCCCATTCCAACGATGGGTTCACCACGACTTCCTGGCCAGGGGAGATGGTTTGCGCTCCTTCACCCAGAGCCAGAACCTCGCCCGCCCCATCTGACCCAGGGGTAAGTGGAAGCGTAATATTCGCGTACTGACCTGTACGAATGTAGAGGTCGCGTCGATTGAGCGCGGCGGCCCGCAAGCGGACCACCACCTGCCCCGGCCCCGGCAGCAGGTCCGCCACTTCCTCCACGCGCAAGACTTCCGGACCGCCGGTAGCGCGCTGCACGATTGCCAGCATTCTCCGCTCCTTGCTTGTTGAGTACCGTCGGGTATGGCGAGGCGCGTCATTCTCGCGCCTCCTCTCTCGTTTCCAGTGTAACGGAGCGACGCGGTAACCTGGGGTACCCTACCGCGCCGGCGCGGCGATGATTGGTTCCTCGGGCGCGACCGGTTCCTCGCGGGTCAACTCGTAGAACACGCCATCAGCGCGCAGCCCGCCAAGAGCGACAAACTCGTGGAGGGTGCCGGCATACTCAAACCCTGCCTCCTCCAGGGTAGTGCGGACCGAGAGATTCGCGGCGTCGACCACGCTGTTCAGGCGCCGAACTCCCGGCAGCACGTCCGCCCGCACCAGAAGGGCCTCCAACACCGGCGCCAGGGCTGGCTCATGGCCAGGCGTGGCGAAGAGATCCAGCATACGTACATGGTCACGGTAGGGCTGCGGACCAGTGGGTAAGTCGGCGGGCAAGACGGTGCCCAACGCGGCGGGTGTCCCTTCGGCGGCCACCCCGAGGATAGAGGCACCCTTGCCCCGCTCCAACGTATCAAGCAAGAGCAACACCGCTTCGTCCGCCCCGTAGGCGCCGTATGCCTGGAGGGCGTGGTATCGCACAAGGTAGGGGACGGGCGCGCTCAGTAGGTGTATGAGAGCCGCCTTGTCTGAACGTCGCAAGGGGCGACGGGCAAGGGCGGAGGGGCCAATCGAACCAAAATAGCGGAGGTCAAACGCCTCGGCATCGCCAAAGACCAGCCGGGTGGTCACTCTGCCCGAGTGGTCCGGCATCGCCAGATAGTCAACGAACTCGAAAGTGCGGAAGAGGCGGTGAGCGGGCGAATCGATGAGGGTCTGGGCGAGCACTCCTTGACCGCCATCGCTGGAAAAACGGTCAAGGGCTACCTCGAGGACATGACGAGCCAGACCCTGCTCCCGCCGATGCGGAGCGGTAAACAGGTTATGGATTGAACCGAGATGAGGAATCCGATTGGAGCGCGAAAGCTCAAGAGCGCAGACGATACCCTCGATAGTGGTGGCCACGTACCAACGGTCGCCAATGTCCTCGCGCGCGGTAAGGCGGGTCTCGATGTCACGGGCCGCGCGCGGGGATACCTGATCGCGCGCGGCCCAAAAGGCGATCAGCGCCTCGGCGCCGGCGCCAAGCGGCGCGCGCAGCTCATGGATGACCGCCTCCTCACCATCAGGGAGCGAAAACCGCTCAACCCTGCCTTGCACCGGCTTCCCGCCCCTTCGCTACCGTGCCCTACCGCATATTGGGAAATCATAGCGTAGATGCGGACTGCCCGTGATCGAGAACTAACCGGTCGGATCGGTCGGATCGGTCGGATCGGTCCGATTGAAGGCGCGGCGGGCGCTTGCTGTCTCGGAGCGGACGGCAGTATCTTCACCAATGTGCCAAAGGCTAGATCGCTTGCCGTTCTTACTCCCCTGCGCCAATGTATGTTAGCCGCGTACTGGTTCTCGCTCAGCTTCCACGCGGGCGCCTTACTCGGGGTCGCGCTTCCGGCGCAGTTATCGACCCTGGCCAACCCGGCCCAGGCGACCATTTTGCTCGCGGTACTCGGTGGGGTTGGCGGCTTCGTCTCGATGGTCGTACAGCCGATCGCCGGTGTCCTGAGTGACTTATCGGTGAGCACCTGGGGGCGGCGGCGACCGTATCTGCTCGGCGGCGCGGCTCTGGATACCGCCGGCCTGGTAGTCATGACCTGGACAAGTTCGGTCAGCGTACTGTTCGCGGGCTATCTCCTCGCCAGTTTCGGTAACGCGGTGAGCGGTGCGGCCTATCAGGCATACATCCCCGATCATGTGCCACCGCGGCAATATGGCGAAGCCTCCGGGTACCTCGGCGCGATGAGCATGTTGGGGACCATCGTCAGCTTCGGGGTGGCCGCGATCCTGGTTTCGCCCCATCATGTCGGCTCGTTTTACCTGATCACCGGGCTTTTGATCGGGGGCGGCGCCTGCTTCACGGCCCTCGCGATTGGCGACGTGCCCGGCCAGGCGTTGGAGCGCCCAGTCGTGCAATCGTGGCGGGCTCTCTGGGTCTCACCGTGGCGCAATCCCGACTTTTCCTGGGTGTTCGCCACCCGCGCGCTGATGATGCTCGCCCTCTACACCTTGTTCACCTTCGTCGCTTTCTACGCGCGTGATGTGGTGCATATGACTCAATTCGTTCAGGGAGCGGCTGCCCTGGCCGCCGTGGCCACCGTGGCCGCGTTGGCAAGTGGGATCGTGGCTGGCGTGTTCTCCGATAGGATTGGACGTCGGCCCCTGGTCAGCATGGCCAGCGTCCTGATGTCTTCCTCCTTGCTGGGTCTCGCCTTCTTTCATCAGGTCAACGTCGTGTTGGCGCTCGGCGCGGTGTTTGGCCTGGCTTTGGGTACGTATATGGCGGTGGACTGGGCCCTCGCCGTGGACGTGCTTCCCAACGAGGGTTTCGCGGCCAAGGATCTGGGCTTGTGGGGATTGTCGACCAATCTGCCGCAGACGGCTGCCCCGTTTGTCGGCGGCGCCGTACTTACCGTATTCCGCCCAGCCGGTCCAGACATTGCCTATGGAGTACTCTTTACGGCGGCGGCGGTGTGCGCCGCCCTCAGCGGGGTGTTGGTGTGGCGGATTCGGGAGGCTCGATGAGGGCCGGGGGCCGCGCCGGAGCGGGAAATCGCTCCAGCAGCTCCTCAATACTGATCCATGCCTCGCCGAGACGTAAGTGATCCAGCGCCCTGCCCCCCTGGGAGAGTTGCCGCGGCCGGCCATAAATCGCCAGAATCGCCAGCATGAAGAGGCGGGCGAATGGGGTTCGGATGGTGGGTTGCGCGAGCCGGGTCGCGAATCCCCAGCGCCGAAGGGCATGGTAGACCAGAGTCTCGGCCCAAATTGCCTGGATGCCGGGTGGAATCGCGCCCTGACGCGCCAATTGCGCCAGTATCTCAAGATCCTGCCCGCAAATGCGGGCGAGCCGCCAGGTTAAGCGGCGCAAATTCGGTTCGCCCGCCGAAAGCGTCGCGAGAGTCGAATTATCGAAATGCAGAATGACACAGCGATCGCCGCGCTGCAGCAGTTCGGCGCCGCGCGTGCCGATAAGCGAAACTGGGAGCCGGGAGATCTCATAGCGAAGGATCCCGCCCTCACCCAGCGGACGCACGGTATGGCCCCAGGACAGGATGCGCTCGGCCAGACGAAAGACATGCATGAGGCCCCTTGGCCGGCCGAATCCCGATTCTCCCCAGGGCGAGCGGCCAAGCGCCAGCACTATTCGGTCCAGCCAGTGCTCCCAGCGGGGGATTGGCGAATTGGGCATCAAGGCTCGAATCTAGACTAGCGGCTTCAGCGAGAGCAAGGTCGCGTCGACGTCCATCGTGTAGGGGAAGACGCCGCCAATTCGCCGGTGGATGATGAGGCGTACGTCCAGCCCGGTGCCGGGCGAATGCCACGTACGGTCGGTCTCGGTCCCTGGATGCGCGCCGCCGGTCGTTGAACTCGCGTCGATCTGGAACACCGAAACCCGTGTACCGCCAATGATCATGGTAGTCTTTTGGGTGACTTGATTGGTGGTCACGACCGGGATGCCGCCGGTGGAAAAGTGCTGCATCCAGTGGAAGCCGACCCGGAGGGCTGCCGGCAAGGCCAGGGTCGCCGGCACGGTTGGCGCCGCGTCATCCTGAGTGATCCCGAACGTGAGCTTCGTACGTTGCCAGGCCAGGTAGAGTCCATCCGAGTGAATCGCGTAACGGCTCGTCTCGAGATGATCTTGCGAGAGGTCGTCCTCAATGGTGATCGTGCCGGGCCGCCGGGTCAGGATAAGCCGCGCCCGTGAGGGGAACGCCCGGCAGAGTCGCGCCCCAAGGACGCCGGCACACTCAGTTCCGTGCAAGGCATAGGTGTAGACGCCCGGGCGGGGCTGCCCACTCACGCCGCGATTCGCGCCCCGCTGGAACTCGCTGACGGCGGTGCTGACCGGCACGGAATCACTGCTGGTCGCGAGATGCCGCCAGACGAGACTCCCCGCGCCGAGCGCCACCGCGATCAGGACAATCGCGGCGGCCAGGATCCCACGACGAAGGGTCATGGCCGGTACCTCCAAGGAGTCAAGGTGGTAGTGCCCCTTGCCGACGCCACCTCTACCAACCTACCGGCACGGGATCACCAGGGGATCAGTATTGGGAGAAGTGGCCGGTGTCTCGGGCGACCGGGACGGCTCACGCCGCAGGGTGTGCCACTCGCCTCGCAGCGCCGCCATTACTATCGCCGCCATAACGATCGTGACCCCGATGCCGAGGACACGGTTGACCAGGACCGCGCTCACGGCGGCACTCTTGCTCACCCCAATGCCGACCAGCACGCCGACATCCGCCGCCTCCAGTGAGCCAAGAACGACGTAGAAGGCCAGACCGAAGCAATTCACGGCGATTGCGTCGGAAAAAGAGATGTCCAAGACTCCGAGGCCGCGGAGCACGGCGTAAAGTGCGGCGCCGCTCAGGACTAACGACAGTGCCGTGAGGGTGAAAGTAAAGGCGAGAATGCGGGGATGGGTGAGCACGGCGGCGCCGGTCCTGAAATGGGTGTATTCCTTGGCGGCCCAGCGGAGCGGTTTATAGCGCCTCGCCCAATTTGGTATATGCAGAGGGCGCGGCGCTCCGAGATACCGTTTGGTCAGCAGGATAGCGCCCAGGCCAAGCACCAGAATGGCGATCCGCAAGCCGAGACTCCACCCGCCGACCCCCAGGACCGCTACGCCGAGAAGGGAGACGACGATCTCGGCCACGATCATGGCAGTCGTGGCGGCCGATGAATGGCCGAAGTCGGCATCGGCCGCCTGGCTCAGAATGTAGTTCTGCACATAGGCGCCGGTGGGCAGAAACTTGATCGCCTCGCCGGCCGCGAAGGCGAAGATCTCCGACTTCACCGTCACGCCGCCCTCAAGGCAGCGGATCAAGCCATGCCACAGGGCGCCGCGTACCAACTCATAGGCAACGGTCAGGAGGACGAACCAGGCGAGATAGAGGCGCTGGAAGTGCGCGATTTGATCCCCGATCCGACTCACCCCGCCAAACCAGAGCAGGGCGACCACCACGATGAACATGACCAGGGTAAGCAAAACAGCGCGCATATAGGGATGGCGCTTTACCATGAAAGGCCCATGCGCTCGGTCCACCGTGGTGTCATTAGGTCTCGCAAACATTTCCGTAACATGTCTATCAATAGGATCTTACATCTTTCCGCGCCGGGTGGGTGTATCGTAGGTCACTCCGGACGTACCGGAGTTTTGATCCCGTTGGCGAATATGCACGAACGCCATCGGCAGCGGTGATCTTCGTGTGAGCGCGAGACACCCGCATGCGGGTGTCTCGCGCTCCCAGGCGGTGGCCCCTTTGAGTGTTCCATCAACCGTGCGTGGCGGCCCGGAAGCGCTCAATCTCGTCCAGAGTCGGCATGGAGGTCTGCGCGCCCTGGCGAGTGGTGGACAGCGCGGCGGCCGCGTTCGCGAAGGCCACGGCGTCGCGAGGGGAGCGGCCCGCCACGAGGGCGGCGGCCAGGGCGCCCGCCAAGCAGTCGCCCGCGGCGGTCGTGTCCACGGTCGCCACCGCATGGCCGGGCAGATGTTCCATCCCCTCGGCGGAGGCGATTAACACTCCCTCGGCTCCCAGTTTTACCAGGACCATACCCACCCCGCGAGCCAGCAATCTTCGGGCGGCCTCGGGAGCATCCGCGACCCCGACCGCCGGCATCCCAGTCAGGAGCGCCGCCTCTTGCTGGTTCGGGGTAAGAAAGTCCACGGTTGACAATAAGCGGTCGGACAAGGGGCAAGCGGGCGCGGGATCCAGGAGCACACGGATGTCTCGTCTCTTGGCCGCGGCGGCGGCCCCTTCCACGGCCTCGATGGGGATCTCCAGCTGAAGGAGCAGGATTTCCGCGCGAGGCAAGGCCGCCAGGGCGTCCTCCGCGTCGGCGTGCGTAACGAGCGCGTTGGCGCCCGGCACCACCACGATGCTGTTTTCCCCGGAAGCCGCAACCTCGATCAAGGCTACGCCGCTTCGCGCCCCTCGGACTGCCAACCGCGTAGTGACCACGCCCGCCTGATCGAGGGAGGCACGAAGCGAGCGGCCAAAGGCGTCGTCGCCCACGCAGCCGACCATCGCGACTGGGCCGCCAGCCCGAGCAGCCGCCACCGCTTGGTTGGCGCCCTTGCCGCCGGGATATTCACTCAGGCTCTCGCCCAGAATGGTTTCGCCGGGCACGGGAATCCGCGGGCCGCGGACCACCAAATCCATGTTCACGCTGCCCATCACGACGATCCTTGGATTCACGGGCCATCCCTTCCATCGACCAGCGCCGTCATGGCGTCCACTGGTGGGCCCAACATAGCAAACGAGAGGTGACCTGCCAAGGTAGCCGTCTGTCAAGACGCAATGTTGACACGCCGATCC
>Ga0134126_10007022_pt1 | contig 14137 bp, 16 predicted proteins | sample KB31752_FD_96881 | JGI IMG/M metagenome (GOLD analysis project Ga0134126, IMG submission 96881) | Terrestrial soil microbial communities with excess Nitrogen fertilizer from Kellogg Biological Station, Michigan, USA - KB3-175-2 | ecosystem: Environmental > Terrestrial > Soil > Unclassified ... | reverse complement strand
CGGCCGCCGCCGAACGCAGTCCGTCGTGGATGCCGTCGTCGCGGGCGATGACCAGGAACGCCTCGGCCGCGGCGGCCCGGTCCAGCTCCGGCAGTTGCTCGGCGGCCGCCGAACGCAGCCCGTCGTGGATGCCGTCGTCACGGGCGATGACCAGGAACGCCTCGGCCGCGGCGGCCCGGTCCAGCTCCGGCAGTCGCTCCGCCACCTCCAGGCGCAGCCCGTCGTGGACGCCGTCGTCGCACGCGATGGCCCGGTAAGCATCCGCCGCGCCCGCCTGGTCGAGCCGGCCCAGTTCCTCGGCCGCGTCGATCCGGTACTCGTCGCACAGCCCGTCATCGCAGGCCATGGCGTGCAGAGCCTTGGCCGCCGCGCCCGGGTCGAACCTGGCTAGCCTCCTGGCCGCCTCAATCCGCAGATCGTAATCGTCGAACATGGCCGTGCCGCCTTCGTCGCGAGGTCGCCTGGGCCTCAAGATACATCTCGACTTCCCGCGCTGTAAAGATATATCTCAACTGTCGCGTGGCCTCGCGAGGTGCGCGGGTCCGCGGCCGGGCTGGCCGCTCGCGAACGACGTGGTTGTTGCTCTCACGTCGCTCTTACGACGTGGTTGCTGCTCTCACGTCGCTGGATCCCGGCCCCGCATCTGATAACAGCAAGAAGCGCCGCAGCCCCAGCCGCAGCCGCAGCCGCGGCGGTTCCTCATGATCAGGACCGGTTGACCGCCGGATCCCGCGGTAAAACGGTCTCGATCATGGACAAATACCCCGACGCTGCCCGGATCGGCCGCCGGCCCGGCGTTATTCGGTTGGGCCAGGGCCGCGCCCGGGCCACGATGGCCACATGGTAGGCATCATCGCAACCTTCGCCGTCGTCGCGCCCTGCTGCTCAGCGTCGTCCCCGGCCCCGACACCCTGCTCGTCCTGCGGGCCGGGCTGCGCGGCGGCCAGCGTTCCGGCACCGCCGCGGGCCTCGGCTGCGCCGCCGGCTCGCTGATCTGGGGCGGCGCCGCCGCCGTGGGTCTCGCCACCCTCCTCGAGCGCTCGGCCGCCGCTTTCGAGATCGTCAAGCTAGCCGGCGCCGTCTACCTGATCTTCCTCGGCGCCCGCGCGCTGTGGGACGCCCGCCGACCCGGCCTCCTCGGCCTCGACCAGGACGCCCCGGCCGGGCCTGTGCAGACCCCCGCCGGCGCCTTCCTGGCCGGGCTGACCAGCGACCTGCTCAATCCCAAGATGGGCCTGTTCTACGTCGCCGTCATCCCGCAGGTCGTGCCGCACACCATGCCCATCATGAGCGGCACGCTGATGTTCGCCGGCATCGACACCGCTGTCGCCTCCCTGTACATGGCCGTCCTCGCCGCCGCGGCCGGCTGGGCCCTGCGCTGGCTGCGCCAGGCCCGCGTCCGCCGCGCCATGGAAGGCACCACCGGCCTGTGCATGGTCGGCCTCGGCGCCACCATCGCCCTCGACCACTCCCTCTAGCCCGGCGTGCCCCGGCAGCCGGTCCCGGCGTTCGGCCCCGGCGTTCGATCCCGGCGTTCGGCCCCGGCCAGCTGCTGGCCACTGTTGGCTGGCCACTGTTAGCTAGCCACTGTTAGCTAGCCACTGTTAGCTAGCCACTGTTAGCTGGCTGCCGTCAGCTGCCCGTTCATGGTGGCCATGTCCGAGCAGATCCATTCCTCCGCGATCAGCCCGTCGGCGATTCGGTAGAACTCGTGGCTCACGTACGTAATCGAGCGGCCGGTCGCGGGCCTGCCCAGGTAGTCCCCCTGGTGCGTGCCGCGGAACGTCAGCCGCACCGCCACCTCATCGCCGGCCGCCACGATGTCGTCGATGTGCGCGCGCAGGTCCGGGAAGCCCCGCCTGATGATCTCGAATCCCTGCCGCCACACCTCCGCCCCGCGCATCGGCGGCAGCCCGGCCAGGTTCATCACGAAGTCCGGCCCCAGCCGGGCGACGCAGGTGTCGGCGTCGCCCGCGTTGAACGCGTCCAAGCTGCTGCGCACCAACTCGATGTTGGCCTCCGCGCTGTCCGGCTGCGTAGTCATGGTGCTCCTCCTCTAGTAGGTACATCTAGTAATAGTGTATGCATTTCACTATGTAGTAATGTACCGGTATGCCTGAAGACCGCTGGGAGGCCGCGCTCGACCGGGTCCTCGAGCTGACCGTGCTGCTCAGCCAGGACATGACGGCCAGCCTGGCCCAGCTGGGACTCACCCCGGCTCGCGTGCATCTGCTCTGGGAGCTTCGGTCCCAGACTCCATGCACTCAGCGAGCCCTGGCGTCCGCGCTGAACGTCACCCCGCGCGCCATCACCGCTCTGGTCGACGGCCTGGTGGAGACCGGATTCGTGACCCGCGAGCCATGCCCCACCGACCGGCGCGCCACCCTCGTGACGCTCACCGAGCAGGGCCGTACCACCACCCGGGCCCTGGCCGATGAGCACCGCGAGCTCGCCCGGAAGTTGTTCGCCGGCCTGCCGGACGACACCTTCGACCACTTCGGCGCCGGCCTCAACCACCTAGTCGACCGCCTGCGCACCCTGCTCGCCGGGCCCGCCCCCGGCCGGTCCTAGACGAGTGGCGCCAGCAGCTCGGCGACGGCCTCGTGGCCGTGCTGACGGGCGCTTTCCAGCGGCGTCGCGCCCCATTCGCTCCTGATGCTCGGGTCGGCGCCCAGCCCCAGCAGCAGCCGGGCCAGCTCCACGTCGCCGGTCTGGGCCGCCTCGTGCAGCGGCGTGAACCACTGCTGCTCGAGCGGGATGTCGAGGCGGCCGCGGGCGTTCACGTCGAAGCCGAGCTCGGCCAGCAGCGTGATCGCGTTCAGCTTGCGGCCGGATGCCGCCCAGGTCATCAGGCCGGGTCGCCGCTCGCGTGCCTCGGGGGCGCGGGCCCGCAGCCGCGTCGCGGTGTCCCGGTCTCCGGCCAGGACGGCGGCGATCAGCGAGTTGACCTCGTCGAGCGCCGGCGGGGCGGCGCCCTGGGCGACCAGCCACTCGGCCAGCTTCGGGTATCCGCTCAGCTTGGCCAGCTCGGCCGGGGTGAGCCCGTCGGAGTTCCGCAGCGCCGTCGGCCGCCCGCCCGGTGCTGCGTACGGCGTCCGGAAGTCGACGCCGTGGCTCACCAGCAGCCGGACCCGGTCGCCCATGTCGTGCACGATCGCCCACCACAGCTGACCGCGCAGCATCTCCCGCGGCGAGTCGGCCTTGTCCCCGAACCGCGCCGCCCACGGCCCGCCGTCCCCTCGGCCGAGGCCGTGCTCGAACAGCAGCACCAGGTGCCGGTCGTCGCGGCCGAACTGGCGGTCGTACAGCAGCTGGCCGTCGTTCGCGTCGGCGCCTGCCGCCAGCAGCAGCCCGGCCAGCGCGAACGCGTGCGGGTGCTCGTCCTCGTCGTGGCTGCCCAGTGCGCAGGTCACCACCGTGTACGGCGGGTACAGGCCGTGCCACAGGTACCCGGCGTTCGGGTCGGCGCCGTGCTCCAGCAGCGCCCGCGCCGCGGCGAGGGTGGCTTCCTGGCTGATCCGCGGGTTGTGGCGCGCGCTGGCCAGGTAGAGCAGCGGCTCCCACCCGTACGGGCCGCCCTCGCGGCTGGCCAGCGCCGGGTCGTCCGCGAGCAGCGCCCGGACCGACGCCTCGTCCGCGGCGGCGGCCGCGACGTGGATGCTGGAGCGGGTGAGCTCCGGGGAGGCGGCCAGCACCCGGGCCGCCCGTTCCCAGCGCGCGGGCTCATCGTCGCCGCCGAAGCGCAGGCACGCGAACGCGAGGAACTCGCCCGCCGCCCCGGAGATCTGGTTGGCCTCGTCGGGTGACCGGCGGTACCGCTCGATCATCTCCAGGTACTGCCGCATGCGCGCCCAGGAGGCGAAACCGTAGTGCCGGGCTACAACGAGCTGCGCGCCGGTCAGCGTGACCGGGTGTGCGCCCTTCGGGTGATACTCGGCGACGAGATCCAGAGCTCCGGGCACACCCGCGCGTGCCAGGTCACGCACGTCCTTGGCCTGCTTGCGAAGCTGCTCCAGGCTGGCGTCGTCGGGCAGAGATACGGGTGGCATGGGCCAACCCCCTTTCACCGCCTGCGGTCCGCATCGTCAGGCCGAAAGGAGGCTGAAAAGCCACAACCGTTCGTGACAACCTGTTCGGGTGGGCTCAGCCCTGTCCGCGGACCCGGCGGCGCCCCGCGCGCCAAGCTCGAGCCTACACTCGCCGGGCCTCAGTACCCTCTGCCGGCGGCTGACGCCGCCGTCGGCGGCCGAGGGTGGCGGAAAATCTCGGCGTGGTGGCCGGGTGCTCCCTCGAACTTGCCGTCATCCGTCAGCAGCGGCAGGCTCAGTTGCTCGGCCAGGGCGACATACATCGCGTCGTAGGCAGTGAAGTTGTGCCGCATCTCGAACGCACGGCCTTGCAGTGGCTGCATGGCGTGTCGAACGATTCGCAATCCCGCGTAGTCGCGCAGCATCTCTAGCGCCCGGGCCTCGCTGAGGCGGACGTTCGGCTTTGTGGTGATTGAGAAGCCCCTGATCACGCTGGAGACCTCGGCCTCGACGAGGCTCGGCGCGTGCACCGTCTGGGAAAGACGCTGACGGAGCAGGTCATCATTGGGCAAGTTGGCCAGGAGCCGGATGATGATGGAGCAATCGACGATGTACGTCACCGGCGCGCGTCTTCGAGGGACGCGTTCAGGTCCTCAGGGGTGTAGAACACGGGCTCGCGACCCGCGATGTCGGCCATTACTTCGTCGATCGGCGGCATCGACGCCTCGTGTGCCAGCAGGTTCCGCAGGAAGGCAGCCAGGGACTCGCCTCTGGCCTCGGCGCGGGCCTTGAGGGTAGCGACGACATCCACGGGGACATCGCGCACCTGAACCACGGTCGTGTCCATGAATTAACTCTACACCAATTGCATGCAGTATGCATGCAGCTCGGTAGGCTCGTTGAGCCATAGTCATTGGCCTCGGGGCGAGCGGGCCTGCTTGAATCTGGACGTGAACGATGAGCTTCTCGACGCCCCCGATGGCTATGAGATATCCACCGACCCCGCCCGTCTCGACGTCGACCTGATCCACCGCTGGCTGTCGCAGGACGCCTACTGGGCGATGGGCCGGTCGCGCGAGAAGCAGGACCGGGCCGTCGCCACCTCGCTCAACTTCGGCCTCTACAACAGCGCCTCCGGCGCGCAGGTCGGCTACGCCCGGGTGATCACCGACCACGCCACCTTCGGCTGGCTGTGCGACGTCTACATCGATCCCGCCGAGCGCGGCCAGGGACTGGGCACCGCGCTGGTCGTCGCCGTCCGCGACCACCTCGCCCCCGACGGCCTGCGCCGCGTCCTGCTGGCCACCGCCGACGCCCAGGAGGTCTACGCCAAGGTCGGCTTCGAGCCGCTGGCCAAGCCCGAGAAGTGGATGGCACTGGGCGACCAGTAGGAAACGACGCCCGCACACCCGCATGCTCGCGCCGGTCACCGGTCGAGGAGGTCGGTGATCTCCGGTCTGCGGAGCTGGTCGACGCACCACGCGAAGTGACCGTCGCTGCCGTCCGAGGTGAAGGCGTTGCTCGTCGCCACCGCGTAGGCCGCCTGGTAGGTCAGCAGCGCGTCGACCGGGTAGCCGAGATCCCTGGCCAGCTTCGCCGTCATGGCGTCGGTGATCGCGGGCGCGTGCGGGCCGTACATGTTCATCACGCTGGCGGCGATGGCGGCGTCCAGCCGCGGATCGCCCGCCGTGGTGAGAAAGCCGAAGTCCAGCACGGCCACCGGCCGGGCCTGCTCGTCAACGAGGATGTTGCCGGTCACCAGGTCGCCGTGGATCACGGTGTCCGGGCCGCTGGGCATCGCCGCGATGCGCTCGTGCAAACCGGCGTAGCGGCGGTCGAAGTCGGGCAGATGCCTGCGGATGACCGGTCCGAAGCGGGCCACGCGGCGGCCAAGCAAGCCAAGCAGGGCAGCCTGAAAGGTAGCCGCCCCGGCCCACAGCGGCCGGTCCTCATCCAGGACGGCGAGCTGCCGCATCGCCGTCGTCGCCGAGACGGTGGCCAGAGCCTGGAGCACCTCGGTGACACAGCGGGCCGCCGCCGGGTCCACACCAGCGTCGTCCCGGCTTAGTCGCCGCTCAAGCGGCTCACCTGGCAGCCGACGCTCGTAGGTCACAGACGTGCCCTCGACCTGCTCGACGGCCACGATCTCCGGAGTCTCGAAGGGCAGGCCGGCCGCCGCGACATCGGCGTAGAAAGCCCGCATGCGCACCAGTTCGGCGGCACCGCGCTCGCGCCAGACCTTGGCGACAAGACCGTTGCCCAGGTCGTAGATGGCGCCTTCCACGCCGGCCGCCAGCGGCCGCGGATCATGCCCCTCGCTGGCGAAATACTCGATCCACCGCTGAGTGTGGGACAGCACGAAGTCCGGCACCGCGAAGTCCCTCCGGCCAGCTGGCGGTGATCCCGCCCATTATGGCCGCCGCGGGCTCACGAGCCGGCCAGCTGGTCCCGGCGCCGGATGAGGTACGCCGTCTCGGCGGTGTTGTCGGCCAGCTCGATGGCCTGGTTGTACGCCGCCCGCGACGCCGCGCTCTGGCCCAGCCGGCGCAGCAGGTCGGCACGGGTGGCGTGGTAGAGGTGGTAGCCCTCCAGCGGCAGCCTGTCCACCTCCGCCAGCGCGACCTCCGGGCCGTCGAGCTCGGCGACCGCGATGGCCCGGTTGAGCCGCACGATCGGCGAGCGGTCGAGGCGGCCCAACTGGTCGTAGAGCGCTACGACCTGCGACCAGTCAGTGTCGCGGATGTCGCGGGCGTCGGTGTGAACGGCGTTGATCGCGGCCAGGATCTGGTAGCGCCCCGGCGCCTGGCCGGAGGCCAGGCGCGCGCGGACTAGGGCGTGACCCTCGGCGATCAGCTTGCGGTTCCAGGCGCCGCGGTCCTGCTCGTCCAGGGGGACGAGATCACCGCTCGCCGACACCCGCGCGGGCCTGCGGCCCTCGGTCAGGATCATCAGCGCCAGGAGACCGGCCACCTCGCCGTCCTCCGGCATCAGCTCACGGACCAGCCGGGTCAGCCGGATCGCCTCGGCGGTCAGGTCGCTGCGGACCGCCCCCTTTTCGGGGTTGGAGGCCAGGTAGCCCTCGTTGAAGATCAGGTAGAGGACGGAGAGCACCCCGGTGACCCGAGCCGGGAGATCCTCACGCGACGGCACGCGATAAGGCACCTTGGCCGCCTTGATCTTCACCTTCGCGCGGGTGATCCGGCGGCCGATGGCGGCCTCCTGGATCAGGAACGCGCTGGCGATCTCGGGCACGGTGAGGCCGCCGACCATCCGCAGGGTCAGTGCGATCCGTGCCTCCATCGCCAGAGCGGGGTGGCAGCAGGTGAAGACGAGGCGAAGCCGGTCGTCGTCGATGGCGCCGAGCGGCTCAGGGGGGTCGGACAGCACCAGCGCCTCCTTGTGCTTGTCCTCGCGCCGGGCCTCGCGCCGGATCCGGTCGATGGCCTTGCGCTGGGCGGTGACGGTGAGCCACGCGCCGGGATTCGGGGGGATGCCGTCGACCGGCCACCGCTCGACGGCGGTCGCGAACGCCTCGGCAGCCATCTCCTCGGCGATGTCGAGGTCGCCGAAGCGTCTGGTCAGGGTCGCGACCACCCGGGCCCACTCCTCGCGGTGCACCCGGGTGATCACCTCGCCGACGACGGTCATTCGGCCAGCGGCCGGAGCTCGAGCCTCCGGTTGCAGGCCTTCGACGCCTGGCCGGCGAGCCGGAGCGCCACGTCGAGGTCGGAGGCCTCGAGGATCCAGAAGCCGGCGATGTACTCCTTCGACTCCAGGTAGGGCCCGTCGGTGAACACGGCCTCCCCGTCCCGGCCGTCAACGACGGTGGCCGTGCTGGGCGCCGCGAGGCCGGCGGCGAAGACCCAGTAGCCGTCGGCGATGAGCCCGTTGTTGAAGGCGCTGATCGCGGCATCCTCCTCCGCGGTGGCCAGTTCGCCCGTGTCGGTGAGAACGGAAAGCAGGTACTGCGTCATCGGGATCATCTCCTGTCGTCGTCCGGCCGCCCCTCGGGCCGCCCGTCACCCCAGCTACGAACGCTGGTGCCGTGATCCGACACGCTGGGCCGAGATTTCTTCCGAAGAATGTTGTACGCCGCCTCGGTGGAGCAAGCGATCATTCCGGCTTGGTCAGTGCGTACTCGACCTCACCGTGCTCGGCGCCGTCGATGACGTCGGCATCGGGTCCAACATAGGGGGCGGTGTGCACGAGGGTCAGGCCGCATTTCTGCAACACGTGCCGGGACCTGGCGTTGGCCGTCATCGTGTGCGCGTACACGCGCCGGACGCTCAGCTCGGTGAAGCCCATATCTATCAGGGCCCTGGATCCCTCGGTGGCATACCCGCGATTCCAGGTCGCCCGGCGCAGCCGGTAGCCCAGCTCAACGTTGGTGATGTCGCCGTCAGGACCGGGCCGCAGGTGGAACCAGCCCAGAAACTCGCCACTGTCGGCGGACTCCGCCGCCCAGGTGCCCAGCCGGTCGAGTCTGGAGTAGACATCGAGGTGAAACGGGATGATCTCGTCTCGCATGACCTCGCGAGTGGGTGGCCGCCCGAGGTAGCGCATCACCTCGGGGTCACTGTTCAGGCTCAGCAGGTTGTCGACGTCGTCCTCGGTGAACTGACGGATCGTCAGTCGCTGCGTCGTCAGCACGATATGGATGTCTGATTCGCTCATGGACAACGAGTATGGAGGCCGGGAATCCACTGCGGAAGAAAGGAGCGAAAGGAGAAACGTCACACCCGCGAGAAGGAACAATTCAACACGGCGAGCCGTTCTAGAAAGCGAGAGGCCAAGTGAAGTTCTTCCATGGCGACATCTCTCAGTCTAGCACATCGAATTTTGAAGACCGCGATCGGTAGTTCTCGGCCATTCTAGTGCTCTTCACCATCACATAAGCTCGGGATGCCGCGGACGCACTGGCAGGCTGACAAGGCCGCGTCCGGCGCCGGACGCGGTGCCGCCGGCGGGTCTTGTACTCCTGGGCAGTCCTGTGCACCATTTCATGTGTGGCTGCAGGAGTTGGGGCCGGGCTGGGCTACCTGGCGGGCGGACTTGCCAGCGGTGCCATTGAGGTTGCGCTGATCAAATACCGACGCGGGCTCGCCCGGTGGTCCATCGAGAAATGGGTCTCGGCTGCTGATCGGACTAGCCCGAGGTGGCGCTGGCGCCACGGTACGTGGGCGAATAGCAAGTGGCGAGACGAGGAGTTCCGTGAGCGATCACTTTATTGGGTCTGGCTGCCCCCGGTGCTCTCCTTCCCGGTGCTGACGGTCGCATTGCTGGCGGCCGCAGTGGCTGCTTTCAGCGCCTAGCCGCGCTTGCTCGCCGGGCGCGTCGCGGCGGGGCCGCTCGCCAGGCCGCATGGCCGCGAACCGTGCTCTTTGCGGCATTCGCGTATTATGCGACTACGCACGAGGAGGGGTCGAATGGCACGATCGAGCTTCGCTGGACGCGCGACCCTGGTCGTCGTCGTCGCCGCCGCCGTCGCGGCGGTTGCCGCTATCGCCGCGCTGCCGGCGGTCGCGCAAGGTCAGGCGTCACTCCCGCGACCCGGCCATCGTGCGGGAGGAACAGATCGTCAGCCTTTTGCGCTCAGTACCGGGAAACCGATCCACGTCGGGCACAACCCGTGTGCTATCGCGATCACGCCGAACGGGCGCACCGCCTACGTCGTCAACTGCGATAGCTACACCGTGACGCCGATCAACCTGGCCACCGGGACCCCAGGGTCAGCCATCAAGATCAGCCGCAGCCCGGGGGCGATCGCGATCACGCCCAACGGGCGCACCGCCTACCTGACCAATGAAGGCGTCTCCGGCAACGGCCGTACCGTCACCCCGATCACCCTGGCGACCGGAAAGTCCAGGCCCGCCATCAACGTCGGGGGGTGGGACCCAGACGCGCTCGCGATCACGCCGAACGGCCGCACCGCCTATGTCGGTGAGTATTCCAGCAATAAGGTGACGCCGATCCGCCTGGCCACCGGCACCACCGGCCCGGCCATCAAGGCCGTCCGGGAGCCGAGTGCGCTCGCGATCACGCCGAACGGGCGCACCGCCTACGTCGCCAACTACAGCAGCAACACGGTCACCCCGATCAACCTGGCTACCGGCAAGCTCGGGCATCCCATCAAGGTCGGCAACACCCCTGCTGCGATCGCGATTACGCCGAACGGCCGCACTGCCTATGTCGCTAACTACGACTGGCCCGGCAACGGCGGCACGGTCACCCCGATCAACCTGGCCACCGGAAAGTCCAGGCCAGCCATCAGGGTCGGCAAAGGCCCCGTTGCGATCGCGATCACCCCGGACGGCAAGACCGCCTACGTGACCGACAAGGGCAACTACAACGGCGACACGGTCACCCCGATCAACCTGGCCACCGGCAAGCCCGGCCATCCCATCAAGGTCGGCCGAGTCCCGGTTGCGATCGCGATTACGCCGAACGGGCGAACGGCCTACGTAGTAAACAGCTGGGACAACACGGTCACGCCGATCAGGATCAAGTAACCCGACGGACGGAAACGATCGGGCCCGCAGCGGCCACAAACCCGCAGGCTGACGTCTTAGTGATCGTTAACAAGCCATCGATGTGGGGTCTGACCTGGCGACTCAGGCTGCGCGCCTGGCAGGACTCGAACCTGCGACCGGCTGCTTAGAAGGCAGCTGCTCTATCCAGCTGAGCTACAGGCGCCCGAGCACATTGTGCATGGCCTAGGTCACATGCCGGAAACAATGCGCACTCGGGTATGTCGCTAACCCACCCGTGGGCGGCGGCCGGCTCGGGCCGCCTCGGCGGCCTCGCCGGCCTGGTCGGCGGCCATCGACAGCGGCTTATCAGGCCGCGCCGAACCAGCATATGCCGGGTCGCCAGCACCGCCGCCGCGGCGGCCAGGGCCAGCAGCGCGAACGCCAGCAGGGTCGTGTTGTAGGCACTCGCCCGGTCGTGACCGGCCCGGAGCAGACCGCCGATAATGCTCGCCGCCCCGGCCAGCCCGACCCCGCCCGTCGTGACCAGGAAGGTCAGCACCACCCCCGACGCCTCGCCCGCCCGGTCAGCCCCGACCACCTCCTGGGTCGCGATGTTGGTGAACGTCCAGCCCAGCCCCAGCCCGAACCCGCAGCTCGCGAACACCGGCACGTACGCCCACCAGGACGTCACGAACGTCGGCAGGACCAGCGCGATGCCGACCGGGAACATCAGGCCGGCGCCGGCCCCCTGCAGCACCCGGAACAGGACCAGCACGGGCAGGCTGGGGGCCAGCGCGGCGCCGATCATCGTCGCGGTGAACAGCAGGCAGCCGGTGCCGAACGCACGCTTGCGGCCGACGATGTCGCCGATCCGGCCGGCCACGATGAACAGCGAACCTAGGCTGAGCATGTACCCGCTCAGCGTCCACTGGGCCGACTGCGCCGTTACCGCGAACGAGCGCGCCATGTCGGGCAGCGCCGCGTCAGCGCGAAAAAGTCCAGCTGAATGGAGAACTTGGCCAGCGCGACCGCGGCCAGCGTGCCGCGCTGCCGGGTGACCAGGCTCATCTCGCCCCAATCCGAGACGTCTCCGTTCCGGAACGACTGCGTATCGCTACCCGTCATCTCGGCTAGTTGCCCTTCCCCGGCGGCCGGCGAACGTGACCGGCCGATCGGCGACGATGATGTCTGAGCAGACACGGCCCGACAGGGAGGACGAGGCAGCGGTGCAGATCTACATCAGTGCGGACATGGAGGGCATCACCGGCCTGGTCGACGCGGTCGACGTGCAGCCCGGCGGCGCGGACTACGAGCGCGGCCGGGTCATGATGACCGAGGACGTCAACGCCGCCGTTCGCGGCGCGCTCACGGCCGGGGCCACCCGCGTGGTCGTCAACGACGCGCACGGCCCCATGCGCAACCTCCTGCCCGATCAGCTGCACCCGGCCGCGCACCTGGTCCGGGGCCGGCCCAAGGCCATGGGCATGCTGGAGGGCCTGGACGGCAGCTTCGACGCCACCGTCTGCGTCGGCTACCACGCCCGCGCGGGCACGCTCGGCGTGCTGAGTCACAGCTTCATGGGCCACGAGATCGAGGACATGTGGCTGGACTCCTACAACGTCGGCGAGATCGGCATGGTGCACGCGACGGCGGCCGCGCTCGGCGCTCCGGTGCTCGTGCTGACCGGTGACGACGCGGCCTGCGCCGAGATCAGCGACTGGGACCCGGCCGTGGAGACTGTCCCGGTCAAGCGGGCCCGAGGCCGGTTCGCCGCCCAGCTGCTGCCGGTCGGGGAGGCGCGGCACGCCATCGAGACCTCGGTGGCGGCGGCCATCGAGGCGGCCAGCGGCGAGACCGTCGCCTCCGTCACCACCCCGACCCTCGGCCAGGGCCCGGCCGCCCCCGCCGCCCCCGGCAGCCCGCGGTCCGGCGGCCAGAGCCTCAGCGACCGCCCGACCCTGGCCGTGCGCTGGCAGTCGGCCTCCGTCGCCGCGATGCTGCTCGGCATCCCCGGCGTGACCCTGCGCGACAGCCGCACGGTCCAGGTCACCGGGACCATGCCCGAGTTGTTCCGGCTGTTCAGCATCTTCATCTACGTCGCCATACCGCCGGGCACAACCGGGCCATACTGCTGACGATGATCCGCTGCCACCCGCGCCAGCCTGGTTCGTTCTTGGATGATGAACGGGCCCGGCCGGCCACCCAGCCGTCCCCGCCGCAACTCAGGCCCACACAGAGCGGCTGGCGCCGGGCTGACTGGCCCGCGGCCGCCGGAATCGCGACCGGGGTGATCGCGGACGCCGTGCTGGGTGACCCGCGCCGCGGCCACCCGGTCGCCCTGTTCGGCCAGGCCGCCGGCCGCCTCGAGGGCCGCGTCTACGCCGACAGCCGAATACGCGGCGCCGGCTACGCCGCCGCCTGCGTGGCGCTGGCCGCCGCCCCCGCGCTGGCGGCCGGCCGCCTGACCCGCGGCCGGCCCTGGCTCGGGCTGGCGGTCACGGCCGCCGCCACCTGGACCGTGACCGGCGCCCGGTCGCTCACCAGCGAGGCCCGCCGCATCCAGGCCGCGCTCGACGCCGGTGACCTGGCCGCGGCCAGGGCCGCCCTGCCCAGCCTGTGCGGCCGCGACCCGCGCGGGCTCGACGCCAAGCAGATCAGCCGGGCGGTCATCGAGTCGGTGGCCGAGAACTCGGGTGATGCCATCGTGGCCCCGCTGCTGTGGGGTGCGCTGGCCGGCGACACCGGCCTGCTCGCCTACCGGGCGGTGAACACCCTGGACGCGATGGTCGGGCACCGATCGCCCCGCCTGGCCCGATTCGGCACCGCGTCGGCGCGGCTGGACGACGTGGCCAACTGGCTGCCCGCCCGCCTGACCGCGCTGCTGACCGCCGCCTGCGCCCCGGCCGCCGGCGGTCGCCCCGGTCACGCCTGGCGGCAGGCCCGCCAGTACGGGTCGCGCCACCCAAGCCCCAACGCGGGCTGGTGCGAGTCGGCCTTCGCCGGCGCGCTCGGTGTCCGCCTGGGCGGCGAGAACACCTACGAGGGCGTGACCGAGCGCCGCCCCGAACTCGGCGACGGCCCGACCCCCGAGCCCGCCGACATCGCCAGGGCCATCCGCCTGTCCCGCGCGGTCACGGCCGCGGCGGCAACGCTGGCGACGGCGCTGGCAGCCGCCCTCGCTTACTGTGACCCCCGTGCCTGACGTGACACCAGCGACTGCCCGCTGCCCGAGCCCGGCCGTGGATGTCCCGTTGGGTACCCCTGGAGGTACCCAACGGGACATCCACGCGGCCGCGCCCGCGAGTTTGGCGCCCGTGGGGTTCACGGGGTGGGTGGGGTCCGCGTGAAGGGGGCCTTGCTGGTCGCGGGGACGACGTCGGACGCCGGGAAGAGCGTGGTGGCGGCCGGGGTGTGCCGATGGCTGCGCCGGCAGGGCGTGCGGGTGGCCCCGTTCAAGGCCCAGAACATGTCGCTGAACTCGTTCGTCACCCCGGACGGGGCCGAGATCGGCCGGGCCCAGGCCATGCAGGCGGCGGCGGCCGGGATCGAGCCCGACGCGCGGATGAACCCGGTGCTGCTCAAGCCGGGCGCGAACGGCAGCCAGGTGGTCCTGCTGGGCCACCCGGCCGGCGAGGTCGG
>Ga0134126_10007020_pt1 | contig 14139 bp, 15 predicted proteins | sample KB31752_FD_96881 | JGI IMG/M metagenome (GOLD analysis project Ga0134126, IMG submission 96881) | Terrestrial soil microbial communities with excess Nitrogen fertilizer from Kellogg Biological Station, Michigan, USA - KB3-175-2 | ecosystem: Environmental > Terrestrial > Soil > Unclassified ... | reverse complement strand
CTCGAATCGCGACCAACAATTCCGCTAAAACGGAAACGCCGGCGCCGGCCAGCGTCGCAGCACCACACCGCCGGCGCGCGCAGGTCGAGCAGCTCGATCCCTGTTATTGCCGCCGCTCTCCCTCGCGCGCGCGTAAGGACAGCGATTAAGGTGAACGGGGTGCGATCGACGCAGCGATCAGCGGGAAGCGGTCGGGGAAATTGCGGCCGTTACGTGACGTATTGGGTAGTAAAATCCTGAAGGATGTTGCCCACAAGCCACAACCTCTCTTCCTGCCGTCTGTTATGTTGCGGTTTGATTCTGGAAGAGGTCCAACATGAGAAAACTGATGGTTGCGGCGGTCGCTGGTCTCGCACTTAGCACCGGTTCCGCATTTGCGGCTGACCTGGCTCGGCCCGCACCTCCCATGTACACCAAGGCCCCCACGATGGTCGCGCCAACGTGGACGGGATTCTACCTCGGCGTGGAAGGCGGCTACGGCTGGGGACATGCAGAACAGACCGACGGTCTCGGTTTTGACAGTGGTCGGTATAACGTGAATGGCGGGTTACTAGGTGGCACCCTCGGCTATAACTGGCAACTCAGCAATATCGTGCTCGGTCTTGAAGGCGACGGATCGTGGGCTGACGTCAACGGCTCATCCGCAGTCGGCACGTGCGGAGTTGGTGTGATTGGAAGTTGCCACGCTAAGCTTGATGCACTCGGCACGTTACGCGGCCGTCTCGGCGTAGCTTTTGGAAATTTCTTGCCGTACGTGACGGGCGGTCTCGCCATCGGGGACGTGCACGCGTCGGAGGATGGCGGTGGGTCTGGTTCGTCCACAGAAGCAGGCTGGACGTTCGGCGGTGGCATGGAGTGGATGTTTGCCCCGCAATGGTCGGCTAAGGTTGAATATCTCTACGCTGATCTAGGCAGCCACAACATCTTTAACGATCCCGTCGGAGTAGGCGGCGCTCCCGTAGCAGAGAACGTCAAGTTCACGACCAACATTATTCGTGGTGGCATAAACTACCACTTCAATTTGGGTGGGCCGAACTACTGAAGGTAAGAACCTGCATTGAAAAGCAAGCCCGGAGCGAATTCTCCGGGCTTTTTACATTCTCATACCGCACATAGAGTCTCCGCAAACAGGGTGAATCTTGTTATAGGGCTCGTTGGGCATCAGGCTTCGGATTGGTCTTGCCGGCCATGCGGTTGAAGGTTAAGTCCCTTATTCGATCCGGGACTGGAGCGCTCGTCGGTGAAACCTCGTTACTTTTCGTATTATGACGCGGTTTGCCGTCGCGGCCGGTGCGCTTGCCGTCGCCAACTGTGACATTTGTCACAGTTGTTTTCCGCCGCGCCCGGCGCACGGTTTGATTGCTCACCCCGATCTCTGCCGCGATCGCCCGATCTGGTTTTGCGCGTGCCATGCTCTTAAAGATGGCTCCACGCGGCCACTGCACCACCGATCTGTTCCCGGCGGCCGAATCTTGCTAAGGTCAGGTGCACCTCATGTAGCACCCGGGCTTTGATGTAACGCGTCACGAGCAAAATGTTACGCTCTCACGCGACGGTGACGCTGTCACGTGACCCGTCACTCCGACGCAAAAGCAACTTTCCAAGGCCATTGCCCGCTGAGAGCGAGCGTACGCACAATTTCTGCCCGACTATATCGGCTCCTCGGCCAGTTTGTCCGATAGGTAGGCCGCGGTGCTAAGCGCCGACCGTTGCTCGCGCTGCGCAGGGTCGAGATAGCCCAAGCTAACGAGCTTGCTCATCCCAACCTGGTCGAGCCCTACGTTAACAATCGCACGGCCGCGTCGGCGCCGATCGCGAAAGCGCGCCATTCGTTCCGCTCCAGTCAACCGACCCTAGAGGGGACTTAATCCACTTTCGCCTCGAAATCGTTAAGACCAGTTACCTGCCATCGTCTTAAAGCGCACGTCGGAAGTTCCCGCAGAACGGACATGCGACCGGCCCGTTCAAACGACCTGATGACCCTCAACTGCCGTCGTCGGTCATCGAAAAACGCTTTGCTTTCTGGCCGCCGCGGTCGATCCGGCACATGCGCGACAGTCAGTCAGCGGGCGGATCGGAAGTCCTTGGCGAACATGTCAAGGTCAGCGGGCGCGACATCGGAGACGGCCCAATATCTGAGACCACCGTCTGTCCACGAGAGGATATCATAACCGGCAAGAGCATGCGGTATTTTTTCAAGTATTCTCGTCGCTTCGATGGTAGGGTGCTAAGGCTGATTAGATGTTTGCGACGCCGATATACTAATGTTGCGACTGGCCTACGGCCAATCACATCGATACGTCCGCCGATGAGAGGGAATCCCCGCTGGGCGAGATCGACGACGCCAAATATCGCGCCCTGGCAACCACCACTACCACATCAACATCCCGGCCCCCGACGCGGCCACGCAGCGCTACAATTCTCCGCCAGTTAGTCCATGAGCCGCCCTTCTAAAACCCGCGTACAATCGGTTTCGTTTGCGTAGCGGCCAAAGCGCATGATCTGCGACACCGCGCCGCAATCTTGAAATAGACCTCGGCGCTAAGCTGGGCGAACACAGAAGAAGGCGTTTGCCAGCTTTTCATGGGAGGTCGCAATGCGGAGAACTCTTCCAGCTGCCATAATCACCTTAATGGCGCTGGCCGTGCTGGGACCATTTCCGGATCATGCACAGGCCGCAAGCTACCCAGAAAAGACGGTAACGATCATCTCCGACGCCGCACCAGGCGCCACCCCCGACGTCGACACGCGCTTTCTCGCCGCCGCGCTCACTAAAATGTGGGGCCAACAAGTGATCGTGGTCAATCATCCGGGTGCAAACGGCAGCGTCGCCGCCCGTTACGCCACCCAGGCCGCTCCGGACGGGTACACCCTCTACAATCCGGTCCTCTCAAGCTTCATTGCCTTGTCGAGTGTCGCACCGAACTTGCCCGTGCGCCTGCCGAAGGATTTCGCGGCCATAGGTTACGCAGCCGAAAATCCGATGTTCATTGGAGTAAATCCGTCGCTCGGCATTTCCACGCTACCGGAACTGATCGCCGCGGCGAAAAAGCATCCCGGCAAAATCAGCGTTGCGGCAACCGGTGTCGCCCGGCTGACAGGCTTGGCTGCGCTTTTGCTAGAAAAGCGTGCCGGTATTAAATTGCTTGTCGTCCCCTACGACACGCGGGGACCGGCGGCCGCAGTCAATGACATCGGAAGCGGGCGCGTCTCGTTTATCATCGAAGGCTATTCGGGCATCGTCGGCGCGGTCAAAGCGCATCGGATTAAGCTCATCGCGGTCGCGTCAAACAAGCGGCTTGCGACGTTTCAAGATCTTCCGACGGTTGCGGAGACACTGCCGGGATTCACCGCTGTCGGCTGGCAAGTGCTGCTGGCGCCTCGCGGCACGCCGCAGCCGATCATCGCCAAAGTCAGCGCCGATCTGGCACAAATCAACAATGATCCGGCATACCAGGCGAAACTGGGCAACGTAGGCAGCTATACGCGCGCGATGACACCCGCTCAGGTAGTCGCTTTCGTGAAAAAGGAGCAGGCCACTTGGTTGCCACTGCGAAAAGCCATTGGAAAATAGATAGAGCGGACGTTTGCCACTGCAGATTGGACTGCTGGCCTTCTTAACACGCGACGTCGCTTCTCGAGTCACGAACACCAACTTCGGGGGCCACAATGCTGATAAATGTCGCACTAGCGATCATCCTGATTGGAATATTTGCAATCATTCCATGCGGCTGCATATTCACCAGACCGAATAAGGCCGCACGACGATCCCACTGATCTGTCAGTGCCAATCAGCGCCGTGCGCAACACGGCCCCTCGGCGCGATCGACCCCGTAGCTCATGACGTCACGCCGCCGCCAGCACCATGATCTCCGGGTAGTCCCTGCTTCCGGCTAATCCCCGCGATCCCATGCCGCCTAAAGGCGTGGGGTTTCCTGGTCCCCTATCGGGGACTCTAAACGCGCGGGATGCAGCGCCGACCGTATCGATCGCTCAGGAAGACGATATGGCCGCGTTATTTAGGCACAGCTGACCTTGCAAGGGCAGATAACCTTTATTGTAGAGTCTTGCTCGAGTCGAACTGAGAACGTTCCAGCTCTAAGAAGATCCGATACGCGTTGCCGCGATTATTTGGGTCGAAAGCCGGCATGTCCCTGTATTTGGACCAGTCAGTGTTGGCATAGGCGTGGTCGAAGTCGTCCCAATCGGCGACAGCCTGGCTCATTGCGGCACGCACATAGTTGATGTAGTCCCGCGTGAATGCGATAGCCTCCTTGGCCCTTGTCGACGGAACGCCGTGGCCGGGGATGATGAATTTCGGATCGAGCTTCTCTACTTCAGCAAGGCTGTGCAGCCAGTTTGCCGTATCGACGTCTTGGGCATTCATGAATGGAATGCGGTCATTCTGCACGATGTCGCCGGCGAACAGGACGCCATCCGGCTCGACCATCATCATCGAATCGCTCGCTGAATGTGCCGGCCCGGCATACAGCAGAGCGAACCGCTTACCGCCGAGGTAAAGGGTAGCTTGCGTCTTGAAAGTGATGTCGGGCGGCACAACGCGGGTGTTTTCGTCGACCCACGGCGCGAGCGCCTGGCGCCGCTGATCGAGCCGCTGATTAGCCCGTTCATCGGAGGTTTCCTCGTCCTCCCGGTATTCGGTGGCCCGTTCTTGCGCGATCACAATGCTCGAAGTGTGATCCTTGAATGCCTGCAAGCCGTAAATGTGATCGGCGTGGTAATGGCTCACGACATTGTAGCGTACCGGCGCGGTCGTCACCTTGCGGACGGCCTCAAGGAGATTCCAACCTAGGCTCGGCGTGCCCAGAGCATCGAAGACGACCACGCCCTCCGGCGTTACGACAAATCCGGCATTGGACGTATTGCCTTCGTTGCTTTTTTCGGGAATGCCAGGGGCGCCAAGCGTGTAATAGATCGGCGCGCCTGGAACCCGTTTGATGACGAGCGGCCGCGTAAGCGGCGGATAAGGCGCAGCTTGTTGCGCCATAGCCGCTGCGCACCCCGTCAATATAAGCACAATGATCGATATTTGCGCAGCTTTCATCAGCGCTCGCCGCAATACAACTCTTTGAGTAGATTGAGCATCTGCCCCGCGCGCGGATCGGCGACGCGATAATACAACGTCTGCGATTCGCGGCGGAATGCGATCAGACCGTCGGCGCGCAGCAGCGCCAGATGTTGCGACAGAGCAGATTGGCTCAGCCCGATTTCTTTGACTAGGTCGCCGGCCTTGATTTCGCCGCGCACGATGAGCGAGCACAGGATCAACAGCCGGTTCTTGTTGCCGAGCAGCTTCAGCATGCGAGCCGCCGTAGCCGCTTGGGCCGCAAGTGTTTCCAATGCCGAACCATCGTTTATGTGCTGAGGAGCGCCTTGGCCCGTAGCCGTCTTAGGTTTTGGTTTTCGCGCAATTGCATCCATCGAATGGGCTCGCATTAACGTGAAGAGACACGACAAGTAATTCAGAATTGCCTAATTTAAGACTTAATGATAAAAGCTACTCGAAGTTTCAACAAAAAGCACTGAGAGCCGTTGCTGCGCCGGGAGGAGTAGATGTCGGGCCGCATGCGGCATGGCTGGCAAAAGTCGCGAAGATCGTTCTTGCGCATCGGCTCGGCAGCGGCCGGCGCCGTAGTGCTGGCCCGCCGCGCCGCGATAGCCGGCGAGAGTTCGCCGCCTGCCGAATCCGACTGGACGCGGGCCGTCGGTCCCGGTGTCGTCGACCGAACTTACGGCCAGCCCTCGAAATTCGAAAAGGATGTTATCCGCCGTAACGTGCCGTGGCTCACCGCCACCTCGCAGTCCTCCGTCAGCTTCACCCCACTACAATCGCTCGACGGGATAATTACGCCGAATGGGCTGTTCTTCGAGCGCTACCATGCTGGCCGCGCCGACGTCGATCCGCGCCAGCACCGACTTTTGATCCACGGTCTGGTCGAGCGCCCGCTGGTCCTGACAATGGACGACATTGTGCGCTTCCCGTCGGTGTCGCGCATTCATTTCATCGAATGCCCCGCCAATGGCGGCATGGAATGGCGCGGGGCGCAATTGAACTCGCTGCAATTCACCCATGGCATGCTGAGCTGTGCCGAGTGGACCGGCGTCAAGCTTTCCACCCTGCTGGATGAAGTCGGCCTCAAGAAGGAAGCCAAGTGGGTGCTGGTCGAAGGCGCCGACGCCGCACGCATGAATCGCAGCCTGCCAATTGAGAAATGCCTTGACGATTGCCTCGTTGTCTACGGCCAGAACGGCGAAGCGTTGCGGCCCGAGCAAGGCTATCCGCTGCGGTTGCTGGTGCCCGGCTGGCAGGGCAATGTCAACGTCAAATGGCTGCGGCGGATCAAGGTCGGCGATGCGCCGTGGTTTACGCGCGAGGAAACCTCGAAATACACCGAACTCATGCCGGACGGGAAGGCGCGCGGCTTCACCTGGGTCAACGAAGCAAAATCAGTCATTACTTTCCCCTGCCCCGAGAAGCCGCTATCGGCCCCCGGCCGCTACGAGGTGCGGGGTCTGGCATGGAGCGGCCGCGGCAAGATCAAGGCAGTCGATGTTTCGTTCGACGGTGGCGTCAATTGGCAGAGTGCCCAGTTGCAGGAGCCGATTTTGTCGAAAGCGCTCACGCGATTCACCATTCCCTGGCAATGGGGCGGTCAACCGGCGCTCCTGGAATCGCGTGTCGTTGATGAAACCGGTTATGTGCAACCGACCATCGCCCAATTGCGCAAGGTGCGCGGCACCAATCCGATTTACCACAATAATTCGATCCAGACCTGGCAGGTGAAGCCGGACGGGAAGGTTTTCGATGTCCAACTCGGCTAGGCCTTCAGACCGCTCCTTGGCTCGCCAGCTGCGATCGGCCAAGAGTTTCTGCGTCTTCGCTCTTGGGAGCGGCTTGTTGCTCCTGTGGCCTACCATCACCGCCCATGCCGCTGGACCTGGCTATTTCGGTTACGGCAAGCTGGCGACGCCGGCCGAGATTGCCGGATGGAACATCGATGTGCGTGGTCAGGATGGCGTCGGCTTGCCCGACGGCAAAGGCACTGTGGATCACGGCGCGGACGTCTTTGCCCAGCAATGTGCCACCTGCCATGGCACGTTCGGTGAGGGCGAAGGCCGCTACCCGAAGCTGATGGGCGGCGAAGGCACGCTGACCGGCGAGCGCCCCGAGCCGAGCGTCGGCAGTTACTGGCCGTACGCACCGACGCTATTCGACTACATCGATCGCGCCATGCCGTTCATCTCGCCACACACTTTGTCGGCTGACGACGTATATGCCGTGGTGGCCTATATCCTCAACTTCAACAATATCGTTCCGAACGATTTTGTCGCCGACCGCAATAGCCTGCCCAAGGTGAAGATGCCTAATCGCGACAATTTCACGTGGCAGGATCCGCGTCCCGACACCGCAGCCAAGGAATGCATGAAAGATTGCACCGATCCTAAGACTGTGAAAATCATCTCATCGGCAGAGGGCACGGACCTTACGCCGCGAACCACGGGTCCCCTCGACGCAATGACAGGAAATTAGCTCGGTGCTGTAAACCGTGCGGGAGGATGCGATGCGAGGCGGATGCAGGTCTGCGCCAAGAACGGCAATGGCGGTCGTCGTTGCGCTAAGCGCTGTTCCGCTGATCGGAATATCGTCAGGTGGCGCAACCGCCCAGCCGACGCAGCCCGCCGCAGCGGCAATGCCGGGGGAAGCGTTGGCCTTCGACCGCAGCAAAGGAAATTGCCTCACCTGTCACGAGATCAGAGGCGGCGACGCTCCTGGCAACGTCGGGCCACCGCTTGCCGACGTGAAAAACCGCTATCCAGATCGCAAAGCGCTTGCCGCGATCATTTCCGACGAGACCAAGCGCAACCCGCTCACCGTCATGCCGCCGTTCGGGCGCAATCTGATCCTGACCAAACAGGAAATCGAATCGGTGATTGACTTTCTGTACACACGATAGGAGCGTTGTATTGGAATGAACAACAAGAACGCGAGTCAACATGAACGCGGGCGAGCCGGCCAGACGCGCCGCGCGGTCATGCAGGCGGCCGTCGCCAGCATGCTTGCGGGGGCCGCTCTCGCCGGTGCCGCCCCGCTCAATCGAGCGCGCGCCTCCGCCAGTACGGCCAAATGGCCAAAAGAGGCGTTTTCGCAAAAGAACGAAGCCGACGCGATCAAGGCGCTTTTCGGCAAAACGCCGGAGGTCTCGGACAAGGTCAATCTCGATGCGCCTGAGATCGCCGAGAACGGCGCCGTCGTCCCAATCTCGGTGAACACCACGCTTCCCAATGTCACATCGATTGCCATCGTGGTCTCGGAAAATCCGTTTCCGCTTGCGGCCTATTATCCGATTCCGTCCGGCACCTCGCCGATGGTCGCCAATAGGCTGAAGATGGCCAAGACCAGCAAGGTCGTCGCCCTGGTGGCGTCCGCCGACAAGGTGTTCAGCGCCAGCAAGGAAGTCAAAGTGACGGTCGGCGGCTGTGGCGGCTGATCGAAACCATCTATAGAGAGGCAAACGCCAATGGCATCAACAATCCGCGTGCGCGCGGTCGCGAGCGGCGGCAACACCGAGGTGCAGGCTTTGGTTCAGCACCCGATGGATTCCGGATTCGTCAAAAACGCGCAAGGCCAACTCATTCCGCCGCACTACATCCAGGTGGTGGAGTTCGAGCACGGCGGTAAAGTCGTTTTCACTGCAAATTGGGGTCCCGCCATCTCGAAGGATCCCTACATCAAGTTCAGCTTCAAAGGCGCGCAGAAGGGCGACGATCTGACGATCAGCTGGATTGATAATAAAGGCGCAATGGACTCGTTCGTCGGAAAGATTCAATAGCGCAACGCAAGCCGTTGAAGGAGGACGCCCGCATGCATCGGGCGATTTTGTTGGTGCTTGCGCTGCTTGGTCTGGCTGCGCAGCCGGTCTTCGCAGCGGAGTCGGTCAATCCGCAAGCCGATTTCAAGGCATTCCGCAATTATTTTACTAAGCGCTTTCCCAATGTGCCGCTGAACGATTTCGTCAACGGCCCTTACTCCATGAACGCGGATCTGCGCAAGCAATGGGTTGAGATCGATGCGTTTCCGCCTTATCAGTTCGCGCTCGACAAGGGCAAAGAGATGTTCGAAACGCCGTTCAAAAATGGCAAGACCTACGCCGATTGCTTTCCCAACAAAGGGATCGGCATTCGCCAGAACTATCCTTATTTCGACACCAAGTCAGGCGAAGTGATCACGCTCGACGTGGCGCTCAACCAATGCCGCCAAGCCAACGGCGAAGCACCGTACGACTATACCAAAGACGACATGGCCGCCCTCACCGCCTACATGGCGTTTACCTCGCGCGGCAAGCTATTCGACATCAAGATACCCGATGACCCGCGGGCGCTCGCGGCCTACCGCAAAGGCGAGGAATATTTCTACACCCGCCGCGGACAGCTAAATTTCTCATGTGCAAGCTGCCATGTGCAAAGCGCCGGCAATCATATTCGCACCGAGGTGCTCGCCCCCGCGCTCGGACTAGTGGCCGCGCTGCCGATATACCGTTCGGAATGGGGCGGCATGGGAACAACCAGCCGGCGTTTCATCACTTGCAACAGTCAAGTGCGCGCGGTGCCGCTCAAGGCCGAGGACGAGCTCTACCGGGATGTCGAATACTATCTCTCGTATATGAGCAACGGCCTGCCGATCTCCGGACCGGGGGCGCGGCCATGATCACCCGAGGATCAGTCTGGAGAAAAAACATGCGCAGACATGCCGTGCTCGGATTGGCCCTCGTTGCTTCAATTGCCGGGCTGACAACTGCCGCTGCGGCTGCATCAGCCGATGACTTCAAGGCTGCCTACACGAAGGCGGAGGCTGCGGAAAAGCAAGCGGCCGCGCTGAAGAATCAATGGACGACCACAGAGGCCGAGTTGAAGGCGGCGCAAGCCGCGGCGAAATCGGGCAATTACGACGAGGCCGCTAAGCGTGCGCAGCAGGCGGAAGCGCTCGCTGACGCATCGATCGCACAGGCCAAAGAGCAGGCGACGGCCTGGACCCAGGCGATCATTCACTAGCTAAGTAAAGGAGCGTTGACGATGCATCGCCGCGACGCACTCAGGGCCTTCGCGGCTGCGGCGATTTCTGGAGTCCTCCCGCGCGTCGGGCTCGCTGCGGAGGACGATCCGTACGAGATCGGCCGCTTCGGCAACGCGCGCGTATTGCACATGACGGACACACATGCGCAGCTTTTGCCGGTGTATTTCCGCGAGCCGAGCGTCAATATCGGCGTGGGCGCCATGGAGGGGCGACCGCCGCACCTAGTCGGCCAAGCCTTTCTCAAGCATTTCGGCATCGAGCCGGGAAGTCACGCGGCTTACGCCTTCACCTTCCTCGATTACCAGGAGGCCGCGCATCGTTATGGGCGCATGGGCGGTTTTGCAGCTCTAAAAAGCCTGATTGACCAGCTTCGCGGCGAGGCCGGCGCTAACAATTCAATCCTGCTGGACGGCGGCGATCTATGGCAAGGCAGCGGCCTGGCCAACGCCATGCAGGGCGCCGACATGGTCGAAGCCGCCAATCTCCTCGGCATCGAGGTGATGACGGGCCATTGGGAATTCACCTATGGCGAGAAGATTCTGCGGCAAAACCTCGAGCGCTTTAAAGGTGAGTTTATCGCACAGAACGTGTTTCTGACGGAGGACGCTGCGTTTGATAACGCGCCTGCGTTCGATTCTGCATCGGGCCGCATTTTCAAGCCGGCGATCGTCAAGGAGGTCGGCGGACATCGGATCGGCATCATCGGCCAGGCCATGCCATACGTTCCGGTCGCCCATCCCAAGCGCTTCACCCCCAACTGGACATTCGGCATCCGCGAGGCCGAACTACAGAAAGTCGTCGACAGCCTGCACCAGCAGGACAAAGTCGACGCGGTCATTCTGCTGTCGCATAACGGCATGGACGTTGATCTCAAACTCGCCAACCGCGTGACCGGCATTGACGTCATTTTGGGCGGCCATACGCACGACGCCGTCCCACAGCCAATCACGGTCCCCAACGCAGCCGGCAAGACCGCAGTTACCAATGCCGGATCCAGCGGTAAATTCCTCACTGTGCTGGATCTCGATATTGGCAAGGGCGGCGTAAAGGATTTTCGCTATCACTTGCTGCCGATCTACGCCAATCTTCTCAAACCAGACGCCGCCATGCAGGCGCTGATCAATCGCTTACGGGCGCCGCATCAAGCGAACTTCGATGAGAAACTCGCGACCGCCGAAGTGCTGCTGTTTCGTCGCGGCAATTTTACGGGCACGATGGACCAAGTGATTTGCGACGCGCTGCGTCAACAGCTCGACGCGCAGATCGCGCTATCGCCGGGTTTTCGCTGGGGCTCAACGGTGTTGAGCGGCGCATCAATCACCATGGAAGACTTGCTTTCGGAGACCGCAATCACCTATCCGGAGGTCTATGTTGCAGAGATGACCGGGGCGCAGATCAAGGCAATCATGGAGGATGTCGTCGATAACCTGTTCAACGCCGATCCGTATTATCAGCAGGGCGGCGACATGGTCCGCGTCGGCGGCATGGATTACGCCTGTGCGCCGAACGAAAGCGCCGGACAGCGCATTTCCGAGATGACGCTTGACGACGGTACGTCTATAGACCCCAACAAGAGCTATCGCGTCGCCGGCTGGGCATCCGTCAATCCGCAAGACGGGAAGCCCGTCAGCGAGGTCGTCGCCGAGTATCTGCGAGCGGAGAAAATCGTGAAGATCAAGCGCCCCAATCGCGTGGCGCTCAAAGGCGTTTCCGGCAATCCCGGCATCGCAGAGGGGTGAATCTCATGACTGCAATAACGCGCGCCGGAATGCTGCGTTCGCTGTTCAGCGGATTGGCCGCCGCTGGGCTTTTGACCGGCCAAGCAGCGGCCCAAACGGCCAAGAAGCATCGCGTCGTTCTTCACGTCGACAAGAACGATAGAACCGTCATGACGCAGGCATTCAACAACGCCAGAAACATTTTCGATAATTATCGCGACAAGCACGAGGACGTCGAGGTCGAGTTCGTCGCCTATGGACCGGGTCTGCACATGCTCCGCGATGACACCTCGCCAGTGAAAGACCGCATCAAGGACCTGATAGAAGTGAGCTATCCTTCGAAGGTCGTGTTTTCGGCCTGTAACAACACCAAGCAAGCCATGGAAGCGCACGAAGGTCATCCAATCCCTATCGTGCCTCAGGCGACCATCGTGCCTTCGGGTGTGGTCCGAATCATCGAGCTTGAGGAACAGGGCTATAGCTACATAAAACCCTGATACACGCACGCCATGAAGATCGCCCTTAGCATTGCCGCCCTGACGGTGCTGCTCGCGGCCGGGACGCCAGGCCGCGCTGAAGAGGCGACGGTCACCTATAAATCGCTTGCTCCTGATGCCGCGCTCGAACTTGCCAAGGCGGCCCTTTCGACCTGCCGCGCGCATGGTTATCAGGTCGCTGTCGTCGTGCTCGACCGTTTTGGCCAGCAGCTCGTCCTCTTGCGCGACCAATATGCGGGATTACCGGCCCCGCGAATCGCAAACGACAAGGCCTATACAGCGCTGAGTTTTCGCGCCAATAGCGGAGATTTTGCCAAGCAGATACAAGCCGGGCAACTGAGCTCGGGGCTGACGAAACTACCCCACGTCGTCACGCTCCCTGGCGGTCTCGTCATCGAGGCGGGCGGCACGCTCCTTGGCGCCATCGGCGTCGCCGGCGCTTCAGGCGGCGACAAGGACGAGGAGTGCGCAAAGGCCGGCCTCGCTGCGATCCGCGACAAACTCGATTTTTGAGTTTACATTAATTTGCAGCAATGCCTCGGCAAACTTGAACGGCAGCGGGGATGTTGCACTCTGCGGCGTTCCGGCTTCCCTCATCCGACAAATGACCGGCTCGTCATTCAGCGTCCTGAACCATTGGCGCCCTCCCAAGGCGACTTGAGCAAGGTACCGTTCGTGCGACGTGCAACCGGCCCTAATGTTATGAGCGGCCTATCCAAATGGATGTCTGCGCCGCTAATGGCAGTTCGCTGCGCTCGCCCGCCGCCGCCCCAACCAGGTGATGCCGACATCAGCATCGTCGGTCACCGCCCCAACTCCATCGTCGCCCCTCCGCTGCGAACAGCCATTTCACTAAAACGGAAAATGTCGGCGGCGGCCCGCCGCCGCCGCGCCGCACAGCCGGCGCCAGCAGGTCGAGCAGGTCGATCCCTGTTATTGCCGCCACTTTCGCGCGCGCGCGTGAGGATAGCCAAGGAAGCCGCAGAACACCCAAAGCGGGGAAACTGATTGCGCTTTGCACCCTAGGTGTGAAAGGCGTAGCTTCCACGGTGGACGCCAGTGTTAGCGGTCCCAGCCGGAGGAGGGCCGCCGAGTGCATCAGCTCCGCGGAGTCAGCCACCAATACGGCGGCTGATGCAGCCCGTGCAGGTACCGTGTGCGCCGATGACGCCTAACGAATCCAAATCACTTAAGAAAGGTTCGCTCCTGTATTGGCAGGGCGATCCCACCGACGCTGGCGTCGTAACCGAAACCAGTTGAGATGTAGTCACCATTAACTGGAGCAATGGGCACGTCGCCAGAGTGTTCCGCGGAGATATCCGCGAGATTCACCAAACGCCGATAAAACCGCACACGATATAACAGTAATCGGCCCAATTTCCCTCGGCGTCGTGGCTCGGCACAAGCTTACTCATCACGGCTGTTGCACCCCGCAGTCATCAGATGTAGCTTTCCCTTGATTTATTTTCATTTGGAGGCACTTGGTGACCTCCGGAAAGCTCTTCTTCTCTGTCCTCGCCATCGCCTATTTAGCTCTGATCGGCGCGGCCCTAGCGCCGATCTTTTTGGGGCCCGTAGCTTCCACTGTGCGCGGCCTCATATGCAGCAAATATGCTTGCCCGACTGGATGGTTGGGTCAAGTGGTGCGTTATAAGGCTCCAAACGCCTCCGAGGCGGCGCACAAAAACGGAAATCATAGGAAAACGCGAGTGCGTCTTTGTTTTAAGTTCTCTCGCCGCTCGCAAAGGTTTCTTTTCAGATGCCACCAAGCTATAATTCACTCATTATTGGGCTGGGAGATTGTATATGCCAAAGAAGCGAAAACGAGTTG
>Ga0134126_10007019_pt1 | contig 14141 bp, 11 predicted proteins | sample KB31752_FD_96881 | JGI IMG/M metagenome (GOLD analysis project Ga0134126, IMG submission 96881) | Terrestrial soil microbial communities with excess Nitrogen fertilizer from Kellogg Biological Station, Michigan, USA - KB3-175-2 | ecosystem: Environmental > Terrestrial > Soil > Unclassified ... | reverse complement strand
GCTTTCTATATTCAGTTCACGCCAGATGATGGCCACCTTTTTTGGCCCGATGCCCTTTATGCCCATCATTTCAACCACGCCCGCCGGCGTTTTGGCCAGCAGTTCCTCCATCTCGGCCATAGTACCGGTTTGCAGCAGCTCGGTAATTTTGCCTGCTGTGCTTTTACCGATGCCATCAACTTTCTCAAGCTCCGCGGTCGTTTTATTTTTAGCAGGAAAGGGCAGTTTATCTACCTTAAAGGCGGCATTGGCGATAGACTTTATCTTAAAAGGATTAACCTCGTGCAGTTCCATCAGTTGCGACAGCAGCCGGAGCTTACGGGCTATGGTTTTGTTCTCCATAATTTAATAAGGCGTAAAAATACAAAAGCGGGTGGGAATGGGGGAATATGTTGGGAGTTATTTTGTAAACGAAGATTTTAAGGAATAATCACTTTTTCAGGATTAAACAGCTCTTCAATTAATAAATAAACAAGAGTACATGGATTATGACCCGCGTGCTTTTGGTCGGAAAATTGTGCTTTAAGCTCTTTGGCCCAGGCGATAGCTTGCTTTTGGTCACCGTATTGCTTGAGAATTAAATAGGTATTTATATCATTCTTTTTGTAAGCGTAATCCCTTTTAGAAACCCTTGTTACTTCCCGCTCAAAATATGATTGATAATCCTGTCGCGGCATGCCATGATTAACGAACTGAAAATGAAGTAAAAACCATAATTCAAAAGCTTCGTTTGACCAGGCACAATTTATTTTATTGGCGCCGGCGCGTATTATAGCGTTGTTAAACTGTTTTTCCGTAAAACTATCCCGGTCAAATACCGCCCAGACTCTATCAAACTTTTGATTTGATTTTTTTCTGAACTTAATAGTGAAATCGACAAGGCTCTCTGTGTTTTTACCGGTGCCTTCAATCGTCATATCGGCTATAACTAAAGTACCTACAGGTAAATCCTTTTTTAAGCCAATAAAATAATTTGGTTCGGTTTTTTCCCCTTCGCAAATAATCAGGAAATAAACCCGCTTTTCTTTGAATTCAATTGCCCGGTTTTTCTCTTTACGGGCAAACCGCTTTTTTATGGAATTATCAAGCTTCGATACCTTGGCCATTACTTAAAAGGTTTGAAAAATCACCAATAAAAGGAATGGCCCCATAACGTCCGTTGATATAGTCTTTTTCAAAAGACCGGTCATTCCTTGGTTTTACGCCATTGTTATCCTTGTATTCTACTAAAGAATATAAGTCAGTTTCTTCGTATTGATTTTTTTCGGTAAAGTATATTTGATCGCGCCTAAAATTACCATAGGTTAACAGATTCGTATCGTGCGTAGCAAAAATTAGCTGGGCATTTTTTGGGTTATGTTCAATTGAATTGAACAATTTAACTATTGTTATGGTTAATAGTGGATGCAATTTGGCATCAAGTTCATCAATGATAACAACACGATTAAATAATAGGCCAACCAGAAGACAGCCGGCAAGATCAAATATTTTATTTGTCCCCGACGACTCTTCGGTATCGAGATCAAACCACTGGCTATTTATAACGGTGCCAATGCCGTCGTATTTACTATGACGAGTGGACACCGAGGGACCTTTTTCACTGTTCCCTTGATCAACGGTAAATTCTTTAAAGCCCAAATCAAGCGTGGTCAGGAAATTGTTGAGCGCGCCTTTGAGATAGGAAGACTTATCGAGCTCTAAAGTAAGATATTTGTCATTTTCGTGGGTTAGCCCTGATAAAATATCCAGTGCTCCATTAAACCAACCCATTAATTTTTTTGAAATTTCGCCATTCCATTGATCAACAACAGAAAGAAACAAAGCGTTATCGCGTGTTCTTTCTACTATCCCGCTGCCTTCCTGGAACTCTTTTGTAATTTCTATTTTATCTTTCTCCCTGATAAAGAGAAGCGATTCGACTTTTGACTTGCGTTTAAAAAGCCATTCGGCGTGAACCATATTTTCGTCCACTTCGAACCCATACCGGTACCTTACGTCCTCAATCAATATTAGAATTTCAAAATGTGATGGCTTCTTTTCTGTTTCCGTATTAAGCAAAAATGGCTTAACGCCGATTTTATCTGTCGAAGACATCTTGGCAGAACCCATAACTATCTCTCGCATCGCTGCCAGGCTCTTTAGCAAATTACTCTTACCACTCGAGTTTGCCCCATAAATTACAGCACTTTTCAACAGGGTATAATTACCCGCTTTAAAAGTATTTTCCTCGAACTCTTTTATGGAAGATGCCTCAAGGCTTAAAGTCTTTTTATACTTAAAAGACAAATGATTTCCGACGGTAAATTCAATTAGCATGATTGTGTTTTGAGATTAAATCGCATAAATCCCATCAAAAATAGGATTTTATTTGTCAATAAATGCAATTTTTGAGAAAAACTCTCATTAATATAAATGTCAAGTGAAAAAAAGCCGCCCCAAAGGGCGGCTTTCACAATCAAAATATATTTAAAACTAATTAATCACAATATCATAAGGCAAGCGGGCTTGCGGGCTGCGCATCATTTGGGTTACGCCTTTTATTTGCTGGTAATATTTAAAATTATCGCCAAGCTCTGATTTCATGTAGTGGGTTTTCATTTGTTCGCTGATTCCTGAACCCAGGTGATGAAAAAAGGTTTTTTGTTCGGGATAGGCCACCAGTTTATAGCTGCTGATCTTTGCCGCTTTAGCCGCCGACCGTATGGCGTCGTTAATATTGCCGAGCCTGTCGACCAGGCCATTTTGAAGTGCTTGTTCGCCTGTCCATACCCGGCCCTGCCCAATGCTGTTAATATATGCTTGTGTTTTATGGCGCCCTTCGGCTACCGCTTTTGTGAACTCATCGTAACCGCGGTTTACTTCCATTTGCAATATGGCTTTTTCTTCAGGGGTCAGGGGCCTGCTGATATTCCCGAGATCGGCGTATTTGCCGGTCTTTACACCGTCAAAAGTGATGCCCAGCTTATCGTTAAAAAACTTTTGCATATTGGGCAGGATGGCAAATATGCCTATCGAGCCCGTAATGGTATTTGGTTCTGCAAAGATGGAATCCGCTGCGCACGAGATATAGTAACCGCCGGACGCGGCGTAATCGCCCATAGAAACGATAATGGGTTTTACTTTTTTGGTGAGCATAACTTCGCGCCATATTACGTCCGAGGCGAGCGAGCTGCCGCCGGGAGAGTTGACACGCAATACTACCGCTTTTATCTTGCTGTCAAGCCTTGCTTTCCGCAGTGCTTTTGATATCCTTTCGGAGCCGATACTGTTGTCATCGCCATCGCCGCCATTTATGTCGCCCGAAGCATAAACAATAGCTATGCGGTTTTTGGTGTCCTTCTTTTTACTGTCTACCTGGCCAGGTGTAGTTTTGGTATAGTCGATCAAGTCCACGCTCTTAAGATCGTCTTTGCGGTCGATGCCGACCAGACCCTTAAGTTCATCTAAAATTTCGTCCTTATACTTCAGCCCGTCAACCAGCTTATATCTTAAGGCATCCTCCGGAAACTTTATTTTTAGCTCATTGGCATAATTGAACAGCGAGTCTTTGTTAATACTGCGGCTTGCGCTGATATTTGTTAAAAAATGGTCATAAAGCGATCCTAAGTACGAATTAACCTGCAGGCGGTTGGCAGGGCTCATTTTGCTAAGGAAAAAGGGCTCAACGGCGCTTTTATAGGTGCCTACTTTTATGATCTGGGCTTCGATGCCTAATTTGTCGAGCGCGCCCTTCAAAAACGTAATCTCCTGGCTAAAACCATGAAATAAGAATATGCCTTTTGGGTTGATATAAACCTTATCGGCCACCGATGCTATATAATAAAACCCCTGGGTGTATATTTCGGAATAGGCAATAACAAACTTGTCCGATTTTTTAAAATCGATAAGCGCATTGCGGATCTCTTCAGAGGTTGCCTGGCCCATCGGGACATCACTTTCTTCCAGGAATATGCCTTTAATTTTAGGGTCGGTTTTTGCTTTTTTGATATTGGCCAAAATATCATTGAGGCCGATTGATTTATCACCGTCGATACCCAGGAAAGCCAGCGCAGCGAGCGGATCATTCGGGGTACGCTCGGTAATGGGGTAGTTTAACGCGATCCGTAAAACGGAATTGGGTTCTACTTCAACAGTTTTATCGCTGCTGCCAGCTACAAGGCCGACGATGATCAGGAGAAATATAACAAATAATATGATACTTGCTACGAAGAAACCGACCATGCTGGCAAAGACAAATTTGAAGAATTGTTTCATTAAATATTATAAATCTATTATTTATGCAAACTTAGTAATTCAATACCGTTTATATTAAGAGCTTTGTCTATAATATTTGTTACAACATGATTGATGTTTTTTTGTTGTTAGGAAGCAACCTCGGCGACCGGCATATGTTTCTGAATAAGGCGATTAAGTGCATTGAAGATACTATTGCGCCGCTAATTAAAGCTTCTTCGGTATACGAAACACAATCATGGGGCAAAACAGAGGCTCCCGATTATCTTAACCAGGTGATACTTTTACAAACCGGCATGCCGCCGCAAGCCCTGCTTCAGAAAATACTGGGTATTGAAAATCTTTTGGGCAGGCGGCGGCAGGAAAAATGGGGATCGCGTACTATTGACATCGATATTTTGTTTTACGGCCAGGAAGTGATCGATGAGCCGGGCCTGCATATCCCTCATCCCGAAATGCACAAACGTCGGTTTACTTTAGAACCCCTGGCCGAGATTGCCCCGCATTGGGTACACCCCGTTTTCAATAAAAATATTTTAGCGCTTAAAAATGAACTTAAAGACAGCTTGATTGTAAAAAAAGTATAAATTTGAAATTTATAAACCTTTTTATGTCTCACATATCGCCTGATCAGGACCTTGATCTATCATTTTTGTATGATATTGCCGATGGCAGTAACGAATTTATCGTGGAATCAATCGATATGTTCCTGCATCATACCCCGGAACTTTTGCAAATGATCACCCAGGCCATTGCCGATAAAGACTGGACGGTTGCCGCACAGGCGTCGCATAAGCTAAAGCCCAATCTTGGTTTTTTTGGCATGCCGGTATGCCAGGCCACCATACAAGAAATAGAACTGATGGCCAAAGCGGGCGCGCCCGACCTGGATCTGCTGACATCAAAATTCGACCAGGTAAATGCCATGATTGCCGAAAACCTGGTCTCGCTCAAAAAAATAAAGGCCGAGAAAGAAGCTGAGTTGTAGAAGGAGTCCGGAAAGTCGGTAAAGTCGGAAAGTCCGAAAGTAAAAAGAGTTTGGGATGTATATAAAGACGTGCAATTTGTTCCTGGATCAGGATATAATTGCCACCTTTGTTTTGGATTCCGCCATAATTTCTTCTTTCGGACTTTACCGACTTTCGGACTTTCGGACTAAAGCACCTCTTTCACGCTAAAGCTGTAGCTCTCCATTATGAGGTTCGCCAATAGGTTTTTACAGGCCTGGTCAACTTTACTGTGGGCTGTTTCGGCGTTATCGGCTTCAATTTCAAGGGAGATGTGTTTGCCTATCCGCACATTTTGTATTTCGGCAAGGCCAAGGTTTTTCATGCTTCCGGTTACAGCTTTTCCCTGTGGGTCAAGTATTTCTTTTTTGGGCATTACGTCAATTTCAGCCTGGAAGGTTTTCATTTATGTTTTATTTTTAAAGACGATGCTGCTATCACGAACTTTATTTAGTTTTTTGCTCGCTCATGACGGACTCACCGGCAAATTTGAATTGGATGATCGATAGGATGATATAAATAAGTATGACCACCGGAACCGCCGCAAATTTAAAAAATAGTATCAGAATTGCCGAAAACAACAGCAATAAATAGCGGTAAATGTTTTTATGAAGATCCTTGTTTTTAAATTTTAACGACATCATGGGCAACTCAACAACCAGCAGCATGCACATAATGATGGTGAAACACGAAAGCACATAGGGGTTTAACAGGTAGGGGGTATAAAGCCGGTTATGGTGTTGCAGGATCATAGGGAACGAGGCGATAAGAATAGCATTGGCCGGGGTGGGCACACCGATAAAATTTTCGGCCTGTCTTGTATCTACATTAAACTTTGCCAATCGCAGTGCCGAAAATACGGGTATCAAAAACGCTATAAAGTTTAACCAGGTGCTCACTTCGTTAATTTGATGCGCCTGTAAAAATAATTGGTACATAATTACGGCCGGCAATACGCCGAAGCTCACAATATCAGCCAGTGAATCGAGGTCTTTTCCAATCCCCGAAAACGAATTAAGTACCCTGGAGGCCAATCCGTCAAAAAAATCAAAAATAGCCGACAAGAATATCGCGTAAGAAGCCGCTATAAGCTCGCCCTTAAATGCAAAAACAATCCCGATGCATCCGCTAAAGAGGTTCGCACAGGTTATGGCATTGGGAAGATGTTTTTTGAGGCGATTCTTCATTACGCTATGAAGGTAGTTTTTATTTCGGATTTTTCACAGATTGTCAATTTTAAAAGGCGTTCAAGAAGGCTTCGCGTTTCGGAATTACGATTTCGGATTTATTGATTATTTCGGAATTACGATTTCGGATTTATTTTTTTTAAATATAAAACGCATCTTCCGATTTGTAAATTATCTAAATCCGAAATCGAACATCCGAAATTCTAGGAATTCATCGAGATCAGGAACTCTTCGTTAGTTTTCGTGCCTTTTATCTGGGCCTGTAAAAACTCCATCGATTCCTGCGAATTCATATCAGCAAGGTGGTTGCGCAATATCCAAATGCGCTGTAATGTATCGCGGTCAAGCAGCAAATCGTCTCGGCGTGTGCTCGAAGCAGTAATATCGATAGCCGGGAAAATACGCTTGTTCGACAACTTGCGGTCGAGTTGAAGTTCCATGTTACCGGTTCCTTTAAACTCTTCAAATATAACCTCGTCCATTTTCGACCCGGTTTCAGTAAGCGCTGTAGCGATGATCGTCAGCGAGCCGCCATCCTCAATGTTACGGGCCGCGCCAAAAAAGCGTTTTGGTTTATGCAGGGCATTGGCATCCACACCGCCCGATAATATTTTACCTGAAGCCGGCGCCACCGTATTATAGGCCCTGGCAAGGCGGGTAATGGAATCGAGCAGGATAACCACGTCATGTCCGCATTCAACCATTCGCTTTGATTTTTCTAAAACGATATTGGCAATTTTTACGTGGCGTTCTGCAGGCTCGTCAAAAGTTGACGATACCACCTCTGCGCGCACGCTGCGGGCCATATCGGTTACTTCCTCCGGGCGCTCATCGATAAGCAGTATGATCAGGTAAACTTCCGGGTGATTCTTTGCGATAGCGTTGGCAACGTCTTTCAATAACATTGTTTTACCCGTTTTAGGCTGCGCCACAATTAAACCGCGCTGGCCTTTGCCTATCGGCGAAAAAAGATCCATTATACGTGTCGAATAATTACCAGCATCAGTAAACAAGCTCAGTTTTTCGGATGGGAAAAGCGGTGTTAAGTGGTCAAACGGTACACGATCGCGCACTTCGGCAGGTATGCGGCTGTTAATGGCCTCCACGCGTACCAGCGGGAAATATTTTTCGCCTTCTTTTGGCGGCCTTATGCTGCCCCGCACGGTGTCCCCGGTTTTAAGGCCAAAAAGTTTTATCTGTGATTGGGACACATAAATGTCATCCGGCGAAGTAAGGTAGTTGTAATCTGACGAACGTAAAAAGCCATAGCCATCGGGCATAATTTCAAGTACGCCTTCGTTTACAATAACATTATCAAAATCAAGGTTTACTGCGGGTTCCTGGACTTTTTGGGGAGCGTTTTGGCTATTTATACGCCGCTCAAACTTTTGCAGGCGCACTTGTGTCGATTCTTCTTCGTCGGATTTTACTCCGTCCTCGCCGTCCTGGGAAATCGGCGCATCTTCGTCGCTTATTCCGGCAATTATATCTTCGCCTTCGTCAACCGCCGGCTCGTCGTCCTGCATGTCAAATAAATTTGTATCATCCAGTGGGACTTCCACACGGGGTTCATTTGAATTTTTTATGGTGCGGATTCTTTTACGTGCTTTTTCTGGTGCTGCAGCAGGGGCGGCTTGTTTAGGCGCGTAAATGGTATTAACTGCATTCTGCTGCTGGCGGGCTGCTTCAATCAACTGTTCCTGCTCAACAATCTTGCTGATCAGCTGGGCCTTCCGCAAATCATCAGCTTCAACTACACCTAAATTTCTGGCAATTTCGCGCAACTCTGAAACGAGTTTGTCGTTCAATTCGTTTGTATCAAACATATTATGAATTATAGTTCAAAAGGATTTTTTATTAGAATATTTCTTGTGGTTGTATTTATTTTCAACGGTATTAAGGGGCTGCACCGGTATGCCGGTTTTTAAAGCTTGCTGCTTATTACAGCGCTACGGTATGCTTACCAAATTCTTGTTTTAACTTTATACATGGAGACGTTTGGTACGAAAAAAGTGTGTTTTGCAGTTTTGTCTATGCAACATCTAAATCCATGTAATAATTACAAAATAACAGTGGAGTTTTAAATTGTTTCTTTAGTGCAAGAAAAATTCAATGGAAAACATTGCAATTTTACTCAAATTATTTAAGAAATCAAATTATTTAAAAAAATATCCTTATTAAGTTAACACTTAGCCCAATTTTTAGTTTTTTTGGGCATTCAAAAAAACTATCACCCACTTTTTCATGATTTCCCGCAGCCAGTTAATAGAACAGATTAAACGCAAAAAATCATTTTTATGTGTAGGCCTGGATACGGATGTTGAAAAAATTCCGTCTTTTTTACTAAAATACAACGACCCCGTACTGGAATTTAACAGGCGGATAATTGATGCCACCAAAGATCTATGCGTATCATATAAACCCAATGCGGCATTTTATGAGAGCCGGGGGATAAAGGGCCTGCAAAGTTTGATAGCTACCTGGCAATATCTTCCTAAGGATTGTTTGAACATAATAGATGCCAAACGCGGCGATATAGGCACTACTTCGGACATGTATGCCAAAGCTTTTTTTGACGAAACAGCCTCGGGCATGAGCTTCGACGCTATAACAGTTTCGCCATATATGGGGCATGATGCCGTGACTTCGTACCTGGCCTATCCCGGCAAATGGGTGATCCTGCTCGCGCTGACCTCTTCGGCTGGAAGCAAAGACTTTCAATATCTTACAACAGAACACGGCTTGTTGTACGAAGCCGTGATCCAAAAAGCAAATACATGGGCAGGCGCCGACCGGATAATGTACGTAGTCGGGGCCACCAAAAGCACTGAGTTTACCAATATCCGCAAATTTGCCCCGGACAATTTCTTACTGGTGCCCGGGGTAGGCGCGCAGGGCGGCAGTCTTGCCGATGTTTGCCATTACGGAATAACTAAGGATTGCGGGTTGATTGTGAATGCATCGCGGTCCATAATTTATGCCTCGAACGGCGAAGACTTTGCAGAAGCGGCAAGGGCCGAGGCGCTGAAAATGCAACAGCAGATGGAAAAAGAACTTGAAAGAGCCGGTGTTATATGATATGCGGTGAACCTTGCAAAACTTATAATTTTTCCCCGTTTGCTTCCGAAATTCGGGTAAAATAATCCAACAGATATGAAAAAAAATTTACTCCTTGTCGCTGCATTATGCACAAGCACCTTCGCTTTCGCCCAGCAAACCAGAAAACCAATTCAGCCGGTGGATATTTACCGCATCGCGACATTAATGAGCCCACAGGTTTCAGCAGATGGCAAATGGGTGGCGTATGAGCTTTCGGATGTGGATACTGTAAAAGACGGAAGGGTTTCGCATTTATGGATGCAAAGCTGGGACGGAAAGGAATCCATTCAGCTTACCTATGGCGACGAGCCGGCTTCGACGCCAAAATGGAGCCCCGACGGTAAGTATCTTTCATTTTTGTCGTCGCGCGAATCAAAGAACGGCGGCCAGGTGTGGTTGATGGACCGCAGGGGCGGGGAAGGGAGGAAACTTACCAATATAAAAGGCAGTATCGGCGATTATTCATGGTCTCCCGATGCAGGCAAGCTCTTGCTGACGATAACCGACCCGGAAAATGGCGGCAAGCCAGACCCCAAAACCCCCGCCCCGATAAAAATAGACCGTTACCATTTTAAACAAGACATTGAAGGCTACCTGCAGCATTTGCACAAGCATTTATACGTGTTTGATATCAACACAAAAAAACTCGATACTTTAACCACAGGCAATGCCGACGAAGGATCAGCGGAATGGTCGCCGGATGGCAAGCAGGTGGTTTTTGTAAGCAATCATACTGCCGACCCAGACCGGAATGATAATGATGATATCTTTGTAATGGAGGCCAAACCCAAATCTGTTCCGCGCCGGCTTACCACCTGGAAAGGCCATGATGATGAACCGCACTGGAGCCCTGACGGCAAATACATTGCTTATTTACGCTCAACAAGCGATGTTGACTATACCATGTACGACCAGGATATTTTATGCCTGGTGGATGCCGATGGCAAAAATAACAGGCAATTGACCGGGCAACTTGACCGCCCGGTGACGAAGCCCGTGTGGAGCAAGGACGGCAAAACCCTTGCATTTTTAGTAGTTGATGACCGGATGAGATATGCCGATGCTTATGATGTTGCAAGCAACAAAATCTCAAACATTATAAAAGGGGAATTCTCCATTAGTGAAATAGAGGCATCGGCCGGCGGTAACTGGCTTATTGAAATGAGTGCTCCCTATACACCGGCAGAGTTGTATGCGGTGGAAAGCGGTAAAGCACGCCGTTTAACTTATCACCAGCAACAATGGTTAACAAGCGTTAAGCAGGCCCATGTTGCGGGCTTTCAATCAAAAAGCAGCGATGGCACGCTGGTATCGGGCCTGGTTTTTACGCCCGACAGCGTAAGAACTAAAAAACTGCCCATGATATTGTTTATTCACGGCGGCCCGGTAGGGCAGGACGACTATGGCTTCGATGTAACCCGGCAGGTATTGTCGTCAGCTGGTTATGCAGTAGTAGATGTTAACTATCGCGGCAGCAGCGGGCGCGGGCTTGCGTACTGCAAAGCAATTAATGCTGACTGGGGCAATAAGGAAGTCATAGACCTGTTAGGCGCAGTTGACGAAATAGTTAAAGAGGGGCTGGCTGATCCCGAACATTTGGGCACTGGCGGCTGGAGCTACGGGGGAATACTAACCAATTATACCATAGCATCCGACACGCGTTTTAAAGCCGCCATAAGCGGCGCCGGCAGCAGCCTGCAAACAACGATGTATGGCAGCGACGAATATGTTTTGCAGTACGACAATGAGATCGGGCCGCCATGGAAGAGCCAGGACAAATGGATAAAAATATCGTACCCGTTTTTTCACGCCGACAGGATAAAAACGCCCGTGCTGTTTATGTCGGGCCTGAAGGATTTTAACGTGCCTACCGCAGGCAGCGAACAAATGTACCAGGCCCTCAAATCTCAGGGTATACCAACCGAGCTGATCCTTTACCCGGGGCAATTTCACGGTTTCAGCAAACCCAGCTACCAGGTCGACAGGCTGCAACGGTATATTGCATGGTATGATAAGTATTTGAAATAGAGAGGTTAGAGGTTGGAGATTAGAGCTTAGTTGAGAAAGTTAGGCGCCGATTTGCGAGATATTGGATTTACTTCCAATTATAATTTTTGCCGAAAACGTAAGTTGCAGCTTCTTTCGGACTTTCTGACTTTACTGACTTTCGGACTACTCCTCACACAAACACCACCTTCCTGTCCGGGAATTTTGAGGCGTAGCCTGCAACCATACCTTTTATATAATCGTTGCCGGGATAGGGGGTGAGGTGATTTTTTAGCTGCTGCAAATTGGCCACGTCAAAATAGTGCGAAACATAGCCCATGCCGTAAAATTTCCCTTTTTCTATTAACAGGCAACTATGCTCATCATCGGTCCGGCCAGCATCGCGGATGGCAAATGTGGGCAGCGCATCGTTTAGCTCTTCAATTGCTGCGTTTACCTTTTTATTATAATCTTCCGGTGATTCAAGGCCTTCGCAGGCGCAGTTATCGCCGTTTATGCCGGTACATGGCCCTGTATTGTTTTGGATAAAGCACAATTTTGGGCAAAGTTCAAAGCCTTCTATCAATTTTAGCAGGATGTCCCTGCCCTCCAGCAAAGTATTGCAGCTATAGATGGCGCCGGTCATTTTACGGTGTTTATCTACGGCTAAGCGCAGGTAGCCGCGCTGATCCTCAAAAGCATATAGGCTGTAGGCCTGCTCAAAGCGTTTTAACGAGCGGTTGTATTTTGGCCACAGGCGCTTTATTTCTACAGCCTCCAGCACAAATGCGATCAGCTCCGTGCCGCAAACCTGGAAGCTAATATGATAAATGTTGCGTAAAAATTCCTGCCGCTGCGGACCGGGGTTATTCCCTGTAAAGTGACTGCATACCCGTTTTTTTAAATTTTTCGCCTTGCCGACATAAATAACTTTGCCCTTGCTGTCATGAAAATAATATACCCCCGGCGATTGCGGCAAGGCATCCACATCCTGTTTCGGCAGGTTAGCCGGGAGCACCTGTTCCTTTGAATTTTGCTTTAAAGCATTGCCGATATGGTTGTTGGTATCTTTTTGCAGCAACAGCGAAAACAGTTTGGCCGTAGCCTCGGCATCCCCTGCTGCGCGGTGGCGGCTGTCGTTATCAATACCCAGGTGCCGGCAAAGTTTGCCCAGTCCGTAGGAGGGGAGGCCGGGAATAATTTTACGGCCAAGCCTTACTGTACATAGCTTATTGCATTGCAGCTCGTAACCGGCGGCGGCAAGATGGTGCCGCACAAATGAATGGTCGAAGTTTACGTTGTGGGCAACAAATATTTTGCCGTGCAGCAGGTGGTAAATATCATGGGCCACCTCTTCGAAGGGGGGCGCGTCCTGCACCATTTCGTTAGTAATGCCGGTTAATGCGCTGATGTAAATGGGTATGTGCCGTTGGGGATTAACCAGGGTTGAATAACGTTCAACTATGTTCTTGCCGTTATGTATGCAAATGGCTATCTCGGTAATGCCATTGGCGCTGGCATGCCCCCCGGTAGTCTCGATATCCACAATCGCATACATGGCGGTAAATGTAGTATTTTTTTGCTAATAAAATTAGTCCGAAAGCCAGAAAATTCCAGGCGTCAGAAAGTCGAAAAATCCTAACACAAATTTCCACCGTTATGCCGTTTTAGTTTTTAAGATTAAATTCCATTTTTCGGTCTTTTCCGACATCCCCGACTTTAGGACTCCGCGAGCCGCCTTCCGGCTATAATTTGCAACAATTGTAATACATAGCACAAACCGTTAAACTTCGGTGTATCTATGTAGTCAGGTTAAATGCTGCAACAATTGTTCGTAAATCATAATCATTGTCGATATGAAAAAACTTGTCCTTATCCATACCCTCATTTACGCTGCAGGTTTGGGAGCATTTGCGCAATCACATTTGAAAACAGTACAAGTGACCAGTGTTTGGGCGCCTGCGAATGTGAGAATTGATGGTAAGCTGAATGAGTGGGAAGACAATTTCCAGGCCTATAATAAAAGCACCCGGTTGTTCTATACACTGTCGAACAATGAAAAATACCTTTACCTGGCCGTGACGTCGACAGACGCTCAAACAAACACCAAAATAGCAGCCGGCGGCATCACGTTCACCATCAATACCGAAGGAAAGAAAAAAGAAAAGGGCGCTTTCATTCTGACATACCCGGTAATAGCCAATACGGGCCGCGGACAAAGGGGCGGCGGCAGGTTTGGCGGCAGGCAGCAAAGCAACGGCACCGATACAGCGGCAATTGCAGCCGCACACCGGCAATTCGTCGCTTCCAGTAAAGAAATAAAGGTTTTCGGGTTCAAAGATGTAGATGATACCCTTATTTCCATCTATAATGAATATGGCATAAAAACAGCTATTGGCTATGATTCATTGGGAAATTATAACTACGAGCTGGCTGTTCCGCTAAAGTTACTTGGAATATCATCGGATAGCCCATCCGAAATTGCTTACAATATAAAAGTAAATGGCTTGCAGATCAGCAATGATTTCCAGGCCAAGGTAATGGTCGACAATATTCAAATCAGCGGTTTTGGCGGCGGCGGGGGCAGAGGGGGCGGTGCAAGGGGTGGCGGCAGGGCCGGAGGTAACGG
>Ga0134126_10007018_pt1 | contig 14141 bp, 7 predicted proteins | sample KB31752_FD_96881 | JGI IMG/M metagenome (GOLD analysis project Ga0134126, IMG submission 96881) | Terrestrial soil microbial communities with excess Nitrogen fertilizer from Kellogg Biological Station, Michigan, USA - KB3-175-2 | ecosystem: Environmental > Terrestrial > Soil > Unclassified ... | reverse complement strand
GTAGCCGAACAGCTCCGCTTCCAGCAGTGATTCGCTGATCGCACCGCAGTTCAGCGCAACGAAGCGACCGCGACGACCGCTGGCGGCGTGCAGCTGGCGTGCAACCAGTTCCTTGCCGGTGCCGGTCTCGCCGGTAACCAGCACGGTGCTGTCGTGCGGGGCGTACAGCGCGATCTGTGCGCGCACGTCGGCCATCGCATTGCTGTCGCCGAGCAGGGCATGCGCATCGTTGCGTGCGGCGGTGCGGCGGCGCGGAGCCGGCCGGCTGCCGCCGGAGCGGGCCATGGCCTGGGTCAGCTCCAGCGCATGCTCGAACGCCTGCCGCACCGAATCAGCCGAGTACAGCAGCACGCCGGGCAGTCCGGCCTGTTCGGCATGGTCGATGGCCATGCCGGTGCCGACGATCACTTCGATACCGTTGGCGCGCAGGTCGGCGATGCAGTCGCGGGCATCTTCGCGGGTGACGAAGCGGCGGTGCTCGATGTCCAGGCCGAAGCTCTGCTGGAAGCTGCTGAACACCGGCACGTCGCTGGCATGGGTGACCAGGCCGATGCGTGGGGCGATGCGGCGGGCGCGCGCCAGCGCTTCCATCAGGTCGAAGCCATTGGCATGGATCGGTACCAGCGGCAGGTCCAGGCGACCGCGCAACCAGGCTGCATTGGAGCCGCCGGCAATCACCACGTCGCAGTGCTCGCGGCGCAGGCGCTGGCCGATCACTTCCACGGCCTCCTCGAAGCCCAGGTTGATCTGCTCGATGCGCGCGCGGCGGTCGAATTCGGGAATGACATCGCCCAGCAGGCCGGTCAGGCGCGAGACGCTGACCGTCCAGATCACCGGGCGGCCGGGGTCGGCATCGGCGTGGCGCAGGGGCGAGCGGGGCAGGTACATGCACGGATACCGGGAAGCGATGTTTCATGATACATCTGTTTCAATGTTTCATATGTTTCAGTGTTGCGGGCCGGTCATCTCCGTGAAATCAACCGCTTGCAGGTTGGCACGGTGTTTGCGCTTACCCCTGTGTCCTTCAACCTGGATCGCCGCATGACCGTTTCGACCCTCTCTTCCGCCGGTGCCCGCTTCCGCGAGGCGCTGGCTGCCGAATCGCCGCTGCAGGTGATCGGCGCGATCAACGCCAACCATGCGCTGCTGGCCAAGCGCGCGGGTTTCCGTGCCATCTACCTGTCCGGCGGTGGCGTGGCCGCCGGCTCGTTGGGCCTGCCGGACCTCGGCATCAACACCCTGGAAGACGTGCTGGTGGACGTGCGCCGCATCACCGATGTCTGCGACCTGCCGCTGATGGTCGACATCGACACCGGCTTTGGCCCGAGCGCGTTCAACATCGCGCGCACGGTGAAGTCGCTGATCAAGGCCGGCGCGGCCGCCTGCCATATCGAAGACCAGGTCGGCGCCAAGCGCTGCGGTCATCGCCCGGGCAAGGAGATCGTCTCGCGGGGCGAAATGGTCGACCGCGTGAAGGCCGCTGCCGATGCCAAGACCGATCCGGACTTCTTCCTGATCGCGCGCACCGACGCCATCCAGGTGGACGGCGTGGACAAGGCCATCGAGCGTGCCATCCTGCGTCGAAGCCGGTGCCGACGGCATCTTCGCCGAGGCCGCCTATGACCTGGAGACCTACCGCCGCTTCGTCGATGCGGTGAAGGTGCCGGTGCTGGCCAACATCACTGAATTCGGCGCGACCCCGCTGTTCAGCCGCGACGAGCTGGCTTCGGCCGGCGTGGCCATCCAGCTGTTCCCGCTGTCCGCTTTCCGCGCCGCCAACAAGGCCGCCGAGAACGTCTACCAGACGATCCGCCGTGAGGGCCACCAGCGCAACCTGATCGACAGCATGCAGACCCGCGAGGAGCTGTATGACCGTATCGGCTATCACGCCTTCGAGCAGCAGCTCGATGCGCTGTTCGCCGCCAAGAAATAAGCAGTACCCTGCACCATCAAGTTTCGGAGGGAAACATGAACGATACGACCGCAACCCCGACCTTCAAGCCGAAGAAGTCCGTCGCCCTGTCCGGCACCGCTGCCGGCAACACCGCGCTGTGCAGCGTCGGCCGCAGTGGCAACGACCTGCACTACCGTGGCTACGACATCCTGGACCTGGCCAACACCAGCGAGTTCGAGGAAATCGCCTACCTGCTGGTGCATGGCAAGCTGCCGACCCGCGCCGAGCTGGTCTCCTACAAGGCCAAGCTGAAGTCGCTGCGTGGCATTCCGGCCGCGGTGAAGGCCGCGCTGGAAGAACTGCCGCCGTCGGCGCACCCGATGGATGTGATGCGCACCGGCGTGTCCGTGCTCGGCTGCGTGGCGCCGGAGAAGGATGACCACAACCATCCGGGCGCGCGCGACATCGCCGACAAGCTGATGGCCTGCCTCGGTTCGATGCTGCTGTACTGGTACCACTGGAGCCACAACGGCCGCGCGATCGACGTGGAAACCGATGATGACTCCATCGGTGGCCACTTCCTGCACCTGCTGCACGGCGAGAAGCCGCAGGATTCGTGGGTGAAGGCGATGCACACCTCGCTGATCCTGTACGCCGAGCACGAGTTCAACGCTTCGACCTTCGCCTGCCGCGTCATCGCCGGCACCGGCAGCGACATGTACAGCGCGATCTGCGGTGGCATCGGCGCGCTGCGTGGCCCCAAGCACGGCGGCGCCAACGAAGTGGCGTTCGAAGTGCAGAAGCGCTATGACAATCCGGACGAAGCCGAGGAAGACATCAAGGCCCGCGTGGAGCGCAAGGAAGTGGTGATCGGTTTCGGCCACCCGGTCTACACCGTGTCCGATCCGCGCAACAAGGTGATCAAGGACGTTGCGAAGAAGCTGTCGAAGGAAGCGGGCGACACGAAGCTGTTCTCGATCGCCGAGCGCCTGGAAACGGTGATGTGGGACATCAAGAAGATGTTCCCGAACCTGGACTGGTTCAGCGCCGTCAGCTACCACATGATGGGCGTGCCGACCGCGATGTTCACCCCCCTGTTTGTGATCGCCCGCACCGCCGGCTGGAGCGCGCACATCGTCGAACAGCGTATCGACGGCAAGATCATCCGCCCGAGCGCCAACTACATCGGCCCGGAAGATCGCGACTTCGTGGCCATCGACAAGCGTTCCTGATCATCGCCACTGTTGCACTGCTGCATGCATCCGGCCGGCCCCGTGCCGGCCGGATGCCGTCACCGCCGTATTGCCGGCACCCGGCCCGCCACGAGCATTCCGCCAGCCCATGAATACCGATTACCGCAAGTCCCTCCCCGGCGCCTCGCTGGACTATTTCGATGCGCGCGCCGCCGTCGACGCGATCCAGCCCGGCGCCTACGCCACGCTGCCGTACGTATCGCGCGTGCTGGCCGAGAACCTGGTGCGTCGCTGCGATCCGGCCACGCTGACCGACTCGCTGAAGCAGCTGATCGAGCGCCGTCGCGACCTGGATTTCCCGTGGTTCCCGGCGCGCGTGGTGTGCCATGACATCCTCGGCCAGACCGCGCTGGTGGATCTGGCCGGCCTGCGCGATGCGATCGCCGACAAGGGCGGTGATCCGGCCAAGGTCAACCCGGTGGTGCCGGTGCAGCTGATCGTCGATCACTCGCTGGCAGTGGAGTGCGGTGGTTTCGATCCGCAGGCGTTCGAGAAGAACCGCGCCATCGAGGACCGTCGCAACGAGGACCGCTTCCACTTCATCGACTGGACCAAGCTGGCCTTCGAGAACGTGGACGTGATTCCGCCGGGCAACGGCATTATGCATCAGATCAATCTGGAGAAGATGTCGCCGGTGATCTACGTGCAGGATGGCGTCGCTTTCCCCGATACCTGCGTGGGCACCGACAGCCACACCCCGCATGTGGATGCGCTGGGTGTGATCGCCATCGGCGTGGGCGGCCTGGAAGCAGAGAACGTGATGCTGGGCCGTGCGTCGTGGATGCGCCTGCCGGACATCATCGGTGTCGAGCTGACCGGTCGGCCGCAGCCGGATATCACCGCCACCGACGTGGTGCTGGCCCTGACCGAATTCCTGCGCAAGGAGCGCGTGGTCGGCGCCTGGCTTGAATTCTTCGGCGAAGGTGCCGCTGCACTCACCATCGGTGATCGCGCCACCATCTCCAACATGTGCCCCGAATACGGCGCAACCGCCGCGATGTTCTACATCGACGGCCAGACCATCGACTACCTGCGCCTGACTGGTCGCGAGGAAAAGCAGGTCGCACTGGTTGAAAGCTACGCGCGCAGCACCGGCCTGTGGGCCGATGACCTGGCCACTGCGGAATACGAGCGCGTGCTGCACTTCGATCTGTCGACGGTGGTGCGCAACATGGCCGGCCCGAGCAATCCGCATCGCCGCCTGCCGGTATCGGAACTGGTCGAGCGCGGCATCGCCGATGCCGCCAAGCTGGAAGCCGGCAAGGCCGAGCAGGCACAGGGCCTGATGCCGGATGGCGCGGTGATCATCGCTGCCATCACCAGCTGCACCAATACCTCCAACCCGCGCAACGTGATCGCCGCCGGCCTGCTGGCACGCAAGGCCAACGAGCGCGGCCTGCTGCGCAAGCCTTGGGTGAAGTCGTCGCTGGCACCCGGTTCCAAGGCAGTGCAGCTGTACCTGGAAGAAGCGGGCCTGCTGCCGGACCTGGAGAAGCTGGGCTTCGGCATCGTCGCCTTCGCCTGCACCACCTGCAATGGCATGAGCGGCGCGCTGGATCCGAAGATCCAGCAGGAAATCATCGACCGTGACCTGTACGCCACGGCGGTACTGTCGGGCAACCGCAACTTCGACGGCCGCATCCATCCATATGCGAAGCAGGCGTTCCTGGCCTCGCCGCCACTGGTGATCGCCTACGCCATCGCCGGTACCATCCGCTTTGACATCGAGAAGGATGTGCTGGGCGCGGACACCGACGGCAACGAGGTGCGCCTGAAGGACATCTGGCCGAGTGACGCCGAGATCGATGCGGTGGTGAAGGCGGCGGTGAAGCCGGAGCAGTTCCGCAGCGTCTACAACCCGATGTTCAACGTACGCGTCGAACACGGCGCAGCGGTGAGCCCGCTGTACGACTGGCGCCCGCAGAGCACCTACATCCGTCGTCCGCCGTACTGGGAAGGTGCACTGGCCGGTGAGCGCTCGCTGGCCGGCATGCGTGCGCTGGCGGTGTTGCCCGACAACATCACCACCGACCACCTGTCGCCGTCCAACGCGATCCTGGCCTCGAGTGCGGCTGGCGAATACCTGGCGAAGATGGGCCTGCCGGAAGAGGACTTCAATTCCTACGCCACCCATCGCGGTGACCACCTGACCGCGCAGCGTGCCACCTTCGCCAACCCGAAGCTGTTCAACGAGATGGTGCGCAATGAAGATGGCAGCGTGAAACAGGGTTCGCTGGCGCGCGTCGAGCCGGAAGGCAAGGTCATGCGCATGTGGGAAGCCATCGAGACCTACATGGAGCGCAAGCAGCCGCTGATCATCATCGCCGGTGCCGACTACGGGCAGGGTTCTTCGCGTGACTGGGCCGCCAAGGGTGTGCGCCTGGCGGGCGTGGAGGCCATCGTTGCCGAAGGTTTCGAGCGCATCCACCGCACCAACCTGATCGGCATGGGCGTGCTGCCGCTGGAGTTCAAGCCGGGCACCACGCGCCTGACCCTGGGCATCGATGGCACCGAAACCTTCGACGTCATCGGTGAACGCACGCCGCGCGCCGAGTTGCGCGTGGTCATCCACCGCCGCGACGGCCAGGACGTGATCGTGCCGGTCACCTGCCGCCTGGACAGTGACGAGGAAGTGGCGATCTACGAGGCCGGCGGCGTGTTGCAGCGCTTCGCGCAGGACTTCCTGGAAGGCGCCAAGGTGGCGTAAGGCAGCGGCTGGCTGCCTTGTGTCAAGTTGCCGCCATGCTGGCTTCGGCCCGCATGGCGGTGGTCACGGAGGAGAGGGGCGTAGCCCCATCTGCATGGGAACCGCGTTCTACAACATCGCAGGCACGGTTAACACCGCCTTCATCCTGCTGAGCCTGTTGGGTGTGGGCGCGCAGTTTCGGTTGGTGCGCAACCGTCGGGAGCGTGCGGATGCGACTGACAGTGCCACTGCAGTGCTGTCGCTGAATCAGTTTACGGTCAGCTTCCTGGCTTACCTCTCCTTCTTCATCTATGGCTACAGCGTCACACCATTCAATCATTTCATTGTCTGGCCGCGGTTGCTCGCCTCGGTGCTGGTGATGGCCATCCTGGTGGAGATCTGGCGTGACCGCCGGAGCCGCTCCGCGACGACCAGCCTGCTGACAGCCGCGCTGCTGTTGATCTGCGCACTGGCTGGTCTGGCTTGGGGCGATCGTCATGTGGATGAAGGCAGGGTGGTGGCCAGTGCGGTGATCGTGGTCATTACCGCGTTGTTGGCCCAGGGCTACGCTCATCAGATTCTGCTGATTCTGCGCAATGGCCATACCGGTGCGGTGTCGCTGCGGATGAGTCAGCTGATCCTGCTGATGGACCTGTCCACGATTGTGTTTGCCTCCGCCATGGGTCTGCGGCTGGGCTGGCCGTTGCTCCTGCTGGCTGTGGTGAGTGGCAGCACCAAGCTGGCCATCCTGTATCTGTTCCGTTGGCAACGCAGTGCGCAGGCTGACAGCCGCCGGCGGCGGCTGGCGTTGCAGTCCTGATGCTCCCTTCTTTTATTCTGTCGAGATGTCCACCATGACGTTCCTCCCGCAACTCCGTATTCCCGCTACCTACATGCGCGGTGGTACCAGCAAGGGCGTGTTCTTCCGCCTGCAGGACCTGCCCGAGGTCGCTCAGGTGCCGGGTGCCGCACGCGATGCGCTGCTGATGCGCGTGATCGGCTCGCCCGACCCGTATGGCAAGCAGACCGACGGCATGGGTGGGGCCACCTCCAGCACCAGCAAGTGCGTGATCATCTCCACCGCCTCGGTGCCGGATCACGACGTGGATTACCTGTATGGCCAGGTGTCGATCGATACCGCATTCGTGGACTGGAGCGGCAACTGCGGCAACCTCAGCACCGCCGTTGGTCCGTTCGCGATCGCCAACGGCCTGATCGATCCGGCCCGCGTGCCGCGCGATGGCCTGTGCACCGTGCGCATCTGGCAGGCCAACATCGGCAAGACCATCATTGCCCATGTGCCGATGCGCGATGGGCAGGTGCAGGAGATCGGCGATTTCGAGCTGGATGGCGTGACCTTCCCGGCTGCCGAGATCCAGCTGGAATTCCTCGATCCGTCCGACGATGGTGACGCCGGTGCGATGTTCCCCACCGGCAACCTGGTCGATATGCTGGACGTGCCGGGCGTGGGTAGTTTCGAGGTGACGATGATCACCGCCGGCATCCCGACCATCTTCCTCAGCGCCGCCGACCTCGGTTACACCGGCACCGAACTGCAGCCGGCGATCAATGAAGACAAAGCGGCGCTGGAGCGTTTCGAGAAGATCCGTGCCTACGGCGCGCTGCGCATGGGCCTGATCCAGAAACTGGAAGACGCGGCGACCCGCCAGCACACGCCGAAGGTAGCCTTCGTCGCCCCCGCGCAGGATTACGTGTCGTCCAGCGGCAAGGCGATCCCGGCTGCGGACATCGATCTGCATGCCCGCGCGCTGTCGATGGGCAAGCTGCACCACGCGATGATGGGCACCGCTGCAGTAGCGATCGGTACCGCCGCGGCGATCCCCGGCACGCTGGTCAATCGTGCTGCTGGCGGCGGCGAGCGCGAGGCCGTGACCTTCGGGCATCCGTCGGGCACGTTGCGCGTGGGTGCGCAGGCCGCACTCGTTGACGGCCAGTGGACGGTGTCCAAGGCCATCATGAGCCGCAGCGCCCGCGTGCTGATGGAAGGCAAGGTGCGCGTGCCGGCCGGGTGATGGCCTGGTAGTCGCCAACCTTGGTTGGCATGGCGCCGGCATTGCGCGGGTGGCGCTGCACCTGCTCTGGTAGTCGCCAACCTTGGTTGGCATGGCGCCGGCATCGCGCGGGTAAGGCCCAGCGCCAACCAAGGTTGGCGACTACCGGGTTTGTCGCAGCGTGCAACCCCACGAGGAGACCGAACAATGTCCGACAGCCACACCCCATCCAACGCCCGTGCAGCCTGGGATGCGCTGCTGGTGGACATCGTCGACTACGTGCGTGACACGCGCATCGACTCGCCGCTGGCGTTCCAGACCGCGCATCACTGCCTGCTCGACACGTTGGGCTGCGGGCTGGAAGCGCTGTCCTTCCCCGCCTGCAGCAAGCTGCTGGGCCCGCTGGTGCCGGGTATCAGCGTGGCCAACGGCGCGCGCGTCCCCGGCACCAACTTCGTGCTCGATCCGGTGCAGGCGGCTTTCAACATCGGCGCGATGGTGCGCTGGCTGGATTTCAACGACACCTGGCTGGCCGCCGAGTGGGGCCACCCCTCGGACAACCTCGGTGGCATCCTCGCCGTGGCCGACTGGCTTGGCCGCAACGCGGCCGCGTTGCGACGCCCGCCGCCGACCGTGCACGACGTGCTGCTGGCGATGATCAAGGCGCACGAGATCCAGGGCGTGCTGGCGTTACGCAACTCTTTCAACCGGGTCGGCCTGGATCACGTGCTGCTGGTCAAGGTGGCCACCACCGCCGTCGTTGCGCAGATGCTGGGCCTGGACCGCGAGCGCATGCTCAATGCGGTGTCGCTGGCCTGGGTGGATGGACAGGCGCTGCGCACCTACCGGCATGCGCCCAACACCGGTTCGCGAAAAAGCTGGGCGGCCGGTGATGCGACCAGCCGTGGCGTACGCCTGGCGCTGATGGCCGCCACCGGTGAGATGGGCTACCCCAGCGTACTCAGTGCACCGACCTGGGGCTTCGAAGCGGTATCGATGCATGGCCAGGCGCTGACCCTCGGCCGCCCCTTCGGCAGCTACGTGATGGAGAACGTGCTGTTCAAGATCAGTTTCCCGGCCGAATTCCACGGGCAGACGGCGGTGGAGGCGGCGATCATCCTGCACCAGCAGCTGCGCGCGCAGGGGCGAACGGCCGAGGACATCGAGCACATCGCGATCCGTACCCAGGAAGCCTGCATCCGCATCATCGACAAGCAGGGGCCGCTGCACAACCCGGCCGACCGCGATCACTGCGTGCAGTACATGGTGGCCATCGCGCTGCTGCATGGGCGGCTGGTGGCCGAGGATTACGAGGACGACATGGCGGCCGATCCGCGCATCGACGCGCTGCGCGCGGAGATGACCTGCCATGAAGACCCGCAGCTCAGCGCCGACTACCTGGACCCGGACAAGCGCAGCATCGCCAACGGGCTGACGGTGCGCTTCAACGACGGCAGCGCGCTGCCGGAGGTGCTGGTGGAGTACCCGCTGGGCCACGCACGCCGGCGCGCAGAGGGTATCCCGCTGCTGATGGACAAGTTCCGTCGGCACCTGGCGCACCGCTTCCCCACCGCCCAGCAGCAGCGCATCCTGGCCGCCTCGCTGGACCCGGTGGCCTTGGCGGCGATGCCGGTGACCGACTACGTGGACCTGTACCTGCCGGGGTAGGAAGCGCTCTGGTGGGTGCCAACCTTGGTTGGCATGGGCCCAACGCCAACCGGGGCTGGCGGCTACCGCGCCGGGCATGGCCCGGCGCTACCGTTCCGATGCATTCCTGCCGAATCCGCGTCAACGCCTTGACGCGACGCGCCTATAATGGCCACCTCGATCAAGGAGTGACGACATGAGCGGTCCGGCACGGCGGATGCGGTGGGGATGGACGGCAGCATTGCTGGCAGGAGGGCTGTTGCTGGGCCTGGCCGGTTGCCGCAACGACAGCGGGCAGCTGCCAAAGGCCAGCGGCGAAGCCATCGCCACCAAGGCCGAGCAGGTGAAGGAGTTCACCCTGCTGCGTGCCTACCCGGACCAGAAGAGTGAAGGCCTGTCGCTGGCGCTGGAGTTCTCGCGCCCGCTGGTCGGCACCCAGGACTTCGACAAGCTGGTGCGCTTCGAAGAGAAGGTCGGCAACGATGACAGCAGCTGGACCCTGTCCGATGACGGCCTGACCCTGCGCTATCCCTTCGTCGAAGCCGGCAAGGAATTCAGCCTGGTGGTCTCGCCGGACCTGCTGGCCGCCGATGGCAGCCGCCTGGGCAAGGAACTGAAGCAGAAGGTCTTCAGCGGCGAGCTGAAGCCGGTGGCCGGTTTTGCCTCGCAGGGCAGCGTGCTGCCGGCCAAGGACAGCCGCGGCCTGCCGGTGGTGTCGGTGAACGTGCCGGAGGTCGATGTCGAGTTCCTGCGCGTGCGCGAAAAGGATCTGCCGACCTTCTTCAGCCAGTACCAGCGCGGTGGTCGCCGTGGCAGCTGGGAACTGAGCAGCGACTACGAGCGCAGCCCGATCAACAAGCTGGCCGAACCGGTCTACGTCAACCGCTTCATCCTGGGCGGCAAGCAGAACGAGCGGGTGCTGACCTACCTGCCGACCCAGGACATCAAGGAACTGCAGGAGCCGGGGCTGTATTTCGCCCTGCTCAAGCGCACCGGTGACTACGAGGGCGAGTTCGATACCGCATTCTTCTCGGTCAGCGACATCGGCCTGCACACCCGCGCGTACAAGGACAAGCTGTTCGTCCATACCGCCGCGCTGAAGGACGGTGCATCGCTGAAGGGCATCGACCTGCGCGTGCTCGATGCCAAGGGCGAAGTGGTGCTGAAGGGCAGTACCGACAGCAACGGCAATGCGCTGCTGAACTACACCCTGGATGCCACCCACGTGCTGGTGGCAAGCAGCGGCAAGGACACCAGTTTCCTGCCCTTCAACCAGCCGGCGCTGGACCTGAGCGAGTTCGCCGTGGCCGGCCGTGACAACGCCTGGTTCGATGTCTATGCCTGGTCGGGCCGCGACCTGTACCGCCCGGGCGAGACGGTGCGCCTGTCGGCGCTGCTGCGCGACAACGACGGCAAGCCGATCAAGAGCCAGCCGGTGTTCCTGCGCCTGAAGCAGCCCGATGGCAAGACCTTCCGCGAAACCCGCGTGCAGCCGGGCGAACAGGGCTACATCAACTTCGAGCAGACCATTCCCGCCGAGGCGCCGACCGGGCGCTGGCAGGTGGAGTTCCGCACCGACCCGGCCAGCAAGGAAGCGATCCAGGGCATGACCCTGCGCATCGAAGAGTTCCTGCCGGAGCGCATGAAGCTGGACCTGGACAGCGCGCAGAAGACGCTGAAGCCGGGTGAAGACCTGCGCCTGCAGGCCAACGGTGCCTATCTGTACGGTGCCCCGGCCGACGGCAACCGCTTCACCGCGCGCATGGCGGTGGCCGCCGAGCAGAAGCCGGTGGAGGGCCTGCCGGGCTACTTCTTCGGCGACCCGACCCTGCAGCTGCCGCGCGAAGCCAAGGATGTCATCGACACCACGCTGCCGGCCAATGGCCAGCTGCGCGAAGACGTGTCGTTGCCGGAAGAGGCGACCAAGGCGAAGGCGCCGATCGCGGTGGTGCTGTCCGGCAGCCTGTATGAAACCGGTGGCCGCACGGTCACCCGCACCCTGAAGCGGGTGGTATGGCCGGCCGCCGCACTGGTCGGCGTGCGCCCGTTGTTCAATCCGGACGACGGCGCTGATTCCAACGGCAACGCGCGGTTTGAACTGATGCGCGTGGATGCGGCCGGCAAGCCGCAGCCGGCCAAGGGCCTGAAGATCACCCTGGTGCGCGAGCTGCGCGACTACCACTGGACCTTCAACGACAACCGCTGGGACTACGATTTCACCCGCCGCTTCGAAAACAAGGAAACCCGTACCGTCGATGCCGGCGGCAGCGCGGTGGCCTTCGACTTCCCGGTGGAGTGGGGCGAGTACCGGGTGGACGTGTTCGATCCGTCCACCGGCCTGACCAGCCGTTATCCGTTCCGCGCCGGCTGGAGCTGGGGCGATGACAACCGTGGCCTCGATGCCCGCCCGGACAAGGTCAAGCTGGGCCTGGACAAGACCGGCTACAAGGCCGGCGATACCCTGGAAGTGACGGTGACCCCGCCGCACGCCGGCAAGGGCGTGCTGATGGTCGAGACCGACCGCATGCTGTACGTGCAGGATATCGACGCCAAGCCCGGTGCCACCTACAAGATCCCGGTCACCGCCGATTGGGAGCGCCACGACGTCTACATCACCGCGCTGGTGTTCCGCGGTGGCAGTGCGCCGAGCAAGATCACCCCGGCCCGCGCGGTGGGCGTGGTGCACGTGCCGATGGACCGCAAGGGCCGCACCGTGGCCGTCGGCCTGGCCGCGCCCAAGCAGATGCGACCGGAGCAGGACTTGCCAGTGACGGTCAGCGCACCGCAGCTGGCCGGCAAGGTCGCGCACGTCACGGTGTCGGCCGTGGACGTGGGCATTCTCAACATCACCCGCTTCCCGGTGCCCGATGCCGGCGCGCACTTCTTCGCCCAGCGCCGCCTCGGCATCGATGCCTATGACATCTACAGCCGGGTGATCGAGAGCTTCGACGGCGGCAGCGGCAAGCTGAAGTTCGGCGGCGACATGGCGCTGCAGGCGTTGCCGCAGGCCAAGCGGCCGACCGCGCGCGTGCAGACCGTGGACCTGTTCTCCGGCCCGGTGCAGCTCGATGCCAAGGGCATTGCCCGCATCCGCCTGAAAGTGCCGGATTTCAATGGCACCCTGCGGGTGTCGGCGCTGGTCTACAGCGATGACCAGTACGGCAAGCGCGATGTGGAAACCGTGGTGCGCGCACCGATCCTGGCCGAGGCCAGCATGCCGCGCGTGCTCGCCCCGGGCGACCGCAGCACGGTGACGCTGGACGTGCAGAACTTCACCGGCAAGCCCGGTCAGTTCAACGTGCGCGTGGACAGCGAAGGCCCGCTCAGCCTGGGCGAAGGCACGCGCAGCGTGCAGCTCAATGCCGATGCCAAGACCACGTTGAGCTTCCCGTTGTCGGCGCGCGAGGGCCACAGCGTGGCCAAGGTGCGCGTGCGTGTGGATGGCAACGGCTTCAAGGCCGACCGCCGCTACGATCTGCCGGTACGTGCGGCGTGGCCGCAGGTACTGCGCTCGCAGGTGCGCACGCTCGATCCGCTGGCGGCGGTGAGCCTGGATGGCAGCCTGATGGATGGGCTGATGTCCGAATCGGTCAATGCCCGCCTGCTGGTCAGCCCGCTGCCGCCGATCCCGTTCGCCAGCGCGCTGCAGGGCGCGCTGAACTACCCGTACGGCTGTGCCGAACAGACCACCAGCAAGGGCTACGCCGCGCTGATCCTGGACCAGGCCACGTCGTCCATGCTCGGCGCTGACGGCCTGGACGCGAAGACCCGTCGCGAGCGCATGGAAGGTGCGTTCGGTCGCCTGGCATCGATGCAGGTGGCCAACGGCAACTTCTCGATGTGGGGTGACGACGGCTACGTGAACCCGTGGCTGACCCCGTACATCGCCGAGTTCCTGCTCGATGCCAAGGACGGTGGCTTCGCGGTGCCGGACAACGTGCTGCAGAAGGCGCTGAACCGCCTGAGCGAAGACCTGCTGTCCGGTGGCAACCAGTTCTACGGCCAGGAAAAACGCGAAAGCCTGAAGTTCGCCAACCAGGCGTACTCGGGTTACGTGCTGGCCCGCGTCAACCGAGCGCCGCTGGGTACCCTGCGCACGCTGTACGACAACGAACGCAGCAAGGCCGTGGGTGGTCTGTCGCTGGTGCACCTGGGCGTGGCGCTGTCGCTGCAGGGCGATGCCAAGCGCGGCCAGGCGGCCCTTGCGGCGGGCTTTGCCAAGTCCAGCAGCGAGCGCCCGTCGTACTTCGGCGACTACGGCAGTGCCGTTCGTGATGATGCGCTGATGATCGCGCTGACCCACGAAAACAAGCTGGCCAAGCCGGCATGGGATGCACGCGCGGTTGATCTTGGCCGTGGCCTGGATGCGCGCCGCAACAGTGGCTGGATGTGGCTGAGCACGCAGGAACAGGTGGCCATCGCCCGCCTCGGCAAGGCACTGGCCGCCAACCAGAAGGCGCTGGTGGCCGGTGAGCTGGTGATCGGTGGCAACAGCGAGGCCATCGGCGAACGCAAGCTGTTTGGCCGCAACTTCGATGCAGGGCAGCTGGCCGCGGGCGTGCGCTTCACCCCGCAGGGACAGCCGCCGATGTTCGCCAGCATCGACGTGGCCGGCATTCCGCGCAGCGCGCCGGCGCCGGACAACAGCG
>Ga0134126_10007017_pt1 | contig 14141 bp, 7 predicted proteins | sample KB31752_FD_96881 | JGI IMG/M metagenome (GOLD analysis project Ga0134126, IMG submission 96881) | Terrestrial soil microbial communities with excess Nitrogen fertilizer from Kellogg Biological Station, Michigan, USA - KB3-175-2 | ecosystem: Environmental > Terrestrial > Soil > Unclassified ... | reverse complement strand
GGGCTGCCGATATTCCAGCAGTTCACGCCGGACCCGACGTGCCTGGACAGCATCAACGACCTGATGAAGAGCGAAGAGAACATTCGCCAGAACATCATCGAGGGCACGCTGCAGGGCACGGCATTGCCGTTGCCCGCGGGCGACCTGCGCTTCGCGCTGGGCGCCGACTACCGCGGCGATGACCTGACGTACACCCCGGGCAACGTCGTGGGCGACATCGCGGACAACCCGGTCGGGCTGTTCCCATCCAACAACACCCGCGGCAGCACCAACGTGAAGGAGATCTACACCGAGTTGCTGGTCCCGGTGGTGCACCGGCTGGACCTGGACCTCGGCTATCGCTGGTCGGATTTCAACACGGCCGGCAGCACCAACACCTGGATGGCCATGCTCACCTGGAAGCCGATCGACTCCGTGTCGTTCCGCGGCGGCTTCCAGGCCGCCACCCGGGCGCCGAACGTAGCCGAGCTGTACACCGGCCCGACGCAGCAGGTCGTCTCCTTCCCGCAGGAAGATCCCTGCTCCTCCTCGACCCTGTCGCCATGGGGTAACGTCGCCAGCAACCCCAACCGCGCCAAGGTACAGGCGTTGTGCGAGGCGATCATCGGCAACATGACCTCCGAGTACAACACTCAGACGTTCAACACGCCCAACGGGCCCAACGGCTGGACGCGCCAGTCGCCGACGTTCTTCCCGCTGGAAATCGAGCAGGACACGGGCAACCCGAAGGTCAAGCCGGAGACCGGCCGGACGTACACCATCGGCACGGTGATCTCCGAGCCCTTCGGCATCAGCAGGCTGACGGCGACCATCGACTACTACCACATCAACATCTCGGACACGATCGCGCCGGAATCCTCCATCACGGTCTACAACAACTGCTTCAACTACAACGGCACGAGCAATCCGACCTACGACGTCAACAATCCGAACTGCCAGCTGATCCATCGTGACCCGATCACGGGCGATCGCGCCTGGGTGGTCTCGCTGTTCTCCAACCTCGGCCAGTTGAAGACCCGCGGCCTGGACGTGAACATCAACTGGGCGCACGACCTCGGGCCCGGCACGATCGCGCTGGGCACGGCGATCAACTACCTGTTCGAGTACGAGTACCAGACCGCCCCCTCGGCGCCGTTCGTCGATGCCAAAGGGACGCTGGATCCGGTGCAGGGCATTGCCGGCGGCGGTGGCCTGCCCGCCGTGGGCGGCCTGTTCGAGTACACCGCTCTGAGCCACGTCCAGTACACCTGGCAGAATCTGACGGCGGGGTTGGAGTGGCAGCACAAGTCGAGCATCCACTCGGCGGCCTATTCGACCACGCCCAAGTCCACCATCCTGGGCGAGCCGTCGTACGATCTGTTCAACCTGTTCTCGACGTACAACTTCGGCAACTACAGCGTGCGTTTCGGCATAGAGAACCTGCTGGACAAGCAGCCGCCGATCGTGGGTGCCCAGCCCGGTGTCGACTCCAACACGGGTACGACCGCTCCGGCGCTGTACGACATCCTGGGTCGGCGCTTCTACCTCGGCGCGTCGGCGCACTTCTGAAGGAGACGACGGACAGCCCCCCGCTCGCAAGAGCGGGGGCGCTATACTCGAGCGGATGACAAGACTTGCACGCCGCGGCTTCCTCGAGGGATGCGCCGCCGCGGCCATAGGTACTTTACTGACTCGTTCGACGCCGGCCGTGGCGCACGAGCCGCCGCCCTCCTTGACGACGACTTCGCTGGGCGATGGGTTGTGGCTGATCGCCGGCGCAGGCTGCAACGTAGTGGCGGCGCCCGGCCCGGAAGGCGCGTTGCTCATCGATGGCGGACTGGAAGCACACTCCTCCAGGCTGGTGAAGGCGGCGCTGCAGGCGACGCAGAGCCGGCGTGTGCACGTGCTCTTCAATACGCACTGGCATCCGGAGCAGACCGGCTCCAATGAGCGGCTGGGCAAGGACGGCGCCCTCATCGTCGCGCACGAGAATACCCGCCTGTGGCTGAGCCGGCCGATCGAGACCGATTGGCTGCCGCAACTCTACGGGCCCCTGCCCCCCAAGGCCCGGCCCACCAGGACGACCTACACGACCGACACGCTCACGTATGGCCGTAGGATCGACTACGGCTACCTGCAGCAGGCGCACACGGACGGGGACATCTACGTGCACTTCCCCGAGCAGAAGCTGCTGGTGGCCGGCGGCGTCGTTTCCAATGACGGCTGGCCGCTCATGGACTACAAGACCGGCGGCTGGATCGCCGGCCTGGTGGCCGGTTACGACAAGCTGCTGCAGGTGGCGGGCCCCGACACGCGCATCGTCCCCGCGAACGGCCCATTGCTGCAGCGGACCGATCTGCAGGCGCATCGCAAGATGTACTTCACCATCTACGATCGGCTGGTTCAGTCGCTGCTCAAGGGCGTGGGCGCGGATGAGATCCTCGCGACGCATCCCGCCAAGGAGTTCGTGGCGCAGTGGGGCAACCCGGGCGCTTTCATCGAGCGCTCCTACCGCAGCCTCTGGGGACACTACGCGGCCAACGCTTGAGGGCGCCGAGCCCCGCTCGAGGTTACTGCGGCGGAATCAGCGCCTTGTCATCGGGTATCCACGCCGTGATCTTCGGCGTCGAAGCGGCGGGCCACGGCGGCAGGTTCGGATGCTCCAGCTTCGCTCCCAGTGACTTCAAGAGCGCCACCGTATCGGGACGCGGCACGGCCACCACCGCATTGAACTCCTTCGGAATGCGTCCCATCGCGAAATCGAGCGGCGTGAGCGAATTGTCGTCCTGTGCATCGACATCCGCCCCATCGGCGACCAAACGCTTGACGAGCTCGTTCCAGCCCCGCAACGCCGCACTGTGCAGCGCCGTCTGGTTGAAGTGCGTTCGGGCCTTCACATCAGCCCCGGCGGCCCGCAGCAAGGCGTACACCTGAACGGCCTCATCCTCGGTGTAGAACGCACCGCGCGTCGGGGCATTGATCCAGTCCTTGCCCACGGCCGCCATGAGCGGAGTATCGCCGTTGAAGTTGGGGAGATTGGGCAGCGCACCGTGTTGCAGCAGCAGCTTGACGACCGGGATGTCGCCCGCCTTGGCGGCACGCAGCAGCGGAGTCGCCCCGACGTTGAGCATCGGCTCGGTGTAGCGGTCGAATGCCACCTGTCGATGCGGAGCGCGCAGCTTCAATTGCGCGTTGGGGTTGGCGCCCCGGTCCAGCAGCATCTGCACGATCTGCAGGCCGGTCGTATCGTCCAGCGCCGGCAGGTCGATCCGGCGGCCGTGAGGCAAGGTGTTCATGTCGACGGCGCACCACAGCGGCGCGCGGCCATAGATGTCCCATAGATTCACGTCAGCGCCGGCTTCTATGAGATAGCGCGCGACATCCCAGTGGATGTTCAGAAGCGCCATGACGAGCGGGGTGATTCCGTCGGGGTCCCAACGATTCAGGTCCGCTTTGTGGCGCACCAGTTCCTGCACACAGGCGAGACAGCCTTCCCGCGCGGCGTACAACAGCGGCGTCAGTCCGCCGTGCGTCATGTCCTTGGGACGGCCTTCTGCGGTGACGCGTCGCTGCCAGTCCCTCGCGGTCGCTCTGGCATTGACGTCGGCGCCATGCGCGAGCAGCAAGCGAATCATCTGCGGCTGACTCTGGGCCGCAGCCCACATCAGCGCAGTCTGGCCACCCCACTGCTCCCGCGCGTCCACCTTCGCGCCGTGCTTCAACAGCAACTCCGCCGCGTCCACGCGCCCCGTGCGGGCAACCACCATGAGCGCGGTCTGTCCCTCTGTGTTGGGGGATTCCACGTCGGCGTGGGCATCGAGGAGCTCCTTCAGCACCGCGGTCGCACCGACCTCGGCGGCGGCCGACATGGGTGTGGCGCCATAGTCGTTGCGTACACGCGGATCTGCTCCGGCCTGCAGCAAAGCGCGGGCGAGCTGTGCATCACCCACGTGCGCGGCCCAATGGAGCGCGGTAGTCCCATCGACGTCACGAGTGCGCGCATCCGCTCCGGAATGCAGCAGGCTGATAGCGGCTTTGAGGTCGTCGCGTTCGGCGGCCCGCACGAGTTGCAGCCCCGGGGTGCCATCGGCTGTCGAGGAGTTGTGGGCCGTGGGCGCGGGAGCTTCGGCCGCCAGGGTCACCGAGGACGCGAACCCGACCAACAGCAAGGCGACTGCCGGAACAGGCGCGAGCAGGGCTGCGGCGACGGTCCGGATGGGCGCCGGCAGTGGCGCCACGCGGCGGCGAACCGGGCCCATCAGACCTCCGCGAACGCGCCCGTGCTGTTACCGAACTTCTCGAGCGGGACTCCGACGCGGTTGAGCATCGTCAGCAGCAGATTGGCGTGCGGCGTGTCCTGCGGGTAATGCAGATGCTGGCCGCCCTTGACGCGCCCGCTCGCGTGCCCCAGGAGAGCCGAGGGCAGCGGGTCGTTGTTGTGCTTGTCGCTGTTGCTCATATTGCTTCCGAACAGGATGAGCGAGTGATCGAGCAGGGTGCCATCGCCCTCGGGCGTCTGCGACAGGCGCTTGATGAAGCCCGCGAACTGCTGGGTGTGATACGTCTGGATCTTGGACAGGCGGTCGAGCTTCGCAGGGTCGTTCTGATGGTGCGACAACGGATGGAACGCGTCCGGCACCCCGATCTGGTTGTAGGTCCTCATGCTGACTTCCTTGGCCATCATGAAGGTCGCCACGTTCGTCTTGTTCGACTGCCAGGCGAGCGTGATCATGTCGAACATCAGCTTCAGGTGCTCGGCGAAGTCCGCCGGAATCCCGAGCGGGGCATCGGGGAGCTTGACGTCGCTGCTGGCGGCAGATTCGCGCACCTTCTGCACACGCCGCTCGAGCTCGCGCACCGAATCGAGATAGTCGGCAAGCATTGCGCGATCCGCGGGACCGAGCTCGCGGCCGAGGCGCTGCGCCTTCTCCTGCACATGATCCAGCAGACTGCCGGTCTCCGAGACGATCTCGGTACGCTCCTGCGCGGTGTCGCCCTGCCCGAAAAGCCGGTAAAAGACCTTGCGAGGATCATTCTCCATCGGCAGTGGCTGCGTCGGTGTGCGAAATGCGACGGTGCTTGCGAAACCGCAGCCCACACCGGGCGCGCACGTCAGGCCCCCTTCGGACTCGATCGCAAGCTCCAGGGACGGCAGCGCCGTGTCCTGGCCGATGCGACTGGCGGCTACCTGGTCGGCGCTCACTCCGCGGATTCCCGTGCGGTCCGGGTCGCTCGGCCCGACGCACGACAACCAGGTGCCGGCGATGATTCCATGCGGGTCCGGGCTCTCGCCGCCCTTGTTGCGCAAGCCCGTGACGACCGTCGTGTGCTTGCGGTAGGGCTCCAGCGGCTTGATGAGCTGCGGAAACACGAAATCGGTGCCAGTCGCTTCCGGCTTCCAGCGGGCCATCACCGCGCCGTGGGGAAAATAGACAAAGCCCAGTCGGGGCTTGACGTTGGCCGCGGTGGCGGCAAGCGCCGTGGCAGCAGGAATCATCGCATCGAGCAACGGCAGTGCGATCACTGCGCCGGCGCCGCGCAGAACCGTGCGGCGTGAGAGATGTTTGCGTGTGATGAACATAGGCGAGTTCCTCGAAGATTCCCTGTGCTACGGTGCCGTCGGTGCGCTCGTGATCAGCGACGCCTGCTTGAGCGCCGGCGGCGGAGCCGTCCGTTCGCTCTGAAATGCCGCGCTCGTGACAATGCCCATGATCACCGACTCGAAGCGGTAATCATCGGCGGCGCTCTTGCGCACGATGGCACGTACGGCCGGCATGTCCGTGTACACGAGCGTGCGCCCGAGCGCGTAGGTCATGAGCTTCTCGGTGAGAGTCTGTACGAACTGGTCGGGGCGGCGCAGCAGCGCCTTGCGCAGGTCCTCCGGTCCGTTCAAAGCAGTGCCATCGGGCAGCTGGCCGCTGGCATCGATCGGTACGCCGGCGAAGCGGTCCTTGGTGCGATATTCACCGACAGCGTCGAACTGCTCCAGCGCGAAGCCGAGCGGATCCATCAGGCCATGGCAACCGTTGCAGCTGGTGGCCTTGCGATGCGCCGCCATCAGCTCGCGCATGGTCTTCGGCTTCGCCCCTGCCTGGTTCTCCTTGAGGGTGCCGACGTTCGGCGGCGGCTCCGCCGGCGGGGTCCCCATGATCCGCTCCAGGATGAACTGGCCGCGCAGGACGGGAGCCGTCCGGTTCGGGTACGAGGTGACCATGAGCACGGCGCCCTTGCCCAGCAGTCCGAAACGGTTGGAGTCGGTGAGCTGCACGCGGCGGAACTCCGAGCCCTTGATGTCGCGGATTCCGTAGTGCAGAGCGAGCCGCTCGTTGAGATAGGTGTAGTCCCCGCGCAGGAGGTCCAGAACGTTGTGGTTCTCACGGAACGTACTGTCGATAAATAAGCGCAGCTCTTCGAGGAAATCGTTGCGGATGTCGCCGTTCAGGTTCGGGAAGATCGCCGGATCGGGCTGAATCTCCGACAGCTTCGCCATGTTCAGCCACTGGAAGGCGAAGTTGGAGGCCAACGTCTCGGAGCGGGGATCGGCCAGCATCCGATGGACCTCGCGCTGCAGAACCTGCGGCTCGTGCAGTTGACCCTGCTCGGCTACGCGCAACAGCTCCTCATCCGGCAAGCTGCTCCACAGGAAGAACGAGAGCCGCGAGGCCAGATCGATGTCGCTGACTCGGAAGATCCCGCCGGCGGCAAGCGGTTGCGGGGGGAGCTCCGCGCGATAGAGGAACTCGGGATCCGCGAGGATGGCCGTGATGGCTTCGCGAATGCCCGTCTCGAACCCGCCCTGCCCGGCACCGGCCGAGTAGAACTGCATCAGGTCCGCCACGTCGTCAGCCTCGACCGGATGCCGGAATGCCCGCTCCGCCATGCGCTGCACGATCTCGCGCGCGCAGGCAGGCTCCTGGTCGGGGCTGCTCGGGTAGCAGCTGAAAATCCTGCGACGGCTGGGAGTCTCGCTCACTCCGGTGGCTTTGAGCGGGCCACGCACCTCGAAGGAGCTCACGCGCAGCACGTGCTCCTGCCCTCCGCCGGGCACGTTGGACTCGAGCCACCCTTCGGACTCCGCGTAACTGCGCTGCCGGAATGTCACCGCCACCTGATGCGGCCCGGCCGTGGTGGTGAAGCGGATGTTCTTCAGCCGCTTGTTGATGGCATCGACGGCCGGATCCTGCCGCTGGTCGATGGCCTTCATGTCCGCTTCGCCGCCGATGGAGGTCTCGTAGATCTTGCGCCGGTCCAGGGTCACGATCACCTGGTTCTCGAACTCCAGGTTGGTGACCCACAGCGCCTGCGCCATGTTGGCGATGTTGATGACGTATTCGCCGTCGGCCGGGAAGTCGTGATCGACGACGATGCCGCCGCGCGTGCCCAGCGGCATTCCCTCGGCGCGGAAGAACTGGTTGCCCTTGCCCGTATCGGTGTAGGTCGTCCCGACCGGCCGCGAATGCGCATCCCCCAGCGCTTCCTTGGCGACCTTGCGTGCCGCGGCCAGATACTGCTCGAGGAACGATGGAGATACCTGCAGGGTGCTCGCGATGTTGTCGAAACCGTCCTTGGAGTCATCGCGCGGCAACACGTCACGTGCGTCGACGTCTACATCGAGCAAATCGTGCACCGCGTTGGCGTACTCCTTGCGATTGAGTCGGTGCAGCGCGACACGGCCAGGATCCACGTGAGGTAATGCGGCCTTGTCGATCGTACTTTCGATCCAATCGACGAAGGCCAGCTTCGCATTCCGTTCCGGCTGCGGATTGCCCGCCGGGGGCATGAGACCGCCACGCAGCTTGCGCACCGCCTTTTCCCAGGTCTCGGCATCCTGCGGAATGTTCTCCGGCGAGAGCGCCTCGAAGGCGATCCCCCCGGCCCAATCCTCGGTGTTATGACATTTGCTGCAATATTTCTGCAGCATGGAGAAGTCATGCGGGATCCCACCGGAGGCGGTGGGCGCGGACTGACCGGATGAGCTGGCACCGGAGGCCAGGGCGCAGGAGGCGGTGAACGCGACGCCTAAGCAGAGCCCGAAACGAAGTCGCCTCGCCATCGTGCGTGCAGATCCCTGGTAATTCGGTAAAGATCAGCAAGATAAGGGGAAACCTGTGACCCGCGCCAGTGCCGCCGCCCTCTTCAACCGCGCTTCGGGACGCCCTCGGCAATTACGGCCCCGCCACGAGGCGGGGACATCCATGCTGCGGACGCTTGTTCGGAAGCACGCTTCGCTTTTAAGCTGAGCCATGCCGCTCAGCGCCCCCTCTGTGGAACTGACGCTCGCCGATGAGCACGATGCGGCAGGTCGCCATCACGAAGCGATCGATGCGCTGGCGCGCGGCACCAGCGCGGGGAACCTGGCGTGCATGAGGCAGCTCGGCAAGCGACTGCTGGCCGGTGACCGAGCACCCCTGCTGGCCGCCGAGGGGGCCCGTTTCATCCTGGACGCCGCCAATGGGGGCGACCCCGAGGCGGCGGCGCGTATCGCGGCGCTCACGGCGCTCGGCTTGTACCTCAAGCCCGACTTGCGCGAGGCCCTGCGCTGGCTGACCGTTGCCGCCGAGCGTGGCTGGCAGCCTGCTCGAGGTCAGCTGCACGCCCTGGCTGGCGTGACCGACAGCTCCGGGAGTGCGCCAGGCGAGGATTGGTCACGGGTGGCGGCCGGCATCGAGCTCTCGCCGTGGCAAACCAGTCCCCCGGGGCGCCAGCTGAGCGCCGATCCGCCCATCCAGGCGTTGGATTCCTTCGTCAGCCCGCCGGTGTGCGACTGGCTCATCGCCCGCGCCCGGGGCCGCCTGACTCGCGCCCTGGTCTATGACCCGGTCAATCAGCAGGATTTCGCCAGCCGGACGCGCACCAACTCCGTAGCCAACTTCGGCCTGGGGGACGTCGAGCTGCTGGACGTGCTGCTGCAAGCGCGGATGTCCTTCGCCTGCCGCATACCGATGAACCACATGGAAGCTCCGGCGGTGCTGAACTACCAGCCCGGCGAGGAAGCGACCGATCACTACGATTTCGTCGATCCCAAGACGGCCGACTATGCCGCGGAAATGGCCCGCAACGGGCAGCGCATCCTGACATTCCTCGTCTACCTCAACGACGACTACGAGGGCGGCGAAACCCAGTTCCCGCGGCTGGGTATCAGCCACAAGGGCCGGCGCGGCGGCGCCCTCTTCTTCGTCAACGTGCTGCGCGACATGCAGCCGGACCTGCGCATGCTGCACGCCGGCCGCTCACCGGCCGGCGGGGAGAAGTGGATCGTTTCGCAGTTCATGCGCAATCGACCCATGCTGACACCCATGCCGCCGCGCACGGCGTATGGCAAGGCCTGACACGACTCGATGCCGGCGGCGGGCGGCATCCGCCGAAGCCTGACGAGTCGCTGGCGCCGCGGACGGCCTGCGGCAAGACTGCTAGAATCGCCGCCGACACGACAATCCCATAACAAACCGTCGCCGGCAGGGATGGGAACGGGTATGAAGCCGATTCTGACGCTCGCTGCCTCCATCGGGCTGTTGGTTGCGCGCGCAACACCTGCCCAGACATCCTCGGCGGTGCCGCCGGTGCAGACGCCGCAGCCCATTCCGATAGACGTATACGAGGGTCCGCACCCCAAACATCTGGAGGTGCCGAGCTGCGATGAGCACCTCGGCATTGGCTTTCGGCAGTCCGAGGCGTGCCACGCACTGCTCGCCGGCTACGAGGGCTGGACGCAGCTGAATTTCATGGTCGATCACGACGGCAAGCCGTACGAGATCACGATGACTCATTCCTCCGGCCGCAAGGAGTTCGACGCACTGTCCGTGAAGGTGCTCGAGGCCGCGACCTTCGTGCCCGCCTCGCTGAACGGCGCGCCGATCGAGTCCGGCACGTCGATGAAAGTGAAATTCCAGCTGCGCGGCGGCGCCCCCGGAGCGAAGCGTGAATTCGTCGTCGACTACATGGCAACGGCGCGCGCGATCGAGTCGGGCGATCGGGCCACAGCGGATGCGGATTTGAAGAAGCTCGAGCAGGGAACCACCAACCTCTACGAGGATGCCTACTACGGCATGGCCCTGTACTTCTATGCGAAGAAGTGGGGCGATCAGCAACAGCAGCTCGACGGGCTGGAACGGGCGATCGCGGAGGAAGATCAGGCTCGCTACCTGCCACGCGACCGGTTCAAGGCCGCTCTGCAGCTCAGCATGCAACTGCAGTTGAGTCTGCAGCAGTACGCGGAAGCACTGGACACTTACAAGAAGATGCAGAAGGCCGGCATTGCGCCCGATACCGCCACCCGCCTCGAGCCCGTCCTCGAGCAGGTGGAGAAGCTGCGCACGGACGATACCCCGTATACGATCGGCGGCCGCATGCGCGCCGACGGCAGCTGGCACCTGCATCTGTTCAAGCGACACTTCCGGGTCGAGGTCGATGATGGCTATGTCGCGCAGGTGAAGCTGCGCTGCCAGAAGAAATACCTCGTGTTCGCGCTCGATCCCAAGCTGCAATATGACATCAACGGCAAGGACGGCGACTGCTGGATGGAGCTGGACGGGTCCCCGTCAGCCAGCTTCAAGTTGACTCAGTTTTAGGGGCCTCGGGCAAGGGCCGCCTCAGCGGCCGCGGCCTGTGCACATGCGGGAGGAAGCGCGGCGCACGTGTAGAAATGTGCACGTGGGGAAATCTCCACCGCGGAATGTCCATGTCGCGTGTCCACGTCGCGGTTGAAAGCGGCGCTGGGTTCCTGAGGTCGTTTGACAGAGCAGTACCGAGCGGAGTACCAAGTCGCTCCGAATCGAACAACCGCCCTCGGGGGATTATGAAAGCGTCACTGAGTCTGTGCTGCGCGCTGCTGTTCAGCGCGTCCACCATCGCCGCGCCCACCCACGCACCCGCCCCGGATCCGAAGGATCCGCAGTATCAGAGCAAGGGCGAGCAGGCGCGTACCTACGAGTTCCCCGGCACGGGCGAGAAGATCGCCTATCACCTCTACGTGCCGATGAAATGGACACCCTCCTCCCGGCTGCCGCTGGTGATCCTCACTCACGGCGCCAACCAACCCTCGACGGCACCCTTCCAGCGACCGAAAGACAATCCCACGCTTGCGAAGATGGCCGAGGAACGCGGATACATCGTCGCTGCCGTGACCGGCTACCACGCGAATGCGACGGGAGTCGGCGGCTGGAACGTGCCGTACAAGATGGTGACGGTGCCCCGGCCGCCGCGTCCGCCCGGTGCCGGTGGTGGCAAAGCAGGCAAGGCACCTCCGCCTCCACCGCCGACGGCGCAGGATTTCAAGCGGGCCGAACAAGACGTGCTGTTCGTCACCGATCTCGTCGCAAAGGAATACAACGTCGACCGGCGGCGAATCTACCTCATGGGCAATTCATCAGGGGGCAGCGCGGTTTGGGCATACGGGGCCAAATATCCGCAGCGCTGGGCAGCCATCTCCCCGAGCGCCGCGCCGCTGGAGGATGCAACCTTCCCCTATGAGAAGCTCAAGACAGTGCCGGTGCTCGTGGTCCACGGCGACAAGGACACCACGATGGTGTTCGACGCCAGCAAGGCGATGGTCGACCACGCCAAGGCGAAGGGCGTCGACGCGACCTGGTTGCCGGTGATCGGCGGCACGCACGTCGATGCCTGGGCGCAGCCTGAGATTCTCAAGCAGACCTTCGACTTCTTCGACGCCCATAAGAAGAAGCGCTGAGAACGCGTGATGGTCGGCCGAGGGCGCACAACACCTCGGTCGACCATGCGTGCCGCACTCAGCGCGGAGCCGCGCGGTCAGTTCAGCTCGCCCGCTTCAACAACCGATCCAACAGCACGGCGGCGTGCACCGCCTCACGTCCGGTTCCATCGAATATCTGCCGGCGGCAGCTCGTCCCGTCAGCGACGAGGGTCGCCGCGCTGTCCGCTCGCACTGCCGGAAGCAGACTCGCCTCCCCCATCCGCACGGACATCCAATAGTGCTCGGCCTCGTAGCCGAACGCACCGGCCATCCCGCAGCACGAGCCCTCGATGGCGCGCGGGCTGGCCCCGGGAATGAGCGCCAACACACTCATAACGGATTCCATCGCGCCGAATGCCTTCTGGTGACAGTGGCCATGAACGAGGATCGGCGTGGCGGCCGGGTTGAGCTCGACAGCGAAGCGGCCGGCACCCAGCTCGCGAGCGATGAGCTCCTCGAACAGCACAGCCTGGCGGGACACGATCGTAGCCGACTCGCCGAGCCGCATGACCAATGCCTCATCCCGGAGGCCCAACAGGCAGGAAGGCTCGAGGCCGACGATCGGCACACCGGCGCGGGCAAACGGGGCCAGCGCCTCGATGAGCTCGGCCGCCCGGGCCTTCGCTTCGCGCACCATGCCCACGCTGAGGAAGGTGCGGCCGCAGCAGTAGTGCCCTCGATCCCGGCGCAGCGTATGGACCACGTAGCCGGCGGATCTCAGGACACGCACCGCTGAATGTGCGATCTCCGGCTCGAACACGCCATTGAAGGTGTCGACGAACAGGACCGCCGCTTTGCCGTGCTCGGCCTGGGCAGCCAGGGTTTGCTCCGCACTCGCGAACGGTGATGTGTCGGCCGTACTGAAGAATGTATCTTTGCGCCAGCGCGGCAACGGGCGCCGTGCGGCAATCCCGGTGCATTTCTCGCTCAGCCACGCAGCGCCGGGGAGCCGATCACGCATGTTGAGCAGCCATCCCAGACGACTCGCGGCGGCGGCATAGTCGGGCAAACGCCCGATCAGCCGATCCCGGAGCGTATAGCCGTGCGTGGCCTTGTAGTGAGACAGGAACTCCACCTTCATCCGCGCCATGTCCACTCCCGTGGGACACTCGCGACGGCACCCCTTGCAGCTCACACATAACTCCATCGCCTCACGCACGGCGGCCCCGGTCAGGGCGCCTTTGCCAAGCTGACCCGAGAGGGCCAGGCGCAGAGTGTTGGCGCGTCCGCGTGTCAGATGCTGCTCGTCGATGGTGACACGGTAGCTGGGGCACATCGTGCCCGTGTCGAATTTGCGGCAATGGCCGTTGTTGTTGCACATCTCGACGGCCTTCGCAAAACCGCCGGTGTTGTCCCCGCCGGTCCCCGGCGCGGAGATCTGTTCGGTCCGCGGATCGCTCTGCACGTCCCAGGCGGACCAGTCCAGGGCCGAATCCAACGGCAGGGTCCGATAGGGCCGCGGCGCCGACGGCGGTGGAAAGCGCAGCAACGACAGATCGTCCATCCTCGGCGGATCGATGATCTTGCCCGGATTGAAGAGTCCAAGCGGATCCAGGTGCTGCTTGATGGCGCGGAAGGCCTGATTGAGCGCCGGGCCGAACTGCCATTCAATCCATTCACCGCGGCACAGCCCATCACCATGCTCGCCGCTGTAGGCGCCCTTGTAGCGACGGACCAGCTCCGCGGCTTCCTCCGCAATGGCGCGCATCTTTGCGGCGCCCCCCTGCGGTCCACCGGCGCGCATGTCGAGGATGGGTCGCACATGCAGCGTTCCGACGGAGGCGTGCGCGTACCACGTGCCTCGCGTACCGTGTTTGGAGAAGACTTCCGTCAGCGCGGTCGTGTAGTCGGCGAGATGCTCCAGCGGAACGGCACAATCCTCGATGAAACTCACCGGTTTGCCGTCGCCTTTCAGGCTCATCATGATGTTGAGCCCGGCCTTGCGCACCTCCCACAGGCGGCTCTGCTGGCGCGCGTCCGTCATTCTGATGACCTTGCCGGGGAGAGGCAGATCCTGGACCAGCTCATCCAGAGCCGCGAGCAGGGGTGGCAAGGCTTGCGCATCCTCGCCCGCGAACTCCACCAGCAACACCGCTTCGGGCGAATCCACCAGCGCGCTCTCGATGATGGAGCGGAATGCAGGATTCGCGCGGTTCAGCTCGATGATATTTCGGTCCAGGAGCTCCACCGCCACAGGCTGCAGCTTGACGATGGACTGCGCGGCCTGCATCGCTGCGCGGAAGCTCGGGAAGTTGACGGCACCCAGCACCTTGGCACGCGGCAAGGGCGACAGCTTCAGCTGCAGGCGCCGCGTGAAGGCCAGAGTGCCCTCGGATCCAACCAACAGGTGCGCCAGGTTGACCGAGCCGTCCTCGGTGTAGGGCCGTGGGCCGCGGGCGCCGAACAAATCGAGGTTGTAGCCACCCACGCGCCGCAGGACCTTCGGCCAGCGCTC
>Ga0134126_10007015_pt1 | contig 14145 bp, 12 predicted proteins | sample KB31752_FD_96881 | JGI IMG/M metagenome (GOLD analysis project Ga0134126, IMG submission 96881) | Terrestrial soil microbial communities with excess Nitrogen fertilizer from Kellogg Biological Station, Michigan, USA - KB3-175-2 | ecosystem: Environmental > Terrestrial > Soil > Unclassified ... | reverse complement strand
GATCGTCAGTCCGGTCACGGGCGTGTCGAAAATCGTCGTCACGCCAAGCGCCTCGGCCTTGCGGTAAAGCATATTGAGCATGCCGCGCCCGCCGCCGAGAAAGAAGGCGTTGGTCTTGCCGAGGCTAAGCGTGCCGCCGAGCGGCGGCTGAAAACGGACGCCCTGCTCGTCCATCCAGCCGATCAGCTCGCTCGAGCGAGAGATCGTGAGCTTCGCCAGCGCTTCGTCGGTCTGGCCGCCGGTCACGCGGTAAAGATCGTCGAGGAACTCCTCCTGCGCATAAGGCCCGGTCATTGTCGGCGCGGTGCCGTCGTGCGAGCAGCGCAGATTGCGGGTGTGGCGCGTATTGCCGCCGCGATAGAACTCAGGCGCGCCCTCAATCACGATCACGCGGCGGCCGGCACGCGCAGCCGTGATAGCGGCGCATAACGCGGCATTGCCGCCGCCGATCACCACCACATCGAATGGCTGCGAGAGATCCACTGCCTTGGCCGCCCATTTAGCCGCGCGAGTGCCCGTGCGAACACGACCGATCTGCTCGCATGTTCGCTTGGCCGCCGTCAATCCGCGCGTAGCCTGCCGTCAATCTTCCGCGCATACGGTTTGACGCCTGCCGGCGCGCGGCATATCGTGGCTTCGTCGGGAGCAGATTCTACGTTCCTAGAACGGCATGGCTGGCATGAGCACGAACGTCGCGGTTGAAGTCGGGACGCCGGAGCGGATCGGCAGGATCATTTCGGATATCCTTGTCGCGCTGCTTGTGGCGTTTTTCGCGTACGGGTATCTCGCCTATTTTTTGAGCTGAGCCGCCGCGCTTAATTCTCGCCATGCTTACTCCGGCGTTGCGCCATAAAAGGTGCGCGCATCCGCCGTGAAGGCCGCGCGCGATTCCGGATCGAGATAAAGCATGTGGCCGCCGCGATAAAGCTTGAGCGTGACGCGGCCGGGCGCGCCGATCCGCGGCAGATGATCGAGCACATAGCGCGAGTCGGAGTAAGGCGTGACCAGATCGCTGTAGCCGTGCGCGACCATGAGCTTGAATGCCGGATTGAGCGCGAGCAATTCGCGCAAATCGTCGCTGGCGCTCACCGACGCACGGCCGCCATGCCAATCCCACTTGCGGGTCACTTCCGACGACAGCAGTTGATAGGTCATCTCGGTCTTGAAGCCGAGATCGTTGCGCGCGTAATCCGCGAATGCGCCGCCATAGGCACGCGTGATGCCGTCGAGAATCGGGTCGTCGCCTGAATGTGACACCGACTCCGGGTAAGGATCCGGCGCCGCGAACGTGACATTGTAGGGACTGACGATCTCGCGATCTTTGCTGCGCAGGTTTTTCACGTAAAGGCCGTGAATGAAGCCGCGCGACTTGGTGACGAGATCGACCGGCAACCCGGTCATCTGCGCGACCTTGGCATAGAACGCTTGCGCTGCGCCGCCTTGCGGCTCCGGTCCGGCGAGCGTGGTGAGATAATCGGTCATCGCAAATTTCTCGGCAGCGGCGAGCGCCGCCGGCGTGAAGGCGTGCTTGCGCTCGAGTTCCGCTGCTGCCAACGAGGGAAGCTGCAACGCCGCGCCCAGCGCGAAGGCCCGGTTGCCGAACTGGAACGAGCCCTCCAGCAGCGGTGACAACATGACAATACCGTTGATGACGACGCCCTGCTCGTCCTGCGCAGCGCGCGCGACTTTCGCTGCGCGCAGTCCGCCATAACTCTCGCCCAGCAGATATTTCGGCGATGCGCTACGGCCGCTATGCGTCAGATAAAGCGCGATGGTTTTGGCGAGCACCTGCGCATCGGCGCGCACGCCAAGAAAATTGCCCAGATCGTTTTGATCCGCGGCACGGCTCCAGCCGGTGCCGACCGGATCGATCAGCACGAGATCGGTAAAGGCGAGCCACGTGTCGGGATTGTCGCGCAACTGCGCATTGCCGGCATTGCGCGCATCGGGGCCGAAATCGAGCAGCTTCGGCCCTACCAGACCGAGATGCAGGTAAGCCGACGCCGCGCCCGGTCCGCCGTTGAACACGAACGTCACCGGCCGCGCCGCCGGCTGCGCGCCTTTGAGCACATAGGCGGTATAGAAGATGGCCGCAGAACGTTCTCCGCTTTGCTTGTAGAGATTGAGCGTGCCGGCGGTCGCCGTGTAGGCGAGCTTGCGGCCGCGAACGTCGATCGTGTGCTCGGTGATCGAATCCGCCGGCAGCATGCTGAGAATGCCGCGGCCGTTGCCGTTGCCGGCCGTCTTCTGCTCGCCGTGGCCGCCGTCACGATGCTGCTGAGCGAGCGCCGGCGTCGCAAAGAGAACAAGCATCAAAACGAATGCACGAAAAATGCGCGTGGACATATTCGGCTCCGATCGCGGCCGGTTCCGGCCGGCGGTTAAATTGACATAGTTCGAGTTATCGATCTAAAGCGGCAATACGGCGTTTTCTGGTGTCGCGACGACGCCTGCAATCTCCCGCCATGGGGCGGACCACGATACCATCCGTGTTTCCTTTTGCAGGCGCACGGCTTAGTGTCGATCAGCGAAATCGACAGACATTTCGCAATGTTGAAGGCATCTGCGACGGGTCATGAAAGCTGCGCCGTTCGAGTATTCCCGTCCCTCCGATATCGACGAGGCCTGCGCCCTGCTGGCGAGCGATGACGGCGCGCGCGTGATCGCGGGCGGACAGACCCTCGTGCCGATGATGGCGATGCGGCTGTCGCGGCCGACGCGGCTGGTGGATATCAACCGCATCGCCGCGTTGTCCTTTATCCGCGAGGACGGCGATAGCATCGCCATCGGCGCCACCACGCGGCAATGCATGGTCGAGCGTGACCCGCTGGTGGCCGCGCGCCTGCCGCTGCTGGCGAAGGCCGTTCCGTGGATCGGGCACGCGGCGACGCGCGCACGCGGCACCGTCGGCGGATCGTTGGCGAATGCCGACCCCGCCGCCGAAACCGCGCTGATCGCCGTGACGCTTGACGCCACGCTGACCTATCGCCTCGGCGGTAAATCGGTCGACGTGCAGGCATCGGATTTTTTCATCGGGCCGATGACCACAAGATTGCCGGCGGGCGCATGTCTTGCCGCCGTGCGTTTTCCGATTTGGCGCGAAGACGAAGACAATGTCGGCATCGGATTCCACGAGGTCAATGCGCGGCGCAGCGATTTTGCTTTCGTGTCGGCCGCCGTGCAGATCGCGCTCGATCAGGACGGCAAATGCAGGCGCATCGCCATCGGCATCGGCGCGGTGACCGATTTTCCGATCCGCTTGCCGGACGTCGAGCAAAAATTGACCGGCACGCGCCTGGATGAAGCAGCCGTGCAGGACGCCGCACGAGACGCGCTTGCCGGCATCGACGCCCTGTCAGACTTGCACGCGAGCGCCGACTATCGCCGCCGCGTCGCCATAAAGCTTGTAGCGCGCGCCGTCGCCGACGCCGTCGCGGCGGCTAAAGGAAACGGCCATGCACATTGAGCTCACCGTCAACGGCGCCATGCACACGGTCGATGTCGAACCGCGCACGACGCTGCTCGATTGCCTGCGCGACAAGCTTGCGCTCACCGGCGCGCATGCCGGCTGCGAGCACGGCGTCTGCGGCGCCTGCACCGTGCTGTTCGACGGCACCGCCGTGCGCTCCTGCCTGATGTTCGCGGTGCAGGCCGACGGCGTTCCTATCACCACCATCGAAGGCCTTGCGCCCGGCCCCGGCGAATTGTCGCCGCTGCAAGACGCCTTCTGCGAAACCCACGGCATGCAATGCGGCTACTGCACGCCGGCGATGATCCTCACCGCGCACGCGCTGCTCGCCAACAATCCGGAGCCGACGCGCGAGCAGATCGTCGATGCGATTTCCGGCAATATTTGCCGCTGCACCGGTTACGCGCAGATCGTGGAGGCCATTGCGCTAGCCGCCGGCCGCATGCGCGGCGCCAACCGGCCGGCCGGAGCAGCCGAATGAGCGCGCCGTCGCACTTCCGTTTCGTTTCGGCCGACCGCCGCGTGCGCGAAGACCGCCGCTTCGTCGCCGGCAAGGGCCGCTTCGTCGCCGACGTCGATGTCGCCAATACCAGGCACGTCGCGCTGGTCACCTGCCCTCATGCCGCCGCGCGCATCAAAAGCATCGATAAAAAGACGGCGCTCGCCATGCCCGGCGTGCATTACGTGCTCGACGGCCGCGAACTGGCCGGAGCGACAACGCCTCTCGTCACCGGCCTCGACACGCCGAATGTTCCGCGGCGCCCGCTCGCGCTCGACATCGCGCGCTATTCCGGTGAATGGGTTGCCGCCGTCGTCGCCGATACGCGGGCGCTGGCCGAGGACGCCGCCGAGGCAATCGAGATCGCGTATGAGCCGCTGCCGTTCGTGCTCGATGCCGAAAAGGCTTTGGAAAAGGACGCGCCCCTCGTCCACGAAGCGCACGGCACCAATGTGCTGCTCGACAAGACCTTCGTGTGGGGCGAGGTCGAGAAAGACTTCAAGGACAGTCCGCGCAAGCTGTCGCTGCGGGTGAAGTGGGGCCGCTCGTCGACCGTGCCGGTCGAGACCTTCGGCGTGGTCGCAAGCTGGGACCCGTGGCGCGAAATCCTCGACGTCTGGGCTTCGATCCAGATGCCCCGCTATACCGAACAGATCGCGGGCGGCCTGAAAATTCCGATGTCGTCCGTGCGCCTGCATCATGACGTGGATGTCGGCGGCAGCTACGGCATCAAGCGCGGCATCAAGCACGCCATCCTTACGGGCTATCTCACGCGGCGGCTCGGCTTTCCGGTGCGGCTGATCGAGGATCGGCTGGAGAACATGCGCGGCGGCGACGCGCACGGGCCGGAACGGCTGTTCGATGTCGAAGTGGCGTTCGACAATACCGGCATTGTGCGATCGATGAAGATGCGCGCGCTGGAAAACGTCGGCGCCTATGCCGGCCGCTCGCCGTTCCAGCTCGGCAAGCCGATCGGCTCCATTGTCGGCCCGTACAAGATCAAAAGCGTGCAATACCGCGCCATGGCCGTCGTCACCAACAAGACTACGCAGGAAGCGGTGCGCGGCTTCGGCCAGGGACCGACCAATCTCGCGCTGGAACGCATGATGGACGAGGTCGCCAATGCGCTTGGCCTCGATCCGCTCGAAGTCCGCCGCCGCAACCTGATCCGGCACGACGAGTTTCCCTACATGATCCCCAGCGGCACCGAATATGACAGCGGCGACTATGAGACTGTCATCGCCAAGGTTCTCGCGGGCACGAAATACGACGAAATGAAAAACGAGCGCGACCGGCTGCGCAGCGCGGGCATGCTGGCCGGCATCGGAATCTCCGCCTGCCTGGAACCGAGCGGCGGCAACGCGACCTTCGAAGCGCTCATCAACCCGAAGGTCACCACCTCGACCTTCATGGATTCCTGCCGCATCGGCGTGGACGGAGCCGGGGGCATCACCGCCACCATGCACACCACATCGTCCGGCCAAGGCCACGAGACGCTGGTTGCGACCGTGATCGGGGAAGTCCTGCAAGTCGACCCGGATACGATCCGGGTCACGCGCCCCGATTCGCTTTCGTCGCTGCCGAGTGGAACGCCGGTCGGCAGCCGCATGGCAATCATGCTCGGCGGCGCGGCGTTCCATGCCGCGCAGAAACTCAAGACAAAGCTGATCGCGATCGGCGCGCACGATCTCGGCATTCCGGCGGAACGCGCCGTTTACGAACAGGGCAACGTATTCGACCGCAATGCGCCCGCGAGCCGCCGCGCCTGGAAAGAACTCGCCTCCATCGCCGACCGCAATTACCACCGCATGCCGGCGGGCTCGGAGCCCGGACTTGCGGTCAGCCATGTGATGCAAGTGCCGACCGGCGGCAAGCTGCCGACGCCGGACAGCCGAGTGCAGATGTATCCGTGCTTCTCGTTCGAGTTTCATCTGATGCTGGTCAAGATCGATCCCGACCTCGGCATCCCTGAGATCGTGCGCTACCGGCTCGGGCACGATTGTGGCACCCAAATCAACCCGAAGATCGTGCGCGGCATGACCATGGGCGGCATTGCGCACGGCATCGGCGCCGCGCTCTACGAAGAATTCGCCTATAACGATGAGGGCCAACTGATCGCGCAGACCTTCATGGATTATCTGCTGCCGTCGTCGCACGAAGTCCCGGCGGTCGAGATGGTCGATCATGAGACGCCCTCGCCGCACACGGTGCTCGGCCAGAAGGGTTCGGGCGAATCAGGTTATCTCGGCGCGCCCGCGGCCATCGCCAACGCGGTCAACGATGCGCTGCGGCCGCTCGGCATTTCCGTCAACACGCTGCCGCTAAAGGCGACAAAACTCGGCGACATGATCGCCGCCGCGCAAAGCAAGAGATGACGAATGATGATATTGGTCGTCATTCCGAGGCGGCGCGGAGCGCCGGACCCGGAGTGACGGAATAAATTAAGGACAGAGAATGATCGTCGACACGCACGCCCACCTGGTACCGCCCGAACTCCTTACGGAAATCCGCAAGGAGAAAACGCGGTTCCCGTCCGTCCGCCAGATCGACGATGCGGGCGGGCTCGCGCTCGCCTTCGCCGGCGGCAAGCCGACGCGCCCGGTATCGAAGCCGTTGTCGGATATTCCGGCGCGTCTTGCGTGGATGAAAACGCAGGGCATCGATCGGCAGGTCGTCTGCGGCTGGGTCGATATGTTCGGTTACGAATTGCCGGGCGAGGAAGGCGAAGTCTGGAGCCGCCTTGCCAACGATGTGCTGCTCGACGCCGCCAAGGCCACGCCGCAGTTCGTCCCGCTCGCGACTGTGCCGTTGCAGGACGGTGCGCGGGCCGCAAGGGTGCTGAAGGATGCCGTCAAAGCCGGCTTCCCCGGCGCGATGATCGGCACCTTGCCGCGCGGCGCCGGCAGCACGCTCGATCATGTCGATCTCGACCCGTTCTGGAAGGCGGCGGACGAAACGGGGGCCGTCATTCATATCCATCCGAGCTTCGATGCCGGCGACGTGCGCGTGAACGATTTCGGCCTCGCCAACGGGCTCGGCCGCATCACCGACGCCGTGATCGCAACCGCGCGGCTTATCAGCAGCGGCCACGTGACGCGCTACGCCAGCGCGAGGTTCTTCGTGCCGATGGGCGCGGCGGGGCTGCCGTTCGTGCTCGGCCGCCTCAAGCGCAACTTCCAGATCACCAAGGGCGTCGGCGATCCGACGGAGGGTCTGGCGCGGCTTTATACCGACACTATCCTGCACGACGCGCGCGTGCTGAAATTCGTCGTCGAAATGATCGGGGCCGAGCGGATAATGATGGGATCGGACATGCCCTTTCCCATCGGCGACGCCGAGCCGATGCGCATCGTCGCGGACGCGGGACTGAAGCCGGACCAGGCCGCATCGGTCAACGGCACGCTGGCAACGGCGCTATTCCGGATCAAGTAAACGGAAATGGCTTCGCATCAAGAAGAAGCCGAACAAATGTGGAGGGAACGATGACGAGAAATTCATTCATCCGCGGGTTAGGCGCGGCGGTTACGGCCGCCCTGCTCTGCCTTGCCACCGCGGCACCGGCTGCCGCGCAAACGCCCGAAAAAGTCTCCATCGTGGTCTTCAGCTTCCCGTCGCTCGGCGCGTTCATGCCCCCGGTGATCAAGGCGCAGAAGCTCGATGCCGCCAACGGCCTCGATATCAATTTCGTCGAGCGAACGCCCGACGCCTACCAGACAGAGTTCAATTCCGGTGAGTTCAAGGTCGGCGGCAGCGCCGCGATGCTCACGATCGGCCTCGCCGATCTGCGCGGCGTGAAGGTGCAATATCTTTTCAACTTGTTCGACTTCTGGGGCACGGTCGTCACCTCCCGGCCTGCCGTCAAATCGCTGAAGGATCTCGAGGGCAAGGAACTTGCCGCCGCGCGCGCCACCACGAATTTCGTGATGTTCGAGTTCTTCGCGAAGAAACTCGGCGTGGACGTTTCCAAGATCAAGGTCGTCAACACGGCAACACCGGGCTTGGTCGGCTATGCCGTCGCCGACCGCGCCGACGCAGTGCAGCTCTGGGAACCGGCTTACACGCTTTTGAAGGCGAAAAAGCCCGACATCCGGATGCTCGACATGGAGATAAACAAGACCTGGAATGCGTTTGCCGGCGGCGGCATCCCCTATCTCGGAGTCGCCGCCCATACCGACTGGATCGCGCAGCATCCGGAAACGGTGAAGAAGCTTTTCGCGACCTACAAGGCCGCCGGCGAATTCATCGCCAAAAACCCCGAAAAGGCGGCGGAAATCATCGCACCGAAATCGACTCCGGATGACCGCAAGGCGCTGGTCTCGCTGATCAAGGCCAACGACCGGCTCGGCATGAACGTCGTTTCGGCCAACAACGTCCGCAAACAGATCGACGCGGTTTACAATGCCGGCGTGGATGTCGGGTATTACAAGGCGAAGCCATCGGCCGCGTCGATATACGCCCAGCCTTTGCAATGATGAATTCGCGCTCGATGCGCTTTCTGCAAGCCGTCGTCAGCATGCTGGTGCTGGCGGCGGCCTGGCAGATCGCTTCGACGTTCTTCCCGCATTTCATCTTCCCGCCCGTCCCCGACATCATTTCGCGCACGATCGAAATCCTCATCACCGGCTCGCTTTTGGCGGACGTGCTCGTTACCGCAGCCCGTATCCTGGGCGGGTTATTCGGCGCGTTCATCTCCGGCTGCGTGCTGGCGCTGCTGATTGGGCGCTCGCGCCTGCTTGAGAATTTCCTCACGCCGGTGCTCACCTTCTTTCAGGGCATTCCGGCACTGTCGTGGGTCGTGTTCGCGATCATCTGGTTCCACGGCACCGAATTCCGCATTTTGTTCATCATGGTAATGACGACGCTGCCGGCTTTCACCTTTCAGATTCTCGATGCTTTCCGCTCGATGTCGAAAGACCTGCTGGAGATGACGCTGTCGTTCCGGCCGAGCCGCGCGATCCTGTTTCGTTTCCTGATCGTGCCGACCATCGTTCCCGGCATCCTCACCGCTTTCAAGGTCAACCTTGGCAACGCCGCGCGTGTCGTGGTCGTCGCCGAGCTTGTCGGCGCAACCGGCGGCGTCGGCTACGAGTTGTTGCGCCAGCAACAATTGTTCGACATGGCCGGCGCAATGGCGTGGACGCTGCAACTGGTGCTGTTCGTGCTGATCGCGCAGCAGACCATCAACGCGGTCGAGGCACGCGTGCTGCGCTATCGTGCCGTCGCCGAGCGGTCGGTCTGACGCCATGACGGGCGAGCCGGTCATCCGCTTCCGCGACGTGAGCAAGGTGTTCGCACGCCCGGACGGGCGCGGAAATTTCACCGCCATGGAGAAATTGTCGTTCGAGATCGGCAAGGGTGAGATCGTGGCCGTGCTCGGCAAGACCGGCTGCGGCAAGTCCACGATGTTCAATATCGTCGCCGGGCTGATCGCGCCGACCTCGGGCGACGTTAAAGTCGTCGGGCACGATCCGTTCCGCGAGTTCGCGCACTTCCGCGGCAAGATCGGTATCGTTTTCCAGAACGACCGGCTGATGCCGTGGCGCACGGCGCTCGACAACGTGCTGCTCGGCCTGCAAATCCTCGACACCGATCCGAAGCAGGCAGGCGAGACCGCGCGCGGCTGGCTGGCGCGGCTCGGCCTTACCGGGCATGAGAACGATTACCCGCACGCGCTTTCCGGCGGCATGCGCCAGCGCGTGTCGATCGCGCGCGCTTTCGCGGTCAACCCTGAAATTTTGCTGTGCGACGAGCCGTTCTCCGCGCTCGACGAAATGACCGCGCGTGACCTGCGCGCGGAATTCGTGCGGCTGGTGCGGCAGAACGGCAAGACCGCGATCTTCATCACGCATCAGATCAACGAAGCGATGGAAATCGGCGACCGCGTGCTGGTGTTCCACCGGCCGGCGCGCATCGCCTACGAGACGCGCCTGTCGCCGGAGCTGGACGACACGGCGCAGCGCGATATCCATGACCGGATCATGCAGGTTCTCTCGCTTGAAAGCGTGCCCGCATGACCGACATGCAACCGCTCGATACGCCGCTATGGGCATTTTCGCTTGTAGTCTATGGCAGCGCCGGCGTCGCACAGGAATGCCTCGATCTGCAGGACAGCTGCGAGCTTGACGTTAATCTGTTGCTCTTTGCCGCCTATATGGGCGCGGCCGAAGGCGTTATGCTCAGCATCGACGACATTGCAGCGGCATTCGATGCGGCCGCGCCGTGGCACAGCGACGTCGTGCGTACGCTGCGCGAGGCACGGCAGGCGCTCAAGCCGATGAGCACCGACGAGCGCGATCCGCTGCGCCCGTCGGCATCGTCGCTGCGCGCGCAGGTGAAGAACGCCGAGCTCAATGCTGAAAAAATCGAGCAGGCGATGCTGTGGACCTGGGCCCAGCGCCAATTCGAAAGCCGCCCGCGCGGCAACCGCGACGAAGCGCTGGCTGCCAATCTGACCGCGGTGCTGACGTTTTACCGCGCCGACAGCCGCGAGGAGGTGTCGATTCCGCGCCTGCGCGAAGCCGCGGTGCGCTACGCGCGCATGAAGCATTGACAACCATGCCGTCATGCGCGGGCGCGACCCGCGCATCCATCATTCGCAAGATGATGGATTGCATCAGACCTCGGGCTTGCCCGAGTTCTGCATCAGTTGAGCGCCACAGGTCGGGTAACCCCGACTTGCGGTGTCAAGCCCGGCAATGACGAAGGATAGCTACGCCCCCTTGCCGTTGCCGTTGCCGCCTTCACGGTCGGGCCGGAATTTGGTTTCCGGCTTGAGGCCCTTGCGGCGCTGCTTCTCGCTGATGCGGCCGTTGTCGAGATAACGGCCTTCCGCCGCGCGCTTGGCTGCCTCGTCCCACTGCGGCAGCCAGTCGCCGAGCGAATAGCCGAACCACGGCGCCTGCGGACGTAACGGCCCGAGATCGAGTTCCTGCCAGATCGATTTGGCGCGCTCCATATATTCCTTCTTCGGCAGCGCCAGCGGCGGCATGTCGTCTTTCATGGTGGCGTCCATGAGCAGCGTCGAATCTTCTTCCCGGTCGTGCTCGCGCTTGGGCCCGTGGCCCTGCCCGCGGTGCGGCACAGTTTGCACGTCCTCGATCGGGTTCATGCGATAGGCCATCGCCCATAGCAGCGCGTCGGCATTGTCGGCGTCGATGTCGTCATTCACGGCAATGCAGATTTTACCGCAATCGCCCTTGAAGAACGCGGCTCCGTGAAGCGCGCGCCAGATCTCCGTGCGCGAGGTGCCCTTCTCGATCGTGACGACGGTGACGCGCAGCAGGCCGGTAAGCGGTTCGTGCAGCGCGACTTTCTTCACGCCACGGATGCCGAGCGTGTTGCGCAAGTGCGCGGTGAACAGCGGCTCGTAGGCGACGCGCTTGATCACGCTCGATTCCGACGGCGCGACCTGGCTGATATAGGAGGGAATAATCGGGTTCTTGCGGTGCGTGATCGCCGTCACCCGCATCGGCATGTTGAATTCTTCCAGCGCGACATGGCCGTGCGATTCGCCGAACGGCGCTTCCGGCTCGAGATATTCGGTGTCGATCAGGCCTTCGATCACCAGTTCCGACTCCGCCGGGATTGTGAGATCGACGGTGCGCGCGCGCGCGACGTTGATCGGGCCGCCGGCAAGCCCCCCGGCCACGGTCAATTCATCGACGCCGAGCGGCAGCTTCTGCGGGCCCATGAAGGCGACGAACGGCGGGCAACCGAGCACGATCGCGCACGGCATCGGCTCGCCACGTTTCTGGTATTTCAGATAATGCTGATAGCCGCCGGCGCCGCCCACGCGCGTCGCCATGCGCACCACCAGCCGATCCGGCGCCTTCAGCGCAGCGCGATAGGTTCCCATGTTCTGGACGCCGGTTTCCGGATCGCGCGTGATGACATTGGTCGCGGTCAATGTCGGCGCGCTGTCGAAGCCCGGCGTCGAAATCGGGATCGGCAACTTGTCGAGACCGTTGCCCTCTTCCTTGAGCGCATCGCCCTCGATGATCACTTCGTGGCAGACGGCGTCGTTGACGAGCCGCGGCTCGACCGGATTGGCGATTGCCGAATCCCACTTCGCCTGGATCTGATCGAGCGGCGCGCCCATGCCGACGCTATAGATGGTCGGATTGGCGGCGACAGCGCCGACGACGACCGGGATGTCGTATTTGTGGCCGCGGCCATCGACGATGTTGGTGAACAAAAACGCCTTGCGCTCCGCCTCCTCGACACCGCCGACGAATTGCCAGCGCACCAGCGGATGCATTTCCGCATCCTTGTCGATTCTGCGGTCGATCCGCCGCAGCAGCCCGCGTGTCTCCAGCGCGGCAATGTGTTCGTGCAAGTCCGGATAGCTACGTGGCGCGCTGCTCATCTAAAGGATTCCTAGCCTTCTTTTTCGTTGGACGGCGGCGAGCGCCATCGCTTCACCAGGCCGCTGTCGATATCGAACAAATCGAGGCAGCGGCCGACGGTCTGGTTGACGATGTCGTCAATCGTCTTCGGGTGATGATAGAAAGCCGGCATTGGCGGCATGATGATGGCGCCGTTTTCGGTCGCCGCCAGCATGCTGCGCAAATGGCCGGCGTGCAGCGGCGTTTCGCGCACCATCAGCACCAGCCGGCGGCGCTCCTTCAGGATCACGTCGGCGGCCCGGCTCAACAGATTGTCGGTGGTGCCGTAGGCGATTTCGGAGAGCGTGCGGATCGAGCACGGAACGATCACCATGCCGCGCGTCTTGAACGAGCCGCTCGAGACCGAGGCGCCGACATCGCCATTGGGATAGGTCACGGTCGCAAGCTCGCGCACGTCGTTGACGCTCAGGCCCGCTTCTTCCTTCAGCGTCAGCGTGGCCGATTTGGAGACGATGAGATGGGTGGGGATTTTGACATCGCGCAGCGCTTGCAGCAGCCGCACGCCGTAGATCGCGCCGGATGCGCCGCTGATGCCCACGATGAGAGGTAGCGTCATGCCGCAGCCTTCACGTCCTCAACTGCAATCGCTCGCCTCCGTTCGTCCCCGCATAAGCGGGACCCAGAACCGAAAACACTGGATTCCCGCTTGCGCGGGAATGAGCGCAAGCTGCGAGCCCTACCATAGCCGGAGCCGCCTGTGCGCGCCATGTCCGGCAGGCAGAATTATGTTTGGAGCGTAAGGAGTTAGGGCGGCCTAGGCCTGGGCGGCAGCAGGGCTTTCCCGCTCCGCCAATTGACCGGCGAAGACATGACCGAGCATCACCAGCACGGGACCTTCCAAGTCGGCTTCCGCCAGCTTGGCGGGGAGCTCGGCGATGGTGGCTGCAATAACAGCTTGGTCCGGCCGGGTTGCGCGCGCGACGGCCACCGCCGGTGTTTGCCCGTCCAGACCTTGCGCCACCGCCTTCTCGACCAGCGCGGCGAGCGTGCGCACCGGCATATAGATCGCCGTCGTGGTTGCTGCGTCCGCGAGGCTTTTCCAGTCGACATCCGCCGGCAGCGCGCCGTTCCTGGCGTGGCCGGTGACGTATTGCAGGCGGCGCGCGCGATCGCGGTCGGTGAGCGGAATCGCAAGCCGGCTCGCCGCGCCTTGTGCCGCCGTGATGCCGGGCACGACCTCGACAGCAATACCTGCGACGCGGCAGGCCGCGATCTCCTCGCCGGCGCGCGCGAAGATCAACGGATCGCCGCCTTTGAGGCGCACGACGCGCTTGCCGCTCTTCGCCAGATTGATCATCAGCGCGTTGATGTCGTCCTGCTTGCAGGACGGACCATAGCCGGTCTTGCCGACCAGCATCTTTTTTGCCTCGCGGCGCGCGAAATCGAGCACCCCGGCCGAAACCAGATCGTCGAACAAAATAACGTCGGCGGATTGCAGCGCGCGCACTGCGCGCAGCGTCAGCAATTCCGGATCGCCGGGACCGGCGCCGACCAGCGTGACCGAGCCGGTTTCGACCGCGGCGCCGAGCCCGCGTACTTCGGCGAGGAAACGGAGAAAATCGCCGTCAGCCGGCACTTGATCGGGATTGGCGATCGCGTGCGCGGTGAACACATGCCAGAATTTCCGGCGCGCGGCGAAGGAAAGCTCGGTCGCCTTCAGCGCGGAGCGCCAGCGCGCGGCGGCTTTCGCCCACAGCGCGAAGCCTTGCGGCAGCAGCGCCTCGAGCTTGGCGCGGATCGCCTGCGCGAATACGGGCGCGGCGCCGTCGGTC
>Ga0134126_10007014_pt1 | contig 14147 bp, 13 predicted proteins | sample KB31752_FD_96881 | JGI IMG/M metagenome (GOLD analysis project Ga0134126, IMG submission 96881) | Terrestrial soil microbial communities with excess Nitrogen fertilizer from Kellogg Biological Station, Michigan, USA - KB3-175-2 | ecosystem: Environmental > Terrestrial > Soil > Unclassified ... | reverse complement strand
GCATAAAGGGAATGCGCAGATCGTGATCTTCACCCCCGATATAGAGGATGTGCGGGGTCAAAATGCCTTCTCTCCGCCGACGCGGCGAACGGCCCGCTCAAGACTTTTGCCGGAAGTGCGTTCTCCGACAGATGTGAGCGCGCATCGCCCCTCGGACCTGGCCGCCCGCACCGGTGCTCCCGTCGATCCACGGCCGATCATTTCGAAGATGAGGGTGTCGCTCTGCGCGAGCTAGGTCAATTCAACCAATAGTCTAGTCCATAGGATCGACATAGCGCGGTTTGGCGGTCCCGGCTGACTGGATTAAGGCTCGCGAGTAGCAATGAGTCTTGTACCGAGCGACCCCGCGATTGATCGTGTCGTCGCGCGATTCGATGTCGTACTGAGGCAGGCATCCCGCCTGGTTCAGTGAAGCCCTCGGCGAACCCTGCGAGCCGCCGGGTTGGCCGGGCCCTCGCGGCGTTCGCCTGAGTCTTCAACCTTGACGATCGAAGTAAGGACAAGCCGTGACCTTCGCGCTCGGCAGCAGAACCTCGGGGCGCACGTCCTCAGCCGGAATATACTAGCGGTGGGCAGCCGCTCTCGAACAGGAAACGGGCGCAGCGCGTCTCGGCCACGGTCTCGCCGCCCATTGCCGCTGATATCAAGGTAAGAGACGCACATCATGGCAATTTCCCGGACGTGGGAATTGCCAGTTGCATACGTTACTGCAAGAATGATTTACGCGAGATCTATCTATCGGGGCTCCGCCGAGCGGTGGACATCGCTGAATCTGTGTGAGTTTGGATGAGGATGGGCCTCAGCGCTTCCAGGTTTTGCGGAGGCATCAACCTGCCAATCTCCCTTCGTGGCCCGTTTATGTCCATGTCCATGACCGTGACCCATAATCGACATGAGGCGGCGCGTGCGACCTGTCGCGCAGTCAACCGCGCTACTGCACGTCGCGATGTGCTACTTGTCCCCTCGCTTGCTGCCTGATAGCGTACGCCCCGGTTGCTCTTTTTTAGCGTACAACTAACTAATTATTCAATTCGTAGGGGGAGCGATGGATGTTCTTCGGCGCATCTACGACATTATTCGCGTCATCCTTATAGTATTCCTCGCAGTTGAAGTTATCGGCGCGGTCTATATGGTCTTGCACGTTAATCTATACGAGCCCACTTTGCCGCCGACCGTACCGACGAATTAGAAGCAGAAGCCGCGACGTACTGTACGCGCTGGGGATTTGCGCAGGGGACATACGAATACAAGGCTTGCGCGTTCGATCTCGACGATATCCGACAACATGAGCGCGCGCGCGACGCGGAATGGCCGTAGAGGAAAACGGCACTCCACGTGGAAGTGGCACACCTGCCCGGACGAAAGAAGTCGCTCGCCCAGCCGGTTCGGCAATTGGCGGCGGAAGAGGCGGCCGAGCTAAGTTCAGTGATAGCGGGATTTCCGACTGTTGCACATCTACGACGTGCGCTTGTCCGAACAGCACGTCCTATAACGAGGTTAAAGCGGACTCTAGGTGTTCGCCCCGTTAAGACCGAGGTTGGCCCTTAAGACGCAGAGAGTTTCTCTCTTCCCGGCTAGGCTCAGATGAAATACGGCGTCGAATCTGGCGGGAGCCGATAGCGACTACGCGGCCATCGCACGAATGCGAGGCGCCAAACTCGCCACTTCGGCGACAAAGTTAGTTAAAAGAATAGACTCACCGTAATGACGTTACGGCGAGGCTCTGAGTCTACCGCCCTTCTCCGAGTTGCCGCGATCGGGAGAGCGCAACCACGGTGAACGGTGGCGAACTGCGAGTAGCCTCGTCAAAAGCCTAAGTCGAGGCGGCAGAATGTCACGGCAAAGAAAAGTCCCGGGACATAAAAGAAAGCCCCGCGGAAGCAGGGCTCTTTAATCCGGAACAACGTACGCCTGGCACCCAACAGGCCCGCCAACCGATCTGGCGGGCGGGCCCAGTTAGGAACACACAAGGACCGCGAGCTTGCGATCCTGAATACAGCATAGTCGCGAGATAGTCGCGAGCAAGACCGCGGCGCTGCGATAAGGCTGAGACATCGCGATCAAAGTGCGGAAATAACTTGTCGGCGAGAAAACGCGTGATGCGGGCGCAGGAGGCTCATCGAGAGCGATTGGCGAGATACCCTCTGAACGGCGTCGCCCTAATCTCAGCGAACCAGATAATCTCCTGTGACAGGCGTAACGCCTCCAGAACGGCCCGCCGGTGAGCGCCTTCCAGGGCCGCTCACCGGTTATGACCGCGTTACAGAAAGCAGCGTTTCTATTTGCCTTTACCTTTCGGAGCATTCATCGAAATGTCATCACCATTGTTCGACCCGCCACCGAAGATCGCGATGCAAGCCTGATTGGGCGGCGTCGGATTGGTACCGCAAAGCCCGCCATACATCGGCATCCAATACGTCACCGTGTCGGGATCGGCGGCAACGGAATGCGCACCCGTCGCATGCGTGTTGATTTGCTGGTCAAGTGCGATCGGCGGCTTTGCATCGCTGATGTCGAGATTGTCAGTCGGCGGAGAATTGGCGTCGGTGCAAGCGCCAGCGAAGTGATTGTCACCGGCGTTGAAAGCGACCTCATCACATCCGCCTGTTGTCCCGACGATGGGGCTGCCCGTGACTTGGTCGCCGGTGCGAATGTCAATCACCTGCTCGGGGCCAGCGCCGCATCCGAGAAGCAATTCGAAATCTGGTCCGAGAGCGGCTCCGTTCGGTGAGCAGTCCGTCATTGCGAAGTTTTCCACCACGTGAATGTCTTTTGGATTTCTTGGGTCGATCACAGCGACGACACCGTTTTTTGGGGCAGTGCTATTGCCCGGAATGGCGATGTAGAACAAGCCGGTATCCGGAGAATAGACCGCCTGTTCGATACCGCCATTGGCAAGGAAGGTGCCGTTGTTACCGTTGAAATTGATCTGCGCGAGAATCTTGTGACCCGGCTTGGTCGATATGAATGTGACGTACGGGCTGTCATTGAGGGGGTGCTTTGCATCCGGGCTCGGAATCGGCAGCTCTGAAGGATTGGCGAAGACCGCGATTTGATCCTTCGGGTCATAGGCTCCTTCGTCAGTCCGGAAGCAGCCGCCGACATTGATGTGATCTATTTGCTTTCGGGTCGTGAGGTCGAAGACCCGGACCGAGCTGTTGCAAGGATCCGTGGCATAGTCCGATGCGAGATTGTTCTGGCCGACCGTGAAATCCGCGGGCCCATCGCCGAGCCAAGCTTCGGGATGACCGACGCCGTTACCGTTCTTCACGGTGAAGACGCCGTTCGGTCCGCCCAGCTCATTGCGGCCAGCACCGTTGGTGCCGCCGAAGTCCGCATTCGCGTCGCAGCGAATGCCCGCGAACGGATCACTGGCCGGAGGCGTGATATAAACCGGCCCGGCGAGCGGATTATTGATGTCGATCATCAGGGCATCACCTTTGGAGGCGCCGCCATGGCTGCGGTCGGCCAGGAGGTAGGTGTTTAGCCGCGGATCGATCCAGCTGATGTCGAAAGAGAAAAAAGTCTCAGTAAAGCCGGTGCCGCAAGCGGACTCGACAGTTGGAACATTCACCTGACCGGTTTTCGTGATGTTGTCACTATCGGCACGCGCCGAACCGAGCAACGTCAATGACGCTATCGCGCTGCCGATAGCAAGAGGCCAGAGGAGCTGCAGGCGGCTGACGTTTTTGCGCTTCGAGAGCATATCCGAACCCTCCCCTTAGATATTCTATGAATTGGTTGCATCTCGATCAGACATGGCTGACCGATCGCAACTCTGCACTGAATACTCGCAGTTAATGGCGAGATTTGGATGGCTGCCGTGGTTAATCTGTGACGGGGACGTTTGCGCACGCCTTTCCTGGCGCCGCGCGCCTCTCCTGAGGCACAGAGGGATACAGCAGAGGGATACATTCGAGTGGGAGTATTGAACTCCGGCGATGTGTCATGCTTTATGCATTTTTTTGTTCGTCGTTTGCCTTGCCTTTTCGGATGCATCGAAGCGTTGGTGGGGCAATATCGAGCGCGCGTGGCCGAATGGGCACAGAGCGTGCGCTGGGTCAACTCTTGTGCCGCCTCAGGCCCGGCGTTGTCGCATCAATCCACCGATTCATCGAGCGCAGCACGTGCGGAGCGCAGCAAGGCCGATAGGTCGCGCCGCCCGCGCGCGCCATGCATGCGGCAGACTCGGTAGCCCCTAACGGCCGGCGCTCGACAGCGCTTCCCGCTGCGTTTCGATCTGGCTCGGCACCGTTTCGCCTGGTGCATGGGTAAGCTGCTTTGCATCGGGTTGATCCTCTGATTTTGCTGCGTCCCCAGGCCCCCGGCTGACAGGGCCGACGATAGCTTGGCCACCGGCTGGACCGTGACGTGCTCGACGCGGACGACCTGCTGGCCTTATCGGCGTGTAAACCCTCGATGCAGAATGCTATTCTCGAATTGGCTGGTTAAGGACAGCCAGCCTTACCCTGTTCCTTGCCCCGCTTCGGCGGGGCTTTTTCATGGCGCGATAATTGCGCAGAGCCAACGAATTTACTGTTTCTTCGAATTTCGAGGCGCATAAGGTCCAAGAGCGACCCAAAGCTCCAGGAAGCTTTAACATGCCTTCGTATCGCGCCTATTTCTTGAACGAGCGCTATCGAATTGCAGATTCCCAAGACTTTGACGAAAGCTCCGATGGGGCCGCCCTCGCGCGTGCAAAGCTTCTCCTCAGTGCCCGCCTCGGGTTTAAAGATTTTGAGCTCTGGCAGGACTGCCGCGCCATTCGCTTGGTACGAAGAACCAAGAAGTGGCTCGAGTCCGCATGATCGATAAGACATCAGGGCGTGGACTCATTGACGCGCAGCCACAGCCGTATTGATGCAAGCTGCACGAAAGCGAGGTAGTTGGCTGCGAGCTTATCGTAACGCGTGGCAACCCGCCGGCACTGTTTGATCCTGTTGAAGAACCGCTCGACCCGGTTGCGCGCTCGGTAGAGATGCGCTCTGAAGCAAATCGGGTCGTTGCGATTGCTTCTCGGCGGTATGTTCGCCCAAGCGTGCCGCTTTGCGACGAGTGCTCTGATCCAATCGGCATCATAGCCGCGGTCCGCGAGCAACATTGATCCGGATTTGAGGCGAGATGGAAGGCTGCCCGCAATTCGATTGTCATGAACTTCGCCGGCTGTCAGCGCGAGATGCACCGGAAGCCCGTTGGTATCAACGACCGCGTGAAGCTTGCTGGTCAAACCACCTCGGGAACGCCCCATCGACTGTCTTCTGTTCCGAGCGATGCAGGCACCATGCTGATGCACACGGACGATCGTCGTGTCGATCATCTGCACGGCAGCGTCATGGGCGCGAGCTAGGGCGTTCATGATTCTGGCCCAGACGCCAGCACGGCGCCCGCGAACGAAGCGATTGTAACAGGTGGTGTATGGACCGAACGCCTGAGGCAGGTCGCGCCATGGCCCCCGGATCGTAAGACCCAGAAGATTCCATTCAAGACCCGGCGGTCGTTTACGCGAGGTACACCGCGTGGCTTGTTCGGCAGTAGCGGTTTGATGGCGCCCCATTCTTCCTCGGTAAGCTCGTAGCGCATGATGCGAGGTTACCGTTTTGGAGCTTGAATCACAGCCCTGCCGTCGGCTTCAACAGCTGCGGGGAGGCAGACCAGAAATGTCGGGACTTCAAGCAAAAGCGGAAATCTTTTGCTGGTCCTGAGACTTACCGAGTTTGACCCGGATCAGACTTCCCGCAGTCTCCTCGGTCGCCTGAAGGCGAATTTGCCATACGTTTCAGAAAAGCAAAATGCCGCCGTCGCGCTGTCTTCGACCTCGCGATTTCGAAGCGCCGACACGCGCGAGCTCGGAAATGCTTCGAGATCTGAAGCCGCGCCGGTCTCGGCCTCACGGAGCCGGCCGGTAAACCCAGACCGCCGCCGGCTCGCCGAATAGCGAGGCGCGGACCGCGAGGTAGAGCCGATCCAGCTCTGGCACGAAGAGGGACGTTCTCGCACCCGCGGCGGTCGCGATATGGGCGAGCCGCTCGTAGCCGTTGTCGCGCGGCACCAGGATATCGATTGCACCAGCACCGCAACTGACATAGACACGCCGGCGCTTGGCATCCACGAACACGTCATCGGCGTCCCCGCAAACATCGATGGCAGCGATGGGCGCGCCGGTCGCGACATCGAAAGCCATCAGCCTCGGGGGGCTGCGGAACACCGAGAGGATGCGACCCGCGCCGGCGTCGATCGCAAGCGGGAAATTCGCATGCGCCCCTGATGGTGCGATCGTGGCTATCTGCTTACCCGCCGTAGGATCGACGATCGCGATCTGATGCGCGTCCGGCACGTTAGCGAAGATCCGCGTGCCGGCGGCGTTGAAGCGGAAGCTCTCGGGGTGGGCCTTGAACGAAATCTCCATGAGCTTCTTGCCGCTCGTGGCATCAAGTGCGGCGAGCGCCCCGTTGCCGTAGCGAACCCATATGCGCGGCTGCTTACGATCGAGCCGGACGTTGTCGGCATCGCTCCCGAGGGCGATGCGCCCAGCCGGAGAAAGATCGGGCCCACGATAAAGCCGCACCGAGCCGTCGCTGCCATTCGCGACGAAAAGCGTATCCGTCGCCGCGAAATAACCAAGACCTTGCGGTTCGTCGAGGCCGGAGAGACGATGGGTGACTGTTCCGGCCTTGAGATTGATCACACCGACCGTGTCGTTGCCAAGCTCGGCGACGAACAAGCGCTGGTGCGCGACATCGACCGCGAAATGATCGATTCGCCCTTTCACCGCCCCAAGCGGGATCTTCGCCTCGAGCACAAGCGGCGGCTCCGCGCCCCAGCCGGGAATAGTGGTCATCGCCAGCGCGACCGTCGCGAGAAGGAAGCCGAGATATCTCATGCCTCGCCTCGCAGCCGGAGCAAGGTCTGCCGCGCGATCGCGGCGGGCGCCTCGTCTGGGATCGCAAAGCAGGAGCTCGCATTGATCTCGCATAGTACTCGCTGTCCTTTCCGGCAGCATCGCGTGCGCCGTAGAGGAAATCCGCATCCCAGATGACCGGCAGCGCCGAGCGCGCGATGCCGAGCACGTCGAGCATCTGAGGCGTCCATTCGCACTCCATATGGGTTTTCAGCTCTTGGAAGGGCGCCGCGTCCGGGCCATGCATGATGCGCGGGCCGGGTTGCGCCGCCCGGGAGTCGGGACCGTCCGGCGGCGGCGGGATCAACGCCTTGATGAGCTGATGCCCGAAGCCTGCGACCCGATCACCTGTCATGTAGCAGCGGATCATGCCTTCGGGGAGCCGTGGCTGGAACGGCTGATCGATGATGCAGCCGCCCCAGCCGAAATACGGCTCGCAGCGCTCCATAAAGCTTCTAAGCGAGAGCTCCTCGGGAACGCTGCCGCGTTGCGCGTGCAGCACACGTACGACGTCGTCGCTTTTGTCGCGAGGCACGCGCTCGATTTTCCACACGCCCTGTCCGGCGTTGCCGCGATTCTGCTTGAGGACACGCGCGCCCGTCGCGGCGAGCCGCGGCGGAAATTCCGCTCGAAATGCGACTGCGTTGCCATAGCGGTGAGTGTCGCAACCCCAGCCGAGATGCTTCGTGCGATAAAGAACATCCTTCACGCCCATCTTCAGGATCACGTCCGGATGGGTGCTTACCCATGGTCCACGCTCGGCGACCTCGCGCAGCAGCGCATCGAGCGCGGCGCGGGTCTTTCCCTGGTGGATGGGATCGACCCACACCAAGACGCCGTCCGCTGCCCGCAACTGCGCACGCACCACGTCGGCAAACGCCTCGTCGTAGACCGCGGGTTCGGCCTCGATCCCGAGCGCGCTCAGCTCTTCGAACACACGGTGGAAGCGGTTGTTGCGTAGCGTGGCGGCTTGCCGTGCTTCGGCATCGCCACGCCACAGGATCGAGATCTTGTAGCGCCCCGTGTTGCCTTCGCCGCTCATCCGGTCTTCTTCACATCGATGCGGTCGAGGGCGCCGCGCAGCCCGCGTGCGAGTTTTACCGCATCATCATTCGCCCAGAAGTGCATGAAGAACAGGCGGGGCTCTTCGGTCAGCATATGGCTGTGCAGCGCCGTCACCTCGATACCGCTTGCCTGAAGTGCCTCGATCACCGGATTGACCTCATTCGCCGTCAAGACGAAATCGCCCGTGATCGCCGCCTTGGTGCCACCGGTTGGTTGAAAATTGATGCCCGTCGCCACGCCCATTGAAGCAGGTATTTCCATCCCTACCTCGTGCACTGGCTTGGCGCGCGGCACCGAGAAGGCATAGACGCCGCCATTGTCCTTGCCCTTGCGACCCATCGCCTGATCGATGGCGGCGGTGTCGAGATTGCTCCCGCCCGCGGCGGAGTTTACGGATGCGGGGTTGGCCGCGGTCGTGGTTTGCAGCGGCGTCTTGCTGAGCGCGAGCCCCTCATGCAGTGCTGTTGCGAGCTTCACGGGATCGCCCTCGCCCAGCACGTGCATGTAGAAGGTCGCCGGCTGCGCGCGCAGCAAATGGTTATGCAACGCCGTGATCTTGACGCCACCGGCTTCGAATTTTTTCATAACCGGCGCGATCTCTGTTTCGGTGAGAACGAGATCACCCATCACCACGGTCGCGTTGCCCATCGGCTTGAAAGCGAGCCAGCCGCCCAGCGCGAAACCCGGCTTCAGCGCGACGCCGTCGAGCGTCACGTGCAGGTCCGTCCGCGGCAAGCCGACGCGATAGACTCCGCCAGGTTGCTTGCTGCCTTCCTTTCCGAGGGCTTGCCCGACCTTCGACCAATCGGCATCAGCCGCGACCGCCGGGGCGGCCGCACCGAGCAAGGCAGCGACAACAACAAAGCGCAGAAGTTTTGACATGGTGATATCTCCTCTGTCAGGAACTTCCCCCCGCTTGGATCTCATTTAACGAACACCCAATCCGGCTGCAGCAGCGGGAACGCGGCCAGTCCGATCACCGCGGTCACCCCGATGAGCAATGGGTTGCTCAGCCGCTTCCAGTAGAAGAGCGCGCCAAGGCTCGCCGCCGCGATCAATGCGGTCAGCCAATCGCCGATAGCGATCTTGCCCAGCAGCACCGAAGCACCGAGGATCGTGCCGATTGCTGCGCCATAAGCGCCCTTGACGAAGCCCTGCACATTGGGATTGGCGCGATGGCGCGCGAGGATCGGGCCGACCACGAGAATAAGAATGAAGGACGGCAAGAAGATGCCGATAGTCGAAACCAGCGAGCCCCAGAAGCCGGCAACAAGATAGCCGACGAAGGTGGCGGTAATCACCACGGGGCCAGGGCTGATCATGCCGACCGCGACCGCGACGAGAAAGTCGCGTCCGCCCATCCAGCCGGTCTCTTGCACCAGCCCTTTCTCAAGGAACGGCACGATAACAAGACCGCTGCCGAAAGTAAGGCTGCCGGCCTTTAGAAAAAACGCAAAGAGCTGCCCCAGTGTCGAGGGCGTTGCGGCTTTCGCCGCCTCGATGACGACGGGCGCGACGGCGAGTGCGCCACCCGCACCCGCGCCGCCGCCCCTGAACAGCGAGCCGTAATAAAGGATGCCGACGATACCGCTGCCGATGAACAGCACCGCGACTTCGGCTTGCAGCCAGATCGTGACCACAAAGCACACCGCCGCGAGCGCCCATTGCAGCCAGTCCTCCATACCGAGCTTCGCGAGCCGGTAGCAGGAATGAAGGATGAGCGCGATCACCGCGGGGCTGACGCCGTAGAAGATCGCGGTCATCCAGGGCAGGCCGCCGAAATGCACATAAAGCGCGCCGAGCGCTGCGACCATCATGAAATTCGGCAGGATGAAGGCCCAGCCGCCGGCCCAGGCCGCCCAGAAGCCGCCCTTCATATAGGAGATCAGAATTCCCACCTGGATCGCGAGCGGTCCCGGCAAGGATTGCGAGATCGCGATCGCGTCGCGCATCTCCTCTCTGCTGAGCCAATGCTTCTCCTGCACCAGCTCCTTCTCCATGAGGCCGCAGAGCGCGACCGGGCCGCCGAAACCGAGCGTGCCCAGGCGCAGGAAATAGAGCCCGATCTCGCGTATTGGCCGGCGATCGGTCGATTTGGGTTCCCTCATGCCGCGGCTCCCTCTTGCAATCGGCACCAAGCGTAAAGCGCGTCATAGACGTGCATGCCTTGCTCCAGCATGGCGTGATCGTTGGCAAAATTGGCGGAAAGCCCCTGCGATACGGCGAGCAGCCCGGGCGATTCCGGCGTCAGCTCCGGACAACCGGTATCGGCGCCCCGCACGATCAGCGCGAGACGGTCGAGAGCGCGATCGTGAATTTCATAGAGGCGCAGGAAGGCATCGAAGCTACAGCGATCGCCGACATGGCCGAACTCAGCATCGGGAATGTCGTAAGGCGTTGCGTTTTCTTTCGCTGCCGTTTCGCGAACGGAAGCAGCCGGGACGTAAATGAACTCGGCCTCGGGATCGATGAAGCGGCGGATGAGCCAAGGGCACGCAATGCGATCGACCTTCGGCCGCTCACGGGTTACCCAGCGGTGTGACTCTGCACGCCGCACGCGCAGCGGCAGACCTTTGGCTCGCCAGCCGGCCAAGCCCCCTTGAAGAACGTAGCAGTCAAGGCCGCGCGTTTCGAGCGCTGTTGCGACGGTTTCGCCGTCTGCGCCGCAATAAGCCACGATGCCATGGCCGCGCGGGAGATGCTCGGCCCAATGCGCCAATTCCTCGGGTGCGCGGCGCAGGCTGGCGACGATCATATCGCCAGCGGCATCAAATTCCTCGGTGGGCCGGACATCGAGGATAAGGGGCGCTTCGCCGGTCCCGAGCCGAGCGTAAAGCGCATGAGGTAGAATTGAAAATCGGCTCTTTGCGTCCATACGCGCACTCCTCGACGAAGCGAGAACTGCGCAGAGCTTGGACAACTCGGAGCCGTCTAACGGGGAGTCTGCTGTATCCCCGGTAATTTAGATAGAGAGGCTACAGGAGGTTTGCAAGAAGTTTCCTGTGACGCGAGCGGTGACCGACACGCGACAGCCCAGGTCCGAAAGTGGCACTTCTCGGAAGTGTCACCAAGAGCGAGTGACCGCTGGTTGCGCGTCCAAAGCAGACTCCCCAAGCCGCGCAACATGTGCTTATGAGGTCGCGCCCTAGCTAGTCCGTTAGTCTGCCGCTTCGATGCGCGGCGCGACCCCATCGGCGATGCTTTCCGCTGAATCTTCCACCGTCCGTGTCTTCGCCGGGTGTTGTTCTATCCAGAATTGCTCTGCCGCCGCTCTGGCATCGACCTTCCACTGCTCCCACCAAGCGACCTCATTACCGACATCGTGCAGCGCTCGGTGATGGATGACGCAGAGCGGGACGGTCCATTCATCGCTGACCTTGCTGCCCATGGCGCGCGGCTGCATGAACCGGAGATGGTGCGCTTGCGCGGGTGTCCGGCCGCAAACGAGACAGGGCTGCGATGCGACGTATTTCAGATGGTCGGTATCGCGCAGCCGGCGCGGCGAGGTGATCGGCAGGTCTGCATCGCTCGATTCGGCGGCGGCCGCCGATTGTTGTGCCGGATCTTGCGGCGGCTCTGTGAGCTTCAGCCGCTCGCGTTGCCGTTGATAGTGGCGTTGTAGCACTTCGCCATAGTGCGTGCCCCGCGCGGTTTTCAGATCCGGCACGGCCAGCTTGAGCTCGTTCAGCACCGCGCCGTTGAGGCCCCACAGCGCCTCGAGGTCACCTGCGCTTGGGGCGGTGCAAATGGCTTCCTTCAGAGCGCGGCAGAAGCCTTGAGGTGTGGGATGAGTCGCCAGAGCCTGGCCATCCACCCCAAGGACAATGAAGGGACCTAAATACGTGCCAAGCCCTTTGAGCTTGTTCACATGGCGCACACCGCGTTGCTCGCGGTCATAAAGTGCGAGGCCGAAAAGATTGCCGAAGGTCATAAAAGCCCGCTTCATGGCGTCCGTCTCGGCTTCTTTCAATGCACTCTCATGAGCTTCTCCCAGTGTGACGCCGGTGCCTTGGCCGACCCCGCTGCCGTCGCGGCAGACGAGAGTCTCGCCTGCGCGAACCCGGACCCGCACCCGGGCCGCGTAAGCGCACGCCTTGGGGTCTCGCCTGCCATCCTCCCAGACACGCTCGGCCCAGACTGTTTCCCGATCCCAGCCATCGAAGCCAAAGATGCGGTTGGCCTCCGCGATCACATGCCAGCCCTCGACGTAAGAGAGGGTCATGCCGCGCTGCTCGCGTGCCTTCACATGCTTCTCAAGCAGCTTGCCCTCAAGCAGTTTCAGCTGGTTCTCGGCGAAAGCCATCACTTGGTCCTCACCGAGAGGGTCGTCCCGCCATTGCCCAGCTGGGCACCCGGGATACTCATCCCGGCATTCAACGCCGCCAGCAGCCCCCGCTTGTCGAGCTTGGGCAGCTGCGGCTTCCAGTAGTCTCCTGGGATGAGACTCTCATCCGCGACCACCAGCCCGGGTGGCACGGCTCTCAAAGACGCCGTGAAGTCGGGCTGCTCCAGCTTCTTGATGTCGCCCTTCTCCATCACTGCGGTGAGAGTCGCGCGCTTCTTTTCGACCCGGGCCTCGATTCGCGACAAGCGCGCCTGCATATCTTCGATCCGCATGCCCAAGGCCGCCGCCGCCATCAGATCGTCAAGATAGCTGCGCACGACCGCCGCCAAAGCCTCGGGCAACGAACTGATGCCTTCGAGCGTGTCCCTTAATGTCTCCTCATCAATGGTCTCACGGTATTCCGCGAGAAGATGCTCGCGCAGATAGGCGTGCTCGGCCAGGCTCCTCACCAACATGGGTTGCATCATGGGCTCCATCTGAGTTGAATATCAATCAATGTGAGTATAATATACTCACATGAGCCCTGGATTACCACCCGACCCGACGAAGTTATCCACTGGTTTGTGCAGCAAAATCAATGTCTTGTGGAACGTTCCGTGATCACCCGCGAACAGCTCAAAATGGCCCGCGCCGCCCTCGGTTGGAATGTCATCGAAACCGCCAAAGAGGCCGGAATCGCCGCCAATACCGTCTCACGCTATGAGAATGGGAGCGACGCCTATGGCGAAACTCTGCTCAAGCTCCGCCGCGCGTTTGAGAAAGCCGGCCTCGCTTTCATCGACGGCAACGGCGAAGGGCCCGGCGTCCGCTTCAAGAAGACCCCGGGCGAGGTGAAGAGGCCGCACCGTCGCTAGCGGGCCTCTTTGGCAACAGACGCCAAATGGCGCGCCGGATCTCACCGGCGGCATGGGCGATTATTCGGCTTGGGTGTTCAGCCGCTTCAGATCGGCGACGATCACCAAAAGCAATTGCTCTTCCACGGTGAGCGGCGTGCGCTGCTCGGCAGACTCGCCGCTGTAGCCCTGCAACTCGGCGCAAAACCGAAGCTTCAGAGTGACATCGTCCAATGTCTCGGCAGGCGTATCGGCAATTACCCATTCCAGTCGCTCGAGCGCCTGGCTCGCACGCACTTCGGCGCGCCGCACGCAGCGCGATCGTTGCATAGGCCGAGAGCCGGCCGCCCTCAGCCGGTCCGCTTCATCGCCCAACCCCATCAGGAGCCGCTCGAGCTCGGCGCGCCGCCGCAGCAACAGCGCGAGACAGGATTCGCCGCTAGACCGCGCCACCAGCGAGGGCCGCAGCGCCAGCGTCGAGCCGGCCGCTAGCAAAATATCTCTGCGGCTGGTGCGGGCGGGAAGAGCGTTTCGGCCTTGTCGCATGGCGGGCCCGACACAGATCGCTCCTTTCGCCCGCGCCAGCAAGTCCAATGCCCGATCATCCTGTGGCGTAATTCGGCACTGTCGGAGCATTTTCTTGCTCGGTAGCGGGATGGCTGGGCGCTCGCCCTTCCTGGGTTGCCCTACCGCTTAGCCGCCCTCTTGCTACCGCGACTTCCCTGGTCGAAAAGGGAAAATTCCCTGCTCACGTCTAACAATTCGCTGTTCGCTCGAATAGGGAATTCCGAGCCAAACGCACGGTAATCCCCGCTCATCGGACAGCAATTGATGCCCTAAAAAGCGCAAAAACCACAAAATTCCCTGCAGATTCCCTGATTAACAGGGAAGCGAGCTTCGGGATCTGGCAGGCGTGGTGGCTCTCGACCGTATGGCTTGCGGCGGGGCTCTTCGTCGCGAGCGGCGGCACGGGCGACAGAGCAAGGCACGAGAGATACGACAGGAT
>Ga0134126_10007013_pt1 | contig 14148 bp, 10 predicted proteins | sample KB31752_FD_96881 | JGI IMG/M metagenome (GOLD analysis project Ga0134126, IMG submission 96881) | Terrestrial soil microbial communities with excess Nitrogen fertilizer from Kellogg Biological Station, Michigan, USA - KB3-175-2 | ecosystem: Environmental > Terrestrial > Soil > Unclassified ... | reverse complement strand
GCGTTATCCAGACAAGCGCTTCGCGACCGAGTCGCACGAACTCGCCATCGTCGTCGATCCAGTGCGCGCCCGCTTCAGTTCGTGGTATGAATTCTTCCCGCGCTCGACGGCCGAGACGACCGGCGCGCATGGGACTTTTCTGGATGCTGAGCGCTTGCTGCCGCGCATCGCCGACATGGGCTTCAATGTTGTTTACCTGCCGCCCATCCATCCCATTGGACGCCAATTCCGCAAGGGACCCAACAACAACCCGCAGAGCCAGCCCGGAGATGAAGGCAGCCCGTGGGCCATTGGATCCGAAGAAGGCGGCCACAAATCCATCCTTCCCAAGCTCGGCACGCTCGCGGACTTCCGCAGCTTCGTCGCTGCTGCCAAAGCCCTGAACCTCGACGTCGCGCTCGATATCGCTTTCCAGGCCGCGCCCGATCACCCCTACGTCACCGAACATAAGAACTGGTTCAGGGAACGCCCCGACGGAACCATCCAGTACGCAGAAAATCCGCCGAAGAAATATCAGGATATCTACCCCTTCGACTTCGAATCCGAAGACTGGAAAGGGATGTGGACCGAGCTCAAATCCGTCTTCGACCACTGGATCGAGCAGGGCGTCACCATCTTTCGCGTCGACAATCCACACACCAAGGCATTTCCTTTCTGGGAGTGGTGCATCACGGAGATCAAGCGCGAGCATCCTGAAGTGCTCTTCCTCTCGGAAGCCTTCACGCGTCCCAGGATCATGTATCGCCTGGCGAAGATCGGATTTAGCCAGTCGTATACCTACTTTCCGTGGCGCAATGGCAAGGACGAGATCGTGGCGTATTTCACCGAGATCACCAAGCCGCCGATTACTGACTTCTTCCGCCCCAACCAGTGGCCCAACACGCCCGATATTCTCACCGAGTTCCTGCAGATGGGCGGGCGTCCGGCTTTCGTGATTCGCCTGCTGCTCGCCGCTACGCTCGGAGCCAATTACGGCATCTACGGCCCGGCCTTCGAAATGCAGGAAAACAAGCCGCTGCGCCACGGCAGCGAAGAATATCTCGATTCAGAGAAGTACGAGATTCGCCACCGCGATCTCGACGCACCTGGCACTCTGCGGCCGCTTATTACGCGCGTGAACCAGATCCGCAACACGCATGCCGCGCTGCAGAACGACATCTCTCTGCAATTCCACGCAACGGACAATCCGCAGATTATCTGCTACAGCAAGGAGTCAGAAGACCGCTCCGATCTAATTGTCACCATCGTCAATCTCGATCCGCACTATATGCAGAGCGGCTTTGTCACGCTGCCGCTCGAGGATCTGGAGATTCCCGCCGATCGCGCCTATGAGGCGGAAGACCTGCTCAGCGGGGAGCGCTACATGTGGCGCGGCCCGCGCAATTATGTTGAGCTGAACCCTACGCAGCGCGGTGGCCACATTCTGTGCATTCACCGGCGGATGAAAGTGGAGACGGATTTCGAGTATTTCCTTTGACTTGACCGGGCCCGGAGGCTGGTTCGGACGATTGTTTGCACAAGTGAGCTAGAACACATTCGCTCCACGCGGGACTGTGAAACAATTCAGCATGCTCCATCCCAGAATCATTCAGGGCGGCATGGGCGTGGGCGTGTCCAACTGGCGGCTAGCCAATGCCGTTTCCAGCCTCGGGCAGCTCGGCGTCGTGTCTGGAACAGCGCTCGATACGGTCTTCGTGCGCCGCCTCGTCGATGGCGATCTGGGTGGGCACATGCGGCGCGGGCTCGATGCGTTCCCGTTCCCCGCGATGGCGCGCCGCATCTGGGATGAGTACTTTGTGCCCGGCGGCAAATCGAGCCGCAACCCTTATCCCAACCTTCCGATGCACCAGCATGCGCAATCGCGCAAGCGCGCCGAGCTTTGCATCCTTGCAAACTTCGTGGAAGTGTTTCTGGCGCGCGAAGGGCACAAGAATCCCGTTGGAATCAACTTCCTCGAGAAGGTGCAACTGCCGCATCTTGCGTCCATTTACGGTGCGATGCTGGCCGGAGTGGGATATGTTCTGATGGGTGCCGGCATCCCGCTGCAAATTCCGGCGGTCCTCGATGCCTATGCGGCACAGCGCCCCGCGGTGTACAAGCTCCATGTGATCGGGGCGGCGACCGATGCGGAAACCGTGATGCGCTTCGATCCCACGGAATATGCGGAAGGCCTTTTGCCGCAGCTTGAGCGTCCAAAGTTCCTGGCGATTGTTTCCTCCAATACGCTGGCGGTTACCATGCTTCGCCGAGCCAGCGGCCAAGTCGATGGCCTGGTCATCGAAGGCCCCACAGCGGGCGGCCACAATGCACCTCCGCGGGGCAAGCTGCAACTCACCCCAGCCGGCGAGCCGGTCTACGGCGAACGCGACGCGGTGAACCTGGCGGACCTGCGCGCGCTTGGAGTGCCCTTCTGGCTGGCAGGCGGATACGGGCACGCCGGACAATTGCAGTACGCTCTGGAACAAGGCGCGGCGGGCATCCAGGCCGGCACAGCCTTTGCCTTCAGCCGGGAGTCTGGTCTGCGCGAAGACGTGAAAGCCACGGTGATTGAGCAGGCCCTGGCGGGATCGGCGGCCGTCTTCACCGATCCGCGGGTTTCCCCCACCGGATTTCCGTTCAAGGTGGTGCAATTGGAGGGAACCTGGTCGGAGGACGCTGTTTATAAGGCCCGCCAGACGGTGTGCGATCTGGGCTATCTGCGCGAACTCTACACCATGCCCGACGGCAGAATCGGGTATCGCTGCGCCGCGGAGCCCGTGGCCGCGTATACCGCGAAAGGTGGAAACTCGGAAGAGACCGTAGGCCGCAAGTGTCTTTGCAATGCGCTGCTGGCCAACATCGGCCACCCGCAGCTACGCGATAACGCGGCTATCGAGCTTCCGCTGGTCACCGCGGGCGACGACTTGAACGTGGTTGCGCAATTTGTTGATCCGGCCGCCCGGTCTTACTCTGCCGCCGACGTGGTGACGGCGCTTCTGCAAAGCTGATTCTCTTTAGCGAGTGGGGAGCGGCGGGGCCCATTTGTCACAATGGACAAAGGCCATGGATCACGCTTTGCTTACCAACCCCATCTGGAACGCCCTCTGCACCGAACATGCCGCCCTCGCGGAAGGTGATGATCGCGCCCGCCGCTACCCGCACGAGATCGGGCCGCTCGCCGGGATCCGCGACCAGTCGGAAGAGTGCTACGCTTCGCTGCGCACTCTGGCCGGCGAGTACCCTGTCGTGCTGTTTTCCGTCGATCCACTCCGCATTCCGTCCGACTGGACTCAGCTTCGCGATGGATTCGTTGTGCAGATGATCCGCACTTCCAGCGGTAGCGGCCCAGAAAGGGTGGGAAATGACGATCCGCCGATCCGTCTTCTCACCGCGGGCGATGCTCCCGCCATGGTGGCTCTCGCGGAACTCACCGAACCTGGGCCCTTCCGGCTGCGCACTCTTGAGCTCGGAAACTTTTACGGCATCTTTCATGGGGATCGGCTGGTCTCGATGGCCGGCAAGCGCATGCACCTGCCCGGCTTCATCGAGGTCAGCGGGGTCTGCACCCATCCAGATGCGCGCGGGCGCGGCTACGCCGGCCGCCTCATGCAGATCGTGATGGGCGAAATCGAATCATCCGGGAGGACGCCGTTTCTCCATGCATGGGCGGGAAACCCCGCGCTGCGTCTTTACGAATCGCTGGGCTTCAGACTGAGCCGGCAATTCCATCTCGCGGTACTGCGAAACACCCCTTAAGATTTCCGTGATGCCGCGGGCTGTACCATCGTTTAACGCGCATGCCCCGCAAACCCAAGCTCGGCCAGAACTTCCTTCGCGACCAGACCGCGATCCGGCGCATTGTGGCCGCTCTGGGCGACATCTCGCACCAGACCGTGATTGAAATCGGCCCGGGACAGGGTGCCATTACGGGGCTGCTCGCCTCGCAGGCTGCGCGGGTCATCGCTCTCGAACTCGACCGCGAACTGGCGCCTCGGCTGCGCGGATTCCTCGGCTCCGACCGCGTCACGGTACTCGAGCAGGACGTTCTGCAGTTCGACTTCGCCGCCGCGGCAGCCCAGGCGGGGCATCGGCTGGCTGTCGTCGGGAACCTGCCCTACTACATCACTTCGCCCATCCTTCTGAAGCTGGCCGAAAGCGCCAACTCGCCCGGAGGGCCGGCAATCGACCGGGCCGTCCTCATGGTGCAGCGCGAGGTCGCCGACCGGATCGTCGCCGAGCCAGGCTCGCGCGATTACGGGTCGCTCTCAGTTACCGTGCGGATGTACGGCCAGGTCGAGCGCCTGTTCACCCTGCCGCCGGGCGCCTTTTCCCCGCCACCCGAGGTGCATTCCACGGTGTTGCGCTGGCGATTTGCCCCGCGCTTTGCCGAACTCGGAGTGCCCGCTGGGCCATTTCTGGCGTTCGTCCGGCAGGCGTTCGCGCAGAAGCGCAAGACGCTGGCCAATAATCTGCGTGCGGCGCAATACAGCCCTGATGCGATTGAGGCCGCGTTCGCCACGGCATCGATTCCAGCGCTGGCGCGCGCCGAAGAGCTCTCTCCGGAATCGCTCGCCGCGCTTTTTCTCGCGATGCCGCAATAAAGAAGGCCGCTCCCCGAAGGAAGCGGCTCTGGACACAGCTCTCCTGACAGCGTGGGCGAGGCATGGGTGGCGGCATTTTGCTGAATCGCTAAGAATACCGATTCAGTCCACTTTGCCATAAACTGCTGGTTCCATTGCCCCTTACGCGATCTAAAGAAATCCGTGGAAAACGCAAAAAAAATAAAAAAAAAACGGGAGAGTATTGCTGCCCCTTTTTTCGCCGGACTCGGAAATTTCTCCGAGAGCAAAGGTACAGTAGCAGGGCGGCGGTGGGGCGGATGTGATGGCGGTCACGGGCGCATGTGACAGGAGACAACAGGGAACGGGCAACAACAGGCAACAGGCAACAGGGAACAGGGAACAGGGAACAGGCATTAGGGCTCAGGGACTGGGGCAATTCGGGCCGCTCCCCGGAGGGAGCGGCCCCTTGCGCCTGCGATGCGTTTGCTACTTATGCGGATTGGCTGACGGGTGCGAGCCGCCACCACCGCCCGACGGACGAGGCGCAGGCGCCGGAGCAGAACGCGGCGCCGGTGCCGGAGCAGAACGCGGTGCGGGCGCCGGGTGATACGACGGGGGCGCGACCGGCCGCGAACTCGGGAGCGGCGCCGGACGATACACCGGGGATGGGCTCGGCCGTGGTGCGGTCACGTTCCCAGGCGGCATATTGTTGCCCGGAGTGCCGCCTAGATTGCCGCCCGGACGTACTGTACCGGGTGCGGTAGGAGCGTAGATGGGACGACCTGTCGCTACAGGCGCAGGCTGGTATCCCGGCCGCAACGTATTCGTGGGGGCGGTGGGCTGCGGATTGGAACCCAGGGCAGGGGGGCCGGTCCGCGGATTCGTCGATCCGGCAGGAACGTGGTGGTATCCCATCACCGGGTCGCGCAGCGGCTTTGGAGCAGCCGGGCGCAGGGGCTGCGCCACTACTGTGCCAATCTGGATCGGATGCCCTGGCTCCCTGGGAGGAAGCGCGCCCACCGGCGCCGGTTCGTGGTGGTTCACCGCAATCACCGGCCGCAGGCCGATGGGGGCCCTCGAGCCTTCGCTGCCCTGCAATGGGCGCGGATTATGTGGCTTGGGCGGTCCCGGGCGCACTGGCAGGCGGTACCACCTGGGCATGGAGGCTACCGTGAAGCCCCAAACGCCGCCGCCGCCACCCCACCACGGATTGCACCCGCCTGGCGACCAGCCCCAGCCAAACCCGTCATACCAATTCCAAATGCCGAACTGGTAAGGCAGATATCCCCAGGAGTAGACGCTGACCCAGATGTAGCCGTACCGGGGTGTCCAGACCCAGTAGCCCTCAGAGAAAGGATCCCATCCCGGGTTCGACGCTTCGCTGGGCGACCAGACGTAGCCCTGGTCCGGCACGTCGTACCATGTACCGCTCGAATTCAGGTCGCCCCAGGCGGGGTTTTCACTGTTGGGCATGCTGTCGGTTGCGGTGGTTGTGCCAACACTGGCGGTGGTAATCGCCTGGTCACGATCGGAATTCCATGCGTCCCACGAATCGGGCTCAATTGACTCCGAGAGGGTGTAGTTTCCCAGGGAAACGCTCTCGCCTCCGCGCACGTCCATGGAGACGCCGCTGGTGCTGTCGATATGCGCATTTCCTGAGAAGACCGCCAGATCGCCGGCACCTTCATCGAGCTTGACGCGCAGCACGGTAAACCCGCTGCCCTTTACCACGTCGGAGCCGAATCGCACGCGCATGTTGCCTGTGGCGCCATCCTGCATCTCGAAGTACCCCATGCCGTTCTCGAGGGTCAGCTCCGACTCGCCCGGACGCAACACGCTCAGGGTCAGGGCGCTCTCCGGAGGGATACGCGCCACGCTGCCATCCTCGAATTGCACCTCGGCGCGTCCATCGTCGCCGGTGGTAATGGTCATGCCCTCGAACAGGGGTGTATTCACCAGCGCGTGGTCTGCCAGCACCTCTGTGCCCTGGGACACCTGCACCGCTCCGTCGACGCTGCTCAGCCGGACCGCCCGACCACCTGCTCCCGCGGTATTGGCCGCATCGTCGTCGGCAAGCAGCGCCGCCGGCGCCAGCGCGCACATTGCCGCAACCCCCAGAACCGCCACAGCCCGCCGCATCCAGCTTGCCGTCTTCATGGTGTCCCCCTGTCTTTTCCTCGCGACGCGCACCCTCAACTTGCCCCACACTTCTTAGACCCTGGCGTTACGGCGAAAGTCGCTGCCAAATTATGCCCCGCTGTCCGCCTTGGTGAGCAGCATCCGGGCCCGCCGCTTCACCCGCTCGAGCACCGCGGGATCTTGCGCGAGCCGTTCCAGAATGTCTCGAATGGAGCCGATCTGCTGCGCGCGGCCGTCCTGTGCCGACTCCACCAGCACCTCGGTTTCGCGATCGAGGCCGAGGCGGTCGTGCAGCAGGAGAGTCTGCAGGCGGGCGCCTTCGATGAGGGTGGTCGCTACCGAGACGAGCGAGTCCGAGAGGCTCTGGATGTCTTTATCTTTCGCATAGTTGAATTCACACGTCGCCGGTCCGCCCGGCCCCGTGTAGGTGATCTTCTTCATCCCCTGGAAGGCCACTTTCGAGGAACTTTCGCAGCCGTGGCGAAGGGGGGCCTTGTGCTCCATGACAGAAAAGACGTGCTCGGCAAATTGCGTGCTCAACTGCACGTCGCGATCGATGTCCGCCGATTCGATTTCCTGGCTAGGCGCGTTGCCCCGCTCTGTTTTGAAGTGGCCGCTGCCGTCGGGGTGAATCTCGAGTGTCCACTGCGCCGGAATGAGGCCAGGATTGGTGTAATCGAGCTGGAACAGCGGACCGCCTTCCGCGCCGCGGCACAGCGCGGCCCCGGCCAGGAAGGCAACGGCGACCACGAACCTGGGCGCAGAGATTCTCATCGCCCGGCTCCCTGCAGATCGAGCGTTTGCGCGGTATGAATGTGGCAGATGGCAATGGCGAGCGCGTCGGCGGCATCGGCGGGCTGGGGCAATTCCGCCAGGCCCAGCAGGCGCGCCACCATGAACTGCACCTGCTCCTTTTTGGCCAGACCGTAGCCAACCACGCTCTGCTTGATGCGCAGCGGCGCGTATTCCGCCACCGGGCGCTGCTGGCATGCCGCGGCTAGCAGCGCAACCCCGCGCACCTGCCCGAGCTTCAATGCGGACTTGGCATTGACGGAGTAGAAGACCTCTTCAATGGCGACCACATCGGGCTGCCATTTTTCAAGCTGGCGACTCAGTTCCCGATACACCTGCTCCAGACGCAGCGGAAGGGGCTTGTTTCTTGAGAGTTGAATTCCACCCATGGCCCTGCACACCAGGCGCGATTCCCGGGCCGTCAGGCAGCTTTCCACCACGCCGAAGCCCGTTACTTCAGTCCCACAGTCAATTCCGAAGACGCGCATTGCGGCCAGTGTATCGCAGACAAACTCGCGCTGTACCGCCCATTCCACCGGGGGAAACTCGGGTGGACCTGTCAGGCCGTATGACGGTCGCGCGAGACGTTGCGAGCTACCGGCCGCTTTCGGCGCCGGGTGTTTGGCCAGACGGCTCCAGCTCCCGCACCAGCGCGGCTTCCGCATCGCGATGCAGCCCGATAAGGACCAACACAAGCTGGTCGGCGATGGGCGCTGATTCGGGATAGGTGTTCAGCCCGTCTTCGAGCACCTTCGCGGCGTCCTGCGCCCGGCCCAGTTGGACATACGCAAAGCCCAAATTCTGGACCTGCTGCTCGCTGCGAAATGGGCGCAATCGCCTTTGTGTCAGCAGCGCGACCAGATCGTCAAACTGCCGCAGCGCCATCATGTCATTCGAGAGCGCGTCGAGCGCCATCGCCGATTCGGGATCGAAGTCGAGCGCCAGCTTCCACTGCGCCTCGGCTTTTTCCGTCTCGTGCTGCGCATCGAGCGCGGTGGCCAGCATCGCATAGAGCTTGTCGTCGCGATAGCCTACGCGCTCGGCCTCCTCGAGCGCCTCCGCCGCCTCTTTCGTATCGCCCGAGTAGAACAGGCTGGCGCCGAACATGAAGATTACCTTGCGAAACGGCGGCTGTTGCGGGTGGGTCTGCAGCGACGTGGCAAAGGCCTGTGCCGCGCAGGCGTACTGCCGGCGATTGGCGAACCAGACGCCAAGGTCGTTCAGCGCATCGGCCGTGGGTTTACCGGCAAGCCTCGATCGCATCTCCGGGGGAGGCGTGCAGCCACCCTGCCGGCCCGGCGCGGCATATGCAAGACCCGTCCATCCGGTCAGCGCGGCCAGCACGAGGATTGCGAGGCGCGGCCTCATCGCTGCCCGTCCTTTGCGATCGGAGTGCTCGCGCTCTTCTCCGCTGCCTTGTCTTTTGCGTTCGCCTCGCGCGTTGCCTGGTCCGCGACATTCACGGTGATGTCTTCAATGGCATCCGGCGGAATGTTCACAAACTCGGGAATGTTGACCGCGCGATTGGCCGCGGTTGCGTTGTCGATGAGAATGGGCGGGCTGTCATTGCCGTTCTCGTCGATGTGCGTCAGGTACATCTGCGTGTATGGGGAGCGCGCCTTCGAGGAAAAGACGAGCCAGCGCCCGTTGGGGCTGAAACTGTGCCATGAGTTCATCAGGCGCGTGTTGGCCGTCATGCGGCGCGCCGTTCCGCCGGCGAAGGGCACGATGTAGAGCTGGCTGTCCGGGCGCATGAGCTGTCCGTTGGCGCACTGCACAAAGACGATCCAATTGCCGTCCGGAGAAATCTTGGGGAAGTTGTTGCTCATGCCGTTGGCGCCGGCGCCCGCGATCGGTTCCGGCGTTCCGCCGTTGCCGTTGTTGAACGGAATGCGGTAGAGATCGAACTTCACCTGCGTCTCGTTCTCATCCATCGCGTGCAGGGCGATCCGCTGTCCGTCGAAGTGCGGGTCCTTTGCCTCCGCGCGGGCAAATACGATCCACTTGCCATCGTGGCTCCAGACCCCGTCGGTCTGCACGTACTTCGGATCGTCCGCGCCGGGCAGCGGATGCCGCTTTCCATCCTGACGGTCGTAGTACTCCAGGATTCCGCGCGTGGGGTAAAACACCTGCAGGAAGCGGTAGTCCTTGAAATTGGTGACGAAATAGCTCTCGCGCATCGACTTGACCGCGGGGCCCGCAAACGTGCTCAGCACGTAGCGCCCGTCCGGCGATACCTGGGACATGAATCCGACGCGCACGCTGCCAACCGCTCCGTCCGGATCCCAGCGCAGCAGGTCCTTCGAGTCGATCGTCATGTGCTTCTGCACAGGAACGACCGCGTACAAGCCTTTGTCGTTCGCCGGCCCGTCAACGTCCATGCCGAACGTCTTGCCGTCTGCCGAAAACGAGTGGCAGTTGGCGCAGGTGGGCATGTCTTTCAGGACTGTGCGGCTCTCCGCCTTGCGAATGTCCCTCAGCTTCCAGTGAATCAGCGGAATCGAAGCGGTCGCCAGGGGAGCCACGTGCCCGGTGTTGTTCTCGCTCGGCATCAGCGGCACGTCGCGATAGAAGATCGGCGCGCCGACCTCGTCCTTCGACGTGGTGAAAGCGAGGTGTGCCTGCGACCAGGGCTTTCCGCCGCCGCGATAGCCGGTGATGGTGAGCTTTGCCGGCCCGCTCACCGAGTGGGCCTGAATCGCCGCCCACACCGGCGCATCCGGCTTCCATGTCCACGCCGCTGCCTGGCGCGGGGTCAATTTCGGCGGCTCATTGTTCTCGTTCAGCGTCTGCGGATCGATCTCGCCGAGCTTCATCCGCTCGCCCTGGGTCTCGATGTGCAGCGGTTTCGATCCATCGGCAAAGGCGATGTCAATCGACCAGGATGTTCCCGCTGCGTCGCGCCAGAGAAATGTGGGCGAAGTGATCCCCGGCGGAAAAATCGAGCCTGTGCGCGGATAGTCGATCGAGATTGGCAGCAGGGCAGGAATTTCCGCGCTCGCGGCATGTACCTCGCTGTCAGGTCGCACGGAACATAACAATGTAAGGAAAACGGCCGCAGCACAGAACACGCTGATTGCCGGAAAACGTACTATCGAAGCCGATTCGAACCGTCGCAAACAGAGCCCCCCGAGGGTTTCAACAGCAAACGGCCTCCGGGAAAACGACAATCAGGCGCGAATCACTCGCGGGGGAAGTGAACCTGTTTTGTAGACGAACCAAGCCGCGCAAAAGCCGCCAGCGCACAACGTCTGCATGTTGAATGGAAACACGAATGCCCCATCTCCGCATGTGAGCTACCTCACACTAGACGCGCTCCGCCTTCCGACCCCTCTTCCTCAATCGGCTCAACGCGCACTCTTGCAATGCGCCGCCCGTCCATCTCGACCACGGTGAGCCGACGCCCATCGAAGACCACCTGCTCGCCGGCCACGGGGATGTGTCCAAGCTGGGTCAGGAGAAACCCAGCCAGCGTCTCTTCCCCGCCCTCGCGGGGCAGGTTCCACCCGATCTGCGTCTCCAGGTCGCGCAGGTTCGCGCCGCCGTCGAGCAGCAGCACGCCTTTGGCGTTGCTGATGGGCGGCCGCGCCGGGTCGTCAAATTCGTCCTCGATCTCTCCCGTGAGTTGCTCGATGGCGTCCTCCGCCGTCACGAGGCCCGCCGTCGATCCGTATTCGTCCACCACGATGGCGATATGCCGGCGCCGCTTCTGGAACTCCCGCAGCAGTTCCAGCGCGGATTTTGTCTCCGGCACCACGAGCACCTCGCGCATGATCTGGCTCACGCGGAGCTGGACAAACGGCCCGCCCGCGGGCACCGCGCTCTTCTGCGACGGCCGCCGGAAGAACATCAGCCGCGAAAGGTCTTTCGAGTAAACCACCCCGATAATGTGTTCCGGCCCACGGGCCTCGTCGTACACCGGGACGCGCGAGTGGAGAAGCTCAATCACTTTCGCCGCCGCATCCTCAATCGGCATGTTGGACGGCAGGGCGAAGATCTTTTGCCGCGGGGTCATGATCTCGCGCACCGGCACGTCGTCGAGTTCGAGCGCGCGATGCACCAGCGTCTCCTGGAACCTGGGCAGTACGCCCATCCGCCGTGCCGCTGTCGCCAGCAGCTTGAGTTCTTCCGCGGAATGAACGGAAGCCCTCTCCGTCATGGGGATGTCGAATCCGCGCAGCGCAATGGCCGCCGACCGGCTCAACAGGCGCACGGCCGGCCGGGTGAGGGCCATGAACAGAAGCATCGGCGGCGCCACGGCCATGGCCAGCGCCTCAGCCCTGCGCAGCGCCAGCGACTTCGGCACCAGTTCGCCGACCACTACCTGGAAATAGGTGATGGCACAGAATCCCAGCACCACAGCCGCCACAGCCGCAATGTGGGCAAACAGGTGCGCATGGACGGGCGCCCTCGGCAACAGGTTCAGGATCGCCTGGAACGCTCTCGCCGCCAGCGGTTCGCCAATCCATCCCAGCGCCAGCGAACACAGCGTCACGCCCAGTTGCACGGCGGGAAGAAAATCATCCAGATCGTGCTGCAGGCGCCGCACGGCGCGCGATCCGGGCACCTGCGCCGCCAGCAATTGCTGGATCCGCGTGTCCCGCACCGACACCAACGCAAACTCCGCCGCCACGAAGAATCCATTGACCAAGATCAGCATGGCCACGGCGACGCATTGCAGCAGTACCAGCCCGTGCATCTCGTTCACGAGGATAGCAGCCTGCCCCAAAGACGCTGTGATCCCAGAACCGCCGGGATGAGCGACAAACCCGGCGGGATTCTGTCAGCGAGGGAATTGGCCTGTACGCGACAGTCGAACTCCGGCGGCTCACAGGATTGCATCCGACACCGCTCGTAGGCGCAAGGAACAAACGGCTCGCTCGAATTACGGACGAACGCGGATGATCGTCTTTCCCCTGGTCCGCTCGGTCCGGTTGAAGGCAGCTACGGCATCGTCGAGGGCAGCCACGTTGCCGATGTTCGTGCGAAGACGACCGCTCCGGAGCCGCTGGACGAGCTCACCCAACTGCGCTCGATTGGGTTCGACGACGAAGTCGATCGTCAGGCCGCCCGACGGCCGCACGTCGGTGGGGCCGGCGATAGTCACCAGGGTTCCTCCGGGGCGAATCACGCCCGCAGACCGCTTCGCGATATCGCCGCCTAAGACGTCGAAGACCAAATCGACCTGCCCGATGTCTTCCAGGGCGTCCTTCTCGAGGTCGACGAACTGCTGTGCGCCGAAATCGAGGGCCGTCTGACGGGCGCCGGCGCGCCCCGTGCCGATTACCGAGACGCCGGCCTCACGCGCCAGTTGGCTCGCCATCGAACCGACTACGCCGGCCGCACCATGGACGAGCACGGTCTGTCCCGCCTGAAGCCGGCCGTGCTCGAACAGTCCCTGCCAGGCGGTCAGCCCGGACATGACGAGGGCCGCGCCCGTGGTGAAGTCAACATCGCCGGGCAGCGGTGCGAGGTTGCGTGCCTCCACGGCTACGTATTCCGCCAGCGTGCCATCGCGATACCAGTCCGTAAGACCGAAGACCCGCTGTCCGATCGACAGGCCCGTCGTGCCATAGCCGAGAGAGGTGACGACTCCGGCCATTTCGTGTCCGGGTATTGAGGGCGTCCGATCGCGGCCGCCGCGATCAGTCCAGGTGGACGGCCACGTCAGCTCATCCCCGGTGAATCCCGACGCATAAATCTGAACGACCACGTCGTTTATCGCCGCATTCGGCTCAGGGCGCTCCACCAGCTTCACCCTGGACGTTCCCGCAGCCTGGTCCGTTGCCACAATCGCTTTCATCGGTGACCTCCGTGTGTCGAGTTCCTGCGTGTAAACCTGATTGTTGTCTTCTCCGCCATTTCTTCAATCCTTACATTCGTGTGTGCATTTCGCGAAGCGTTCCCGGGATCGAAGCTGGTGCTGTTCGCGATCGCATCTCCGCTCAGTCTCGTGATCGGTTCAGCAGGTGATCCAACGTGAATCTGTCAGGTCGGAGAACGCGAGCAAGAATGCTGCGGAGGCCGCCGAGTACACCGAATCGTCGAATGGCGTCTTCATGCCAAGACCCATGGCCATACCCATCGCAGAAGCCAAGAGGAGAAGGCAGAGAGGACGGACACCACTCGTGTCTTGAGGCCCGCGATAAGCAGTATCCCAAAGATGGTTTCCGCGACGGTAGCCGCCCATGCAAACGGCACGGCCAATGAACTGGGGAAGAGAAAGAACTCCGGAATGGGCGACAAACCCGGCGGGATTCTGTCAGCGAGGGAATTGGGCTGTCGTCGTCAACTGACTTATCGCGCCAACAGGTGCTCACTGGATTTCGTTCCCTAGAGCAGATTGCCTTTCTGCAGGTGACCGGTCGCGGTCACTCTATTTTGAGCGCGTCGACCGGGTTCACGGCGGCAGCACGCGCAGCCGGGAGATAGCTTGCCAACGCCGCAGCCGCCACCAGGAAAATGGGAACGGCAGTAAAAGTGATGGGATCCAGTGGATGGATGCCGAAGAGCAGGGTCCTCATCAGTTGCACGAGCAGAGCAGACGCTACGAGGCCGATAGCGACGCCTCCGCCGGTGAGGGTGAGTGCGGAGCGGACGAACATCCACTTGACCGTGCGTCTCTGCGCCCCGAGCGCCATGCGAATTCCGATCTCTCGCGTGCGCTGCACGATGG
>Ga0134126_10007012_pt1 | contig 14150 bp, 9 predicted proteins | sample KB31752_FD_96881 | JGI IMG/M metagenome (GOLD analysis project Ga0134126, IMG submission 96881) | Terrestrial soil microbial communities with excess Nitrogen fertilizer from Kellogg Biological Station, Michigan, USA - KB3-175-2 | ecosystem: Environmental > Terrestrial > Soil > Unclassified ... | reverse complement strand
CTGCACGATCGGCGGCAACGCCGGCAATAATTCGTGCGGAATCCACTCGGTTCAGTCGCAGCTCTATGGCCCGGGCCCACGCACGTCAGACAACCTGGAATCGATGGAAATCGTGACCTATGACGGCGAGCGTTTCACCGTCGGCGTGAATGAAGAGAAGGATCTCGACAAGATCATCCGCGCGGGTGGGCGCAAAGGTGAAATCTACGGCAAGCTGCGCGATCTGCGCGACCGCTACGCGCACTTGATTCGAGACAAATATCCGCCCGTTTCAGAATTGCCACGTCGCGTCTCGGGCTATAACCTGGATGAACTTCTTCCCGAGAAAGGATTCAACGTAGCTCGCGCGCTCGTTGGAACCGAGGGCACATGCGCTACTGCGCTGCAGATCACGCTGAAGCTCACACCCGCCCTGCTGAAGCGCGTGACCGCAATCGTGCAATACGACGAGTTGCCGGATGCCGCCACTCACATCGGCGAAATCATGGAATGGAAGCCGATAGGGCTCGAGGCGCTCGATCACGAACTATTCCAGGATGAGCAGCTCGAGCACAAGGACACGCAGGCGCTCAAAGCGCTGCCGCGCTCCGGAAGAGGTTCGTGGCTGCTAGTGGAATTCGGGGCCGACAGCGACAAGGAAGTGCGACAGAAGGCGAAGGAGTTTCAGGAATGGCTCATTCGCAAGAAGGGGTACGACAAGGAGCGCATCGGGCTGTTTGGCCGCGGTGAGCCCGGCGGACCCGCCGATGTGGTGTGGAAAGCGCGTGAAGGCGGCCTCGGCGCTACGGCATTTCCGCCGAACAGTGGCGACCAGTGGCCCGGGTGGGAGGACTCCGCGGTTCCACCAGAAAAGCTGTCGCCCTACATCCGCGATCTGAAAAAGCTCTACAACAAGTATGGCTACAAGGGCGCGATGTACGGCCACTTCGGCCAGGGATGCGTGCACTCGCGTATTTCATTCGACCTCAAGACTCCGGTCGGGGTCGCACAATACCGTAACTTTCTTGAAGAGGCGGCCGACCTCGTGGTCTCTTATGGCGGATCTCTGTCAGGCGAGCATGGCGACGGTCAACAGCGCGCGCAGTTTCTGGTGAAACAGTACGGGCCCGAACTCATTGAGGCCATGCGCGAGTTCAAGCGCATCTGGGATCCGCAATGGAAGATGAATCCCGGTAAGGTCATCGATCCCTACCCGGTCGACTCGCATCTCAAGCTCGGCGCCAACTACTCTCCGCGCGAGGTCACCACCAAATTTGCTTATCGCGAGGACGGCGGCAGCTTCGCCCATGCAACATTGCGTTGCGTGGGTGCGGGCAAATGCCGCGAGCCGCACACCGCCGGGGTGATGTGCCCCAGCTACGTGGTCACGCGCGATGAGAAGCACAGCACGAGGGGCCGCGCGCGGATGCTGTTCGAGATGATGCAGGGAGACATCATCAAGGACGGATGGGAGAGCACGGAAGTGTACGACGCGCTGGACCTGTGCCTCGCCTGCAAGGGCTGCAGCAACGACTGCCCTGTCAACGTGGACATGCCGACCTACAAGGCCGAGTTCCTCTATCACCATCACAAGAGCCTCCGCCGCAATCGCAAACGGCACGCCTACGCGTTCGGCTTCATCGACAAGTGGGCTCGCCTCGCGTCACTCAACCCCGACCTGGTCAACTTTGCGACGCAGACACCGGGCCTATCGACGGTTGCGAAATTTATCGCCGGCATGGATCCAAAACGAAAGATTCCCGAGTTTGCGCCTATGACGCTGCAGGCGTGGTTCCGGCAACGGGGTGGCACGGTGAACAAGAACGGTCCCGGCGTGATTCTCTGGCCCGACACGTTCAACAACCATTTCCACACCCAGGTGGGCACCGCCGCGGTGGAGGCACTGGAGGCGGCCGGCTTCCGCGTCATCCTTCCGCAACAGCATGTCTGCTGCGGGCGCCCGCTTTACGACTACGGCTTCCTCGATATGGCAGAGAAATATCTTCGTCGCACGCTGCGCCTGCTGCGCGATGAGATTCGCAAAGGCACGCCGCTGGTGGGGATGGAGCCGAGCTGCCTGGCCGTGTTTCGCGACGAGTTAGTGAAGATTCTGCCCAATAATCAGGATGCGAACCGGCTCAAGGAGAACTGCTTCCACTGGGCGGAGTTTTTTGAGAAGCACAATATTCCAGTGCCGAAGCTTGAGGGCAAGGCCCTGGTATGGGGGCATTGCCATCACAAGGCCACGGGCGGCATGGATCCGGAGATGAAGCTTCTAAAGGAAGGCATGGGACTCGATGCCACGCAGGCGCAGGGCGGCTGCTGCGGGCTCGCGGGCTCTTGGGGATTCGAGGACGGCAAGCACGACATCTCAATGCAGTGCGGAGAAATCGGATTCCTGCCTGCTGTACGCAACGCCGAGGCTTCCACTCTCATCGTCGCCAACGGGTTTTCCTGCAAGACGCAGTTGGAACAGTCAGGTATCGACCGCCGCGCTCTGCACGTTGCCGAAGTCATGCGGCTGGCGGGCGGTCTTTCTGTTCCGCGCCTTGGCGGCGCGATGCCCGAAGAATTGAGCCGTCCGCGTCCGCAGCCTTCACGCTCCGTCAAGGCCGCTCGCAACACCGCCACATTGGGCCTGGCTGCACTGGCCACCTTCGCCGGCGTACGCGCACTCGTCGCTTTGGCTTCAATGGTCGGAGCAGAGCGTATGCCTCAGGATTCGGAAGATAAAGCTGCTTAGCTGCCGGGAGCAAGCTGATGGCTGGCTCCCGGCTCGCATTGCTTCTAGCGTGTGACAAGCTCACGTTGCTCGATGTTGCGTACCTGGGCTCTTTCGACGGGGCCCTCTTCGAACGAGTGACCGGTCAGCAGCCCGAGTACGAACCAGCCGAGCAGCGCCGCGCCGACTGCGAACAGCACGTCGCCGGGTACGCGCATCCAACGCAGGGCCTGCATCGGTCCAGTCTGCAGGAAGTCTGCCGACCGGGCGTACCACGTGCCGTATTTGATGGACGCCTCGGCCTGCAGAATGCCGATGGGGAACATGCTCAGCACCACCATGAAGATCAGTCCAAGGTTGATGGACCAGAAGGCGTACTTCAGAACGCCTTCCTTCCACTTGCGCGCCGGCTGCAGCACTCGCAGGCAGAATAGCGTGAGCCCCAGGCCGAGCATGCCGTACACCCCGAACAATGCGGTGTGTCCGTGCACCGGAGTCAGGTTCAAGCCCTGCATGTAATAGAGCGCCACGGGCGGATTAATGAGGAACCCGAAGACGCCTGCGCCCACCAGGTTCCAGAACGCGACCGCCACGAAGAAGTAGATGGGCCACTTGTAATTGGCGATCCATGGCGCCTTCTCTGTCGGTTTGGAAAGCCGCAGGTTCTCCCACGCCTCGTAGCCGATCAGTGTCAGAGGCGCCACTTCCAGCGCGCTGAACACGGCGCCCAGTGCGATTACCCCCGCGCCCGATCCGGCGAAGTAAAGATGATGGAACGTGCCGATGATGCCGCCCGACAGGAAGATGATCGTCGAGAACATCACGGCCTTCGTCGCGGTGCGAATTTCCAGAAGCTTGAGCCGCGTGAACAGGAACGCGATCACTACCGTGGCGAACACTTCGAAGAAGCCTTCGACCCAGAGGTGAACCACCCACCAGCGCCAGTACTCCGCGGTCACGAGGTGGCTGCGCTGCCCATACATCAGCCCCGCCGCATAGAACGTTGGAATGGCAATGCTCGATACCAGGAACAAGGCCAGCAGCGATTTGTCTTCAGGGTTCTTTTTGAATGCCGGCTTGAGCGAGCGAACCATCAGCACCAGCCACAGCACGAGGCCCACGAACAACAGAATCTGCCAGAGACGTCCGAGGTCGACATACTCAAAGCCCTGCGAACCCAGCCAGAACCAGGCATTTCCAAGCTTCTGCTGGATGCCGAGCCACTCGCCCGCAAGCGAGCCGGCCACCACCAGAATGAGCGCGCCGAACAGCACGTTCACGCCCAGCCGCTGGAACTTTGGTTCGTGCCCGCTAACCGCCGGCCCGACGTAGAGGCCAGTCGCCAGCCACGAAGTGGCGATCCAAAAGATTGCTATTTGCAGGTGCCATGTGCGCGTAATGGCGTAAGGCAGGTATTTATCAAGAGGAAAGCCGTAGAAGCCCTTGCCTTCGACACCATAGTGCGCGGTGATAACGCCCATCAGAATCTGCACGCCCCACAAGATCACCACCACGAGAAAGTACTTGATGGTCGCCCGCTGCGACGGTGTGGGTTTTGCGCCAAGGAACGGATCCCTCGCCGGATACGACCCGCCGATATGTTCCTTCTCGCGCGACGAATTCCACCACACGAGCGCCCCGATGCCGGCAATCAGCGCGACCACGCTGATGATGCTCCACAGGATGGCACCCGAAGTGGGGTTATTTCCCACGAGCGGTTCATGCGGCCAGTTGTTGGTATAGGAAACGTCGGTTCCGGGACGGTCCGTGCTCGTCGCCCACGCGCTCCACCAGAAGAACTCCGCCAGCTTCTGCTGCTTGATTCCATCGACCAGCGCACCTTGGGGAATCGCGTATTCCTTTCGTCCGCTGGCAAACACGTCTGCGTAATACGCACTCAGTCTTTGGAATGCCGCCACGCGATCGGCTGACAGGACCAGACGATTCTGCGCCGCATCGTAGGTGTTGGTGCGTTCCTCGCGGATCAGGCGGGCCTTCAGTGCTCCCTGGGTTTCCTCATCGAGAGCGGCGAAGTTTGCCGCGCCTTTGCGCTGCGCCCAGGTGTCGAGCAGGAATTCCGACTCGCGATGCAGCCAGTCGGCGCTCCAATCGGGAGCGACATACGCGCCGTGCCCCCATACCGTGCCGATCTCCTGGCCGCCGATCGATTGCCATACGCCCTGGCCATCGGTGATGGATGCGCCGGTAAAAAGAAGTTGACCATCCTGGGAATAGACGTCGGGGATGGGAGGTGCCTGACTGATCATCTTCCGTCCCATTGTGCCCAGGACGGCGAACGAACCAATGATGACGACGGCCAGCGCCAGCCAATAACGCTTATAACTCATGCTTTCCTCGATTCGCACTTATCGTGCAAAAGGTGTTGCTGCTACAACACAACGTACCGAAATGTCCACCGTAATGCAGGGACTTAAGTCACTCAACATTGAGTGACGGATGACACTGCACATGCATGAGAGTGGAATTATTCTGGCAATTGCGCCGATCGCGAACTCGTGGATTCCAAGAGGGGATCCAAGGCTCTTTGCATTGGCTCCTTTGTTTTCTTTCAGTGATTACGGCAGGGAATCCGCTTTTCAGCGGCGTGGAACTTCGCGCGGCACTCACGCGGGATCGGTCTGCTTCATCGCATTTGGCGCAAAGAACGGCCGTCCCTTCGCGTACGTCATCGCCATATTCACCGCGAAGGCGATCACCGCCGTCAGCTCCAGCGTTGCCGAGACAGGCAACACCTTCCACGCGATCGTCGAGAAGCCCTCATATGCCAGCGGCTCCGAGCTCACGCGGAGCGTGCATCCGCACTCGAGCAGCAGCAGCGCAATCAGCATGAGCCGCTTGCTGTAGAGGTTGTACACGCCGCCAAAGTGCGGCAGAATGCGCGGCCCGATGGAAAACACCATGGTCGCCGCAAATCCAACCGTCAGCGCGTGCCGCGATGCGCCCCAGATGCCCCCGTGCACGTCAGCAAATGCGGCCCAGACACCAAGCACGGCGGCGATCACCAGCCACACATACGCGATCCGAATAAACACCGGGAAGCTGGGATGAATTCCCAGCACCTTGGCCGGATTTTGCGGCTTTTCCGTGAGCCGCAGCGCCAGCATTACCGCAATCGATGCGCAGACGAACAACACCGTCGCCCCGCGCACTAAGCCTGAGACGCCCAAAAGAATCCCTAGAATATCCACCAGCAGAACCGCGCGAAACAGCCCTGCCTGCGGCTGCCCGATACCGAGAAAGGTGGGCAGCCAGCGCGCCGAAAATCCCCACACCGTGGGAACGAGGAATCCCCATGCCAGTACGATGAGAAATCCCTGGTCGAGACCGTGCGGAAAGGCCTCGGAGGTTCCCGCCACCGCCAGTCGGAGGCATTCCACGAAGTTGAAAACCATGCCCGCCAGCAACCCCGCGGTGCCCAGAAACACCGACGTCATCCACAGCTCGATGCGCGGCTTATTGCCGCCTTTACCGCTCTCTGGCAGCTTGTGGTGCCTCGCCGCCGAGAGGAAAAGGAAAAGGGCCAGCAACTCCGCCGTCGCCGACATGACAAACAGCGTGCGCCAATGCCACGCATAGATGTTGGCGGCCCAGCGCATCGCCACGCCGCATGTCCACAGGACAAAGCACGTGAGTGGAATCCGCAACACAGATTTGCCGCGCGCCGGCTGCGAATAAAACCCGATGCCCAGAATGAAGCTGCCGATCCAGCCGAACATTTGCGCGTGCCCGTGACCCTGAAGCCATGCAGGTGACAGCGCGGACAGCCCGTGATGTTGGCTGATTGCCACCAGGTTTGAAAAGCCCAGGAGCGTTCCCGGAAGCACCATGAAGAAGAGGCCGCTGATGATCCAGGCACGCAGCATCAGGCTTTTCTGTCGCTCGCGAATGGCCGCGGGCGCCGGCCGCGCAAGGGTAAGATCGTTTTGCGAAAGCGCCCTCACTGCGCCCCCCTGCTCATCAGCTCCGCTTCCATTGCGATGGCCCGCGGAAACAGCACATCATTCTCCAGCCGGATATGTTCGTCAAAGGTGTCTGCGAAAATCCGCAGGCCCTCATAGAACGCCACGAAGGTCGAACAGGCCCACACGGGCGCCCTGAAAGCACGGCTCAACGTGCGTAGCTCCTCCAGCACCAACCTGGCTCGCTCGTGGTCCTGCACCATCATGAAAACCGGCTGACCTACGGTGCTGAAGCACTGCTGCGGCGGATGAAATGCGAGCAGCGGCGTTTCCTCCACCTGCGCGATGTAGGGAAACAGCACCTGCTCTTCCTTGCTAATGTGCTCGGCCATCTCCACCCGCAACTCTTCCACCGCTGCGGCAATCGGCTTCAGCTCCGGCGCGCGCTCGCCATACTTATCGGCCACCATGCCAGCCATTTCCGCCAGCCGCGGCAGCTCCTGGCGAATACTCTGATGATGGATGCGCACAATGTGCTGGATAAGCCTGCTCGCGGAATATTTCGCCAGATCGGGATTCGTGGCCCCAGCATCGGCTGCCGCGCTATCTGCCAGCTTTTCCAGCACCTGCTCGACTGAAAGCTGCAGTTCGGCGCAGGCTTCGCTGAGCGATTCGTTGCTATGCGTGCACACGTCGATATCGAAGCGTTGCAGGATTGCCGCCGCTGTCGGTTGAGAACTGATGATCTCGCGAATGGACTGAGTTGGGCTGGCCATGGGTCTCTCCACCTGCAACACTAGACGCTCCTAGACTTCGCCACAGCGACTTATGTCACTCGTCCAGCGCGCGGGCCTCCCGGCCGCCGCCCATCCAGGGCTTTAACGGTTTCTTGTGAAATGAGAGGGATCAACGAAGGAGCTGCTACGCCGTTTCCAATTCCGCGGTCAGCCCCTTCAGATCCTTAACCACAATCTGGCGCGCATCCACGTCTACCAGTCCTTCCGCCTGCAGGCGCATCAGGTTGCGCGAGATGAGTTCCCGCACGGTACCGAGCTGGTTGGCCAGTTCCTGGTGCGTCGAGGGCAACAGAAACTCAATCCCTCGCGGCGTTTTCCTTCCTTCGCTCTGCGCCAGCTTGACCAGCACCGAAATGAGTCTATGCCGGATGGTCGTAAACGAAAGCTCCTCGATAATGCCGACCAGCCGCCTCAGGCGTCCGCCCACCACCGCCAGCACCTTCAGCGCCACCTCCGGGTGCTCCACGCAGAACGAGTGAAAATCCCGGCGCGAAATGAACGCGATCTCCGTCTCCTCGACCGCGCTGGTGGATGCGGGGAAGGGCCCGCCATCGAACACCGGCAGCTCGGCCACCGACTCTCCCGGCCCATTCACCGCCAGCACCTGCTCGCGCCCGTTCATGGACGTCTTGAATATCCGCACCTTGCCCCGGGCGATGATGTGCAACCCGTTACAGGGCTCGCCCTCTGAAAATATGAGCTCGCCCGCGCTGAACAGCTTGCGCACAGTACGGCCGGCGAGGTTCTGCAACTCGGGCTGGGACAGGTTGGCAAGGAGCGGCGTCTTGCCGAGCACTGCGGAGATATCGGTCCGTGGCAGGTTCACACCTCTGATTCTAACAATGGAGAGACTTTCGTCACTGCACCCGCTTGTGTTTTCCGCTTTCATAGAGAGCATGAACCCGCTCGTTAACAGCATCGATTTCAACCAGCGCCCTTTCATCGCCATCTGGGAAGTCACCCAGGCCTGCGATCTTGCCTGCGTGCATTGCCGCGCCTCCGCGCAGCCGGAGCGCCACCCCATGGAACTCTCGACCGAGGAAGGCAAGCAGCTCATCGATCAGATCGCCGAGCTCGAAGTTCCCGTCTTCGTTCTCACTGGCGGTGACCCCATCAAACGGCCTGATTTGTTCGAACTGATCGCCCATGCGCGCAAAGTCGGCGTCAGGGTTTCGCTTACGCCGAGCGCCACCCCGCTGCTTACGCGCGAGATCGTCTTCCGCCTCAAAGAAGCCGGGCTCGCCCGCTTGGCGGTCAGCATGGACGGCGCCAGCGCCGCCACGCATGATGCTTTCCGCGGCCTCTCAGGGTCCTTTGCCCGCACCCTCGATGCTGTGCGCTGGGCAAACGAAGCCGGCCTCCCGGTGCAGATCAACACTACTTTCAGCCGCCGTAACATCGGGGAAATCGACTCCATCGTAAACCTGATGAAAACTCTCAAGCTCACGCTCTGGAGTGTGTTCTTCCTCGTACCCACCGGCCGCGGCAAGCTCGATGACCTGCTCTCCGCCGACGAGTTCGAACAGGTGTTCGCCAAGATCCACACGCTTTCAAAACAGGCCGGCTTCGACATCAAGACCACCGAAGCGCAGCACTATCGGCGCTACGTGCTGCAGCAGAAAATCGCTGACCGCAAGGCAGGCATCGCCAGCGACGCGCCTGTTCACGTGGCAGACGCTATTGGTCGCGCACCTCGCGGCCTGAACGATGGCAAAGGCTTTGTATTCATTTCGCACAAGGGCGAAGTTTTCCCGAGCGGATTTCTTCCGCTGGCGGCAGGCAGCATTCGCGATCAGTCTCTGGCCGACATCTATCGCGACTCGCCGGTCTTCCGCGCGCTGCGCGACACGTCGCGCCTGGAAGGCAAGTGCGGGGCCTGCGAGTTCAAGGAGATTTGTGGCGGCTCGCGATCGCGCGCCTACGCGCTCACGGGCAACCCTCATGGCGAAGAACCCTGCTGCTCTTACATCCCGCGTGGCTATACCATGCCACCGCCAGCGCTGAAAACCGCGACCAGCCTACACGTGCTGCAGGGCGCGTGAAATAACCCGCCTGCGCCATCATCGACAACGTTGGCGGCAAAGACTCCTGCGCTTTCTACGAGTACAGGAGCGGCAGGCGCAAGAACGTGAGGAGCGCCGCCGAGGGCGTCGACATGGGCGGCCTCGGGCAGTTCTCTTCCGTGCTCTGCGCGCTCTGCGGCTTCGATTCCATCCAGGGCGAAGAATGGAAAGTGATGGGCCTCGCCTCCTACGGCCAGTTCAGCCCCGAGTGGTACGCCCTCTTGGGGGCGCTTCTGCGCGTCCGCGGGATGAGCCGCATTCAGATGAGCGGCACGCGCTACCTGTCTGCCCTCGACCGCCTGCGCGCCGCCCCGGCCAATCTGCGTTACGCCGAAGCTGAAAAAAAGGATACTCCTTCCGTGTGATTGCTCTGCGGGAATTCAGCGGTTACCTTCCCAAATGGATAGACTTGGGATCCTCTTGGCCAATCTCCACGGCTGTTTTCCTGGGTCCGGTTTCAGGTCGTTTAGCTGTCGGGAGGCGTTGCGGTGAAACTCGAGGGCATGATGGCAGCCGAGGCGGAGCGCCTAAGCGACCGAGACGCCGAAGTAGTTTCTGATTGGGGACCGACGGAATTGTCCATTGTGCTGCCGTGCCTCAACGAGCGGGAAACGGTGGGGGAATGCGTGCGCAAGGCATGCGGTGTGCTCCGATCCGCCGGCATCGATGGTGAGGTGATTGTAGCGGACAACGGTTCCTCGGACGGCTCGCCGGAGATTGCCGACGCTGCCGGCGCACGCGTTGTGAATGTGTCCGGTAAGGGGTACGGCAGCGCTCTAATGGGTGGAATTGAAGAGGCTCGGGGTACGTATGTGGTGATGGCCGACGCAGACGATAGCTATGATTTCAGCCATATTCCCCGATTCTTGGAGCAACTGCGAATGGGTTCGGACCTGGTTATGGGCAATCGTTTCCGCGGGGGCATCCAGGACGGGGCCATGCCATTCCTGCACCGCTACGTGGGCAATCCGGGGCTCACGGCTGTCGGACGGCTATTCTTTCGGTCGCCGGCCAAAGATTTTCATTGCGGCCTCCGCGCGTTTCGCAAAGACAGCTTCTGGCGTATGAATATCCGCTCCACGGGCATGGAGTTTGCGAGCGAAATGGTGGTGAAAGCAAGTCTACTCGGGATGCGCGTCTGCGAGGTCCCCACGACATTATCGCCCGATAGGCGTACGCGTGCGCCTCATCTGCGGACGTGGCGTGACGGATGGCGGCATTTGCGGTTTCTGCTGATGTACAGTCCGCGCTGGCTATTTCTGAATCCGGGAGTTTTTCTCATTGTGCTCGGCATTCTAGGGTGCATCAGGCTGCTCCCTGGGCCATGGATGATCCATGGAGTGGCGTTCGATGTGCACACCCTTCTTTACGCGTTTGCATCGATCGTGCTTGGGTTTCAGCTTGTGGCGTTCGCGGTATTCACCAAGATCTTTGCGATTTCAGAGGGTCTTTTGCCACAGGACCCGCGGTTGAACAAGCTCTTGCGCTACATCACTTTGGAAACTGGTTTGCTGGTTGGAGGGCTGCTCGTGTTTGCAGGGATTGGCGGATCCATTGTGGCCCTTTCAGGTTGGGCACTTCGGAATTTCGGGGAACTGAGCCCGGATCACATGCTGCGCATTGTGATGCCCTCGGTATTTTCCCTCACTCTGGGGGTACAGATTATCTGCAGCAGCTTCTTTTTGAGCATCCTGGGCCTGCGCCGGCATTGATTTGTCTAATGGGAGATCACGTGCGCGTCAACGCTCAATACAATATTGCCGCCCCAGACTCAATTGCGATCAAGATCGCGGGCTTCCAGCGACGCAGGATGTACGACGCTTTCCTGGCGGCGAGCGCCATTGAACCGACTGATACCATACTGGACTTGGGTGTTACGAGCGACCAGACGTATGACCATTCGAATTACTTCATTCGCTGGTACCCTTACAAACATCGGATCACCGCAGCCGGGATCGATGACGCTGCTTTTCTTGAACAGCAGCATCCAGGATTGAAGTTTGTCTTCGGCGATGGCCGCAGCCTGCCGTTCGCGGATCGGCAGTTCGACTTTGTTCACTCCAGTGCGGTGCTGGAGCACGTTGGGAGCGAAACGATGCAGGCCGCCTTCCTGACCGAAGCATGGCGCGTCGCCCGGAAGGGCCTCTTCCTCACCACTCCGAATCGCTGGTTCCCGATCGAATTCCACACTCTTCTGCCCATAGCGCACTGGCTACCCCAACCCGCTTTCCGGAAAATTTGTGATATGACCGGCAGGAGCTTCTTCGGTTGCGAAGAGAATTTGAACCTGCTCGCCCGTTCTGATCTGCGACGGCTGGCCAGGGCTGCCGGCCTGGAGAATGTCCACATAACGTCCGTGTCGCTGGCGGGGTGGCCGTCCAATCTTTTACTTTGTGCGCGAAGAGAGCCGTGCGGGGATGCTGGAAGGGAGACGCGCCTGAAACGTACTTCAGTCTCTGCTTCCTCTCATGACAGCCTCGATCGAGCTGTGGATGACTGTTGCTGCGCGAGGACGCTTTGATGAACCCAGGTTGCACGCTTATCCCAGTCGAAAGCACAGCGCCCGCTCCATCCCGATTTCGCCAGTCGTTCCGTTCCTCTGGCTTCCGCTACGCGATATATGCGCTCGCAATTGCAACCGCGATTCTGATTTGGCTACTGGCGATTCGCTCGCCACTGGGGATGGACGAGACCGGTTCGTATTGGCAGATTAGCGCCGGGTTCTCAGCCATCTGGCCGCGCCAGTTTGCGGAGCTTGCATTCCCGGCTTATTCCTACATCCTCTGGTTCTTCACCAAGTTTTTGGGCAACAGTGAGATGGCGCTGAGGATACCTTCCCTTCTGGCGATGCTGGGCGCCGCATGGATTCTCTATCGCGCGGCGCGTGAGTTGCTGGACGCGGAAACATCCCTGCTCGCCACCGCGATCTTCTGTATCAATCCGATAGTGGTGTTCGAGGCCGTGGACGTGCGCCCGTATGCGTTTGCCCTGCTTGCCACGAACCTCGCAATTTTCTTGTTGTTGCGCCTGCGCAGGAGCGAATCTCAGTCCGTGGCGGCCCTGTTCGGGTTCCTGTCAGCGTTCATAGTCTATTTCCATCACCTGTTTGCAGCCGTCCTTCCCGCATTTCTGCTCTGCTTCCTGCTGTTCAAGTGGAGAAGCGGAAGACGGGGATGGATGCAGGCAGGCGTTGCGCTGGCGGTATTCTGCGTATCGTCTTTGCCGCTGATTCCAGGTTTGAAGTATCTGTTTCATACCGCTCACTCTCATGTGTACGAAGCAGCGCCGAATTTCATACAGCTTCTGTGGACGCTTGCCCCGGGATGGCTGTTCCCTGCATTCGTAATGACGGCGCTTCTCGCGTGGGCGAAGGCGGGAGCGCGCCAAGGTGGGCTTGACTGGCGGCGCAATTCGCTTCTCTGGGCGTCGCTGGGACTGATACCGGTCCTGATCCTATTCGGAATCAGCAGGGGAACGTCGATCCATATGTTTGCGATTCGACATCGCCTGGTGGCGGTACCTGGCATTTCGCTGGCTTGGGCGGTGGTAATCAGCTATCTGCCGTGGCGCTGGGCAAGGCCGCTGTTCTGTGCGGGGCTGGTAGCGATTTCAGCGGCGTACATGTTGACGTCGCGCAATGCAGGGGTACATGCGTTTACCTGGAAATACGCACTGCAAACGGCCGAGAAGAGCGCAGTTGTGGATCATGCGCCGATCGTAATGTGCAGTCCGTTTGTAGAGTCCGATTACGCCGCGATGCCGGTTTCCGATCCGACGCAGAGCCTGCTGTTCGCGCCGATCACTTACTACAAGCTGAGTGAGCGCGTTATCCCGCTGCCGGCAAAATTCAGTAGCGAGACGACCAGAGTGGGATCGGAGTTCCTGCGGACGGCTGCCCGGAAGCACGAGCGCTTTCTGGTCGTAGCGTATACCGGGTATCCCGTGTCGGCGAACACGTCGTTTTCGACCATTGATTGGTTTGAGAAAAATACGAGGGGAGATTACGACGCGCACTGGCTGGGCGTGTTCGACGAAATTGGGGTAGTGGAGTTTGTGCCTCGGGGTGCGGCGGGCAAGGCATCGCACTGAAGGGTGCGGCGCGCTCCGTGCGAGTTCTCCGGCTCGGGGCGTTGGCGTATAGTGCTCCCCGTCTGCGAGGTCGCATTCTGGCTTTGCTAAAGTTGCCTGGACTGTTCTGTACTAGGCAAAGCGAGAGACAGACTGGCGTTTCGCGCTGCGCCGGAACGAGATAAATGGGTACTTGCGTGTCGGCGATGATAAGATCCACCCCTGCTCATCACCGCTGGCGATCCGCCGCCGTTGGCATACAGTTCCAGGTGCTTGCAAACAGATGGTTGCGAAGATTGTTCCCGATGCAACAAAAGGGTTATTTTCGATTTCCGCAACGGTGTTATATATGTGGTTGATCCAATCACCGCGTCAGCCCTTCCCCTACATCAAGTAGACGCGGTACCAATAGACCACCGGGATTAAGCCGGCTTGGTGGGGGAGTGTTATGAACCCACGCACTCGGGTATTCGTGTGTATCGTTGTGGCGGGAGCAGGCGCATGCCTCTATTCCGCCCATCGCTATCCCGGTGCGCAATGGATTCATTTCTCCATTTATCTCGCAGCCATTCTTCTTAGTTCCGGGATGAAAGTCGCGATG
>Ga0134126_10007011_pt1 | contig 14151 bp, 9 predicted proteins | sample KB31752_FD_96881 | JGI IMG/M metagenome (GOLD analysis project Ga0134126, IMG submission 96881) | Terrestrial soil microbial communities with excess Nitrogen fertilizer from Kellogg Biological Station, Michigan, USA - KB3-175-2 | ecosystem: Environmental > Terrestrial > Soil > Unclassified ... | reverse complement strand
CTTTTCCACTGCCCCGACAGCCTGCGGCGCAAGGAAAAAACCGGGACCCAAACCTAGCTGTTTACACAAACTACTTGACGCGCCCCACAGGCGGTGACCCCGGCAGTTCTGCCAGGGGAGCATTGCATCACGTTGTCAGGCAACTCCGGCCGCTATTTTTGTTGCCGATTTCCAACGCTCGGCCCGGACGGCTTTGTAGCGCAGCCAGCCCGCGGAGAGACCGATCATGGACGCGGTCACCATGGCGGTCGCGAGTCCCGCCTGCCAGTTCTGCATGGTGCGCTTGAACGGAGTGGCTAACCCGCCGTAGACCAGCATCACGTGCACCCAGTAGACCATCAGCGAGTTTTTGCCGAGACACTGCATCCAGCTCCAGCGCGTCGAGGCGCAGTACTGCGTCCAGATATACGCCGCCGCCATGGTCAGCAGCATGATCCCGGTTCGGATGAGAATCAGGGTCGGATTATCGGTCCAGAAATTCGACTTCGCGTAGATGGAATAAGGCACATTGGCGAGGTATTGCGCTCCGAGGATCAGAGCAAAGCCGATGAGCACGCTCCATTGCATGATCCGCTCGAAACGATCCTGCGCGGCGCGCTTCACGACGGTGCCGGTCGCAATCCCGAACGCGAGGTAGGCCGCGCACGGGAAGAACGGGAACTGGCCGCGTCCGGAAATGAAGGCGAGGTATTCGTGCAGAATGTGCGGAGCGCCAGACCAATCCAGGTTGGCCACAAGCGGCGCCAGGCCGGCGATCAGGAGTCCGGCAACGGCGGCGGCGCGCGCGCGAACCGCCGAGGAGAAGACGGCCACGAATGCAAGGACGCCCATTGCCAGCGCCATGCAGTTCAAGATATCCACGCGCGTCATTTCCTCCAGTTTGCCGTTGGGCCAACTTGCCAAAAAGTTGGTTAGGCGAAACAGGAACGCGATCACGAGGATGTAGCCGGCGCGGCGCAGGCTGCGGACCCAGCGCTGCATCGGGATAACTTCGCGCCTTTCCAGCGATTCCATCTGGAACGCCGTCGTCATGCCGGCCATAAAGAGGAAGAGCGGCGCGGCCATGCCCCCGATGAACTGGCTGAGCACGTAGCCGCCGGTATTGCGCAGGTCCAGCCGGACGGCGGAATTAAAAGTGTGGCACTGGATCATGACGACTACAGCGAGTCCCCGGAGCCAGTCTAAAAATGGAAAACGCTTCACAGGTAAGGGGTTGGTGACCTTCTGTATATAATACCGCGGCGTGGTGCTACATTGTTCGTAATGCGTAAATTGGCGCTTTTTCTCCTAATTGGAAGCACGTGTGCGTTCGGCTGGGGCAATGAAGGGCACGCGCTGGTGGCGCGGATCGCCTGGGCGGAGATGACTCCGGAGGCCAAAGCGCAGGTAGAGGCGATTCTGGGCCCCGGCGTTTCGATGGCGTCGATCGCGAGTTGGGCGGACGATGTGCGGCGAGCCCGGCCGGAGAGCGGCGCATGGCATTTCGTCGATATCCCGATCGATAAGCCGCACATGGACATGGCTCGCGACTGCAAAGACGGCGCCTGCGTCGTGGCGGCGATCGCGCGATTCCGGGCGGTGCTGTCGGACCCCAATGCCGACGCGGTAAAACGCAAAGAGGCGCTGATGTTTGTGGTGCATTTCGTCGGCGATATGCATCAGCCGCTGCATTGCTCCAATCACGATGACAAGGGCGGGAACGCCGTCAGGGTGGTGCTCTATGACAAGCCGGGTAATCTGCACAGCGCGTGGGACAGCGGCTTTCTGGCGAAGATGGGGTCGGCGGACCAGCTCTATCCGGACATGTTGAAGGAAGCCGAGAAGCATCGCAAGAAATGGAGTAAGGGGAACGTGGAGAAGTGGGCGGAGGAGTCGCACAAGCTGGCAGTGAAGATCACGTATGGGAAACTGCCCGCTGCGGGTGCGGCGGATGCTCCGCGGACGCTCGGCGCGAAGTATGAGCAGCAGGCGGATCCGGTAATTCGGGAACAGATCGAAAAGGCGGGAGACCGGCTGGCTAAGTTCCTGGACGACATGCTGCAGGGTCACGTGGCGACGAACTGAGCACTCATATGTAGTCTGCGAAGGCGGTGCAGTGGGCGCTGGATGAGGCCAATGGCCCCGAACTCTGGGCTAAGGTGCAAGCCGCGACCGAGTGCGACGCCACCACCATGTCGCAATCCGACCTGGACCAGGGAGTCGTGAATATCGAAGTCGGAGTCGCGCTGCTGAAACCGGCGGAGTTCGTGTTGATCAGAATCCAGGATTTCCTGCGGCGGTCCCTGCATTCGCCTTTCGATGCACCGTTTACCGCTTCCTGACGGGGCCGTCAAAAAATCCGGCTGCCGTTCTTGTCGCGCTCCATTCGCCTTTCGATACACCTTTTACCGCTCCCTGACGGGCCGTGAAAAAATCCGGCGGCCGTTCTTGTCGCGCTCCATTCGCCTTTCGATGCACCGTTTACCGCTTCCTGACGGTCGCGGCTCCGCTAGCAGAATCAACTACATACAGAGCCGTGACCGTAAGGGAGCGGTAAATGGTGCCGACGGATACGGAAACAAGCGATGCTGCTACCGGAGCGCGGCCTTCAGGTATCGGGCGGTATGGGAATTGGGGGCTTTGGCTACTTGCTCGGGAGTCCCCACCGCCACGACTTCGCCTCCTCGAAACCCTCCTTCGGGTCCGAGGTCGATCACCCAATCGGCGGCTTTGATCACGTCCATGTTGTGCTCAATGACGATCAGGCTGGCGCCATTTTCGATCAGACGCTGGAAGGCCGCAAGAAGCTTGGCGATATCGTCGAAGTGTAGTCCCGTGGTGGGCTCGTCGAAAATGAAGAGAGTTCCGGCACAACTTGCGCTCGCAAGATGCGAGGCGAGTTTGACGCGCTGCGCTTCGCCGCCCGAAAGCGTAGTGGCTGATTGGCCGAGGCGCAGATAGCCCAGCCCGACGTCGTCCAGCACCTTCAGACGGTGAACCAGCCGCGGGGCGGCGCTGAAGAACGTCATCGCCTCGCGCACGGTGAGCTGCAGGACTTCGTGCACGTTGAGTCCGTTGTAGCGGATGTCGAGAATTCCACTCTTGAAGCGCGTGCCTTTGCACTCGTCGCAGATGAGCTCGACATCGGCAAGGAATTGCATTTCCACGGTGACGGTGCCATCGCCCTGACACGTTTCGCAGCGGCCTCCCGGAATGTTGAAGGAAAAGTGGCCCGCTGTGTAGCCGCGCTTTTCGGCGTCGCGGGTGGATGCGAACAGGGAGCGGATCAGGTCGAAAGCTTTGATGTAAGTGACGGGATTCGATCGCGGCGTGCGGCCGATGGGAGATTGATCGATCATCACGGTCGCGGCGATGCGGCCGGCGCCCTCGACCGAGCGGCACGTCATCTTGGGACCGGATTCCAAGGCTTCGGCGGCTTCGTCGAACTCGGCTTCGGCCTCCGTTTCGCGCGCTTTGTGCAGCGCTTCCATGGAGCGGAAGATCACGTCATGCACGAGCGTGGATTTCCCGGAGCCGGAAACGCCTGTAATGCACACCAGCATGCCGAGCGGGATTTCTACTTGCACGTTTTTCAGGTTGTGCAGGCGCGCTCCGGTGAATTTCAGAGTTCGCGACCGGTTGAACGCGCGGCGCTCGCGCGGCGGAGAAACGCGGAGTTCGCCCTTGAGGTATCTCGCGGTAAGCGAGTTGTGGCCGTCTGCGGTAAGGGCATCGAGCGTGCCTTCGAAAACGATCTCGCCGCCAAGTTCGCCGGCTCCCGGCCCGAGATCGACAATATGCCCGGCCGACTTCATCACGTCGGGATCGTGCTCCACGACCACGATGGTGTTGCCGATGGAGCGCAGCTCTTCGAGAATGTTAACCAGACGCCCGGTATCGCGCGAATGCAGGCCGATGGAGGGTTCGTCAAGCACGTAACACGCGCCGACGAGCCGCGAGCCGAGACAGGTGGCGAGTTGGATGCGCTGGGCTTCGCCGCCGGACAACGTGGCGGAGAGTCGATCGAGCGTGAGGTAATCCAGCCCGACATCGTTGAGGAATTTCAGGCGCTGGTTGATTTCGACGAGGATTTTGCCGGCGATGCCTGATTCCTCGGGCGAAAGCTGCAGAGACGCGAAGAAATCAAACGCCTCGGCTATGTTCATGCGGACGACTTCCGCCAGATTTTTTCCGGCGATGCGGACGTAGAGCGCTTCCTTGCGGAGGCGCGCTCCTTTGCATTCGGGGCAAAGCGCGTAACCGCGGTAGCGGCTGAGAAACACGCGCACATGCAGCTTGTATTTCTTCGTTTCCAGGTGCGCGAAGAAGCGGCGGATGGCGTCGTAAAGCGTGTCGCGCTCGGGTTCGGTGAGTTCGCAGACGGGAACGTTGAGGCGCACCTTCTGCGCGAAGTTCTTCCGCTGCTTTTCAAAGAGGGCGCGATACTTCGGCTTGGTCCACGGATCGACGGCGCCTTCAGAGATGGAGAGCGACGTGTCCGGGATTACGCGGTCCATGTCGAAATCGATCGTATTGCCAAAGCCCTGGCATCGCGGGCAGGCGCCAGCGGGGGAGTTGAAGCTGAAGAGGATGGGCTCGGGGATGGCGAATTCCGTGCCGCAGGTTTTGCACTGGAATTTCTCGTTGAAGCGGCGAATTACCGTAGGGGCGGCGGCGGATTCGAAGACGACTTCGCCGGCTTCGCGGTAACAGATTTCGATGGAATCGACGATCCGCTGGTGCAGGCCGGGCGAGATGGCGATGCGGTCGACGAGGACAAAGACGGGTTGAGCGAAATCGATATCGAGGAGTGATTCAGGCGTGGAGAATTCGAAGAGGCGGCCGTTTTGGAAAAGCCGGTTGAAGCCTTTCTTGCGGAGCTCGAAAAGATGTTCGCGACCGGAGCCGGCGGGGAAAAGAATGTACCAGCGGGAACCTTCGGCTTCCGCGAGCATGCGGGCGGCGATCTCGTCGACCGTGTCTTTGTGAACGCGCTCGCCGCAAGTGGGACAGAAGGTCTGGCCGATGCGCGCGAAGAGGAGACGGAGGAAGTCGTAGCACTCCGTGGAAGTGGCAACGGTCGAGCGCGGGTTCCGCGTGGTGTTTTTTTGGCGGATCGCGACGGCGGGGGCGATGCCATCGATCTCTTCGACTTCGGGCTTCTCCATTCGCTCCAGGAATTGCCGGGCATACGCGGAGAGCGATTCCACATAGCGCCGCTGGCCTTCAGCGTAGATGGTGTCGAACGCGAGCGAGCTCTTGCCGGAACCGGAAACGCCCGTAATCACGGTGAGCTGGTTGTGTGGGATTTCGAGCGAGATGTTCTTGAGGTTGTGGACTCGCGCGCCGCGAATCCTGATGGCGTCTTGCACGGTAATTGGGCTGAACTTTCAGTATACCGCCGGTAAGATCGCGTGCTTTCTTGCGGACACCGCTCAGCACAGATTGTCCTGCGCCTCATATCTGTTAATTCTTTGCGGAGATTACTGGCAGAGGGCTGACGGCAGACGTCTCCCGTATATAATTCGGCCCATGCGAGCACTCCAACTGACCGTCTCCCTGCTCTTCCTGGGCGTTTCGCAATTGCCGGCAGCCCCCAAGATCGACACCATTCAGAACTCAGCCAGCAATATCGTAACCGGTCCCGGAGGACCTATCGCCCAAGGTTCGATTTTCGTGATCAAGGGCAGCGGCCTCGGGCCCGCGAACATTTCCATTTCGCCCACGCCGTTTCAGAGCACCACCCTAAGCGGCGCCTCAGTCGCCGTGACGGTGGGCACTACCACGGTGAACGCGCTGATGTACTACACGTCCGATGCGCAAATCGCAGCCCTGATGCCGTCCAATGCTCCGACGGGCTCGGCGACTTTCACGGTGACGTATAGCAACCAGTCGAGCCCGGCAGTCAGTCACACTGTGGCTGCGAACGACCCAGGGATCTTCACGGTGGATTCCAGCGGGCAGGGCGTCGGCATCGTCACCTATGCGGATTACAGCCTGGTGTCTCCAATAAAGGCGGCGAATTGCGGCGGACCGAATACGACATGCGGCGCGGCGAATCCGGGCGACACCCTGATTCTCTGGGCCACCGGCTTGGGTCCCATCGCGGGTAGCGATGCCTCGGGATCTGGTTTGGGTGTGAATATGGCGAACCTTCCGCTGACGGTGTGGGTTGGCGGCGCGCAGGCGCCCGTGCTGTACCAGGGCCGCTCCGGCTGCTGCATCGGCGAGGACCAAATTGTTTTCACCGTCCCGAACAACACGGCGACCGGCTGCGCGGTCCCGCTTGCGATTCAAATCGGCAACGTCGTCAGCAATTATGTCGTAATGCCGGTCGCCACAAGCGGCCGCACGTGCACCACTGCAAGTCCAATCTTTACGACGGTGGCGCTCCAGCAATTCGCAGCGGCGGGAACTGTCTCGATCGCCGAGCTTGCTCTCCGCAGGGACCCGAACGATAACGGACCCGGGTTTCAGGATTTCGCGAAGCTCCAATTCTTCAAAGTCACAGCTTTCGCCGCCGGGTCACAGCCGTTTTTCGCGTCCTATGTTGACGATCAGCCGGTCGGAACCTGCACCGTTTACAGCAACACCAATGGCAACAACGACGTTCCTTTCACAGACGGGGTTGACCTGAATGCCGGCTCCACGTTCACCGTCAAGGGTCCGAACGGCTCGGTTAATGTAAAGCCGACCACTCTGAGCGGCGCCCCGGCGACCCTCAGCGCGGCAGGAACATTTTTATCCCCCGGCGACTATACGATTTCCGGCGCCGGCGGACCGGATATCGGAACATTCAGCGCGAACGTCACGATTCCGGCGATCCCCAACCTCGTGTCGCCGACCGGAAATTTCACGTTGAATCGCGCCAATGGCCTCACCGTAACCTGGACCGGAGGCAGCGGGACGGTCAACGTTCAGGTGGTGAGTGCGACCGATAAGACGTTCGATGTAGGCGCGACCGTCAACTGCGTCGCGCCCGCGAGCGCCGGCAAACTGACGATTCCCGCCGCCGCACTGTTGGCGCTACCTTCGGGCAATAACAACTTCTTCCAGTTGTCGACGATGGCTACCGCGACGCCGTTTCAGTTGGCCTCGGTCAACGGCGCGTTCGCGGAGGGATTAATCACCGGGCCGACGTTGGTCGGCATTACCATTCAGTAACGTTGCGTCCGCGCTTCGCGCGGATTCGGGACCGGTCTGGAGACCGGTCTTTACCGCTTAATTATCGGTAGGCGTTCTTTCGATTCTGTCTACGATCAGCGCTTCGACGGACGATTTCGCGGGTTCGAGCTTGAGACCCAACTGGGCTGGCAGCGCGACTTCGAGCGGAGGCCAGGTATCCTGGCCGTCGTGAAACGCCTGTGGGTGGAACTCGAGCTTGAAGTCGTACGCTGCCGCGAGTCCGGTTTTGTCGATCAAAGGACGGTCCACCAAGCCCGTGAGCGCTCGAACGAGCTCGGTGATGGTCATTCGCGCGGCGCAGATGCGGAAGCGGCCCGGTACCATCCCCATCGAGCCGCCTTTCCGTCCGTCCGCAGAGATCGGGCATCCATTCGGGCCCTCAGTCCACTTTGGCGGACCTGCTGCCGGAGTGACGGGCGGGTCAGGCGAAAGCTCCAGTTTGGGGCCGCTTTTGGCAATTGAAAGCTCATAAACGGCAACTTCCTTCGGAGCGCGATGCGTTTCCAGACCGAACCGTTGCTGCAGCAGCGTCCCCCACATCGCGAACATCTGGTTGCGAGTGGCGCCCTCGGGAACTTTCGCGACGATCGTGAACAGCTCCGTGTTGGTCCACTCCGGCGCAACCAACTGGTAATGCTGTAGCCTGTAGACTGTCAGGATGAGGCTTTGGATGGAACCGGTCCAAGTCACCTGCCCCGGACTGTTTGTGCCGGGTCCGCCTCGCATGCCCGATTCACTGACGGCCTTTCGGCCCGAGCCAGGTTGAGACGCCGGTGGCACGTATGGTTTGACGACTGCGACCTCAAATTCCGCCGGCGCGGTTTGCGCGCCCAGGAGCGTGGCGGCGCCGAGCGCTAACAGAACAGTCTGAGCGAAAATGGCGAGCACTCGCGTCTCTCCTGTTGGGGTGACGCACAAGCGTCACGGGGCGCGCAGGCGATTTTGCAATTGCCGCGCGTGCTATGCTTCGAAAATACGAGGGACTTTGCGGTTTATGCGCCCGCCTGTGGAACTTCCCGTCAGCATGGGAATGACTGTAACTCCCACCCACTCCCGGCACGTCTACACTCCTATCGCAATACGCCCGAAATGTGGACTTCATGTTCGAATTTCTCTTCAAGTATCCGGCGAGCTTATTTCATAAAGGCCACTTCGTACTGCTAGCGCCCGCTCCCGTCTGGCTGCTGGTGCTGGCGATTGTGGCGGCGGCGGGCCTGCTGTTCTGGCATGTGCGGAAGAACCAGGGAGTGCTGAGTGGCGTGCGCCCCTTGGGGGTTTGGTTGCTGCAAACATGCATGGTTGCACTGATTCTCTTCCTGCTCTGGCACCCCGCTTTGAGCGTCGCCACCCTGAGGCCCCAACAGAACGTGGTGGCTGTTCTGGTGGACGATTCCAAGAGCATGGCGATCAAAGACGCTTCGGGCACACGCGAGGCGGCGGCGAAAGCCGTTTTGAACGGCGGACTGTTGAAGAGCTTGAACGAAAAATTCCAGGTTCGCCTGTACAAGTTCGGCAAAGAGGCCGAGCGCATCCAGCAGCCGGGCGATGTGAATGCAAGCCAGCCGGCGTCGCGAATCGGCGACACGCTGGAGCAGGTGATGGCTGAAGCATCGTCGCTGCCTTTGGGCGCGATCGTGCTGCTGAGCGACGGCGCCGACAATTCGGGCGGCATCGATTTGCAGACCATCGCCGCCATCCGGCGGCAGCGAATTCCGGTGCATACCGTCGGGTTCGGTAAGGAGCATCCGGACAAAGATGTCGAGATCACCGACGCCGTCGTGCCCGCCCGGGCGCTGCCGCAATCGCGGCTGACGGCAATCGTCAGCGTGCAGAGTTGGGGGCTTTCCGGCAGCCGGGCCAAGATCAACGTGAAAGAGTCGGGAAAGCTGCTGGCGAGCCAGGATGTTGCGCTGAAGGGCGATGGTTCGGTGCAGTCTGAAAATGTGGTGTTCAACATCGGCGACGCCGGGCCGAAGTCGCTGGACATATCCGTGGACCCGGTGGCCGGCGAGGACAACACGCAGAACAACCGTGTGACGCGCCTGGTCACGGCGACGTCGGCCCATCCGCGTATCCTTTACATGGATGGCGAGCCGCGGTGGGATTACAAGTTTATCCTCCGCGCCCTCGACGATTTTCAGGGCGTGGAACTGGTCAGCCTGCTGCGCACGACGCAGAACAAGCTGTACACGCAGGGCGCCCCCGATCCGCCGGAGCCGCATGAATTGGACGATGGTTTTCCCGGAAGCGCAGAGAAACTGTTCAAATACTCGGCGATCATCCTGGGCAGCGTGGATGCCAACTATTTCACACCGTCGCAGCAGCAGTTGATCCGCGATTTCGTGGACAGGCGCGGCGGCGGACTGCTGTTCATGGGCGGCCGTTCCAGTTTGAGCGATGGCGGATATCAGAATTCGCCTCTCGCGGACCTCATTCCCACGCGGTTGCCGGAAGGCAAAGGCACGTTCCATCGCGACTTCACCAGCGAGGAACTGACGCAGGAAGGCGCGCAGAGCATCCTCTGCCGGTTGAATGACGATCCGGCAAAGAACGCGGACCTTTGGAAGAAGATGCCGCAGATGGCCAATTACCAGGAGGCCGGCGAGCCCAAGCCCGGCGCGAGCGTGCTGCTGCGCAGCGTTCCGGCAGGCAAGCATCCGATGCCGCTGCTGGTCACCGAAAATTACGGTCGCGGCCGCACGGTAGTATTTGCGACGGGGGGCGACTGGCGCTGGCGCATGTGGATGGACCACGCTGACAAGACGCACGCGATCTTCTGGCAGCAGATGTTCCGGCACCTGGTTACGGACACACCGGGTCAGGTGTCGGCAACTACGCCGAAGGCAGTGCTGGCGGATGACAGCCGGGTGCCGGTTCGGGTGGAGGTGCGCGACAAGGAATACAAGCCGGTGATGAACGCCAACGTTCAGGCGCGTTTTATGAAGCCGGACGGCACCAGCGCGACGATGGAACTTTCTCCGCAACCGATGGAAGAAGGGGTGTATAGCGGCGAGTGGACGGCGGAAAAACCGGGCACATATGTGGCGGAAATCATCGCGGGGCGGGAGCAGGAAGAGATCGGGCATGACGTGCTGACGTTCCGGCGCGAAGACGGCGTGGCGGAGAATTTCCACACGGGCCAGAACAAAGATTTGCTGCAGAAACTCTCCGAGCAGACCGGCGGCCGGTACTACAACGGCAATGACGCGTCCAAACTGGCGAGCGAGATTTCGTACAGCGAGGCGGGCATCACCAGCCGGGAGACTCGCGACCTGTGGGATATGCCAATCGTCTTTCTGATGGCGCTCGGAATTCGCGGCAGCGAGTGGCTGCTGCGCCGGAAGTGGGGTGTGGTATGAAAACGGCGGCGCTTTTGCTGCTGATGGCCCTGGCGGCTCCGGCGGCGACATATTATGTGACCATCTCCGGGCTCGGCGGCGAACCGGATTACGATCAGCGGTTCAAGATGGTGGCGGACGATATCGGCAACAGCCTGAAGAAAGCGGGCGGGGATACGAACGTCATAACTCTGGAGGCTCCGAAGCGCGAACAGATTCGCGCCAAGCTGGAAGAAGTGGCGCGCGAGGCCAAGCCGGCGGATTTGCTGGTGGTGATGCTGATCGGCCATGGCACTTATGACGGCGTGGATTATAAGTTCAATATCCCGGGTACGGATATTTCGGGCGCCGAACTGGCGAAGTTACTCGATAGCATACCCGCCGGAAAGCAGTGCGTCGTCAACATGACGAGCTCCAGCGGCGGCTCGATCGAGTTTCTGCGGCGGCCGAATCGCGTGGTGATCACCGCGACCAAGAGCGGCACGGAGAAGAACGCGACTGTGTTTGCCCGCTACTTCGCCGAAGCGTTGCGCGACCCCGCGGCGGATGCGGATAAAAACGAGACCGTCTCGGCGCTGGAGGCGTTTCGTTACGCCCAGCACAAGACGACGGAGTTCTACGACACCAATAAGCGGCTCGCCACCGAGCACGCGGTGATAGAGGATACCGGCAAAGGCGAGGGCAGCAAGGATCCAAACGCCGAGGCGGGCGAGGGCCGGCTGGCGGCGGCATTTCCCATCGTGCGGCTGGGCGCGAATGCGGCGGCGGCACGGGATCCACTGAAGAAACCCCTGCTGGACCAGAAAGAAGCGCTCGAGCAGCAGATCGATCAACTCAAGTACAACAAGGCGGCGCTACCCGAAGCGCAGTATAAACAGCAACTGACCCAGTTGTTACTGCAACTGGCGAAGGTGCAGGAGGCCCTGGATAAATAATGAGGTTTTTGGGGGCCGGGGTTCGTTTTCGCGAGATGGCCAATTCACCACAGAGACACAGAGGATTTCGAGAGGTCACAGAGAACACATTTGTGGTCACTTTCCTCTGTGGACTGTTACTGGCCGGCACACTTACTGCGCAGACTGTTCAACAGGGTGAAGCGCTTTGGAAGCAGGGCCGCTATTCGGAAGCGAACGAAGTGTTCATGGCCCTGTCGGAGCGCAATCCGGGGAATGCGGAGTATCACGTAAAACTGGGCCGATTGAGTTTGGATTATGGATATCCGGACCAGGCTCAGGTAGATTTCGACAAAGCGCTGGCGATTGATAAGACCAATGCAGGGGCCCTGCTCGGCATGGCCATGGTCTCTGCCGAATTGTATGAGGGCAAGGCGGCGGACCTGGCGCACAAGGCCCTGGAAGCCGACCCGAAGTTGGTCGAGGCGCAGGCGCTGCTGGCTCGCGTGGCGCTGGAGGATAACAACGATAACCTCGCAGCCGAAGAAGCCCACAAAGCTCTGGACATGGACGCAAAGAATGTCGAGGCCAAAGCTGTCCTGGCAAGCCTGGACTTACTCGCGGACAAGAAGGAAACGCAATGGGATCCTCACGAAGCTCGCGGCTACCTGACGATCGGCCATTTCTTTTTCCTGAACCGGCGCTATGACGAGGAGATTGCCGCGGACCGCAAGGCGCTCGAGTTAGATCCGTCTCTTTGGCCGGCTCGCGCCGACCTCGGCGTCAGTTTGATGCGGCTCGGCCGCAATGACGAGGCGCTCAAGGAACTCGAGCTTTGCTACAACGGCGGCTTCAAGAACCGGCTGGTGTCCAACACGTTGAAGCTAATGTCGACTTACGACCGCTTCACGACCTTCACTACAGATAAGACGATTCTGGTGCTGAATAAGAAGGAAGCCGAGTTACTGCGTCCGTACTTCCAGGCGGAGATGGACCGCAACCTTCGCGATTACGAGGCAAAGTACAAGCTGAAGCTAAGCGGCCCGGTGCGCGTCGAAGTCTACCCGGACCACGAGGACTTCGCGATCCGCACGGCCGGCATGCCCGGATTGGGCGCGCTCGGCGTCACCTTCCAGCGCGTGATTGCCATGGACAGCCCCAGCGGTCGCGTTCCCGGCAGCTTCCATTGGGCGGCGACGCTGCGTCATGAAATGAGTCACGTATTCACACTCACCATGACGAACTCGCACGTGCCTCGATGGTTTACCGAGGGTATCGCCGTTCATGAGGAAGGAACCGTCTCACCGGAATGGTCGGATCGCGTCGGTCCTAACGAGATCGAAGCGATCAAGGATCACAAACTGCTCCCGATTGACACTCTGGATCGCGGGTTTGTCCATCCGACCGCGCCCGCCCAGGTAATCGTGAGTTACTTTCAGGCAGGTAAGATCTGCGACTTTATTACCGAGAAGTGGGGCTGGGACGCGATTCTGGCAATGCTGCACGATTACGCGACCAGCGTGGATACTCCGACGGTAATCCGCAAAGAGCTCAAGGTGGAGCCCGCCGAATTCGATAAGCAGTTCATGGCCTGGCTGGACCCGCAGGTTCAAAAGCAGGTGCAGCACTTTAGCGAGTGGCGTGAAGGTTTTAAGATGGTGAACGCCGCGGTCGTGAAAAAGGATTGGGATGCGGTGCTGCGCGAGGGTCCGACAATCCGCGACGACTATCCGGATTACGTCGAGGGCGACAGCATGTATGAAGCCTTGGCGAAGGCATATACGGCAAAGGGGAACAATGCGGCCGCCACTAAAGAACTGCAGTCGTACGTGAAGAACGGCGGACGCGATCCGGAGACCATTAAGTCGCTGGCGAAGCAATTGATTGATGCCGGGAAGAAGGAAGAAGCCGCGGCGGTGCTGGACCGCATCAATCTGATTTTCCCGGAAGACCGGGATATGCACGTGTTGCTCGGCGGGCTGGCGATGGATATAGGAAAGCCGCAGGAGGCCATCCGCGAATATCACGCCGTTCTGGCGGATAAGCCGCTCGACCCGGCGCAGGCGCACTATGATTTAGCACGCGCCTATGTCGGGGCCAAGCAGACTGACAAGGCGAAGGACGAGTTACTGGCCGCGCTCGAAATCGCGCCCGGCTTCCGTCCCGCGCAGAAGCTTTTGTTGAAGTTGAGCGAGAATTGACCGATACAGGAATGGACAACACATGTCGACTGTGACGCCGCAGATGGAACCGGAGTTGTTGAGGGGGCGCATCGAGCGCTTTCGCCAGGTGCAGAACGAGATCGTGACGCAGGTGCGTCGGGTGATCGTGGGCCAGGAGGAGGTGCTGGAACAGGTAATGATCGCCCTGTTTGTGGGCGGCCATTGCCTCATCACCGGGTTGCCCGGGACCGCGAAGACTTTGCTGGTGCGCACGCTGGCGCAGACGCTCGGGCTGGTGTTTAAGCGGATTCAGTTTACTCCGGACTTGATGCCCAGCGATATTACGGGAACGGACATTATCGAAGAAGATACCACCACCGGGAGGCGAACGTGGACATTCGTCGAAGGTCCGATCTTCGGCAACATCCTGCTGGCCGATGAAATCAATCGTACTCCTCCGAAGACGCAGAGCGCGCTGCTCGAAGCCATGCAGGAACGGGCGTGCACGGTTCGCGGCAATAACTATCTGCTGCCTTCGCCGTTCTTCGTGCTGGCGACTCAAAACCCGATCGAGCTGGAGGGAACTTATCCGCT
>Ga0134126_10007010_pt1 | contig 14152 bp, 6 predicted proteins | sample KB31752_FD_96881 | JGI IMG/M metagenome (GOLD analysis project Ga0134126, IMG submission 96881) | Terrestrial soil microbial communities with excess Nitrogen fertilizer from Kellogg Biological Station, Michigan, USA - KB3-175-2 | ecosystem: Environmental > Terrestrial > Soil > Unclassified ... | reverse complement strand
CCCACCTCCAACCCGTTCACCCCTTCCCCAATCTTATTTACTGTTCCTATACTGTCCAACCATCACTTATGGTAGCCACCGGGTGGCGCCATATAAGCAAAAAGGCCGCCTCATATTTATGAGACGGCCTCTTTTTTTATAATTATCGGTTAACCAGTTATTGCTGCTTAATGACCTTCAGCACCTGTCGTTCGTTCCGGTTCGTATAGATCACACTTACGAAGTAGATCGAAGGCGGAAGACCGCCATCAGGCATGATCTGGAAGACGTTATCACCTTCTATCAGGTTTTCGAAGACCGCCTTGTAAACGGTCCGTCCACTGATATCCGTCAACGTCACCAGTACATTATCGCCCGTTTGCGCCGGGACTAGCAGCGTAAAGCTTTGCTTGAACGGGTTCGGATAGACCGCTATTGGCTTCACTGGCGTACTGTCCATAGTCGCCGCCGAATTGGTGAATTGCGCACCCATGGCCGTGTTCACGCTCTTATCCTGCTGCGTCGGAGCCGGCGAGATCGAAGCAGTCGATGGCGTATAACCCTTCACGACTATCACACCAAGCAAGGCGAAAGCCGCATTGGAAGAGTCATAGGCATACACCGTTACCTTGACATTACCGTTTTGATCCGGGACGACACCGAACATCGTAACCGTACCCGTTGTGTTCTTATGCGCATTCAACATTACCGCATTGCCATTGACGACATATTCCGCTTGAGCATTATTCGTTGCATCGTCCAAACAGCTTGCAAAGAAGGTGAGATCATAGGCCTTCGTCTGGTCGAGACCGGAGAGCGTCACCGAGGACGTATCACCGATAAAGTTGCCGAAGCTCTCGATCATCACCGCATCCGGGAAGACACCGGAATTGTTGCCCGTCTGAGCGCCATGGTTGTTAACCGCATCCCAGTTCGAATTCTGGATCAATCCGACGTTGGTGGGATACCCAGCTTCGTCGATAAAGTTGTTCCAGACATTACCCACCGTCTGGTTGACCCACTTGGTCTGGTTCCAGGGCGCCGAAGCCGTCGGAGCATCGCTGCCATCCGTATTGATGAAAACAGCATCCGAATAGGTATAACCTCTCACCGGGTTGCTATAGTCTGAATAGTTCGTCCCGTTGACCGCCCTGACGATATAATCGTAAGCCGTATTCACAGGCAACCCTGCGTCCACATAAGTGGTGCTAGCCGCCGGTAACGTAGCCAGCAGAGCATAGGCACCGCCGTCGGGGGCACGCCATACCTGGTAACCGGTTTCGTTGCTGGCCCGGTCCTGCCATTGCAGCGCTACCGTACCCGATGCAGAGTAATCCAGCTTCCGCAGATCGGCAGGACTAAACGGTGTCGCACTCTGCGCAGTATATTCCTCGATCACCAGCGAGCTCAGCATACCGTATACCGCACTGGCATCCTTCTTACAGTTGATCACAACCTTGCCGGTCGCATCCGGCGAGATACCGTTGATGTTGGCCGTCTTGTTCGAGTTGTAATCTCCATTCAGCGTGATCGTCTTCGTGCCGATCGTGAAATGCGTCAGCGCGCTTTCGCTCGTGCTGTGGCTATTGAAGAACTGGAAGTTGTAGAACTTGTTCGGATTCAGACCCGTCACCGTGACTCGGTGTACAGCCGTATCCTGCGTCCAGATCGAGTTGGCTTCAACCGTCTCAGGATACAGGTCGGAACCGTTGCGACGCTTCATACCCGAAGACCCTACCGCCGTCCACGCATCCGTAAGCGTTACCACATAACCCGTGCTCGCACCGCTCTGGTCGGTCAGCCCGCTGGCATAGAGACCCGCCGTAGGCAGATACGAGATAAAGAAGTTATTCCAGGGCGCCGGCGCTGCATTGCTGTAGCTCGTAATGTTGACATACGTGTACCGGAGCGCGGAATCCACTACATTGATCGTAAAGCTGGTGCTGCGGCTGCTGTCACTGTTGTCCGTACCCGTGACCGTCACGCCGGAGAACGTACCCTGCAACCCGTCTGTGGGCGCAATGGTGAACGTCCCGGTATTATTGCCATTGTCCACGAAGGTGACAAAGTTCGGGAGACCACTCGCCGTAAGCGCGACATGATCCGTAGGATCATCCACCGCCGTAACAGTTACCGTCGTGCTGGACGTATTGCTCACCGTGACATTGCCGACGGTATCGATGGTCGGAACCCGGTCCGGCGTTACCAGACCCGCGATATTGCTGTACGTGGTACCAAATGCGTTCACCGCATCGACCTTGTAATAATACTGCGTAGTGCCGGAGATCGAAGCCGTATCCGCATATGCCGTAGTAGTGGCAGGCAAAGTAGCCAGCAACGCAAAGTGCGCAGAATCGCCTACCGAACGGTAAACCTGGTTGCTGGTGGCGTTGTAAGCAATGTTCTGCCAGGTCAGCGATACCGCACCCGAAGCACCCGTCGCGGACAGACTATCCGGAGCGGCCGGAGCCGTACTGTCGCTAAAGTGATTGGCGATCACCAACGCATTCAGATAACCCGGTGCAGCGCTCAGGCTGGCCATACCCACCGTGATCGTGCCACCACTTGCCGGCGTCAGGTTGGACAAGGTTACCGTATTCTGCGTATTGGACTGTACCGGCAGCGCAACGCTCTGGCTGCCCACCGTATACTGCGTACTGCCATTGTTGGCGAAATAACCGAAGGTGCTCGACGCAAAGAACGTCAGATCATAGGTCTTGGTCGTATCCAGACCACTGATGACCACGCTCGGATTGGCCGGGCCACCGAAATAATTGAAGTAATAATATTCTTCCAGCACCGCGTCGGGATAGACACCGGAATTATTGCCGGTGTTCGTTCCGCCATTCCCATAAGGCATCCACCAGCTGGTAGGCGTGAAGGTCATGCCCACCGTGGTCGTCTTGCCAAACTCATCCTTTAACCCGGTGGTCGTAGAACTTGTCAGGTTATTCCAGGGCGCAGGCGCAACCAGGTTGGCCTCGACACGGGTGTAGATACGCGTCACTGGGTTCTTCTTCGCGACACTCACAATAAAGGTCCGGGTGGCGCTATAGCCATTGTTGTCCGTCACCGTCGCAGTTACCGTAAAGTTCCCCGCAGCGGCATAGCCGGGATGCATGAACAAATTGGCAACCCCATTCGATACCGGCGTCAGCGTATAGGCATTCGGCACATTGCTCACGCCGATGGTCAGCGTATCGGCCGGATTGACATTCGAGCCGTGAAGCCGGATCGTCAGCGTATCACCCTGATTCAGGCTCACGTTCGGAATAGTGTCGAGGGTCGGCGGATAATTGTTATTGACCGCAAGGGTGAATTGCATCGTATCCGCACCGCCAAAGGCATCGGCTGCTCTAACCGCGATAGTATAGGTACCTTGATTGCTGGGCACCGGCGATACCGTAAGCGTACCCTTGCTGTTACCGCTATCGGTAAGCGTGACGAAGGTAGGCAGATTGACGCCGGTAAGCGTCAGCGCAGCATTGGCGCCGGAATTGGCAACCACAGGGATCGTTGTGGTCGTATTGTAACGGGCCTGGGTAGTCGGGATCTGCACCATCGTCGGCTTGACGTCCAGCGTCGTGACCGAAACCTCCGTTGCAAAGGCCGAATTACCACCGGCATTGATCGCCTGTACTTCATAATAATAAGTAGCATTGGCGAACAGCCCGGAGTCGACATACGAAACCGCATTCGCCCCCAGATAAGCTTGCAGAACATAATTCTGATCATTCCCGGAGCTCCGGTAGATGGCGTACTGGGTCGCATTGGTCGCATTGTCCGTCCACTTCACCAGCACACTGGTAGAGCTCGTCGCGGTGGCTTGCATGCCACTCGGAGCCGCCGGAACAGCGGGCAGCGCCTGGGTCGTGGCCGAAGGCGGCGTACCATAGAACACACTGTCCGGAATAGCCGATATAGCTGCAGTTCCCAGCTTCCAGCTCGTAGTAAGGGCATCCCCACCGGTTCCCTGATAATAGGTCACATAGTACGGATACCGGCCCACCGCAAGGGTCACCGTACCGGACCGTTGAGTCTGGCCCTGCGAGAAATCATTCTTGACCACGAGGTGGGTGCTGTCGAAACCGCCGATATACATATCGCTGCCATCGTCGCTGCTCGTGTAGAACGTATAAGAACCAGCCTTCTTGATGGAGATAAAACCGGAGAACTCCAACGCAAACTTCGTGGTCGTCGTGGCCGGAGACAACGATACATTTTTGATCCAGCCGGTAGCCGTGGGCGACAACGACGGGATCGTAGCCAGGTTGCTATAGGTATAGTTGTTATACAAATTGTAGGTCAGGCCGTTGATCGTTGCCGGATCAAAACCTGAGTTGCCATAAACATTGACCGCATCGACCTTATAATAATAGGCCGTCGAAGCCTGAACAGTCGAATCGATAAACGACGTGACATTCGCCCCTGTCGTGGCAACAATGGAGTAGATACCGTTCGCCGAAGTAGAACGGTAGACCTCGAAGCCCGTCTCGTTGTTGCTGTTATCGGTCCAGGACAGCTGTATCTTATTATAGCTCACCGCAGTGGCCGTGCCATTGGTCGGATAGGCAGGCGCCGTTCCCGATACCACCGGCGTCTCGGCAAATGCACTGTTCGGAACCGCCACGAACTTACCCGCGGAAGAAGGCGTCGACCATTGGATCGTCATAGAACTTCCACCGGTTCCCTGGAAGTAGCCGTAGGCGATCGGGTAGACACCAGCCGTCAAGGTCAAAGTAGCCGAACTCTTCGTCGTGGCCCCCTGAGAAGCATTGTTGTTGACGGTCGGCGTGCCCGTAAAGCTGTAAGGCGATGCGATGGCTCCCAAAGAACCAAGCCACATCGCGCTGCCATCGTCCGACGTCGTCTGGAACACATATTTGCCCGTCGTCGGAATAATGATATACCCCGTCCACAGGAACGCAAAATAACTCGCGTCCGTCGCCGGCGACAGGCTCACATTCGCGGCCTGGCCCGTAGCCGTGGGCGTGAGCGTCGGGAAATTAGGCAGCTTGGAGATATTGGTAGGCAGATTATTGTAATAAGCATACGCCAGCCCGTTGATCAACGGCTCACCGCTGACCTGGTTGCTGGCCGGGGATACATTGCCTGCCAGATCACGCGCCTTCACCATGATGGCATAGCTCTGCTTGTGCACAAGGCTATAGATCGAGAAGGTTGTGGCCGGTGCAACGATAGTATAGGCCTTGGAACCATTCACATAGATATCATACCCCACGACACCCACATTGTCTGTGGCCGCCGTCCAGGACACCGTAATGGAATTATAACCCGTATTCGTGATTAGAAGTGAACCCGGCGCAGAAGGCGGGACCGTATCGGAGGGCGTGATCGTGCTGTCTACATTCGTAGTGACAGCCGCTCCCGATGTACCTACCGGCCGGACGACAAAATAATATTTGGTTGCGGCGCTCAAACTCTTGATCGTATCCATCGCAACATTTTGGCCGGTGATCCCCACGAGGGTCCATGGACCACCGCTCGAGGCCGTACTCTGGTAGACCTCGAAATTGGTCTCGTTCACCGTCGGATTGGGATTCTGATTCCAGTTCAGCACGATCGCCGTATCGCTGATGGCCCTCCCCGTCAATCCCGAAGCAGGATCCGGTTTCGGCGTGCCATTGGCATTGATCACGGTAAACGGCGCGGAATACGCACTCGTACAGCCAAATTGCTGCGTCACCTGCACCTCGTAGCTTCCGGGGGAAGTAACATTCAACACATTGGTGGTGCCGATCACTGTATTGTTACCGACCTTTACCCAATTGTAGGTGCCAAAGCCGCTGGGAACCTGGAGATTCACCGAGTTGCTATTGAGCGCCGGAAGAGCATCGCTCGCCAACCCGGCTACCGTGATCGTCGGCGGTACCGTCACCGACTGCCAGCTGATCACGACGGGCGTATGCGACCAGTCCGACCAGATCGTACCCCGCAAGACCATACAGGAATAGGTACCGGTATCCGTAGCAGTAATCGTATTACTCGTCGCATTCGGGATCACTACCCCACTCTTCATCCACTTGTAACCGGCGAAATTCGGTGCTACGCCGATCGTCTCCTTGATCTGGGACCCGGGACACCACGAGGTATGATTATGCTGTGCATAAGGATTTGACGCATAGGCCGCCAGACAAAAGGGATAGAAATTGGGCTCCGTCCAGGCCTGATCCCAGGTATCATGGCTCAGGGTCGGATAAAGCGTATACGTATAATTCGCGCCCGTATCGACTTCGATCGAATCAACGGCCGCACCCGTGCTCGGCGGAGGGTCCGTATCCAGACCGCCGCCAAAATTCCAAATGGGCGTATACCTGGTCATCTGGATATTCGAAGGACTACAGTTACCCAGGCTATTCGCAGACATCGGCAACGCCGCCGCACAATAAGTGTTATGGCTCAGGAGATACGACCAGGTACCCTGGCCGCCAGCCGAAAGACCGTTCGCAGAGATCCGGAAAGGATCCAGCTTGTTATTGGTCACCATGTAATCGGCAAGAGCCGTGATCACAGGGAAAAAAGCAACATCCCAATAGACATAAGGCGACTGAAAAATGAGGACATACCCGTCAAACTTCCCACCTTGTACCGCCTGGTCGAACGGCTGACCTCCATGCGCCAGCGACGTTTCATTGTCATGAATGGGACCTAATTCCCCCGCGCCGTGAAAGAATACGAGCATGGGATATTTCTTCCCGTCATTAGCGGTGGGATTGTACGACTTGGGATAAAGCAACCGGAATGGCAGATTGTTAAATTCATAACACTTCCAGTCGTTAGTGTTCCAGTTCATTTTCTTCGTCCGCACCCATTTGTTGATCACACCCGGTGTAATGGTAGGATTCTGGACGCTGCCCTTCGGCTTTGTCGAATCATACGCATACACGGAGTCCGTCGGGTTCAGAATACTCTGACCATGGGCCCGGTCCGCAAGAAAAGCAGCCAGCACGGTTAGAAGAACTACGAGTTTTAGGGTAAAACTTTTCATGTTGTTTTATATTGCGATTGCTGTTAACAGGATCATCCGGTTTCCATAGGACACGACAAACTCACGACTGTCATCAACCAGAGGTAATTCACATGCAGATGCGCAAAAAAGGATAGAGTATTTACTGAGAAAAACGGAAATTGGAACAATCCAAATGTTCTTCTAGGAAGATGGAGATACTACGCGGAAACAAAACAGGGATGGTGCAGGTTAAACCGGGTCTTGCGAAGGAATTGGGTAGTCAACTAGATTGGATACTTGTAACGTCGTGCAAGATAAGTAATAAATCCCGGGTTTCTAAAATTATTAACAAAAAAACCGAACTTTACCCCCTACAAGTCCCTTGATGAAAAAAATACCCACTCCCAAGGATGTTCTGCTGATTCTTATTGTTTTCCTGGTTTCCCGTACCCTCCTGGGACTCTTTGGGGTCCACCTGGATTATTTAGCCCTCTACCGGAATTGGCAATACCTGGATGTCGAAACCCTCCGGAACTCGCTGCTGAAAGGCGTTTGGTACGACCACACCCAGCCGCCCATATTCAACCTCCTCCTGGGCACCGTCTTGAAGCTAACCGGCAACCAGGCAGAACTCGTCTTCATCACCCTGCTCAAAGCGATCACCTTAGCCAACACCTTCCTCCTCCTCACCATCGGGAAACGCCTGCTTCCCCGGAACCCCTGGCACCTGCCGCTGCTCGTTAGCCTGTTCTATCTCCTGAGCCCGGCTACCATGCTGTTCGAGAACGAATTGTTCTATACCAGCTTTATCTCCCTTCTACTGCTGATCAGTTGCCTGAATCTGCTGTCGCTGTCCAGCTCCATCAACTGGAAAAATACCACCGGCTTCGTCCTGCCCTTATTCCTCGTCGCCATGACCCGGAGCCTCTATCACCTGGCCTGGCTCATCCTGGTCAGCGCGATAACGATCTACCTATTGCGGAAAAAAAGCCATATCCGCACCCTGGTCACCGGCTCCCTCCTCGCCATCCTGCTCACCGGGGGCTGGTACCTTCACAACCTCGTCCTGTTCGGCAGCTTCTCCTCCTCCACCTGGATGGGAATGAACCTTGCCAGAAATGTCTTCCATGACGCCGTATTTAAAGACTCCACCGATATCGCGGCCATCGAGCCCTTTTCCCGCATCTCCGTTTATCACGCGTTCCTGACACCCGGGGACACGCTGCGCTATGGCGCCATGGGCACCATCGACCTGCACGAAGAGTTCAAGAACGACTCCTTCATCAACGAAAAGGAACTGGCCTATATCGCGATCTCCCACCGCTATATGGAGTCCTGCAAACGCGAGATCCGCGAGCATCCCATGGCCTATGCGAAAAACGTCCTTCAGTCCGCCATCATCTTCTTCGCACCCGCAACCCGCTATTCCGTTACCGAATACGAGGCCCGGCGGATCATGTATTACGACCTCCTCTACTCCTTCAACCTCTCCCATCTCGCCAAAGGCAAACAACAACGGCGGATCGCCCTTACGCTATCCGCCGTTCCGAAATTGATCATCTGGTTCCTCGTTCTCGCCTGGTGGTCGCGACAACTCTGGCGTACCCGCCGGCTCACACCACTCACAGCCTTCCTCTTCCTGGTGACAGGCTTCGTCTTTTGCGTAAGCTCCTTCTTCGAACATTATGAAAATATGCGGTTCCGGTATGAGATCGAACCACTCTTCCTCCTCCTGGCCATACAGGCCCTGGCAGGCTGGCTTGCTTCCAGGAAAACAGCCCGTTCAGCTCAGGATATCCGCACTCCGGCCGCCTAATACCTCGGTATAGATATGCTCGATTGTCCTGGTCATCGTCGTGACATTGAAACGCTCGTTGATAACCTGCACCGCCCGCTCCTCGAAACGCGCCCGCTTGCCGGCATCCTTACCCAACTCCACCAACGCTTCCGTCAGGGCGCCCACCAGCCGGTCCGTGGAAATAACAATGCCATTCTCCCCATTCCTGAGCACCTCGACCGTGCCATCCACCCCCGATGCAATGATCGCCTTCCCCATCGACATCGCCTCCAGCAGCCCAATGGGCAACCCTTCCCACAACGACGGCAGCACATAGATGTCGGCGGCCTTCAGCACATCCGGAACATCCTGGCGAAAACCTAAAAAACGGATATGACGCTCCATCCCGGTCTCCCGGCTCAGCTTGACAGCCTCCTCTTTCAACTCTCCATCCCCCACCATCACCAGCTGCATCCCCGGTACCTGTGGCTGCGCCGCCGCAAACGCCCGGATCATCGCCAACGGCTGCTTTTGTAAAGTAAAACGGGCGATGAACAGCACCAGCAGCGTCTCCCTTGTCACCCCCAGCTCCGCCCGCACATCCTTGCTCACCGCCGCAGCCGAAAACCGGTGCTGGTCGATCCCATAGTTCACCACTGTCGAACGAAACCCGGAGATATACCGCTTACCCAATGCCTTGTTCGCCTCCGAAACCGAAATATTGACCGCAGTCCGCCGCGTAATATACCTCTCTCCCGCGATCCGCAACCCACGCAGCCACCCTGCCTGGTCAGGATGGAACGACCAGCCATGGATCGTATAGACCACCGGAATACCCAGCTTACGCGCGGCCCACATGATATTCGAGGCCGCACGGGTACCATGCGCATGCACGATATCCACCTGCTGTTCTTCCAGCCAGCGCTTCACTTGTCCCCACACCCGGATATCAAACGGTTTTTCCGTATAGATCACCTTCGTCTCCACCCCCAGCTGCTTCAACCGCTCGATCATCGGCCCATCCGTAAACGATAGGACCACCGGCTCGAACCGGTCCCGGTCGAGATATTCCACCAGATTCAGCAAATGCGATTCCCCCCCGCCGATCTTACCCTGCCGGATGCATTCCAATACTTTGATCTTTTTTCCGCCTTCCATGGTTAGTTGTAGGTAATTGCGTGATTGAACTGCCATAAGATCCCCCGCCAGAAAGAACGCAGATGCGCCTTCTGTCCCCTCACTAAAAAACTCACCGTATTCTTGGGGATCGTCAGAAAAATGAAATAGCCGATGAAAAGCGTAAATGCCCAGGAAGACACATTCCGCCGCATGAACAGGATGCGGTTACGCGTCAGATAAAACGTCTTCAACGGACTCGACTTGCCCGTTGTCATCGATTCTTTATGATAGATCAGCGACGCCGGCTGGTAATAGATCGCAAATCCCTTCCGGCGCACCTGCTCCGACCAATCCAGCTCTTCGTAATACAAAAAGAATTGCTCCGGCATCAACCCGACATCCTCGATCACCCGTCGCGATACCATCATCCCGCCCCCATGGACATAAGGAGTCCGGGCTAATTGGTTGAATTGCCCTTCATCCCGCTGCTTATGCCCGATCATCCCATTCCGACCCGTCAGGATATTGATCGGCTCGTAACCGGCATATTCGATCGTCCCTTTCTCAAAATAAAAATGGAATTTGGGACTGACCATGCCGGCATCCGGAAATTCCCGGAAAACAGCGACCAGCCCCTCGAGCAAAGCGGGCGTAAACTCCGTATCATTATTTACGATGAAAAGATATTCTCCATGCGCTTCCCGGATACCCGAATTATTCCCGGCGGCAAAACCCAAATTGGCCGGATTCCTGATCACCCTGGCCTCGGGGTAAACGGCTAAAAAATCAGCCGTCGGGTCCTCCCGCGAATCATTGTCTACGACAAGCACCTCGATATTCGGGTAGGAATTCTGCGAACGGATCGACCTTAAAAAGTCACAGGTCACCGACGTATTGTTCCAGTTAAGCGTAATGATAGATACCAATGGGGAACCCATTACTATACATTCTCCTTTTGTAACAACGCGCTGGGAGTATTGACGATGATCCAAAGATCGGTAGCAAAGCTGCAACGACCCGCATAATCGATGTCAATCGAGATCCTTTCCTCGACCGACATCTCCTTGGTCCCTCTTTTCTTCACCTGCCAAAGACCGGTGATCCCCGCGGGAGCCATAAACCTGGCAGCATAATCGTCCGTGGTCAGCTTTGCCGCTTCATACAAAGGCAGCGGCCGGTTCCCGACCAGCGACATATCCCCCAAAAGAACATTCAGCAATTGCGGCAGCTCATCCAGACTCGTATTCCGCAGGAACTTGCCCACACGCGTAACCCGGGGATCATTATTGATCTTGAAAAACACCGGACCTCCATTCGCATCATATTGATTCAGATGGGCCAGGTCCTTCACCTTCTTGTCGGCGCCATTGACCATCGTCCGGAACTTATAGAATTTGAAAATGCGATAGCCACGACCTGCCCGCTTCGAAATATAGAATACCGGGCCCCGGGACTCTATCACGATCGCCAAAGCGATCAACAGCATCAACGGGCTCAGCGTTAAAAGCGCAAAAGAAGAGATCAGAATATCGAAGATCCGCTTTGAAACAAAACCGCGTCTGAGCGGCCCCTTCACAGGATGCCATTCTTCGATCATCGGCGCCGCCTTGCTGCGATCGACATGTTTCATGCGCCGCAGGAATTCGATCTTTCCACCCAACATTGCTTCGTCGCAATTGGACAAAAGAAGGATCTCGTCCGGCCGTATATATCGGCGATAGTCATCCAGGGCAGCTCTCGACAACCCGGTAGCATCCAGTACGAACGGAATAGACTTGAGGACCGGATGCCGGCGAAGCCACTGCGCGAGATCCTGCATCTCCCCAAAATCGAACCACGTCTCACAAACGATTACCTCCGGCAAACATGCTCCGTCGTTCTCGAGCATATGCGCCAGTTCGGCTTTCGCCTGGACGATAGTCGCGGCTACACTTCCACGTACACAAAGATTTTGAAGCTTGTGCAGATTTGACACCTGCTCCCCGATGTAAAAATAACCCTGGAACAGATAATTACTGCTACCAGGAATGATGCGCGACCTTAAAGAATGCCAACCGAGCTTCGGGGTTTTGCTGCTTGTCGATAAAAACATTAACTCCATACGTCAGGTTTACGGGTTTCATAAATACGGTGGTTCAGATAGCACATGTTCATGATGGTTGGCAATCGCACAAAAATACGTTAGTTAAATATCCCGATACATCCTTTAATCCTTTTTAATGATTCTCTAACTCATCTTTAATTCTCCTATCCAATAACTCCTTTAATTCACCGAGGAAAAATTCCTGTCCAAAGCTTCCGTCTGTACCAAACCGTGGATCGTCTCTACCATGTGTACAGGATTAAATGGCTTAAGCAAGTAATGTGCCACCCGATATTCCAAACACTTCGCTTCCGTTTCTTGCAGCGTCAAGCCCGAAAGCACCACAAGCGGTATAGGGCTGAACATACCACTCGTCGAAAGTTGCTTGACCAACTCCCAGTTCTCCATATCCGGAAGCTGCGGATCTGCTATTATCAAATCAGGTAGAGTTCTGTTCGCTAAATAATAAACGGCTGAATAGCCATCAGGCACAGTAACCACGTGGTAATCCTTCCCCAACACCGTCTGCAACAAAAATCGAATCGCCTTGCTATCATCAACAGCCAAAATATGCTTTCTCATCACGACATGACATTTTAATGGTTTCTAAGTTGAAACTTAATCTTTCCAGGATGTTGAAGAAAACGCGGATTACACTAGATATTGGCGTTGAATCGTTCCTTTCGGAGGCAGGCTTACCAAATAGTGATGTGGATTGTTGAGTGGCTACAAATGCTTCGCCGGAGGAATTTCAAGGATTAGTGGGTCAGGCAGGTAATCGAGGTAATCGATTGAGTTGAAGCGCCAGATTCAGCGGATAAATATGGCAAACATTTGTTAATACGGTAAAAGTACAAGTAATTTTCAATTTTTCAAACTAATCCTAAAATATTTTAGTCCAGGGGCGTTTTCTCCCCAGTCGCCCCAACAAAAAAAGGCCCTGGCATAGCCAGGGCCTCAAGCGCTCTTTATATCTAAATTATAACTTAAGTATCTTCCCGATCCACACCATGCCGGTGCTCTGTACCCGAACAAAATAAACACCCGGCGGCAGATTCCCAAGCGAGATGAGCTGTTGCGATACCTGTCCATTCTTTTCAAAAGACAAGGCGCGCTGAATACCTCCGGATGCTCCGAACACAAACACCTGGTACCGGCCCTGGTAATCATTATTAATCGTCAGTGTGACGTGATCCGTCGCCGGACTCGGCCAAAGCTGAAGACCCGCCGGACCACCCGCCGATTGCGCGGAATCCGTTAGCTCCACACCCATTCCACTCACCGCCGCTGGCTGAAGACTCCCGGCCGTCGTGACACCGGAGGTAAATTGCATCCAGTGGAAATTCCACAAGTTGGGGGCCGTGGACACGATCCGCAGAGACTGCGCTCCGGCCGGAAGCGTGACCGACGCGCTCACCACCATATAGGTCTGCCAGCCGCCGGTATTCGGAATGGCGACAGTCGCATACGTATGCCCGTTCCCATCCTGCACGGCCAGACTACAGCCGCTGTTGGGCGTAGCGACCCGGAACGACGCAGTATACGTACCCGCGGCATCGACATATACATTGTATTGCATCCAGTTTCCCTGGTAGATCCAGCCTACATTCTCACCCCCACCGACATCGGTCGTGGCCTGCGGCATCACCCCGATGCTCGAAACATAACTCACACCCTGTATCGTTCCCGGGATCTCCTGGTAACCCGCAGGGACGCTCGCCGCCTTAGTAAATTGCATCCAGTTGATGTTCCAGTTCGTCGCCGACGTCGAAACGATCTTTAGATTCTGCACACCTGCCGCCAAAGTCACCGTTCCACTCGCCGTCACCGTCTGATAGGCCTGGTAATTGCCCGTCACCGGCACCTGGATCGTCGTAAGCGTATTTCCATTCCCATCCTGCAAAACAAAACTTGCTCCCGCATTGACGGACGATACCCGGAAACTCACCGTATACGCACCGGCCGTGGCTGCATTCACGGAATATTGCATCCAGGAGCCCTGATAGATGTACCCCACATCCTGACCACCGCCTGCATCACCCGTAGCCTCCGTCTTTACATTGCTCATCGTTGTATAACTCTCCGCCTGCACCGTACCCGGGATCGCCACCGACGCCGCTTGGGGCACCTGGGTAAATTGCATCCAGTTGATATTCCAATGGCTCGCGGCCGTCGAAACGATCTTTAAATTCTGCACACCCGCCGCCAGCGTCACCATGCCGCT
>Ga0134126_10007009_pt1 | contig 14152 bp, 8 predicted proteins | sample KB31752_FD_96881 | JGI IMG/M metagenome (GOLD analysis project Ga0134126, IMG submission 96881) | Terrestrial soil microbial communities with excess Nitrogen fertilizer from Kellogg Biological Station, Michigan, USA - KB3-175-2 | ecosystem: Environmental > Terrestrial > Soil > Unclassified ... | reverse complement strand
TCAGGTGCAGGTTGCCAGCACCCAGCGTAAGCGGCGAAGCCAGTGGCGGCCACTGGAAATCGGTGGGCGATGCGCTGGGTTCGTCCGGCGTAAATTCGCGCGTCACCTCACCCGAGCCATGCGAACTGACCGGCATGGCCCGATAGATCGCGTGCCGACCGTCATGCTCGACTTTCAGCCTGATCGGCTCGCCGGGCGTGCGGAAGCGCAGGAAACCGGCGTGCTGACTGTTCTGCCAGTTGCCAAGCACGGGGTCCGGCTGGTCGTAGTCCGGCGGGGGACGCTGGAACGTCAACGACAGCTGCGGCCGCCCCGGCAACAGCCGCTCGGTTTCCAGCGTCAGCTGCGTGCCCGGTTCCAGCAGCAGCGGTGCGGATGCGTAATGCGTGGCAGTACGGAAATCGGCCAGCGCCAGCGCCAACCCGATACTGAGGGAGATCAACAGCAACCAGCTTGACCAGAATGCGATGCGCACCGGATGTCCTTTTCCGCGTCGGAGCGTGAACGAGTATATCCAGCCCCCACCCGTTGGGACGGCCATCGTCTGGGGCACCATGACCAAAGGGGCATGACGCCGCCCCCGTTCAGCGCGATAAACAGCAGATCAACACACGGAAAGGTGTACGTCGCATGCTGAAGATCGATTCGCTGTCCAAGACGTACGCCAACGGCGTACACGCGTTGAACGGGGTCACACTGGATATTCCCCGCGGCATGTTTGGCCTGCTCGGGCCCAACGGCGCGGGGAAATCCTCGCTGATGCGCACGCTGGCCACCCTGCAGGAAGCCGACAGCGGCAGTGCCACCCTGAGCATTCCGGGTGAGTCGCCGATCGACGTGCTGCGCGACAAGGATGCCGTGCGCCGCCGGCTGGGCTACCTGCCGCAGGATTTCGGCGTGTACCCGAAGGTCAGCGCGCTGGACCTGCTGGAGCACTTTGCCGTACTGAAGGGCTTGACCCAGCGCGGTCAGCGCCGCGAGGTGGTCGATGGCCTGCTGCAGCAGGTGAACCTGTGGGATGCACGCAAGCGCAAGCTGGGCACCTACTCCGGCGGCATGCGCCAGCGCTTCGGCATCGCCCAGGCGCTGTTGGGCGACCCGCGCCTGGTGATCGTCGACGAGCCCACCGCCGGCCTTGATCCGGAAGAGCGCAACCGCTTCCTCAACCTGCTGGCGGCCATCGGCGAGAACGTGGCGGTGATCCTGTCCACCCACATCGTCGAGGACGTGACCGACCTGTGCCCCACCATGGCGATCATGAACAAGGGCCAGGTGCTGCTGACCGGTCGCCCCACCGATGCGATCGAGGCGTTGCAGCAGCAGGTCTGGCGCAAGCAGGTGGAGCCTTCCGAACTGGCCGACCACGAGGCGCGCTACACGGTGCTGTCCTCGCGCCTGGTCGGCGGCCGCCCGGTGATCCACGTGCACAGCGCCAGCGACCCCGGTGATGGCTTCACTGCAGTGGCCCCCGACCTCGAGGATGTGTACTTCCAGCGCCTGCGCCTGCAGGCGCGTGCCCGTGCAGCCTGAGCGGAGCACACCATGATCCTCACCTTCTTCCGCTTCGAGCTGCGCGAGCAGCTGCGTTCGCCGCTGCTGTGGCTGCTGGCGTTCCTGTTCGCCGCGCTGGCCTTCGCCGCCGCCTCCTCCGAAGCCGTACAGATCGGCGGCGGCGTCAACAACGTGCACAGCAATGCGCCGATCGTCATCGCGCGCTTCATGGGCATCTTCACCATGATGGGCATGCTGGTGTCCACGCTGTTCGTCAGCAATGCACTGCTGCGCGACTTCGAGCTGGGCACCTCGGAGCTGATCTTCGCAAGCCCGATCAAGCGCCGCGACTACCTGGCCGGACGCATCCTGGCAGCGATCTGCGCCAGCCTGGTGGTCTACCTGATCATCGCGCTGGGCATCTTCCTGGGGCCGTTCATGCCCTGGGTGGACAAGGCCCGCGTCGGCCCGGTTTCGCTGGCCAGCTATGCCTGGACCTTCACTTGGATCGTGCTGCCCAACGTGTTGTTCACCACCGCCCTGCTGTCGCTGCTGGCGGCGCTGACGCGCTCGATCCTGTGGGTCTACATCGGCCTGGTCGGCTACTTCGTGCTGTATGGCGTGAGTGCCTCGCTGCTGAGCGATATCGACAACGTCTGGGTCGCCACGCTGACCGAGCCACTGGGCATGCGCGCGCTCGGCCGCACGGTCCGCTACTGGGCCGCCGAGCAGAGCAACACCCGCCTGCCCGAGGTGGCGGGCTACCTGCTGGCCAACCGTGCCCTGTGGCTGGGGGTGGCCGCCGTCTTGTTCGCCGCCACCTTCGCTCTGTTCCGCACCGAGCGTACCGGCAGTGGGCGCAGGCGTTGGGGCCGTCGCCAGGCCGTGGCCAGCGCCGATGCGCCGCGACCTGCGGCGATCACCGCGCCGCGCGTGCGCCCCCGCTTCAGCGCGGCAACCGGCTGGCACCAGTTCGTGCGCCAGGTGCGCTTTGACACCCTCGGCGTCCTGCGCGGGGTGCCGTTCATCGTGCTGCTGGTGCTGGGCCTGGCAAATTTCATCCCCGCCGCCCTGCACCAGAGCGCGGTCTATGGCACGCCGATCTGGCCGGTCACCACCGAAATGCTGTCGGCCCTGCAGGGCGCCTACAGCTGGCTGCTGGTGATCATCGTGCTGTTCTATTCCGGCGAACTGGTCTGGAAGGAGCGCGCGATCCGCTTGAACGAAGTCAACGACGCCATGCCCGTACCCAACTGGGTACCGCTGCTGGCCCCGGCTGACCACCCTGGTGGTGATCGTCGCCTGCTTCCAGGCCATCGGTGCGGTAGTGTCGATGGCGATGCAGCTGGTGCAGGGCTATACCCACCTGGAGCCGCTGCTGTACCTGAAGGTGCTGGCCCTCGGTTCGGTGTTCTATGTGCTGATGGGCGGCATGGCGCTGGTCCTGCAGGTCCTGACCAACAACAAGTTCTTCGGCTACGCGCTGTTGATCGTGGTGATGATCGCGCAGGTCGCGCTGGGCCTGCTGGACTACACCCAGAACCTGTACAACTTCGGCAACTGGCCCAACGCCCCGTACTCGGACATGAACGGCTACGGCCACTTCCTGCCTGGGCAGCTGGTCTTCCAGGCCTATTGGGGCCTGCTGCTGGCCGCGCTGCTGTTCCTTGCCTCCGCGTTCTGGGTGCGCGGCGTCGGCGCCAGTGCGCGTGACCGGTTGAAGCTGGCGGCACGCCGCCTGCGCGGTCCTACCGGCGCGGGCTTTGCCGTATCCCTGCTCGGCTTTGTCGCGCTCGGCGGATGGTTGTACTGGAGCACCAACATCCGCAATGAATTCCTGTCTCCCGACCAGCAGCGCGACCTGCAGGTGCGCTACGAGCGCGAGCTGTCCAAGTACAGGAACCTGCCGCAACCGCGCATCATCGCCGTCGACAACCGCGTGGACCTGCATCCGGAAACCCAGTCGATGGTCATCGATGCCGACTGGACGGTGCGCAACACCCACGCTGCCCCGATCAGTGACATCCACATCGCGATGGGCGATGACCGCAATCTGGTCAAGGTCGACCTGGGCGGGCAGACCCTGGCCTTCCATGATGTCGACCTGGGTTACCGCATCTACCGCCTGGCCACGCCATTGCAACCCGGCGAGCAGCGGCAGGTGCATTTCCGCGTCGAACAACGCCCCAAGGGCATCACCGCCGGCCAGGCACCCAGCAACATCGTGGACAACGGCACGTTCTTCAACAGCACCCTGCTGCCGTCATTCGGCTACGACCCGCGCGGCGAGCTGGAGGACCGCAACGAACGGCGCAAGCGCGGGCTGGGTGAGCCGACCCGCATGCCGAAGCTGGAGGATGAAGCAGCACGTGCCAACACCTACATCTCCGACGATGCCGACTGGCTGGACTTCCGTACCACCATCTGCACCGCACCGGACCAGGTCGCGCTGGCCCCGGGCTACCTGCAGCACGAGACCACCGTGAACGGCCGCCGCTGCTTCAGCTATGCGATGGACCGGCCCATGCTCAACTTCTACGCCTATCTGTCGGCGCGCTGGCAGGTGAAGAAGGGCATGTACAAGGACATTCCGATCGAGGTGTACTTCGACCCGGCCCATGCCTACAACGTGGACCGCATGATCGAGGCGGTGCAGAAGTCGCTGGCCTACTACGAGGCGAACTTCACGCCCTACCAGCACCGCCAGGTGCGCATCATCGAGTTCCCGGGCTACCAGAGCTTTGCCCAGTCCTTCGCCAACACCATCCCCTACTCCGAGTCGATCGGCTTCATCGCCGACCTGCGTGACCCGGACAAGGTGGACTACGTGTTCTACGTCACCGCGCATGAGATCGCACACCAGTGGTGGGCGCACCAGGTGATCGGTGCCAACGTGCAGGGCGCCACGGTACTGTCCGAATCGCTGTCGCAGTATTCGGCGCTGATGGTGATGGAAAAGGAGTACGGCCGCGCGCACATGCGCCAGTTCCTGAAGACCGAACTGGACCGCTACCTGGCCGGCCGTGGCGGCGAGCGCATCGAGGAACTGCCGCTGGAACGGGTGGAGAACCAGCAGTACATCCACTATCGCAAGGGTTCGCTGGTGTTCTACCGGCTGCGTGAGGAAATCGGCGAACAGGCGCTGAACCGTGCCCTGCAGCGCTTCCTGCAGGACAAGGGCTACCAGCAGCCGCCGTACACCACCTCGCGGGAGCTGCTGGACTACCTGCGTGCGGAGACCCCGGCCGACCGCCAGCAGCTGCTGACCGATCTGTTCGAGAAGATCACGCTGTACGACAACCGGCTGGAGACCGCCAGCGCGCGCAAGCGTGCCGATGGCCGCTACGACGTCACCCTGAAGCTGCACGCCGCCAAGGTCCATGCCGATGGCCAGGGCAAGGAAACGCCGGCCACGCTGGACGACTGGGTCGAGATCGGTGTGTTCGCCAATGGTCCCTCGGGCAAGGAACGCGACCAGAAGGTGCTGTACCTGCAGCGCCATCACATCACCACGGCAGCGCCGACGATCACGGTGACGGTGGATGCCAAGCCGGACGAGGCCGGTTTCGATCCGTACAACAAGCTGATCGACCGGGTGAGCGAAGACAACCGGCGCAAGGTGACGATGTGATGTGAGTGGCGGTGCTGGCCTTCGGGCCGGCACCGACCTTCTACGGCATCCACGCACGGCGTGGATCTACGGGATGCATCCACGCATAGCGTGGATCTACTGGAATGCATCCATGCGCGGCGTGGATGCCGTACTGACGGGTTGACGCCCTGGGCTACGCTGCAGGGCCCTGCGAACCGGCCTTCGGCCCCAGCACCGCCAGCAGCACGTAGATCACGATCGACGCCACGGTGCCGAGTGCAGCCAGCAACATGAAGGCAAACTCCGAACGGCCCTGCAGCCCTGCCCAAACGCCCAGATGCCAGGCCGCGCCAAGATTGATCAGCCAGGCGATGACGAACACCGGCCACTGCACGATGCCGACCGCGCTCAGCAATGGCGCGGCGATGAGGGCTGCGACGATGGCGCCGATCAGGAAGACCAGGGCAAGACGGGAATGGCGGGCCGAGGCGGTACTCATGCGCTCAACCCGCGGACCATCACCAGCACCGGGAAGCCACGCGTGTCGGACTCGACAACGGGCTTCCACCCCAACCGCGCATACAGACCACCGTCCAGCGACTCGGTCTGCAGGTAGAGCTGCGATATGCCCATCGACCGGGCCTGATTCACTGCGTGTTCGACAAGCGTGCTGGCCAACCCTCGCCCGCGTTGGCTGTCGGCCACATACACGCTTCCCAGCCAATGCTCATACTCGGGAAAACCGGGCATCTCACCGCGCTTGAGCTGCACGGCGCCGACCACCTGCCCATCGTCGATTGCCGCCAGCAGATGCGGGAATCCCTGCGCGTCCTTGGGCTTGCGCAGCCGCAGACGCTCATCTTCCAGAGTGAAGCCTGCATCCTTTCCCCACTGCGCGTGATACCACTGCGCCAGCTGTTCGCACTCCGGCGCCGCCGGCGCCAGCATCCTGAACTCCATGGGTAACCTCGCTGTCCTGATCGTCCTTCAGGCAAGCATGCTTCACGTCTGCAGCCACTGCAAATTATTGACCCGCCGACACCGGGCATGGGCTCGGGCTACAGCGGGCGGGCATTGCAATCAGCCCTGCGCGAAGTCCTTCAGGATCTCACCGACGCCGCTGGGCGAGATCTCGAAGCCCAGCGTAGTGCCCGGGTTGATCACCACGCCGTAGCCGCCCGGCACGCGGCGCAGCACGTCCAGCATCAGCCAGCGGACCTGATGCTCGGCCTGCTGGCTGTAGATGCCCACCCGCGCCGGATCGGTGAACACGGCCACGTGCAGGGTGCCCTGCTTGTCGAACAGCAGCGGATCGAAGCCACTGCCATCGGGCGTGACCAGGCTGCCCGTCAGCAGCACCACCTGGGAAGCAACGAAGGCCTCCATGAATGCCCGGATCGGCACTGTTCCGTCCATCGCGGCCTTGAGCAGGGTTTCGATGGGAGTCTGCGGGGCAAGGTCGGTCATGGCAGTACGGGCGCGGCATCAGGGGGTGCCTATTGTGCCGGATGCCGCCACACCAGGTAGTGCCGGCCGCTGGCCGGCAACTGCATTGGGTCCAACGACGAAGAGGCTGCCGGCCAGCGGCCGGCACTACCGTTTCCGCTGGTCACTGCGCGGTCAGCGCTTCAGTCGCTGGTCGCGCGCCAGCTGGTCTGCCATGGCCTTGTCCAGTTCGGCCTGCAGGGCCGGCTGCTGCACGTCCGCATCCAGCACAAACACCTTCACCCCGTGCGCCGGCACCTCCGCCTTCAGGCTGCCCTTCACCGTCACCTGGCCGCCGTCCAGCGCGTCGCGCCAGAGGCCGGGCTGCAGGTAGCGGTCCACGTTGAAGGTCTTCGCGGCATCGCCCTTGTTCAGCAGCACCAGCGCGGTCTGCGCCACGTCGCCATGCTGCAGCACACGGAAGAACACCGCTTCATCGCCCTGCAGACGTTCGTTCACCTGCAGGCCGCGCTGCAACGCCGGCGTGCTCTCGCGCAGCTTGGCGATGCGCTGCAGCGGGGCGAAGATCGGGCTCTGCGGGGCTGCATCCACCCGCGGCTGGCCGAAGTAGGCACGGTTGCCGGCGTGCTCCGCACGGCCGCGCATGAAGCCGGTTTCCGATCCGTAATAGACCACCGGAATGCCACGCGCGGTGAACAGCCAGTTGTGCGCGTCGATGAAGCCGCTGTCGCTGGCCTGCAGGCGCGGCATATCGTGGTTGTCGTAGAAGCTCATCAGCTCGTACGGGTTGGCGTACGGGCCACCGGTCAGGTGCAGCGGCTCAGCCAGCGTTTCAAAGCCCTTGCCGGCGCTGCCGAAGGCCTGCTCCAGCGCGCCGCGCAGCGGGAAGTCGAGCACGCTGACATTGGCGTTGGCCGGCCAGGTGTGTTCGGCGATGCTGGCGGCGTTGTAGTCGAACGCTTCGCCGAACATGAACATGCCCGGATGCTGCGCGCGGATGCGGTTGACGAACTCGTGCCACCACGGATGCGGCAGCCAGCCGATGGTGTCGATGCGCAGCGCATCCACACCCTGCGCGGTCCACTGCAGGTACGCCCCCACCAGGTAGTCCATCACTGCCGGGTTGTCCTGGTTGAAGTCGCCCAGCTCGGCCAGGTTGCCATCGAAGATCGAGCCGTCCTTGCTGTCGACCGGACCGACGTTGTTGTAGAACGCGTGCAGCGGATTGTGCTTCGGGTCCAGCTTCTGTGGCGGCAGGTTCTGGTGATCGGCAATCAGCCTGCCGTCCTTGTCGAAGATCTGGCCGAACTGCGGCTGCCGCTTGGGCATGGTCCAGGCCGGCGAACCATGGTTGCCGACGATGTCCAGCACCACCTTCAGGCCGGCGCCGTGCAGGCCCTTGGTCAACCCGGCAAAATCCAGGTCCCTGCTCGGCAGGTGCTCGTCCAGCGTGTAGAAGTTGATGCCCCAGTAGCCGTGGTAGCCGGTCTTGCCACGGTCGGTCAGGGTGCTGGTACAGCTGATCGGCTTGCTGCCGGTGAAGGCTTCGTCCGGGTTGTCGACGATGGGGGTGATCCACACCGCGCCGAAACCGAGGTTGCGGATGTAGTCGGCATTGTCGAGCACACCACGGAAATCGCCACCGAGATAGCCGATGTTGCCGTCCACCTTGTCCGGGCATGGCACCGGAATATCGAAGGTACGGTGCTTGCCGCCCTGGTCGCGATGGTCGTTGGACGGATCGCCGTTGACGAAGCGGTCGGTGACCACGAAGTACACCGCGTCACTGGCGAACGGCTCGGTGGTACCAACATAGGCCGGGCGTGGCGCAGCCGAAGCATGGCCAGCGAACAGCACAAGGGATACAGCAGCAGACAGGGCACCACGCATCACACCACCTCCGGACGGGACGGAACCCGCAACACGCACAGACCGGCAATCAACAGACTGCAGCCACCCAGCACCAGGACATGCATCGGCTGGCCCCCCAGCCATGCGCGCAGGGCGAAACCGAGCGCGCTGGCCGCGACCAGCTGCGGGATCACGATGAAGAAATTGAAGATGCCCATGTACACGCCCATCTTCGCCGCCGGGACGCTGTCCGACAGCAGCGCATAGGGCAGCGACAGGATCGAGGCCCAGGCAAAGCCGACGCCGACCATCGACAGCAGCAGCCACTGCGGATCGTCGATGAACATCATCGAGATCAGCCCTGCCCCACCCAGCCACAGGTTGACCAGGTGGCTCCAGCGCAGGCCGATCGCCCGCACCATCGGCGGGATCAGCAGCGCGGCCAGTGCGGCGAAGCCGTTGTAGGCACCGAACAGCACGCCCACCCAGTTGGCACCTTCGTTGTAGGCCGCCGATTCGACATCGGTGGAACCGAAATGCATGCCGGCCACCGCACGCGTGGTGAAGATCCACATCGCGAACAGGGCGAACCAGGAAAAGAACTGCACCCAGGCCAGCCGGCGCATGGTGATCGGCATCGCGCGCAGGTCGCCGACGATGGCGGCCAGCATGTGCGTACCCGGTAGTACCCGCGCCGCCGCCAGCAGTGCGCCGTAACCCGCGCACAGGCCTGCCAGCACGTACAGCATCTTGTCGCCCTGGCGCCACGCGATCAGTGCCGCCAGCAGCGCGCCGAGACCGAGCCACAGCGCAACCTGCGTCCACGGTGCGGGCCCGGTGACCGCGGCCCCGGCGTGATGCGCCGGTGGTTCGGCATCATCGAAGCTGGCCAGCTCGTCGGGCGAATACTCACGGGTGCTGACCACCGTCCAGGTGATCGCCGCCAGCAGCACCACCGCGCCGAAGTAGAACGCATAGCGCACGGTATCGGGCACCTCGCCCGCCGCTGCCGTGTTGGCAACGCCGAAGTGGGCCAGGATGAAAGGCAGGAAGCTGGCAACGATCGCGCCGACGCCGATGAAGAAGCTCTGCATCGCATAGCCCGCCGGGCGCTGCCGTGGTGCCAGCTGGTCGCCAACAAAGGCGCGGAACGGCTCCATCGACACATTGATCGAGGCGTCCAGCACCCACAGCGTGCCGGCCGCGATCCACAGCGTCGGCGAGTTCGGCATCACCAGCAGGGCCAGCGTGGTCAGCACCGCGCCGATCATGAAGAACGGGCGGCGCCGTCCCCAGCGTGTCCACGTGCGGTCGGACAGGTAGCCGATCACCGGCTGCACCAGCAGGCCGGTCAGCGGTGCGGCGATCCACAGTCCGGGCACCGCGTCCATGTCTGCACCCAGCGTTTCGAAGATGCGGCTGGCGTTGGCGTTCTGCAGGGCAAAGCCGAACTGGATGCCAAGGAAGCCAAAGCACATGTTCCAGATCTGCCAGAACGACAACTGCGGCTTTGCAGGACGGCTCATCGTGCGTCCTCTGCTGCCGCCACCGGCGCAATCTTCAGCGCCTGCACCTGGGCCTGGTTCAGCACGCCATCACGCCCGCCCTTGCCGCCGGTGTAGTGCGCGAAGTGCTGCAGCGCGCTCATGTTGAAGCCCTCTTCCAGCGTCACCGTGCAGCGGCCTTTGGGTACCGCGAAGGTTGCCGCGGTCGAGTCCTGCGCCGCCACGCTGTGCGGCAGCGTTACCGTGTGCCGCTGCGGAGGCTGGCCCTTGCACTGCACGGCCAGCTGCTTCACCGCCGCGGTCACACCGGTGTTGATCGGGCCGTTCGGGTTGCTGTACTGCAGGCGCAGGCGCACGTGGCCCGCCCTGGCTGCATTGAACTGCCATTGCCGGCTGCCCCGCAGCACCTGCTGCGGGCCGACGCAGACCATCGGGCTGTGCAGGGATTCCAGCGCACCTTCGCGCCGGGTCAGGCTCAGGCAGTGCTGCAGGCCATCATCGCCGACGCGCACCTGGCCCTTGCTGGCCGTGGCCGCGACACCGTCCTGCCAGAGGACCTGGCCGGCAGCCACCGCGACCGACCAGCCCTTGCCACTGCGCTTTGCCTGCGGTGCCAGCGGCGTGGCCGGTGCTCGTGCATTGGCATCGGCACGCGGCACATCACGGCTCACGGCTGCCGGCGCAGCGGCCAGCTGCACGGTGGTCGTGGTGCCGCGCGTACGCGTTTTTCCCGCGATCAACAAGCCAGCGCCCACCTGCTTCGGGCGCTCCAGCACATAGCGCTTGCCGCCCGCCTCCAGGCTGATCCGCTTCTGCTTTCCGAACAGCTCCGGCACCAGCTCGGCCGGCAGCTTGGGCTGCACGCGACCGTCGTCCTGCACGCCGAACACGCCTTCGGTGACCATCGACAGATAGCCGGCCACCGACCACAGCTGGCGCTCGGAGTTGACCACCGGCCCGCTCAACGCGCCTTCGTCCACGTGCACGGCCTGGCTGACCAGCTCGTAGTTTTCCATGTTGGAACCTGCCAGCGCCGCCCCTTGCATCAGCGAGCGGATCTCGGCAGCAATGCGCGGCGCATCGTCCACCTTGCGCGCCGCGCGCAGCGAGTACGCGCTGACGAACGGCCAGATCGCACGGTTGTGGTAGATCGGCTGCTGCGCTTCCTGCGGCCACACCACCGGGCTGCCGGCAGCGCCCATCGGATAGCCCGCCAGCGCCCGACGCGCACGCTCAGCAGGCAGCACGTCGGCGAGGATGCCCAGCGACAGGCCGAGCAGATCGATCTTGGCGTACGGCACCGGGTGCGCCGCCTCGCCGATATAGCTCATGTACTGGCCCATGTCTTCGCGCCAGAAGCGCGCGTCGATCTGCACCGCCAGTGCATCGGCCCAGGCTCTGTACTGCTCGCTGCGCTCGTCGCCCAGCTGCGCGGCCATCTGCTGCGCCAGGCGCAGCGCCTGGTAATGCAGCACGTTGGTGGACAGCGCGTAGGAATCACCGATGAAGCGCACGTCCTCGCGCGTCCAGTCCGGATAGGTCTGCTCGCGCCAGTCAAGGAACGAGGTCTCGCCGCGATACAGGCCCACCTGCGCGTCGAAGACCATCGCCCGGTCCTGCGCCAATGTGCCCTGCAGGGCCTGCCAGACCTGCTCGGCAAACGCAGGATCATCCAGCAGGTGTCGGGCAGCGAGGAACCACACCACGCGGTCGCTGCTGATCGGCCAGCTGCCACCGGAGCCGGTGTCCTGGGCCACGAACAGGCCGGGCGTATGCCCGTCGCGCGCAGCCGACAACTTGAACTGCAGCGACTGACGGGTGCGCTTCGGGTCCAGCTTCGCCAGCGCCAGATCGGCTGCAAAGCTGACGTCACGCGTCCACACATACGGCCAGCGCGCACCGGTCTGGAAGCACTCGCACGGTACCGGACGGCCTTCGTCGAAGGCCGGATCGCGGATGGCATCCACCCGGTCCTGGTCCATTTCCTGCTGGGCCAGCGCGAACAGCGCGTCGAACATCACGCTGCCGGTCTGGCTGCGCATGGGCGCGGCGGCGATGCGCACCTCACCCTTCGGCGCATGCAGCACGAAGCTGCCCTTGTCAGCGGATTCGGCGCGCGCCTGGCGGCCGTCGAATGTCAGGTCGGCCGCGTGCGCGGTCGTCCCCAGCGCTGCCCCCAGGGCAGCGGTCAGGCAAATGATCTTCAGCATCGAAGCGGCAGACCGGCTTGCGCCCGTCGACCTCCCTCCCTCTCTGCACCGTTGTGGGTCCGCACTGCCGTTGCCGGCGTGCGGGCGCGGCACCTCCCTCAAGGTGCCCTGGCCCCATGGTAGACGCGGGGCTGTCGACTGCGTCCAGCTGCATACGTATTCATGGCGTGCAGTACCGGCAGGCCTGCCGGGCTGGCTTATGGTCCGGGTCTGTCAACGGCGCCTTGGGAGGGGAAATGCCGACGTCACCCACAACGGTACGCGCAGTGTTCGCGCACGCTTTCGGCCTGGCCCTGCTGGGATGGGCCACGCTGGCACAGGCGGCGGCACCGCAGATCGCCAGCGTCGAATCACCGGACAAGGTGCTGAAGGTCAGCCTGGTGCTGGACGGCGGTACCGCGCGCTACCGCGTCGAGCGCCTCGGCCAGACCGTGGTGGCCGATTCGAAGCTGGGTTTTGAACTGCGCGATGGTCGCCTCGACCGCGACTTCAGCCTGCTGGCGCAGGAACGGCGCAGTGTCGATGACAGCTGGGAACAGCCCTGGGGCGAGCGCCGGCTCACCCGCAACCGCTTCAACGAACTGACCGTGCACCTGGCCGAAAGCACCGGCAGCAAGCGCCGGCTGGACCTGGTGTTCCGCGCCTACGACGACGGCCTGGGCTTCCGCTATGTGTTCCCCGAGCAACCGAACCTGCGCGAAGCGATCATCGATGACGAGCTGACCGAGTTCGCCATCGCGCCGGAGTCCACCGCATGGTGGATACCCGCGGGCGAGCCGATCCATTACGAATACCTGTACCAGCGCACCCCGCTGCGCGAAGTGCCGCTGGTGCACACGCCGATGACACTGCGCAGCCACGACGGCCTGCACGTGGCCATCCATGAGGCGGCACTGGTCGACTACGCGGGCATGTGGCTGCGCCGCACCGAGGGCCAGCGCCTGCGCGCCCAGCTCTCGCCTTCGGCCGAAGGCTGGAAGGTGCGCCGCGCCCTGCCCTTCGCCACGCCATGGCGCACCCTGCAGATCGCCGACCGTGCCGGCGGCCTGGTCGAGTCCGACCTGATCCTCAACCTCAACGAGCCCAATGCGCTGGGCGATGTGAGCTGGGTGAAACCGGCCAAGTATCTGGGCGTGTGGTGGTCGATGCACCTGGATGAAGAGAGCTGGGCCACCGGACCGAAGCATGCGGCCACCACCGCAAAGACGCGGAAGGTGATCGATTTCGCCGCCGCGCACGGCTTCCGTGGTGTGCTGGTGGAAGGCTGGAATCCTGGCTGGGACGGCAACTGGGTCGGCAACGGTTACGACTTCAATTTCACCCGCGCCACGCCGGATTTCGACATCGAATCATTGTCGGCGTACGGGCTGAAGAAGGGCGTGCACCTGATCGGCCATCATGAAACCGGCTGTGCGATCGAACACTACGAAGACCAGCTCGGTGCTGCGCTGGATCTGTATGCGCGGCTGGGCGTGGACCAGTTCAAGACCGGCTACGTCTGCGACGACGGCCAGGTTGATCGCCGCAATCCGGCCGGCGGCCCGCTGTGGCGCGAGTGGCACGACGGGCAGTTCATGGCCCGCCATCACCTGAAGGTGGTGCAGGAAGCCGCCCGTCGGCACCTGTCGGTGAACCCGCACGAGCCGATCAAGGACACCGGCCTGCGCCGCACCTACCCGAACTGGATTTCCCGCGAAGGCGCACGTGGCATGGAATACAACGCCTGGGGCCAGCCACCGAACCCGCCCGAACATGAGGTCAACCTGGTGTTCACCCGCATGCTGGCCGGGCCGATGGATTACACGCCCGGCATCCTCAGCCTGAAGGGCCGCCACGGCCAGGCCATTCCCAGCACGCTGGCCCGCCAGCTGGCCCTGTATGTGGTGCTGTACAGCCCGATCCAGATGGCTGCCGACCTGCCCGAGCACTACCTGCAGCACCGCGAAGCGTTCCGCTTCATCGAGGACGTGGCGGTGGACTGGGAGCAGAGCCGCGTGCTCGATGGCGAGGTCGGCGACTACGTGACGATCGTGCGCCGCGACCGCAACAGCCGCGAC
>Ga0134126_10007008_pt1 | contig 14157 bp, 11 predicted proteins | sample KB31752_FD_96881 | JGI IMG/M metagenome (GOLD analysis project Ga0134126, IMG submission 96881) | Terrestrial soil microbial communities with excess Nitrogen fertilizer from Kellogg Biological Station, Michigan, USA - KB3-175-2 | ecosystem: Environmental > Terrestrial > Soil > Unclassified ... | reverse complement strand
CGAGAATGCCGAAATACGGGCCGCCGGAAGACAACGGCACCCCCATCGGCTGGCCATCGCCACATACGATGTCGGCGCCCAGCCCGCCCCAGCGTCCCGGCGCTTTCAGGGCGCTGAGCGACATCGGGTTGACCACGCCGATCACCAGTGCGCCCTTCGCGTGCGCCCAATCGGTGAGGACATCCACCTCCTCCAGCACGCCGAAGAAGTTAGGCTGCGGAATCACCAACGCGGTGAACGCGCCGAAATCCTGTCGAGCGAGCCAAGCCGGATCGATCCCGCCGGCGCGCTCGCCTTCGCACGTCACACCGAATTCAACCACTTCGATGTCCTGAAGCTCGACAATGGTCTTCAGTGTTTTGCGATAGGCGGGGTGCACGCTGCGCGGCACCAGCACGCGACGCGGACCGTTGCGCACGCAGCGTTCTGCCATCAGCGCGGCTTCCGCCAGCGCGGTGGCGCCGTCATAGAGCGAGGCGTTGCTGACATCCATCCCGGTCAGCCGCGTCATCATCGTCTGGTATTCGTAGATCAGTTGCAGCGTGCCTTGACTGGCTTCCGCCTGATACGGCGTGTACGCGGAATAGAACTCGCCGCGCGAAACGATCGCCCATACCGCCGCCGGAATGTGGTGCTCGTAGGCACCGGCACCGGCGAAGTTCAACGGCGTGCCATCCACGGCCGCGCGCGCCTTCATCAGCCGCGTGACTTCCATTTCCGACAGGCCGCTCGGCACACCTTTCAGCGCGTCGATTTTCAGCGCCGGAGGAATTTCATCGAACAGGTCTTCGATGCGCTCGACGCCGATCGCGGCGAGCATGGATGTGACGTCGGCTTCGGAATGGGGAATGAAGGGCATGGGCGAGGAGCGGAAGTGGAGAGTGGGAAATGGGAAGTGTGAAGCAAGGCGAACGCGGAAGCAGGGAAGATCATAGGCGAGGCAAACAAAGGATTTGCTCTCCTACTCCCTACTTGCCATTCCAACTTCCGCTTTCAGTGCTCGTCGCCTTCGATCAACTCGGCATAAGCATCCGGATCGAGAAGCTCTTCCAACTCGTCCTTGGCCTCGGCATCGGGTCTGATCAAAAACAGCCAACCGTCCCCGTAGGCATCCTCGTTGATGGTTTCCGGCTTGTCGCCGAGGATCTCGTTGACCGCGATGATCTCGCCGCTGATCGGCGCGTACACATCGGATGCGGCTTTCACCGATTCGACCACCGCGCACGCGTTGCCCGCCTCGACGTGATCGCCGACATTGGGCAACTCGACGTAAACCAGGTCGCCGAGCTGGCCTTGCGCATGATCGGAGATACCGATCCGCACCTGGTCAACATCTTCGACGCGCGCCCACTCATGGGACTTCAGGAATTTCAGATCGCCGGGTATCTCGGTCATGGGTTCGATCCTGTCGCGGCTCAACGAATGGACAATTCTAGCTAGAACACGCTCACGCGTCGCGTAGGAACCCGGCGGCGCAGGGGCGCGGGGCAATCCCGGAGCTCCCGGCCATGGGCGGCTTGTCTGACCGTCGCACGCGCGCGCGTTCCTACAAACCCTCGCACGCCTGGCCGTCTCTTACAAATGGATATTTGACGACCCGCACCGGCAGCTCGCGGCCGCGGATGTCCACGCGCAGGTTTGCGCGCGCTCCCGCGGGCACGCGCGCAAATGCTATCGAGCGGCCGAGCGTCGGCGAAAAAATACCGGACAGTATCTCGCCCTCGCCCTGCGTGCTCGACACGCGCTGGCCATGGCGCAACACGCCCTTGTCTTCCAGTACCAGCCCGACCAGTTCGCGCGGCACGCCCGCGGCCTTCTGTTTTTCGAGCGCGGCGCGGCCGACGAAGTCACGGCCTTCATCCAGAGTCACCGTCCAGGCCAGGTTGGCTTCCCACGGCGTGATGGACTCGTCCATGTCCTGGCCATACAAATTCATGCCCGCTTCCAGCCGCAGCGTGTCACGCGCGCCCAGGCCCGCGGGTTTCACCCCCGACGCCGCAAGCGCGCTCCACAACGCGGCTGCATCGACCTCAGGCACGATGATTTCAAAGCCATCCTCACCGGTGTAACCGGTGCGTGCCACGAACAACTCCATGCCGTTTGGGCCGCGCGCTTCCGCAGCCACGAACTTGCCGAGTTTCTCCACGCGCGCGCAATCGCCTTGCTGCAGCAATGCCAGCACCTTGCCGCGCGCGTTCGGTCCCTGCACCGCGATCATCGCCAGATCCGCGCGCTCGGTTACCTGCACGCCAAACGGCTGCGCCTGGCTCGCGATCCAGGCCAGATCCTTGTCGCGCGTGGACGCGTTCACCACCACGCGGAAGAAGTCCTCGCGCAGGAAATAGACGATCAGGTCGTCGATCACCCCGCCGCGCTCGTTCAACATGCACGAGTACAACGCCTTGCCGGAGATTTTCAGCTTGTCCACGCTGTTGGCCAGCAGATGGCGCAGGAACTCGCGGCAGCGTGCACCGTGCAGGTCGACCACGGTCATGTGCGACACATCGAACATGCCGGCGTCGCGGCGCACCGCGTGATGCTCTTCGATCTGCGAGCCGTAGTTGAGCGGCATGTCCCAGCCGCCGAAGTCCACCATTTTTGCACCGGCTGCGCGGTGGGTGGCGTTCAAGATCGTCTGCTTGGTCATGCGCGGCTTCGCGGGGCGGAAACCAGGGATTATCGCCGATACCGACAGGAAACTGATACTTTTGCCGCATGGAAGACCGCGACTCCCCAACCGGTGACGTGCAGTGGCGGCAAGAGGGCGGCACCGAGCCCGTGCTGCGCTTCAGCGGCGACTGGACACTCGTGCATTTCGCCGAGCTGGAAGCGAAGTTGAACGCGCTGAGGCCGCAGTTGCCGGAAACCCCAGACGTGGATTTCAACGATGTCGCGCGCATCGACACCGCCGGCGCCGGCCTGATCGCGGTGGCACTGGGTCCACGCTGCCTGCAATGGCTGGCCGAACATGACCGCGATGTGCCGCGCGAATTGCGTGCACTGCTGGACACCGTCAGCGAAGCGGTCGCGGAAATCTACTCGCAGCCACCCAAGCCCCTGCCCAATTACGGTTTCGTGGATCTGGTGGCGCGCGTGGGTGCCGCGGTCGAGCACGTCTGGCATCTGACTCTCGGCCTGCTTGGCTTCGTGGGACTGATCCTGGAAACGTTCGCGCGCACGGTGTTCCTGCCCAAACGCTGGCGGGTGACATCGCTGTTCTACCACATGGAGCAGACCGGACTCGACGCGGTGCCGATCGTGGCACTGCTGTCGTTCCTGATCGGCGCGGTGATCGCGTTTCTGGGCGCGACCGCGCTGAGCCAGTACGGCGCCAGCGTGTTCACCGTGGATCTGGTGGCGTATTCGGTCCTGCGCGAACTTGCGGTGCTGCTGACCGCGATCCTGATCGCCGGTCGCACCGCGAGCGCGTTCACGGCCCAAATCGGCTCGATGAAGGTCGGCGAGGAAATCGATGCGATGCGCACCATGGGCCTCGATCAGATCGAGCAACTGGTGCTGCCGCGGGTGATGGCATTGATCGCGATGCTGCCGCTGCTGACTTTCCTGGCGATGATCGCCGGCCTGCTCGGCGGCATGGCGGTGTGCGCGCTGGCACTCGACATCACCCCGACCATGTACCTCACCACCTTGCAAACCGACATCGAGATCGGCAACTTCTGGGTCGGCATTGCCAAGGCGCCGATCTTCGCCTTCCTGATCGGCACCATCGGTTGTCTCGAAGGCTTCAAGGTCGAAGGCAGTGCGGAATCGGTAGGCCAACGCACCACCTCAAGCGTCGTGCAATCCATCTTCATGGTGATCCTGGTCGACGCGCTGGCGGCATTGTTCTTCATGGAGATGGGCTGGTGACGGCAGCGGCCAACGAACGCTTCGGGCATGAAACCGTGATCGAGGTGCGCGGACTGCGCAGCCAGTTCGGCGATCAAGTGGTGCACGATGGTCTCGATCTGGACGTGCATCGCGGAGAAATACTTGGCGTAGTCGGGGGTTCCGGCACCGGCAAGTCGGTGCTGATGCGTGAAATCCTCGGCCTGCGCCGGCCCGACGCCGGCACGGTGCGCGTGTTCGGCAAGGATCTGCATGCATTGGATACGCAACATCGCGTGGAGGTCGAGCGCCGCTTCGGCGTGCTCTTCCAGGATGGCGCGTTGTTCTCTTCGTTGACCGTCACCGAGAACATCCGGGTGCCGCTGCTGGAACACACCAGGCTGTCGTTTCGCGACGCGCAGCGCGTCTCGGCGCTGAAGGTTGCGCTGGTCGGCTTGCCCGTCGACGTGCGCCACAAATATCCGTCCGAGCTGTCCGGCGGCACCCGCAAACGCGCGGCGCTGGCGCGCGCGCTGGCGTTGGATCCGGAAATCCTGTTTCTCGACGAACCCACTTCCGGCCTGGATCCGATCGCGGCGGCGGGTTTTGATTCGCTGATCAAGGCGCTGCGCGACGCGCTGGGCCTGACGGTGCTGATGAACACGCACGATCTGGATTCACTGCATACCATCTGCGATCGCGTGGCGGTGCTGGCGCACAAGCGCGTGGTCGTGGTGGATACGCTCGCAAACGTCGAACGGTTCGATGATGCATGGATACGCGACTACTTTCGGGGCCCACGCGGTCGCGCCGCGGAAGACGCACACCATGATGCGCGCCCCCGCGCATGAAAGCGGCCACCCCGAGGCTGCACTTTTCGACAACAGCGGGCGCCCACCGGTCGCGCTGCTAGGATTGACATCGCCATGGAAACCAAAGCCCACCATGTCTTGATCGGCGCGTTCACCCTGCTGGTGATCGCAACCGCCGTGGTGTTCGCGCTGTGGCTGGCCAAGACCAGTGTCAGCCGCCAATTCCACTACTACGATATCGTCTTCACCGAAGCGGTGACCGGGCTCTCGCGCGGCGGCGCGGTGCAGTACAACGGCATCCAGGTGGGCGAGGTCAGCCAGCTGAAACTCGACCCGCACGACCCGCGCAAGGTACTGGCGCGCATTCGCGTCGCCGCCGACACGCCGATCAAGGTGGACACCACCGCCAAGCTCGGTCTGCTGGGATTGACAGGCGTGGCGTTCATCCAGTTGACCGGCGGCAAACCCGACAGCGCACTGCTGCTGCCGACGCCGGACAACCCGGTGCCCAAGATTCCCTCCGAAAGTTCGGCGCTCTCGCAACTGCTGTCCTCGGGCGCGGACATCATCACCAACATCAACGGTATCCTCGCCAAGGCAAACACCCTGCTCTCGCAGGACAACATCGAGCACATCAACCGCACGCTCACTCATCTCGATCAAGCCACCGGCGCAATCGCCGACGAGCGCGCGGATATCCGCAGCCTGCTGCAACAGGCCGCAGCGGCATCCAAGCAGTTGAACGACACCCTTCGCAACACCAATGCGCTGGTGAGCAATCAGGGCAAGGCCACGCTGGACAGTGCGCGCGCCGCGCTGGCCTCTTTGCAGCACACCTCCGAAACGCTCGACAAGCTGCTCAATGAAAACCGCGGCTCGCTGCAATCAGGTTTGCAAGGCGTGAGCGAGCTCGGGCCGGCGCTGCGCGAATTGCGCGGCACGCTGCGCGACGTGCGCGAACTGACCAACAAGCTGCAAAGCAATCCGGCCGGTTACATCCTTGGCCGCGACAAACCCAAGGCGTTCAATCCGGGGCACAAATAAGGAACGCGACCTCATGAAAATCAATTCGCGTTTTGTGGCTTTGGGCGTGATCGTGGGCGTTGTGTCTCTCGCCCTTGCGTCCTGCGGCATTCTGCCGCCGAACGAAACGCCGGACATTTACGTGCTCCCGCAGGCTGCGCAACCCGCATCGCCCGCAGGCAATGCGCAACCACTGGCGTGGCAATTGCGCGTGGATACGCCCGAAGCCACCGGCATGCTCGCCGGTAGCGATATCGTGGTGATGCCGCAGCCCGGCAAGATCACCGTGTACCAGGGCGCGCGCTGGAACGATCCGGCGCCGGTGTTGCTGCGCGAACGGCTGGTGGATGCCTTCCTCGCCACGCACCGGCTGCCTGCGGTCACCAGCGAAGCCGATTCGCTGAGCGCCGATTTCGTGCTGAGCGGCGATCTGCGCGCGTTCCAATCCGAATACCGCAACGGCGCCCCGGTGGTGGTGGTGCGTTTCGACGCGCAACTGCGCCGGGGTGGCGCGCGCGACGTGCTGGCCACGCGCAGTTTCGAAGCCAGCGCCAATCCGTCCGGGGTTGCCGTACCGCAGATAGTGCAGGCTTTCGGTTCGGCCTGCGATCAACTGAGCGCCCAAGTTGTCGCGTGGACGCTGGCGCAAGGACAGCAGGCGTCGACGAAATCCGCCGCCACCGATCGCGGCGGGAAATGACCTTCGTTATTCCGGGCCACTCCGTTCATCGGGAGTGGAATCGCAATGACGAGAATGCAAAACCTCGATTCCCGATTCACATCCCCACCGGAAACTCCGGCGCCGCGTCCAAGGCCGACGCACAGACCTCGGCCAATTCCAGCAACCGCAAATCCGAACCCGGCGCACCGACGAATTGCATGCCGATCGGCATGCCATCCGGCAATCTTCCCATCGGGATGCTGACCGCCGGACACGCGGCGAGGCTCGCGAACGCGGTGAGATCGGCTTGCGAGTCGGGTGCCGGCTGATCCAGCGGGAACGCACCTTGCGGCGTGGTCGGCAACACCAGCACGTCCACCTGCGCGAACAGGCGCCGCGCCTTCAGGACCGCCGCATCCAGCAACGAATCGGCGGCGACGTAGTCGCTGGCCGATTTGGCCGCGGCGTAATCGAGCATCGTGCGGAATGCCGGCGAAGCCTCGTCCAGATCGTCGGCGAAGGTGCGCCGCATCTCCGCTTCCATCAACAGCAGGCCGGCTCGGCGCATCTTCTGCCAGTGCCAGTCGGAAAAATCTACCACGCGGCGGATGCCGAGTTCGTGGCGCAGCTTGACCAGCGCGGCGTCGAAGACTTCCGCGACGGCGTGCTCGACGCCGATGGCTTCCAGGTTCGGCAACACGCCGGTGCGCAATGCGCCCGGCTCCCAATCCGGCAGCGACAACGCGACACGCCGTCGGCGTGAACGCGGGTCATCGGCATCGTAGCCCGCCAACACGTGCAGCAGCACCGCGAGATCGCCGACCTCGCGCGCGATCATCCCGATCGCGTCGAGCCTGCGCGCCGCGGGCACCAGACCGCGCGCGGAGATCTCACCATGGGTGGGCTTCAATGCGCACACGCCGCAGTAGCTCGCGGGGATGCGTATTGAACCGAGAGTATCCGAGCCGAGCGCTGCGACCGCCAGGCCCGCGGCGACCGCAGCGGCAGAACCTCCAGAGGAGCCGCCCGCGCTTGACCCGAGCCGATGCGGATTTTGGGTGGCACCGAAATGCGGGTTATTGGTGGCGGCGCCGAGCGCGCCTTCATCCAGGTTGGTTTTACCGATCAGCACCGCGCCGGATGCGCGCAGCCGCGCGATCGCGTGCGCATCCTGGAGCGCGACGCGCTGTGTACGCGAGCGCAAGCCGGCGGTGGTCGCCCAGCCTGCGATGTCGAGATTGTCCTTGATCGCGATCGGCACACCATCCAACCGTCCGATCGGGCCATCGCGGCGGCGGCGCTCCGCGGCGGCGGCCTGCTCGCGCACCAGCGCGGGTCGCACATCGAGAAACGCGTGCAGTTGCGGATCGATCCGCGCGATCGCCTCAAGATATATCTCGATAAGTTCAGACGGCGCCAGCCGGTCGGTGGCCAGCCAGTGCAGGGTGCGGCACAAGCCGGCGCCGCGCACGGTTTGTGGCGGGATCGAGTCCGTTGCGTCCATTCTTCCTCCCCGTCAGTTCCGACCGGATTATGGCGAAGCGTGGTTAATAGTGCATCACGCATTGCCGCCAGCGTGCCGAACGCCGACAATCGCTTTGCCCAGTAGGAGCGAGCTTGCCCGCGACCGGCGCTTCAGTCGCCTGCAAGCAGGTTCCTACAAACGACCGCGGAGAATGGGATGACCGAGCGCGAGACGATGGAGTACGACGTGGTGGTGGTCGGCGCGGGTCCCGCGGGGCTCGCGTTCGCGATTCGTCTGAAGCAGCTCGATGCAAACGCGCGCGTGTGCGTGCTGGAGAAAGCCTCCACGATCGGCGCGCAGATCCTTTCCGGCGCGGTCATCGAGCCGGCACCGCTGGATGCCTTGCTGCCGGAATGGAGAAAGAATCCACCTCCGATCTGCGTGCCCGCGATTTCCGATGAATTCCTGTTGCTGCGCGATGCGAAGCGCGCCACGAAATTGCCCACGCCGCCGCAGATGCACAATGCCGGAAACTTCATCGTCAGCCTCGGCGCGCTGTGCGCCTGGCTGGCGCCGCAAGCCGAAGCACTGGGTGTGGACGTCTTCCCCGGCTACGCCGCGGCCGAAGCCGTATTCGACGACCACGGCGCGGTGCGCGGCGTGCGTATCGGCGATATGGGCGTGGCCAAGGACGGTTCGCGCAAGCCGAGCTACACGCGAGGCATAGACATCCACGCGCGACTTACCGTGCTGGCCGAGGGCTGCCGCGGCAATATCAGCAAGGTGCTGATCAGACGCTTCGCGCTGAACGACGGGCACGACCCGCAGACCTACGGCATCGGCATCAAGGAGTTGTGGCAATTGCCGCCCGGCCGCGCACAACCCGGACACATCACGCATACGCTCGGCTGGCCGCTGGACAGTGCAACTTACGGCGGCAGTTTCATCTATCACCTGGACAAGGATCGCGTCGCGATCGGATTTGTTGCCGGGCTCGACTATGCCGATCCGATGTTCCAGCCGTACGAAGCTTTCCAGCAATTGAAGCATCACGCCCGCATCAAACCGCTGCTGGAAGGCGGCCAGATTCTTTCCGCCGGCGCGCGCGCGCTGATCGAAGGCGGCTGGCAATCGCTACCGCGGGTAGACATGCCCGGCGCGATCCTGATCGGCGACGCCGCCGGATTGCTCAACGTGCCCAAGATCAAGGGCACGCACCAGGCGATCCGCTCCGGCATGCTCGCCGCCGAACACTACGTGGAGAAGAAGTCCGCCGAAGGTTTCGATGCGCGCCTGCGCGCTTCACCGGTGATGGCGGAATTGAAGAAGGTGCGCAATATCCGCCCCGGGTTCCGGCACGGCTTGTGGCGCGGCCTGTTCAATGCCGCCTGGGAAACAGCGACTGCAGGACGCTCACCATGGACACTGAAGAACCACGCCGACTGGAGCTCGCTGAAAAATCTTGATGACAGCAGGGTCGGTGATCACGAATCGCCAAAGCGCGATTACGTGCAGCGCGACCTTCCACCGCGCGATCGGCTGGCCGGCGTGTATTTTGCCGCCACCGAGCACGATGAGGATCAACCCGTGCACCTGCACGTGCGTGATACCAGTATCTGCATCGAACGCTGCACGGTCGAATACGGCAATCCGTGCACGCGCTTCTGCCCCGCGGCGGTATACGAGATCGTGGACGATGCGGCCGGCAAGCGCCTGCAGATCAACGCCGCCAATTGCGTGCACTGCAAGACATGCGACATCAAGGATCCCTACGAGATCATCGACTGGGTGACGCCGGAAGGCGGGTCCGGGCCCAACTACCAGAATCTTTGAGAGAGTGGTTGCAAAGCTGCTGCGCTTCGGGGAACGGACTGCATGCACACTTCGGCTGTCGGTGCCTGATGGCCGCGCACTCCCTGGAGTGGCGATTGCTCCAGCTGGATATTCAGCACGCGTGAGCTTCGCGCGGCCCCGCGGTCATGCTATTGATGCGCGATGAATACTCCACATGTCGCCCTGGTCAGCGCGCGTGCTGCGCACAAGCTCGATGAAGACCTGCCGCCACTGCGCACCGCGCTGGAAGCCGCCGGCGCCCTCGTCACCATCGCCAAATGGGACGATGCGGCGGTGGAGTGGTCACGGTTTGATCTCGCCGTGCTGCGTTCGACTTGGGATTATGCGCAACGCCTACCCGAATTCCTCGCCTGGGTGCAACGCACGGCCGCGCGCACCAGACTGCTGAACCCGTTGGAAGTGGTGCGCTGGAACACCGACAAGCATTACCTGGCAGAACTCGAAGATGCCGGCGTACCAGTGGTGCCGAGCATGTTTGCGGAACCCGGCGACAATGCGGAGCAGGCGCTCGAAGCTTTTCTTGTCGCCTACCCGCACGCCGGCGACTTCGTGATCAAACCTGCGATTGGCGCGGGCTCGCGCGATGCGCAACGACATCTGCGCGAACAACGCGATCCGGCACTTACGCACCTGCTGCGTTTGCTCGACGCGAACCGCAGCACGTTGCTGCAACCTTACCTGCACAGCGTGGACGACCACGGCGAAACCGCACTGCTGTTTTTCCACGGTGAATTCAGCCACGCGATTCGCAAGGGCCCGCTGCTGCGGCGCGGCGAGGCACCCACCCGGGCACTGTTCGCCACCGAGCAGATCACCGCGCGCGAACCTTCCCAAGCCGAGCGCGCGGTCGCGCAACGCGCGCTGGCGGCGATTCCGTTCGAGCAGCCATTGTTGTATGCGCGCGTGGATCTGATCCACGACGCGCAGGGCGCCCCGCGCGTGCTGGAGCTGGAACTGACCGAGCCTTCGACGTTTCTCGATCATGCCCCCGGCGCGGCCACGCGCTTCGCGCTCGCGATTCTTGACCGCATCCGTCAATGAACGGCGCCGGGCTCGTCCTTCCGGCGCGGCAGCACAAAATCGTCCGGAACGGATTTGAACGACCGGAGGTCGGCCCGAAGGCAAAGCCATGGACGGACTTTGTAATCCAGTCGCTTCTACTTCCATGTGTCCGCCTCCCGACCATTCTTGGGGGATGACGAATGCTGATGGGTTAGAATGCGCTGTTTGGTTCGCAAGGCCCGAGGGCAATGAAGATATTGGTCGGCTACAAGCGCGTGGTGGACTACAACGTGCGCATCCAGGTCCGGCCGGATGGTTCCGGCGTGGCGACCGAAGGCGTCAAACTCTCCGCCAATCCGTTCGACGACATCGCGCTGGAAGAAGCGCTGCGCCTGCGCGAGAAAGGCATCGCGGAAGAAGTGATCATCGCCACCATCGCGCCCAGCGATGCGCAACCGCATCTGCGCAACGGCTTGGCGATGGGCGCCAACCGAGCGATCCATGTGGTCAGCGCCGAGCCGGTGCAACCGCTCGCCGCCGCGCGCACGTTTCTGAAGCTGATCGAGAAGGAGCAGCCGCAACTGGTGATCCTCGGCAAACAGGCGATCGACGACGATTGCAACCAGACCGGCCAAATGCTCGCGGCGCTGTGGAACCGACCCCAAGCCACCTTCGCATCGAAACTGGAAGTGAATGGTTCAACCGCGCGCGTGACCCGCGAAGTGGATGCCGGCCTGGAAACGCTGGACGTGGACCTGCCCGCGGTGGTCACCACGGATCTGCGCCTGAACGAGCCGCGCTTCATCAAGCTGCCCGACATCATGAAAGCCAAATCCAAACCGATCGAGACGATTGAATTGTCCTCGCTCGGCATCGAGCGCGGCGGCGAAATCAGGACCACGAAATACGCCGCGCCGCCGAAGCGCTCGCGCGGGGTGATGGTGAAGGACGTGGGTGAACTGGTCGCGGTACTGAAGCAGAAAGGTTTGCTGTGATGCCGGAGCCTGCTTGCAGGTCGAAGTCGTCGCGCTTGGGTAATGCCACAAAGTCATTGCGCTCGACAACTTCAGACGAGGCACGGATGCCGATCGGAAGGCGCACCATGGATGGTTGCTTGCACATGCCGCTCGCGAGCACGTTCGCTACGGCGAAAGACGGGAGACAAATTCGATGAGCAAAATCCTGATCGTCGCCGAACATCTGGCCGGCAAACTCAATGCCGCAACCGCGCGTTGCGTCTCCTGCGCAAACGCGATCCGGCCCGAATCCATCGACGTGCTGGTGCTCGCCGACGCACCGGACGCCATGGCCGCGGCCGCCGCGAAAATCGAAGGCGTGTCGAAAGTGCTGGCCGTGGCGCGCGTCGAAAACGCGCATCCGCTGGCGGCGGTGCTTGCGCCACAGATCGCCGCCATCGCGCGCAACGGTTACACGCATGTGCTGGCGCCCTCCACCACCTTTGGCAAGGATGTCGCGCCGCGTGTGGCCGCGTTGCTGGGCGTGGGCCAGGTCAGCGACATCATGGCGGTGGTCGATGCGCATAGTTTCAAGCGGCCGATCTACGCCGGCAATGCAATCGTGGATGTCGAAACGCAGAACGACGCAATGGTGGTCGGCACTGTGCGCACTGCTTCATGGCCGGCGGCCTCCGAGTCCACGAATGCCGCGCCGATCGAGGCACTTGCACTGGATGTCGAATTGCCGACGCACTCGCGATTTGTGGCGTTGCAGCAGGCGAGCAGCGATCGTCCCGACTTGCAAAGCGCGCAACGCGTGGTTTCCGGGGGACGCGGGGTCGGCTCAAAGGAAAACTTCGCGATCATCTATTCACTCGCGGACAAATTGCGCGCTGGTGTGGGCGCCTCGCGCGCAGCAGTGGACGCGGGCTACGTCCCGAATGACCTGCAGGTCGGCCAGACCGGCAAGATCATTGCGCCGGAGCTGTACATGGCGATCGGCATCTCCGGTGCCATCCAGCACCTCACCGGCATCAAAGATGCGGGCACCATCGTCGCGATCAACAAGGACGCCGACGCACCGATCTTCGAGATCGCCGACTATGGTCTGGTCGGTGACCTGTTCAAGATCGTGCCGGAACTGGAAGCGGCGGTTTGACGAATCTCAGGAATTGTAAAACCGCGCCACGTTAGAAGGTGCGTGCGACGCCACCCATCAACCAGTGGGAAACCTGTTCTGTGTTCGTGTTTCCATGACTGATCCGCACGCATCACCACCTCCGGCGAGCACCCAGTCTGTCGGCAATAATCTCGCTCTATCTCCCAGCGACATTGCAAATGTGGTGCACACAATTCACATGCAGTGGGCCGCGGCAGCGTTCGGCGACCACCATGCCACCTTGAAGATGGCACCGGACGCTTGGGACTCATCCACTGTAACCGGAGCACTGCGCAGATTTTACGGCGCGGATGGAGCTTGCTCCGAGGCATCCCAGCCGGGAATTGCCGATCACCGCAGCCGACGAAACGATCAAGATCATCCCGGAATCAGCGGTGGTTTTGGAAACGATTGGCTCAATGGATGATCGACAGGCCCGAGGGATATTTGTCCACATAATGATAGGAGAACGTGCTTCCACTGAAGAGCCACATATAGAGGTCACCTGTGGAGGTTTCCCAAAGCACATCCGCGGTTTTATCTCCGTTGAAGTCCCCCACGGCCAGCGGAGTCAATCCCTTGCTTGTCGTGAACTGTTTCCATTGGGCGAGAGTGGATCCGTTCATGAGCCAGTAGGTCATTTTTCCGGTAACCGTGTTGTACCAAAGCAGGTCTGCCTTGCCATCACTGTTGACGTCGCCGGTGCCGACCACTGTCCATCCGGCCGGATACGGATTGATCTTGTGCCAATTGAACGAGCCTGAGGCGAATAACCACATGTACATGCCGCCGCTGGGCGTTTTCCAGAGAATGTCCGCATTTTTGTTGCCGTCGAAATCTCCGATTGCCAGGGGCGTAAGGCCCGGACTGGTGGTGAACTCCCGCCACTGCGTCATCGTGGCTCCGGCCATGAGCCAATAGGTGACTTTTCCGGTCGTCGGGTTGTACCAGAAAAGGTCCGTTTTGCCGTCGCCATCAACATCACCGGTGCCCGCGAGTGTCCAACCGGTTGGATAATTGGCCACCCGCACCGAAGTAAACTGGACTCCATCACCTAACCACATATACACGTCACCCGACGCCGTTTTCCAGAGCACATCGGCATATCCATTCCCATCAAAATCTCCGGAACCGATTGGCGTGTACCCCGCGTCAACCGGCAGAGCCTGGGCAGTAGTTCTCGCTGCACCATCCATCAGCCAGTAAATAAGATGCGAGTCACTCGAGTTGAACCAGAGGAGATCGGATTTTCCATCGCCATTCACATCGTTGGATGGCCGGTACACACTGGGAGACGCCACGACTGTCGCCTCAAACTGCGCGATCAGCGCCGCGGTATTGTTGAGGCTGTGCACATTGTCGGCGGAGGTCGACGAGGTGTCGGCTACGCCGCACGG
>Ga0134126_10007006_pt1 | contig 14158 bp, 9 predicted proteins | sample KB31752_FD_96881 | JGI IMG/M metagenome (GOLD analysis project Ga0134126, IMG submission 96881) | Terrestrial soil microbial communities with excess Nitrogen fertilizer from Kellogg Biological Station, Michigan, USA - KB3-175-2 | ecosystem: Environmental > Terrestrial > Soil > Unclassified ... | reverse complement strand
CGGCTCGCGCGGCTCTCTCTGCCGGCTGCAGTTAAGACGAGTGCGTCTCCGGCGGCGCGAATCGATGCTGCTTGCGCGACGGCAATGGCCGCGCATCCGGCGCACGTTCGCAAGCTGATCGAGCGCCCTGGCTCGGAAGTCAGCTTCACGCTGGAGTCGTGCCACAACGTCCACAGTCCCACACGAAGCGTCGTGCGCGACTGCTCCGCATTCACACATGGCGGCAACAGCCCGATCGCCAGCAGACACAAGAGAGTAATTATCGAGCGCGGGAATCGCCGGATCATCGCCGCTCCCCGCCGGGAGCGCGGGCCAGGATCTCTCCGGCGATATGGGCAGCGTCCGCGCCGCGGCCTGCGGGTGCGAAGACCACGACGACCATCTGCGGATTCGCAGCCGGAGCAAGCCCTGCAAACCAGCCGTGGGTGCGCGCGGATGCCACGCCTTCCGCCGTTCCAGTCTTGCCCGCCACCGATCGCTTGCCGCGACTTGCTTCTCCGGCCATTCCGAAACTCGCCGAATCCATGAGTCCTGCGCGCACCACCTGCGTGGCCGGCAACTCCGGATGTGAAGCCATTTCGAGCGCCAGCCAACGGTACGCCTCGGCCAATTCCAGCGGCGAGACGCGGATGCCGGCCACTCCGAGCAGCGCCAGTTGTTCGTCATCCGGCGTGCGCGGCTCGTGGAAGTCGGCGGCAGCTTCATTCTTTGCCAACCCGGTCACGCCGAGCAATCCTGTTGGGCGAAGAATGCCGGCCAGGTCGCCGGGATGAAGGCTGCGGGCCAGCTCGGCAAAATAGCTGTTGCAGGACCACGCGAGTGCTTCCCGCGCGTCGAACGGCGGCGTAGGCGGATGCGAGCAGGCAAGACCGCGGCCCGCGACTCGCAGCCGGCGATCGCAGGAAATGCGGCGGTCCGGGTTCCAGCGGCCCGCGGCGATGAGGCTGTAAAGCACCAGCGGCTTCAGCGTAGATCCGGGAGCGGCCAGAGTGTGCGCTGCTTCGTTGAGCCGGTACGAGGCGACCAGCCGGCCCGTACTCGTATCGAGCACGATGATCCTCGCCTCCGGTGCGGCCTGCGCCGCCGCCGACACCGCGGCCTTCCAGGTGGCGGCGCCGCTCGCGCGGCAGGACCAGCTCCACAAGCCGAATGCTGCCGCGAGAGCTACCGATCGGAGGATTCCATGCACACGAGAAGTATGCCGCAGACGACACGGATTCGCCGAAGATCGGCCTTGCCGAGTCGATGCATTCCTTCGCTCAGACGGACGCGGTCGCGGTTACTTCGCGCTCCGATCGCTTTGCTTGCGCGCTTTCTCGAATTCGTCGCCCGCGTTCCACTGAATGGTGTGCGACTGCTCGCCGGCGAGCCAGCCGAGCACGAAGCCGAAGCGGGCCAGCTTGGCATTGCCGCGGAAATCCCAGTCAGCGCGATATTCGTCCGATGGCTGGTGGTAGTGATGCGCGACGTAGTCTTCAAACTGCGCGTGACCCCAGGCCGCGTCGTGATCGGCGAACAGCTCTCCCTCATCGATGGAGAAGGCCGGGATACCCGCGCGCGCGAGCGAGAAGTGATCGCTGCGATAGTAGTAGCCCGCCATAGGGTTGGGATCGGGATCCAGTCGCAGATCGAACGCCTTCGCCACTTTCTCCACGGTCGGCCAGAAGTCCATGCGCTCGACGCCGCCCAGGCTCACGGAGCGCGGAATGCCGATAGGCAGGATCATGTCGTAGTTCAGGTCGAGGGTGATGTCTTTTGCCGGGACCGGCGGATGCATGCCCAGGTACTGCGATCCCAGCAGGCCCTGCTCTTCCGCCGTGACGGAAGCGAAGTACACGTCGTGCGGCGGCTTCTGTTTCGATGTGGCGAAGGCACGGGCCATCTCGAGCAGCATGCCGCACCCGGTGCCGTTGTCAGCGGCGCCGTTGTAGATGTTGTCGCCCTTTGCGTCCGGGTCGATGCCGAGGTGATCGTAGTGCGCAGTGTAAAGAACCGCGTTAGCGCCCGACGATGCGCCGCGCACGCGGCCGATTACGTTGGTGGATTCATAGCGGCGCACGCGGCTCTCGATGTGCGCCTTCAGGTGAACGGGCAGTTCGACGGCGTGAAAGCCGGGCTTGCCGGCCTTTGCAATTTCGTCGTCAACACTGCCGAGGCCGGCGGCGGTGAAGAGCTTCTGCGCCACATCGTGCTGGATCCAGGCGGCGGCGCGCAGAGTGGCATCGGGGTCGCCCTGCAGATAGCTCTTCTCAATGGCCTGCGAGTTTTTCACCACATCCCAGCCGTAGCTGGCAAGGTCCGTTCGGTGAATGATAAGCACGCCGACGGCGCCCAGACGCGCGGCTTCCTCGTACTTGTATGTCCAGCGGCCGTAGTAGGTGAGCGCTTTGCCCTTGAAGAAGCTGTCGTCATTCGATGGCGGTTCGTTGACGATGACGAGGGCTACTTTTCCTTTCATATCGACGCCGGCGTAGTCGTTCCAGTGGTACTCGGGCGCATCGATGCCGTAGCCGGCGAAGACGATCGGCGCATCAATGTCGGCGCTCTCCTGCCCTGTCTGGTCCTTGGAAACGACGTCGGAGCCGTAGTTGAGATCGATGGGTGCGCCGCTCGAGGGTGCGAAGGAGAAGCGCGTCTTGTCTTCCACGGTGTGGACGGCAACGAGCGGGACTTTCTGGAAATAGGTGCCGTCATCGCCTGCAGGCTCGAGGCCGGCCACCGCGAACTGCGTGCGGATGTATTCGGCGGCGAGCTTGTCGCCGCGTGTGCCGGGGCCGCGGCCTTCGAGCAGATCGAGCGAAAGAAAGCGGACGTGCGCGCGAATCTTCTCCGCATCAATGGAGTCTGCGGCAGCGCGCGCGGCGGGCGGCACGCCGGGAACGTCGGGAACGGCGGTCTGCTGCGCGCGGAGCAACGGAAGCGCGGCGAGAGAGAATACGAAAGCAAGATGCATGTGCCGAAATTGCATAGTGGCGGGTCCTTTGGGCTGCATCGGTACGCTGCGATGGTAATTGCTGGTACGGCGCAGTTCAAAGCGCAGACGCTGCGGGCCCTCTGCGGCGCACTGCAGGCGAGTCGAGCAGATGGGCGCGGGTAAGCACCTTGCGCGCGAGGCCGGTGAGAGGCATGGAGGACAGCTCGCGCAGTGCGATCCAGCGACGGCGCCTGCGGCCCGCGGCGGGAAGCTCGTCTTCAGACATGGTCTGGATGCGAACCGAATAGTTCACCTGCATGATGGCGTGCCGCACCGTCATGCGCAGCCGGTCCGCGGGGACTTCCGTATGGGCGAGGAGAGGGAGCTCCCACATGCCGGGCATCACCGTCTCAGTTGCCGCGCGCTGCTCGAGGAGAACTTTGCCGCCCGATCTGCCCTCGTGGATGCACAGCGCGTGGGCGATGCTGCGGCTCTGCATGCGCGGCCGCGGAGCGGTTGGGTGCTCGCCGCGCGTGCTGCAATGCGCGGCGATGGGGCAGACGAGGCACTGCGGATTACGCGGCAGGCAGACGGTGGCGCCGAGTTCCATCATGGCCTGGTTGAAATCCCCGGGACGTTTGGCGTGGACCAGCGTGTTGGCGAAAACATCGATTTCGCGGCGAAGGCGAGCGGGCTTGGTGGCCGATGCGTCAAGCCCGGCGAGTCGGCAGAGAACGCGCTCCACGTTGCCGTCGACCACGGCGATGCGCTCGCCGTGCGCGATGCTGGCGATGGCCGCCGCGGTGTAGGCGCCAATGCCGGGAAGCTTGCGGAGTTCCCCAGACCGCGCAGGCAGTTTGCCGTCGAGGTTCGCAGCAACGAATTGCGCCGCCCGGTGCAGCATCCGGGCGCGGCGATAGTAGCCAAGGCCGCTCCAAAGCGCGAGCACTTCCGGCTCAGATGCGCGGGCCAGATCGTGCAGCGTGGGAAAGTGCTCAAGGAAGGCGGTATAGCGCTCCATCACCGCGGCGACGCGGGTCTGCTGCAGCATGATTTCGGAAACCCAGATGCTATAGGGGTCCGCCGTCCGGCGCCACGGCAGGTCGCGGCGGCTCGCGTCATACCAGGCAAGCAATTGCGCCCGCAGGCGCGGAGCGTTCCATTCCGGGAGAGTAGAGGAACCCATCTTCCCAGCTTAGCCAACGGTGTAGAGCAATGCACCTTTTGGGGCATGAATCGAAACCGCACCGGCGATACCATGGATGTAATTACGCGGACAGCGAGAGTCCCCTGGCGGCCGGGTGCCGCACAGGGAACGTGCGTGCCGGAACGATCCAGGTACCTCGATTCCGCATCCGTTTTCATGGAGGAATGTGTCAGTGAAGCGCAGTTTGATTGCAGCATGTACCTTGGTTCTCTCTGCGGCGTGTGCGGCGTCCGCCCAGACTACGAACGATTCATCGTCTGACGCCGGCATGCCGCCACCTGCAGCGCAAAGGCCGGTGATGCAGAATTCGCCATCGGCCACTGGAATGTTCTCGCGCATGGCCATCGGCGGCGGCATGTCGCCGCTCGGTGTCGGCATGGAGATTTCCACCAATTTGAACGAGCACCTGAATGTGCGCGGCATCGGGAACATCTTCAAGTATTCGACTAGCTTTACGGTTAGCGGCGTGCCCAGTTCCGCGGACCTGAATCTTGCCTCGGGCGGCGCGCTGCTCGACTACTACCCATTCCATGCGGGCTTCCGCCTCAGCGCAGGCGTGTTGTTCGTGAATCAAAATCAATTGAGCGCTACCACGGCGATCAAGGGCGGCGACAGCTTCACGCTGAACGACCAGACCTACTATTCGTCGAACGCAAACCCCCTGGGCGGGTCAGGACACCTGGCCTTGAACTCGACCAAACCGAGCGCGATGGTGACCACCGGCTGGGGCAATCACGTGAAACACAGCGGCCACTGGACAGTGCCGTTCGAGATCGGCGTAGCGTTTGTGGGCGCGCCGCAGGTGAACATGAGCCTGACAGGCGCAGCCTGCACGAATGCCTCGCAAACACAATGCGCGAACGTCAACGATCCCAACAACCCGATCGCCGTTCAGTTCCAGAGCAACCTGAATGCGCAGATTGCGAAATGGAATAGCGATCTGAATGTGTTGAAGGTCTACCCGGTGATCTCCACGGGAATCGCCTATAGCTTCAATCTCCACAAATAGAGCTTTTGCGACTTGGCAAAGCACGAGGGCCGTCCCATGGGGGCGGCCCTTCTCGCTTGGCATAAACGTTGTTGGGTCAGCCGAGCAGTTCGGCGAGCAGTGCGGGCGCGGCTTCCAGTGCGGCGCCGATCTGCGATGGGTCCTTGCCGCCGGCTTCGGCGATTTCCGGCTTGCCGCCGCCGGAGCCGCCGACGAGTTTGGCCACCGCTCCCACCAGCTTGCCCGCCTGAATGCGCTTGGTCAGTCCGGGCGTGACGCCGGCGATGATGGCGACTTTGCCTTCGGGCTGTGCGGAGGCGAGCAGGATCACGGCTTCCCCGGCCTTCTGCTTCAGGTTGTCGACCAGTGTGCGAAGCTGGCCGCGATCGAGGTTGTCGGCCCGGTGGCGCAACAGCTTGACGCCCTTGACGTCGACTGCCTCGGCGAGTACGGAGTCGAGGCCGCCCACGGCGGACTTCATGCGCATCTCGTCGAGCTCGCGGCGCAGGCGTTTCAACTCGTCTTCGTGTGCTGAGAGGCGGGCGCGCAGCGAGTCGGCGAGGCTGACGTCGCCCGTGGTGCCGGCTACCTGGGAGGCGACCTGCGCCACTTCGGCGTCGCGGCGGAACGAGTCGAGCGAGCCAAAGCCGCTGATGGCTTCCACGCGGCGCACGCCCGAGGAGACTGAGGTTTCGCCCGTGAGCTTGAGCAGGCCGATCTCGCCGGTAGCGGAGGTGTGCGTGCCGCCGCAGAGCTCGGTAGAGAAGCCGTCAGAGAGCTTCACCACGCGCACCTTGTCGCCGTATTTTTCGCCGAACAGCGCCATGGCATGGTACTCGTTCACGGCCACATCGATAGGCACGTCTACGAGGGTTTCCACGCGCGCGTTGGAGAGAACTTCGCGGTTGACGATGTTCTCGATGTCGGCGAGCTCTTCGTCGGCCACCTGCGCAAAGTGGGAGAAGTCGAAGCGCAGCCGCGTGGGATCGACCAGCGAACCGGCCTGCTTCACGTGCGGCCCAAGCACCTGGCGCAGCGCGGCGTGAATGAGGTGCGTGCCGGTGTGGTTGCGGCGGATGGCGTCGCGGCGCTCGCCGTTGACCTGGGTGTTGACGTGGTCGCCGACCGCGAGCGGCTGCTTGAGGATGGCCTTGTGGGCGCGCACGCCTTGCACGGGCAGGACGCAGCCCGTGATTTCGGCGACCGTGGTGTTGCCATCGGTCGAAGTGAAGACCCCGGTGTCGCCGATCTGGCCACCCGAGTCGCTGTAGAAGCTTGTGTGGTCGAGAACAACTTCGACTTGCTCGCCGGCCTTTGCGGCGGGCACGCCCTGGCCGCCACTGACGATGGCGAGGACTTCGCAGTTTGTGGAGTTGAGCGAACGGTAGCCTTCGAACGCAGTCTTGGGCAGGTCGCGAAAGACCGGGCTGGCGGATTTTTGTGCGCCGCCTTTCCAGGAAGCACGGGCGCGGGCTTGTTCTGTTTCGCGAGCGGCGTCGAAACCTTCCTGATCGAACTTCACTCCGGCGTCGCGGGCGGCGTCGACCATGAAGTCGAGTGGGAGGCCGAAGGTCTCGTAGAGGTGGAAGGCCTTGTCGCCGGTGAAGTCGCCCTTGAGCTCTTCATCGAGGCGAGTGAGGCCGATCTTGAGGACCCGATCGAACTGTTTCTCTTCAGCCTCGACTACTTTGGCGACGCGCTCGGCGGAGTCGTTGAGCTCAGGATAGGCGCCGGCCATCAAGTCGCGGACGGCAAAGACCATCTGGAAGAGGAATGGCTTGTCCTGGCCTAGCAGGCGGCCGTGGCGAATGGCGCGGCGCATAATTTTACGCAGGACGTAGCCGCGGCCTTCGTTCGATGGCAGCACGCCATCGTTGATAAGAAATGTCGCCGCGCGGGCGTGGTCGGCGATGATGCGCAGACTGGCCGCTTCTTCATCGGCGGTGCGGGTCTCGCGGCCAAGCTCGGCCTGCGACACGCGTTTGCCCGTGAGCTCTTCAGCCCGCTCGATCAGAGGCGTAAACAAATCCGTCTCGAAGTTGCTGATCTTGTCCTGCAAGACAGCGGCGACGCGCTCCAGGCCCATGCCCGTATCAATCGAAGGCTTGGGCAACGGCGTCAGCTTGTACCCCGTCGTCTTGCCCAGCTGATCGACAACAGCCGACCGGTCGAACTGCATAAAGACGAGGTTCCAGATCTCGACGTAGCGGGCGTCGTCTTTTCCAAAAGGCAAATCGACGCCGGGCGTTTCGCTGGCACCCAGGCCCATGTCATAGAAAATCTCGGAACACGGCCCGCACGGGCCCGTTTCGCCCATCTGCCAGAAGTTGTCCTTCGCGCCGTACTCGAAGATGCGCTCCCTGGGAACGCCCACCTCCATCCAGAACCGCTCGGCCTCGTCGTCGCGCGGCACATCGGCCGTGCCCTCGAAGATCGTCACATACAGCCGGTCCTTGGGAATGCCCATCCACGCATCGCTGGTCACCAGTTCCCAGGCGTAAGCGATGGCGTCCTTCTTGAAGTAGTCGCCGAAGCTGAAGTTGCCGAGCATCTCGAAGAACGTGTGATGACGGCGGGTGAAGCCCACGTTTTCGAGATCGTTGTGCTTGCCACCGGCGCGCACGCACTTCTGCGACGTCGTCGCCCGGTTGTAGTCTCGCTTGTCGGCGCCCAGGAAGACGTCTTTGAACTGGTTCATTCCCGCGTTGGTAAACAGCAGCGTGGGATCGTTGTGCGGCACCAAAGAGGAGGAGTGCACCCGGCGGTGCCTCTTCGACTCAAAAAAGCGCAGAAACAGCTCGCGGATTTCGTTTCCTGTGCGGGGTTGCATATCTCTTCAAGTGTAATTCGCCATGAGCTGGACTGGCGCGGTCCTCACTTTCGCCCCGTGCGGCTCGGCCGCCAGGTCAGGTTTCAACCCCCTGCCCCCTGAACCCCTGAACCCTGTACCCTGTTCTTCAAGAAAACTCCCACCGCCGCGCCACGCGTCGCGCCGTGACGAACAGCACCACGCCGATCCCCAGCAGCACCGCCACCTGCGGCCAGAGCTCGGACAGCGGCTGGTCGCGCCAGAAGACCTTGGTAAAGCCGTCGATGGCCCAGGCGTTGATGGTGAACAGGCCCGCCTTCTGCACCGATTCCGGCATGAGGAAGCGCGGAAACATGCTGCCGCCCAGCGCCGACATCATGAGAATGAGCAGCGTGGACACGGCGCCGAGCTGCGCGCGCGAGTGGCACATGCTCGCCAGCAGCATGCCGAAAGCGGCAACGGCGAACGCGGTGCACAAACCCATCACAAAGAAGCCCGGAATGTGCGTAAAGAAATCGAGATGGAACACGGCCCAGCCCCACAAAAACATCACCGTGAGCTGCGCGAACGCCAGCATGGTGTTGAAGGTGAGCTTGCCCGCAAGCAGGGTGGTCATGGTGACATGCGAGCTGAGCACGCGGTCGAGGGTGCCGCTGTCCTGCTCGTCGAGCAGCGAGCCGGCCGACCCGCTGGCGGTGAACAGCAGAAACATGACCCCGATGGCCGCGGCGTAGAACGAGATCATGTTCTTGTTCTGGTGTTCGCCCACCACGCCGCGCGTGTGAACGGGGATGATGCCGCCGTCCCCGAAGCCTGAAGATGTGCTCTTTGCAGCGGTTGCGGGCTGTTCATCCCGGCGCTTCTCTGAGTCGTTGAGCCGGGCCAGGTTGGCGTCCCAGAGCTTCTTCTGTTCCGGAGTAAGGCCGCCGATGTAGCTACTCATGTACTTCTCGCCCTCGCCGGCCATCGAGGCGGGCATCGCCGTCATGGCAGCCTTCTGCAGCAGGCCACTCACCACCTGCGGCGCGATGGCGTCGCTCTGATCGTTGAGCAATTGAATTTCTGAAGCCTTGTCGTCGCTGCCGTTGAACGCAATGGGGTGCTGCCCCCAGCCCGCGGGAATAATGAGCGCGACGGGGACGGTTCCGGCCTTGACGGCGGCTTCGGCTGTGGCGGCGGTGAAGTCCGGCGCGGCCTTCTCTTTTGAATCCGGCCGCGTGATCACAAGCAGGGAGCCTTCGGCATGCAGCCCGCGCAGCAGGTTGCGCGAAGCCGGGCTGTGGTCCTGGTCCACCACGATGAGCTTCACCTGCGGTATCGTGTCATGCTGGCCGCCGAAGATGACGGCAAAGATGCTGAAGAACGCGATGGGCAGTACGAAGCTGAGCGCCAGCGAAGCCCGATCGCGGCGCAGGCCGGTGAATGCGGTGCGGACAATGGCGAAGATCAATCGCGCAGCTCCCTTCCGGTCAGGTGCAGAAACACGGATTCGAGATTGGGCCGGCGCAGGGAAACGTCCTCGATGCCGATGCCGCGCGTGGATGCTTCATCGAGCAGCGGCGCGATTTCTGCCGGGCGCGTCACGGTGAACTGGGCCGTTCCCTCGCTCAGGCGGCCGCCGCGCTGCTCCACCCAGGCTGCGATCGCATCCTGGGTGCCGGTGAACCGCGCCGTCACTTCGCTGCGCGTGCCAAACGCGCTGCGCACAAGTTCCTCGTTGCTGCCCTCGGCGATGATGCGGCCGTGATCGATGATCGCGATGCGGTCGCAAAGCCGTTCGGCTTCTTCCATGTAGTGCGTCGTATAGAGGATGGACATTCCCTCGGAGCGCAGGTGCTCGATCATTTCGAAGATGCGGTTGCGCGATTGCGGATCGACGCCGACGGTGGGCTCGTCCATCAACACCAGGCGCGGCTTGTGAATGATGCCGGCGGCCATGTTGAGGCGGCGCTTCATGCCTCCGGAAAGCTTGCCCGCCGGATCGCCCGCGCGGTCTTCCAGTGCCGCCCACTTCAGGCACCACGCCACCTGTTCGGCCAGGCGCGCGCTGCTGAGGCCCTGATATTTGCCAAAGCTGACCAGGTTCTCGCGGCAGGTGAGGCGAGGATAGATCGCCAGTTCCTGCGGGATCCAGCCGAGCGACTGGCGGGCGGCGGCGGTGCCTGCCTCCGCGCCGAAGATCCGCACCTGGCCGGAGTCGGGAAGCACGCGGCCGACGATGGCGCGAATCAGCGTGCTCTTGCCCGCGCCGTTGGGGCCCAGCAGGCCGAGACACTGGCCGGGCTCAAGGCGCAACGAAACGCCGTCGAGCGCCGTGAGGTTGCCAAAGCGTTTCAGCAGGCCGGCCACTTCCACGGGAAGCGCAGCCACGGCTGAAAGCTCGTTTACGGCAGACGGCATTCTGACCTCCAGTTGCGGAACAGACCTATCCTACCCCGAACTTACGCAGGGGGACGCGACTTCGTTCACTCGCCACCTGCGGCGGATCAGACCGCCGGTTCACGTCCAACTCGGCACTCATTCAGACTGGGTGGAGTGGAAAGCTAGTCTTCTTCGCCGGAAGCAGAGTCACCGAGGTTGTCGAGCTGAGAGAGCGCTTCGTCCGGCACATCCCACTGGCGAAGAATCTTGTAGATGATGCCGGTAGAGAATCCGGCGGAGACGAGCCGGCGCATCACGCGTGCCGTGGCCTTTTCATCCTCGGGTTTGCGGATGCGCTTGCGTTCGAGGTACTGGCGGGCGAGGACTTCTTCATCCGTTCCGGCATAGCGGGCCTCGATGGTGTCGTCGACGATGCCCGATGCGACGCCCTTCTGCTGCAGCTTCTGGCGCACGGTGCGAGCGCCGAGCTTTTCGTTTTCATGGCGCAGGCGGGCAAACGTCTCGGCGTAAGACTTGTCATCGAGATAGCCGTACTCCTTCAATCGCGCGATCACCGCGGTGATAACGGCCTCGCCGGCCTCGCCGCGCTCTACGCGCTGCTGCATCAGGCGTCGGAGTTCGGCTTCAGTGCGCATATGGCGGCCGAGGGCTTTCACAGCGTAGTCGTGGAGTCCGGCTTCGTTGAGCGGTGCGCGGGGCTTACCGGGTTTGCGTTGGAATGGCAGCTTCCAGCTCCTCGCCTTTAGCTTCTAGCCCGTTGGCCGAAGCTGTGGCTGATCTTCGTGACACTACAGGGCGAGCAGCTAGAAGCTAGTGGCTAGAAGCTGTTGTACCCGTCCACTTGTCCACCCATGCGTTCACCGTCTTCCACCAGAGCTGCGAGTTTTGCGGCTTGAGCACCCAGTGCCCCTCATCCGGGAAATACAGCATCTCGCTCGGCACTTTCAGCAGTTGCAGCGTGTCGAAGAGTTGGAATCCTTCGCTGACGTCGAGGCGGTAATCGAGCTGGCTATGGATGACCAGCGTGGGCGTCTTGAAGTTCTTGGCGTAGAGCGACGGCGACCACTTGCGGAACGGATTCTCGCTATCCGGCTTGCCGTAATAGTCCCAGGGCTTGCCCTTGAATTCCCACTCGTTGAACCAGTCTTCTTCGGTGCTGCCGAAGGCAGACTCGGCGTTGAACATGCCGTCGTGGGAGACGATGCACTTGAAGCGGTTGGTGTGGCCGAGCACCCAGTTGGCCATGTAGCCGCCGTAGCTGGCGCCGAGGGCGCACTCGCGGTTCTTATCAATAAAGGGGTAGTGCTGCTCGGCGTAATCGAGGCCGGTCATCAGGTCGGTGTAGGGCTTGCCGCCCCAGTCGCCGTTTACGCGGTCGACAAAGGCCTGGCCGTAACCGGTGCTGCCGCCGGGATTGATCATCACTACGAGATAGCCGTTGGCCGCAAACAGCTCCGCGTTCCAGCGGTACGACCACGATTCGCCCCACGCACCCTGCGGCCCCCCGTGAATCAGAAACTTCACCGGATACTTCTTATGTGAGTCGGAACCCGGAGGCGGAATGACGAACCCTTGCTCCTTGGTTCCGTCTTTCGCCGTAAACCAGAAGGATTCCATCTTGGGGAGGTCGAGCTGCGAGAGGAGGGCGTCGTTGAGGTGGGTAAGCGGTGTGAGAGCGGTCGTCTTGCCGACAACCGAGGGCGAAATTTCAGTACAAGTGCAAACAGTGTGCTCTAGGCCGTCGACATCAACTCTGACAATCTCCGAAGGCGAACGAACTGTCATTCGGGAAGCCATCAGGGTCTTTCCATCGGGGATTGGGTGCAAATCGCTGAACTCGGCAGGGACATAAGCTCCAGTGAGATCGCCCCCTCTGGCGAGAGTTTCATTTGGGAAGGTTTCGAGCTTCCAGGCGTTCCTATATACGTCCGTGCTCTTGTTCAGAATGAGGGCGAAGATGGAAGCTTCGCCTTCGTTGCCGGAAGTGAAGAAAAGTGCTTGGGAACTGGGAGCCCAAGCGATTTCGTCAACCCAGTTGTCGAACTTAGGCAGCATGTACTCCACAGAATTCCGCGACCGATCGAAGAGGGCGATACGGAACTTATCGCTCTCATACCCCGCCCGCGCCTGGCTTCTCCACGCAATCCACTTCCCGTCCGGCGAATAAGCCGGCGTGAAATTCCCGCCCGCGCTCGTCGAAATCTTCACCGGCTTCGCCGCCGCATCCGTCAGGTCGAGCGTGTAAATCTGCGCGCTGGTGCTGATGGCCGGCACCGCATCGGGATTCTCTGTGAACGCCAGTTCCTTCGAGTCGGGCGAGATGGAGAAGCCGCCCCCGCCTTCGAGCGAAAACGGCGGCACGTCGTGCACATCGCCGGGGTTCAGGTCGCGCATCTTGCCGGAGTCCACCTGCACCATAAAAAGATGGCTGCGCTTGTCGCCGGTAAAGTGGTTCCAGTGCCGATACAGCAGGTGGGTAAAGATCTGCGCCTTCACCTTGCTCTCGGCCGTCTTCTTGTCACGCTCCGCATTGCACGTGTTCCCACTCTCGAAGTTCTCCATCGTAATGGCCGGGCAATCGGGATACACCGCCGACGTGAACACCACAAAGCTGCCGTCGTGCGACCACTGCGCGTTATCGGCTTCCGTCGCGATGTTCGTCAGCTTCTTCGCATCGCTGGTCGCGCCGGTCTCGGGATCGAACGCCGCGGTCCACACCTGCTGCGAGCCGTCGCGGCTTGACAGCCACAGAATCCGCTTGCCATCCGCGGAGAACTGCGGCCCGCCATCGCCGGCCTGGGCCACGGCGATCTTCTCGGGCTCGCCACCGCTAATCTTCTGCAGCCACAGTTCCGGCGTCTTCGTGTTCTTCTCGAGATCCACGGTGGTGACCGAATACGCCAGCCACTTGCCGTCGGGCGAGACGGCCGTTTCGCCCAGCCGCTTCATGGCCATCATGTCCTCGAAGGTCATGGGCCGTTTCGACTGAGCGAATGCGGGGGAAACGAGGGCTGCAAGGAGGGCGAAGGAGAGAAAGGACCGGGACACGTTCATAGAGGCCTGCCTGCGCGCGGAAGGCTGTGTTCGCGCGAAGAAGAAGTTTACACCGGCCTCGGCGAGATTTGTGGGCGTGGTGAACGGTAACCGCGGATCCCTCGACTGCGCTCGGGATGACAGGATGGGGAGCAGGGATGGGGAGTTGGACGGTGATTGCAGTCAGGCGTGGGCGAGGATCGCGTCGGCAATGCGCGCCGCCTCGACCGCCGCCCGCACGGAATGCACGCGCACAATCGACGCGCCCTGCAGAATCGCCGCCACCATCGCTGCCACGCTCGCGGACTCGCGCGCGTCCGCCGGCGCAGTCATTCCGCCGTGCAGCGATGCCAGCGTGCGCCCGAGAAATGACTTCCGCGAGAGCCCGGCCAGCAGTGGCCGTCCCAGCGTCAGCAGTTGCCTCTGCCGCGCCAGCAGCGAATAATTCTCGCCGAATCGCTTACCAAATCCATATCCCGGATCGAGCACCACGGCCTCTTCTGCTACTCCGGCTCGCAGCGCGACATCGAGGCTCGCCTCCAGCCCATCGCGCACCAAATCGAGCACCGCGTCCGACTCGAGTCGTCCCTGCGTGCGCCACTCGTCAGGCCGCCCGCGCGTATGCATCAGGACCACGCCCGCCTTCCATTCCGCGCACACGCGCGGCATGTCGGCATCCCACGTGAAGCCGCTCACGTCGTTGACGATCTCGGCCCCAACCCCTAGCGCAGCCCGCGCAGTGGCGGCCTTATAGGTATCCACTGAAATCACGGCCTCGGGCCGACTTCGCAATACGCCTTCCAGCACCGGCAGCAGCCGCGCCTG
>Ga0134126_10007005_pt1 | contig 14160 bp, 17 predicted proteins | sample KB31752_FD_96881 | JGI IMG/M metagenome (GOLD analysis project Ga0134126, IMG submission 96881) | Terrestrial soil microbial communities with excess Nitrogen fertilizer from Kellogg Biological Station, Michigan, USA - KB3-175-2 | ecosystem: Environmental > Terrestrial > Soil > Unclassified ... | reverse complement strand
GCGAGACGTCGCCCAGCCCCGCCGCCTGCGCCGCCGCTGCGAGGCTGAAATAATCGTAGTCCTTGCCCTCGACCTTGAGCGTGCGGCGGGCTTTCAGCGAATCATGGCCGGTGACGGACATGGACGGGGGCTCCTGGCAGGAGAGGCAGGCGGGTTTGGGCTGCTGCTACAGCTTCTCGCGACTGAGATCAAGAGACGCCCAGGCATGCCCAGCCCCCGGATTTCTCACACGGCTCAGCGGCGTTTATTGCCCGGAATTACCGGGCGCGCTGCGACGCATGATCTCGTTATAGAGCTGGTCCTCCTCGGCGCGCTGGCGTTGGCGCTGCTGCTGCACGGCAGGACCGAATTGCGCCTCCTCGCGCCGGTCGACCTCGCCGCGCCGCGGCTGCTGCTCGCGCACCGGGACGCCAGGCGCCGCGGCCGAGGCGGGCGGGCTCGAGGGCTCGGGCGGCGTCCCGGGCTGCGGCGTCTGGGCCGCAGCGGGAAAGGCGAAGAGCAGAGCCGATCCGACGATCGCGACCGGACGCATGAGCCGCCTCCCGCGAAGCACCGAGGACAGAGACTGGCGCCTAAGCCAACTCCGGCCGGGGCAAGGTGGTTCAAGCGAAACGGCAGGCCGCGACGATCAGGCGGAAGCTGCGCGACTCAGGATCGAACGGTCCTCGACCAGGATGCATCCGGTGGCCTCCACCCGGCACAGCACCGACGCCGCCGCAGCGTCGCGCGCGAGCATCTCGCGATACTGCTCGTACGCGGCGAGGCTGGCGAAATCGATGAGCGCCAGCGCCTGGTTGGTGGGACCGGCGAATTTCGTCGGCAGGTAGTAGGCGGCGGCGAGCGCGCCGCAGCGGACCGCGTGCGCCGGCACTTCGCGCGCATAGGCGGCGAAGTCGGCGAGCTTGCCGGCATCGAGCGTATAGCGGATCGACAGGGTCAGCATCGGAGGTCTCCTTGGCGTTTGCGTCGCCTTTTCTAGCGCCGCCCGGCCCGTCGATGCTTCGTTGCCGGCCGAAGCCTGCATCGGAACGCTTGGGCGCACGACCCTTCGCATGTTAGGGTTATTTTGCGTGAGACTCTCTTCGGGAGAGACGTCATGGAGGACGCGGCATTCTGGCGCGAGCAGGGCGCCAAGTTCCGGCACAGGGCCGAAACCAGCGACGATGCCGCGCTCAAATCTGAGCTCGTCGAGCTGGCCGAGATCTGCGAAGAGGTCGCGGCCGAGATCGAGGATCGCGCCCCCGCCGGTTGAGCGAGCCGCTCGCGTCAGAAATCATCGTTTCGCCACGATTCCATCGAATTGGCGTCGCATTCCGAATGTCTTCTATTGGGGCGCGAGACGATATCGGCTCGTCTCCGTTCTTAGCAGCGGTCACTCCCCCGACCGCTTATCGTGACGGCCCCGGCTTCCTCCCCCCGCCGGGGCCGTCGTTTTTACGGGAAGCGCGCCGCCGGAAATGGCATCATCCGGCCCCCGCATGACCGTCCCCTCCTCCGATCCGGCGCCGCCCGCCGCTTTTTCCGGCCGTTCGCTCGCCTGCCGCCGGGGCGAGCGTCTGGTCTTCGCCGGGCTCGATTTCACCCTGCCGGCGGGTGGTGCGCTGGTGCTGACCGGGCCCAATGGCAGCGGCAAGTCGAGCCTGCTGCGGCTGATGGCCGGGCTCGGCCGGCCCGAGGCGGGCACTCTCGCCTGGGACGGGACACCCGTCCGGGAGGACAGCGCAGCCCATCGCGCCCGGCTCCATTTCGTCGGCCACCAGGATGCAATGAAGCCGGTGCTGACCGTCGCGGAAAGCCTGGCCTTCTGGGCGGGCATGCGCGGCGGGAACAGCGTGGCGGCGGGGCTCGCGCGCTTCCGCCTCACGCCGCTGGCCGATTGGCCATGCCGCTTGCTCTCGGCCGGACAGCGCCGGCGCCTGGCGCTCGCCCGTCTCATCGCGAGTCCGGCACCGCTCTGGCTGCTCGACGAGCCGCTGACCGGGCTCGACGCCGATGGTTTCGCCGATCTCGTTGCGGCGATCGGCGAGCATCGCGCCGAAGGCGGCCGGGTCGTGCTGTCGACGCACGCGCCGTTGCCGCTGGCAGGCGCGCAGGAGCTGTCGCTTGCGGCGTTTGCGCGGCGCGGCGCATGAGCGCCTTTCGCCTGCTGGTCGCGCGCGAATTGCGCCTTGCGCTGCGCCAAGGCGGCGACGCGGCGATGGTGGTAGGATTCTTCGTCCTCACCATCATCCTCTTTCCGTTCGGCGTCGGGCCCGAGCCGGAGCTGCTGGCGCGCATCGCCGCCGGCATCCTCTGGGTGACGGCGCTGCTCGCCGCGCTGCTGTCGCTGGAGCGGCTCTTTCAGGCGGATTGGGAGGATGGCAGCCTCGAGGCGCTGGCGCTCATGCCGCTGCCGCTCGAAGCGCAGGTGCTGGCGAAATGCCTGGCGCACTGGCTCGTCACCGGCTTGCCGCTGACGCTGGTGGCGCCGCTCCTCGGGCTATTGCTGCATCTCGACGCAGCGGGATATCCGGTGCTGCTGCTGGGCTTGCTGCTCGGGACGCCGAGCCTGAGCCTCATCGGCGCGATCGGCGCCGCGCTCAGCCTCGGCGCGCGGCGCGGCGGCGTGCTGTTGTCACTGCTCGTGCTGCCGCTCTATATCCCCATACTGATCTTCGGCGTCGCCGCGGTCGAGGCGAGCACCGGCGGTTTCACGGCGCGGCCGCATCTGCTGCTGCTGGGTGCATTTCTCGCCGGCGCATTGCCGCTCGCCCCGCTCGCAGCGGCGGCTGCGCTTCGCCAGGCGTTGGAATAGGCGACGCCTTGCAGCGAATTCACGGGGCTTGCCGGGCGGGTTGCGCTAGATCAAGGTGAGGCGCCCGGACGCCCGCTATAGTTGATATCTGATCTCGAGAGCATGCACCGCTTCGCCAATCCCGCCCGTTTCATGCGCCTCAGCGCCACGCTTATGCCTTGGTGTGCCTTAGGCGCGGCGCTCCTGATCGGGCTTGGCATCTACCTCGCCCTCTTCGTCGTCCCGCCCGATTACCAGCAGGGTGACGATGTGCGCATCATGTATGTGCATGTCCCCGCCGCGTGGATGGCGAGCTTCGTCTATGCGCTGATGGCGCTGGCGAGCGGCATCGCGATCATCTGGCGGCATCCGCTGGCCGACATCGCCGCGCAGAGCGCCGCGCCCGTGGGCGCCGGCTTCACGCTCGTCTGCCTGGTAACAGGGTCGCTCTGGGGCGAGCGCATGTGGGGCACCTGGTGGGTGTGGGATGCGCGCCTCACCTCGGTGCTGGTGCTGTTCTTCCTCTATCTCGGCTACATCGCGCTGGTGAACGCCTTCGACGAGCCGGGCCGCGGCGCCCGCGCCGGCGCGATCCTGGCGCTGGTCGGCGTCGTCAATCTGCCGATCATCAAATTCTCGGTCGATTGGTGGAACACGCTCCATCAGCCGGCAAGCGTGTTCCGCCTCGGCGGCCCGACCATCGCCGCCTCGATGCTGTGGCCGCTGCTGATCATGGCGCTGGGCTTCATGCTGTTCTTCGCCGCGCTGCTGATGCTTCGCATGCGCACGGCGCTCGTCGCCGCCAAGGTGCGGGCGCTGCGCATGGCCGAGGTCGAGCGCCACGCCGCCGGCGTGCTGACGCCGGGGCAACCGGCGCTGCCATGAGTCCGGCGGTGACGCAGTTTCTCGCCATGGGCGGCTATGCCGCCTATGTCTGGCCGGCTTACGGCGTCACGGTCCTGGTGCTCGGCGGCTTGCTGGCCTGGAGCCTCGGCGGCTATCGCCGGCGGCAGCGCGAGCTCGAGCGGCTGCAGCGAGAGCCGAAGCCATGACGCGCAAACGCCGGCGTCTCATCGCGGTCCTCGCCGGTCTCGGCATGCTCGGTCTCGCCACCGGGCTGGTGCTGAGCGCCTTCAGCGACAATCTCGTTTTCTTCTACAGCCCGACCGAGCTCAAGACCCAGTCGGTGCCGCAAGGCCGCACCTTGCGCATCGGCGGCCTGGTCGAGAATGCAAGCCTCAAGCGCGAGGCCGACGGCAGGACGGTCGAATTCCGCGTGACCGACGGCAAGACCGACGTGCCGGTGACCTATCGCGGCGCGCTGCCCGATCTCTTCCGCGAGGGACAGGGGGTCGTCGTCGAAGGCAAGCTCGAGGGCTCGGGAATGCTCCGCGCCTCGGAGGTGCTCGCCAAGCATGACGAGCGCTACATGCCGCGCAACGTCGTCGAGGCGCTCAAGAAATCCGGACATTGGCAGGAAGGCGAGGCGGCGCAGCGATGATCGTCGAGATCGGCCATTACGCGCTCATCCTTGCGCTATGCTTGGCGGTGCTGCAATCGACCGTGCCGCTCTTTGGCGCGGCGCGGCGCAACATGGCCTGGATGACGCTGGCGCAGAGCACGGCGGTGACGCAGTTCGTGCTGATCGCCGTGGCATTCGGCGCTCTCATCAACGCCTATGTCACGTCCGATTTCTCGGTGGCGAACGTCTACGAGAACAGCAGCACGCTGAAGCCGCTGCTCTACAAGGTGACCGGCGTCTGGGGCAACCACGAGGGCTCGATGATCCTCTGGGTGTTCATCCTGTCGCTGTTCGGCGCTGCGGTGGCACTCTTCGGCGTCAACCTGCCGCCCGCCCTGCGCGCGCGCGTGCTGGCGGTGCAGGGCATGATCGGCACCGGCTTCCTGCTCTTCATCCTGCTCACCTCTGACCCGTTTCGCCGCCTGGTGCCGGCGCCGCTTCAGGGCGAGGGGCTCAATCCGGTGCTGCAGGATCCCGGCCTCGCCTTCCATCCGCCCTTTCTCTATCTGGGCTATGTCGGCTTCTCCATCGCCTTCTCGTTTGCCGTCGCGGCGCTGATCGAGGGCCGCGTCGATGCCGCCTGGGCGCGCTGGGTCAGGCCCTGGACGCTCGCCGCCTGGTGCACCCTCACCGTCGGCATCGCCATGGGCAGCTGGTGGTCCTACTACACGCTCGGCTGGGGTGGCTGGTGGTTCTGGGATCCGGTCGAGAACGCCTCCTTCATGCCCTGGCTGGTCGGCACGGCACTGCTGCATTCGGCAATCGTCGTCGAGAAGCGCGACGCGCTCAAAAGCTGGACCATCCTCCTCGCCATCATCACCTTCTCGCTGTCGCTGGTGGGGACATTCCTGGTGCGCTCCGGCGTGCTCACCTCGGTGCACGCCTTCGCCCTCAGCCCGGGGCGCGGCGATTTCATCCTGGCGCTGCTGCTCGTCGCCATCGGCGGCTCGCTCGGGCTCTATGCGTGGCGCGCGCCGCAGCTCAAGGGTGGCGGCATCTTCGCGCCGATCTCGCGCGAGGGCGCGCTGGTGCTCAACAACCTGCTGCTCTGCACCGGCTGCGCCACGGTCTTCCTCGGCACGCTCTACCCGCTCTTCTCCGAGGACCTCGGCGGGCCCAAGCTCTCGGTGGGCTTCCCCTTCTTCAACCGCACCTTCGTGCCGCTGATGGTGCCGATGCTGATGGCCGTCGCCGTCGGGCCGATGCTCGCCTGGAAGCGCGGCGACCTCCGGGGCGCGCTGCAGCGCCTCTGGCTCGCGGCGGCCGGAACGTTGCTCGCTCTCCTGGTCGCCTTCTATGTGACGCATGGCGGACCGGTGCTGGCGGTGCTCGGGCTCGGCCTCGCCGCCTGGGTCTTCCTCGGCGTCGTCATCGAATGGACCGATCGCATCCGCCTCGGCCGCACCCCGCTGGCCGAGACCTGGCGGCGCGCCCGCACCATGCCGCGCGCGGCGCACGGCATGACGCTGGCGCATCTGGGGCTTGCCATCACCGTTGCCGGAATCACCGCCTCGGCCTGGCAGCAGGAGCGCATCGACGTGGTGCACCCCGGCGGCGATCTCACCGTCGCCGGCTATGTCTTCCATCTCGACGACGTCAAGACGATCCCCAGTCCCGACTTCACTGCCGAGCGCGCCGACATCACCGTGCGCAAGGGAAATGACATCATCGCCGTCATGCATCCCGAGAAGCGCAGCTTCGCGCAGCAGGGCGCGACGACCAGCGTGACTGCGATCCATACCAACCTGCTGGCCGATCTCTATGCCGCGCTCGGCGACAGCGACGGGAAAGGCGGCTGGACGCTGCGCCTCTATTGGAAGCCGCTGGTGCCATGGATCTGGATCGGCGCGGTCTTCATGGCGGCAGGCGGCATTATCAGCCTCAGCGACCGGCGCTGGCGCGTCGGCATCGCCGCGCGCCCCCGCGCGCCGCGCGGCGCGCAGCCGGCGGAGTAGCGCCATGGCCCGGCGACTCCTCTATCTCCTGCCGGCGGCGCTCTTTGTCGTGCTCGCCGGCTATTTCGCCATCGCGCTGACCTCCGGACGCGACCCGTCGCTGCTGCCGTCGGCGCTGATCGACAAGCCGGCGCCCGATTTCACGCTCGCCGGATTCGATGGCAAGGAAGGGCTGAGCCGCAGCGCGCTTCAGGGCAAGGTGGCGGTGATCAATTTCTTCGCCTCCTGGTGCGTGCCCTGCCGCAGCGAGGAGCCGCTGCTGATGCGGCTTGCCGAAGAGGAGCATGTGCCGCTCTATGGCATCGCCTACAAGGACAAGCCGGAGAACGCGCGGCGGTATCTGGACCAGCTCGGCGATCCCTATCGCGGGGTCGGGCTCGACCAGAGCGGCACCACGGCGATCAATTTCGGCGTTTACGGCGTGCCGGAGACCTATCTCATCGACAAGCAGGGCCATATCCGCTTCCGCTTCGTCGGTCCGCTTACCGCCGAGGCGGTAGAACGCGAGCTGCTGCCGCGCATCCGAAAGCTGGAGGGGTCATGAGCCGGCTGGCGCTCATCGCGCTCTGCCTTCTGGCGCTCATGAGCGCGGCGCGCGCCGTCGAGCCGAGCGAGCGCCTTAGGGATCCCGCGCTCGAGGCGCGTGCGCGCGCCATCAGCCAGGAGCTGCGCTGCGTCGTCTGCCAGAACGAGACCATCGACGAGAGCGGCGCGGATATCGCGCATGATCTGCGCGTGCTGCTGCGCCAGCGCCTGCTCGCCGGCGACACCGACCAGCAGGCGATCAATTATATTGTCGCGCGCTACGGCCAGTTCGTGCTGCTGAAGCCGCGGTTCGAGCCGGCGACCTATGTGCTGTGGTTCGGGCCGCCGGTGCTGCTGGCGCTGGCGGCGCTGGCGATCGCCGTCAATCTGCGCCGGCGACGCAACCGCGGCGAAGCCGGGCCCGCGCCGCTCGATCCGGCCGAGCGCCAGCGCCTCGCCAAGCTGCTCGCGGAAGACGGCTGATGCTGCTCGCGATCGTGCTCGCCGCGATGACGATCCTCGTCGCGGTGACGGTCATCCTGCCGCTGGCGAAGGGAGCGAGACCGGCGCCCGAGCGCAGCCAGTTCGACCGCGCCGTCTATCGCGACCAGCTGCGCGAGCTGGAGCGCGACGCGGCGCGCGGCCTCATCGGCCCGCGCGAGGCGGCAACGGCCCGGCTCGAGATCGAGCGGCGCCTGCTCGCGGCCGAACCGCAGGTGGAGCCCGCCGCCGCCGCGCCGGGCAGCCCGGTGCTCGCCGTGACGCTCGCCTGCCTGCTTCCGGTCGCGGCCGCGCTGGCCTATCTCGCGCTCGGCTCGCCCGGCATCCCGGACCAGCCTTACGACGCGCGCGGGCCGGAGCGGGCGCTCGCCGCCGCCAACGGCCATACCGATCTGGAGAAGACCGCGGCGGCGCTGGCCGAGCGCGTCAAATCGACGCCCGACAACGACGAGGACTGGCTGCTGCTGGCGCGCACCGAGGCGGCGCTCGGCCATTGGCAGAAGAGCGCCGACGCCTATGGCGCGGCGATGCGGCTGACGCATGACCGGCCCGACATCGCGGCCTCCTATGGCGAGATGCTGGTGGCGGCGGCACAGGGCATCGTCACGCCGCGCGCCCACGATCTTTTCGCCGCTGCCGTAGAGCGCGACCCCGGCAACGTCCTGGCGCGCTATTACCTGGCGCTTGGCGCGGCGCAGGCAGGCGATGCCCAGGCCGCAATCGCTGGCTGGCAGAAGCTCGCGGCGGAGCAGCCGGCGCAATCGCCGCTGCGCCGCGAGCTGAAAGAGCGCATCGACGAGGCCGCGAAAGAAGGCGGCTTGCCCGCGCCGGAGCTGGCCGCCCCCGCGGCCGGGCCGAACACTGCGCAAATGGCCGCGGCGGCGAAGATGACGCCCGAGGCGCGCCAGCAGATGATCCGCGGCATGGTCGCGAAGCTCGCCGCTACACTTGAGGCGCAGCCTAACGATGTCGAGGGATGGCAGCGGCTCGGCCGCGCCTATGCCGTGCTCGGCGAGCATGACAAGGCGGCCGACGCCTACGACCGCGCCGCCCGCCTGCGGCCGAACGACCCCGCGATCCTGCTCGCCGAGGCCGAGGCGCTGATGCCCGACCACAAGCCCGAGACGCCGGTGCCCGATCGCGCGGTGACGCTGCTGCGGCGGGTCGAAGCGCTCGACGCGAAGCAGCCGGCCGCTCTCTGGTATCTCGGCCTTGCCGCGGCACAGAAGCGCAATTTCGCCGAGGCCAGCGAATACTGGCAGCGTCTGCTGCCGCTGCTGCCACCCGCAGGCGAGCAGCATGACGCGGTGGCGGCGGCGATCGCCGCGCTCAAGGGAAAATAGCGCCGGCCGGGTGGGGTGGCGACTGCCTCATCCGGACTCGGCAAAAGCCGTCATCAACCCACGGTTGCTTGTCGCCGCGATTCGGGGTAGCGTCCGCCCGGCAACGAAAAAGTGTGAAAAATCATGCGACTGCCCGGCGCCGCCCCAGGCGCCGCCCGCTACGATTTCCGCGCCGATCCCGTGCTTCGCACCACGCTCGACTACTGGGAGCAGCGGCGCGGCGCGCGTGCGATGCCGCGTCGGCGCAACATCGACCCGGCGGAGCTGCGCCAAGTGCTGCCGCATGTGCAGATCACCGAAGTCATCGATGGCGGCGCCCGCTTCCGCTATCGCCTGGTCGGCACCGCGATCGTCGAGGCGTTCGGCGCCGAGTTCACCGGGAAGTATGTCGACGAGCTGGTCTCCGGCGAGCGCGACAGCTTCGTCCATGCCTGCTATCGCGCCGTGTGCGCCGCCCGCCGCCCCGCTTTCGTGCGCAGTAAGTACATCACGACCAAGAACGTCGATCTCACCGCCAACCGCGTGCTGGCGCCGCTGTCGGAGGACGGCGTCGAGGTCAATCAGATCCTCGGCGCGCTGACGTTCGAGTTCGCGCGGCCCTTCCCGACCAGCATCGGTCACAACGCGCAGATCGATCTTGCCGGGAGCTATTTCGAAATTCTCTGATGACCTGCCTGTTCTGCCGTTCTTGCCTGTCCCTGGGGACCAAGGCAGGGCTCGTGCATGCGATCGTCCCCGCACGGCGCGGAAGGGTGCCGGCCGCGCGTCACCCGGCGGCTTCTCGACCCAGGTCCATCACCCCGCTCGCGCTCGAGGCATTCGGGATGAGAGTGCGGGGTGACGCGCGTCACAACCCGCCCGGCGCCTGATTGCTAAATTGATTCCAGGAGAGCGTGTCATGGAAGACTTCGTGGGCTTGATGATGGCGGCGATTGCGGTGGGTACGGTGGTCGCGGCCTATGTCAGCGGCATCTAACCGGCGGAGGAGAAGATGGCCTGGAATTTAGCAGTCTGGCAGCTGGCCTTGCTCGCCGCCGTCTGCGCTGCCGATTTGGTGGTCTTCGTCGGGCTCTGTTTCGATGAGGTTCGCGGCTGGGGCTATCGCTCGCCTTGGACCTCGCGAAGGACGCGCGCGAGCGACCCCGCGTTTGCGGGCCTCACCCCGACGGACGGGAACTCGGCGCAATGATCGATCTCGACACCGTCCTCTTCGACTACAGCGCGCATGCAAATCCGAAATCGAACGACGACCTCAAGCGCTACCTGAAGCGGCATCCCGAGTACCGCGAGGACATCATCGAATTCACGGCGACCTGGCGTGCGCTGTCGATTCTCGACACGATCCTGCCGCCGCCTCAGCACGACCCGGCCGTCGACCGCGAGATCCTGCGCCGTGCGACGGCCCAGGCTGGCGCTCTCATGCGGCGTATGCGGCGTAGCCGCGTGCGAGCGGTGTAACCTCGCGGGATGGACGGTGCATCGCCGACGAAGCGATGCACGCAGAGCTGACCGGGGCGCGTCGCGCCGCATTCGCGCGAGGCGGCGCTCAGCCGCCGGCGGATCCGCGCTTCGCCATCTCCTCGGCGATGAGCTCCTTCTTCGACAGCTTGCCGACCGGCGTCTTGGGCAGGCTCGGACGGAACTCGACGGCGGCGGGCATTTCGTATTTGGCAAGCTTGTCGGCGAGGAAGGCCTTGAGCTCGTCGAGGGTGAATTCGCCGGCGCCGGGCCGAAGCGCGATGAATGCTTTTGCCGCCTGGCCGCGATAGGCATCCGGCACGCCGATCACCGTCACCTCGGCGACGGAAGGATGCTCGTAGATCGCTTCCTCGATGTTGCGCGGAAAGACGTTGAAGCCGCCGGAAAGGATCATGTCCTTCTTGCGGTCGACCAGCGTCACATAGCCGTCGCGGTCCATGAAGCCGATATCCCCGGTATGGAAGCGGCCGCCGCGAAACGCCTCGGCCGTGGCTTCGGGCTTCTTCCAATAGCCCTTCATCACCGAAGGACCACGGAAGCAGATCTCGCCCTTCTCGCCCGGCGGCAAGAGCGTCATGCCGGTCTCGATATCGACCACCTCGATGATGGTCTGCGGCGCCGGCAGCCCCACAGTGCCGGCGCGCGGATCGGCGCCGAACACCTGCATGGTGCCGAGCGGCGCCGTCTCGGTGAGGCCGTAGCCTTCGGCCGGCGTGAGCCCGGTCAGCTGCTTGAAGCGCTGCAGCACCTCGCCGGGCAGCGGCGCCCCGCCCGAGGCGCAGATGGTGAGCGAGGAGAGGTCGAACTCCTTGATCTTGGGATGGCCGACCAGCGCCGCATACATCGTCGGCACGCCGGCGAAGATCGTGATCTTCTTGCGCGCGATATCCTGCAGCACGCGCTCGGCGTCGAAGCGGATATGCATGACCATCTCGGTGCCGGTGGCGATCGACAGCAGCAGGATGAAGGAGAGGCCGAAGATGTGGAAGAGCGGCAGCACCACCAGCGTCTTGTCGGCGCCGCTCTGCATCGCCGAACCGACCCAGCGGTTGCGCGCATTGACCACCGCGCAGAAATTCGCGTGGGTGAGCATCGCTCCCTTGGGGTCGCCGGTGGTGCCGCCGGTGTATTGCAGCACCGCCACCTCCTCCTCGAGCGCACCGTGCGGGTGACGGACATAGGCGCCGTCATTGTCGATGAGCGCCGCGAAATCGATCTCGCGGCCCGGCCCGGCGATGCGCTCCGCCGCAGGACCGAACACCGCGCGCACCGCCGGCGCCGGCAGGAAATCCTCGAGCGCGCAGACCACGACGGTCTCGAGCCGCGCCGTCCCTTTGAGCGCCGCGATCTGCGGATAAAGCATCGGCAGGCCGAGCGTCACCATGATGCGAGCCTCGCTGTCGGCGAGCTGATAGGCGAGCTCGCGCGGCGCGGCGAGCGGGCTGAAATCGACCACCCGCCCGCCCGCCATCAGCACGGCAAAGAATGAGACCACGTAATGCGGCGTGTTGGGGAGATGGAGCCCCACATGAACGCTCGGACCGACGCCGAGCGCCTGCAGGCCCTTGGCCGCGCGTGCCGCCAGACGGTGCAGCTCGGCAAAGCTCAGGCGGCGATCATAAAAATCGATGGCGACGCGCTCGCCCCACTGTGACGCCGCGGTCTCGAGCAGGCTTTCGACCGGAACCGGGCCCGGCAGGCTCTCGCCCCAGTGGATCCCCGCGGGGTAGGATCGCTCCCAGACATGCGCCATCGCCGACCTCCCCTGGCGCGGCCGTTAGGTGCCGCCGCCTAATTGAGATCGTTATACGCGCGGTCCCGGTTTGCTGCCACCCCCTGCTCGTCCAGACGAGACGACAGCCCCGAGTCAGGGACCGCAACCCTGGGGTCGCCGGTAAAGGCAGAGCTTGGTCCGCCCCGGAAGGCCTGCATCCCAGCAGGCTCGCCGCTGATAGGCTGATCCGGGCGGCGGTGATTGCGGGTAGGCCAGGACGTAATTGAAGCGCGGCTGGGATCGCCAGAAATCGGCATCATTCTGCACGTCGAGGACGGGTATTGGCCTGTGAAGGTACGTGTAACCACCGGTGTCGGCCCAACCCCAACCGATCTTCCACAGGCCGACGCCACACGCGCTGTCGCTGTGCGAAAGCTCGAGAAATGCTTCGATAAATCCGCTGCGCCGAGTCCAATTCGGGCGAAACGAGTTCGAGGTGGCTGCTGCCGTCGATGCCCCGAGCCACAAGATCGCCAGAAGGGTGGCTGCCGCCCAAGGCGACCGGGCGGATCGCGACGCGCTAAGCCAGAGCGCGACTTCGGCCAATCCTATTGAGCCGTCGACAATGGCGCAAAGAACCGCCGGAAAAATGAAGCGATACTCTTTGTGCGGCACGAGGCTGTGGGACAGCACGATGGCAGCGGCCATCGCCAGGAAAACAGGTCGCTTCCAAGCGCCAACCAGGATCATGAGGGCAACAAACGGTAGACCCCATGACCAGTAATCGATCAGCCACGCAACATAGGAATACCATGGGAGGACGCCATAAAGAGACGCCCGGCCTTCCACGACGTTGGTCCGGAAATACGCGATATACGATTCGAAAGGCGCTCCCCATGTGGCCCAGTCGAGCAGGCCCGCGGCGATGGCCGCCGCGAGGACGCCTGTTGCGACAGGGATCCAGCGTGCTTTCCAGGCGAAGCGGCAATGCCAGATCGCTGCCAGCAGGATGGCGGGCACCAAGTGAGGCCGCACTGCCCCTGCCAAGCCAAAGATAACCCCGCTGAAGACCAGGCGCGCGCTGCTGGCTCGGACTTCCGGGCGAGACAGGAACACCGCGAGCACGAGAAGATTCCCGGAGACGACCTCGGCAAGTGGCTTTGGCCCGAAGTAGATCAAGTCCGCCCAAGTGGCGCAGCCAAGTCCGGCAAGCGTGCCCATCCATATTTTGCCGTGCCGTTCGTAAGACAGCAGGAACGCGCAGATCACGGGCGCTGCCGATAAGAGGCTGAGCGCTACGGCGATGGACCACACGTAGCCCTGCGGCGCGCCGAAGAGCGCGCCGCCCAGCCACATCGGGCCGGCGATAAGCCCAGGCAGGATCCAGGACCGAACCCCTTGGACGAACTCCCAGGGTACGAAGCCAATGCCGTAGATCAGTCGATGGGCTTGCTCGACGCTCTGAAAGATCTCGTCTGGATGATAGATGTTGGGAAGCGCGACTGCGCTGGCCACGCGCAGCGACACCGCCAGCAAGCCCACGAGGCCGAGACAGGCCGCGAGGCGCGCGCCCGGTGTTTTCGCCCAGGTCACGGCTCGGGCCGAGGCCGGAGCACAAAGATGAAATGGAACCCGTCGGAAATGCGCGTCACGATTTGACGATGTCCAGAAAGCGGCGGGCGATCGTCGCGGAGGAGAAATGCTCCCGAATGTGATCACCGATGCGCTTGCCGCGCGCCCGTGCCGCAGGCGGATCGCTCAGGATCGCGCGCATGAGACGTGCGGCGTGCGCGATATCGGGCTCGGCCCATCTTTGATCGGTGGTATAGGACGTTTCAATCTTCGCCGCCCGCACCGGCGTCATGCGGCAGTCGACGAAATAGGGATCCTCCGGCGGCAGGTATTCGAGGGGCGCTCCAGTGGCTTCGACGATGACCGGCTTGCCCCACCAGGCGGCTTCATAGATGCCGAAACCCCAGCCCTCGCCGCGGGATAATGACACATAGCAATCGCCGCGTCCGTGCAGCGCGGCGATTTCCGCATCGCCCAGATATCTGTCGATGACGATCACGGCAGCGCGATCGGTGCCGGACAAGATGGATTTGAGCGCGTCGCGAGAGCGCTGATGGCGTCCGCGAAATCCGTTCCGCCAATGCCGCGTGGGGGGACGCGTGCGATCGTCCGGCTCCGTTTTCAGGACGAAAACCACCGGATCGTCCCGGGTGAACGCGCTCAGAAAAGCGTTGAGCGCCAGCCAAGGGGCCTTGCGCTCCGTCCAGCTGCCAATGGCATAGAAGACGAATTTTTCTTCAAGGTCAGCCAATTCGGGAAGCCGGACGGGGTTCTCG
>Ga0134126_10007003_pt1 | contig 14163 bp, 19 predicted proteins | sample KB31752_FD_96881 | JGI IMG/M metagenome (GOLD analysis project Ga0134126, IMG submission 96881) | Terrestrial soil microbial communities with excess Nitrogen fertilizer from Kellogg Biological Station, Michigan, USA - KB3-175-2 | ecosystem: Environmental > Terrestrial > Soil > Unclassified ... | reverse complement strand
TGTTGCGGAACATCAACGAACAGACGGACCTCGTTAAGGACCTAAAGATCAATTCTTCCAACCTGGTTGACGTCATCATCGATGCCGAGGCGAAATACAACATCGAGATCGACTTCGATTCCTCGGAGAAAATGATCTCCGTAGGCTCCTGTATTGACGTTATTTCCGATAAAATAAATAAATGAGAAACAGTAGCGGCAATGATCTGGTTTATTTGCCCGCTACGCGGTCGGAGAGGACCAGGCTGCCGCGCTTTTATTCCCGCATCCTTACAGCAGCCGAAGTGGAAGGTTTCGCACGGTTTGTGGGTTCAGGTCTGCCTTTCGATCATTATGTATGGTTGTGCTGGTCTGTTAAGGAATCCGTTTACAAATATCAAAAAAGACTTTTCCCGGAGCTGGTGTTCGCGCCTTTACGGATCGAGGTGCAGCAGATCGATCCACCGTGTGGAGACCTGGATTTCTATGCCGGCATCGTCGTCGCGCAGCGTCTCGTGGGACCGACCAGTGTGGCCGGCCAAACGCTGTTTTCGCGCACTTGGGTCCGCGACGGCGTTATTGTCACCATCGTAAGTGAGGATCAGCAATTTACCGATACGCATTGGGATTTTTCGGCTATCGACTCTGCTACCTATGCCGACCAGTCGGCTGCTGTGCGCAAGCTGGCGCTTGGGGAATTGAGCTCCGTCTTGTCGCGGGATGATCTGCGGCTGGAAAAGGATGCGGCGGGTTGTCCGATTGTTCTCGCTGGGGACCAGCCGCTGGCCATTCCCATTTCTCTCGCCCATCATGAAAGATTTATTGCTTATTCTTTTTGCAGCAAACCGGTGTAGAGAAAATCGGCCGTGAATTCAGCGGCATCGCGCCACCGTTTCTTCGTTCCACGGCCGGCGATCAGTGGAAAGAAATGCTTTTGCAGCTCATGCGAATAGCCGTGATAGGTCTTTAAGGCAGTGGGGATACCAAGAGCAACAGCCACCCGGTGGATCGGGAGACTACCGAACAACGGGTAATCCTTATGATCATAAGGAACGATCTTGTCCCTGTCGCCATGCACGCTTACGATAGGAACCCGCGCCTGACGCAGCCAGAGCGTATCGAAGATGCCACCCCAGTAGTTCACGATCGCCGCAATCCCCATGGTGTTGACATTGCCGGAGAGCGCACGGGCATCCCATCCGGGTGTGGCGGCCTCCTTAGTGGGCGGCAGCTTTTGCAATTCAGCATCGTTGCTATAGACGGCCTGCAGGGCCAGGATGCCACCCGCGGAATTACCGGCGAGGATGATGCGTGTGGTATCGATGTTCCACGCTGCCGCACCAGCCTTGAAATAAGCAACGGCATGCCGGACGTCGCGGACGGCGGTGAGGCAGTCGGTGACAAGATCGGTAAAGTTGAAGCTAAAGTTTTTCTTTCCTAATCGGTAATCGATGGCGGCGCAGACATAACCCCGCCGTGCAAAGGTCGCGCACCACAGCCGGATTCCCGCGGCGCGGCGGGAACCGAATTTGAATCCGCCGCCATGGATCCAGATCATCAGCGGACGACGGGTGTTGCTGTCGCCTTTGGGTTGATACAGATCGAATCGCTGATGCTCGCCGTAGGTAAGTCCTTTCTCCACGGCGTAGCTGGAAAACATGAGGTCTTTATACCTGGTTTGCGCAGACGCTGCGAGGGTCGTTGCGCACAAAAACAGAAAAGGAAGATTTCGTGTCAACGCGCCCGGCCGGGATTTTGGCGGATAAAATCCTCCCAGCTGCCGGCCTTTTTTCGCCGGGCCGTGCCCGTCTTGCTCCCTTGGGCGGAAACCTGGGAAAGCTTTTCGTCCATCTGGTTTTGAAAATAATGGCATACGGCCACGGCGAGCGCGTCGGAAGCATCATAGGCGGGAATATCCTGCTCCAGCTGCAGGATATGCTGCAACATCTTCCAGACCTTTTCTTTTTCCGCATTTCCGTTACCGGTGATCGATTGCTTGACCTTTTTGGGCGAATATTCGGTGACGCTCATACCGGCTTGCATCGCCGTGGCGATTGCCACACCTTGTGCACGCCCCAATTTTAGCATGCTTTGTACGTTCTTCCCAAAGAAAGGCGCTTCGATGGCAAAATCTTCCGGACGGAACCGGCCGATGAGCTCATGGACCTTTTTGTGGATCAAATGCAACCTTTCGTATCCATCCTGCCGGGTGGGTAACCGCAGGACACCCATCTCGATGAGTGTAAGCTTGTCGCCGGTACACTTAACCAGGCCGTAACCCATGACGACTGTACCGGGATCTATACCTAAAATTATTTTAGATTGCATTGAATTGAATAAAGGTATAAAAATAGTGTATACAAAAGAACGCAGTTCTGGCCGAAGGCCGATTATTATCAGCGTGATCGGGCCGGTAGTATTCCTGGTACTCGGAGTATTTATCTATTGGCAGATCACCCGGCAGCACAATTGGCGGACTTCGCTTAGCGAGGTCATGAGCGGCGTCACCGGGCCGTTGCAATGGAAGCTCTGGTTGGTATTCGCCCTGATGTTTGTGAACTGGGGGATCGAAGCCCGTAAATGGCAGCTGGCGCTTCGGCCAGTGGGTGGCCTGCCCTTTGGGAACGCTTTCAAAGCAGTTTTCACCGGCGCCGCCGTCGCCAGCTTCACCCCGAACCGAATGGGCGATTACCTCGGCCGCATCCTCTATATCCGGGAAGGCCATCGCGCACAGGCCATCGCCCTGACCATCGCCTGCAGCATGGCGCAGCTGATGATCACCCTGGTCGTGGGTTTAGCAGGAACACTTTATGTAGGGGCCGCATCGCATCGTCCCCTTCCGTCCGAGTCGCATCTGCCTCTGGCATTGAATATCCTGATGGCCATCGTCGTGATCCTGCTGGTAAGTTTAACATTTATTTATTTCCGGTTGGATTGGGTAAGCCGCTTGCTGCTGAGGATCCCGGGAACACAGCGATTTAATACTTATTTAAAAGTTTTAGAAAATCTTGATGCAACGATCTTAGTGCGGATTTTGTTCTTATCTTTTGGCAGATATATTGTGTTTATCGCTCAATATAGCCTGGTATTTGCCGTTTTTGGGGTAAATATCGGGTTCTGGCAGGCGGGCGGTGGCATGAGTGTTGTATTTCTGGTGATGGCGATAGTCCCTACCTTTACCTTCCTTACAGAATTGGGTTTGAGATGGGAGGCTAGTATCCAGGTATTGGAACTGTATAGCCCCAATACAGTGGGAATATTCGCCGCCAGTTTTGCGATCTGGCTAATTAATCTAATCATACCAGCGTTGATAGGAAGTTTGTTAATTGTAAGTATTAAATTATTCAAAAGTCGATGAGAGTAATTACTACGGTCTGTATCTTGTTGGTGACGCTTTTTTTACCTGTAATGGCGTGGGATGCTAATGGCCAGGATACGGCAGGCGGGCAGCCGGGTGCCCCCGGAGATGAATTTTGCCGCGGTCTCCACAATACGGCGTTCCAGGCAGGCGAACAGCTGACCTACAAAGTCTACTACACCTTAGCTGGCGTCTATGCCGCCGCAGGCGAATGTACATTCAATACCGCGCTCGAACATTTCGAAGGAAAGCCTGTCTATCACATTGTCGCGGAAGGGAAGACCTATCCTTTTTACGACAAATTCTTCCGGGTGCGCGATAAATACGAAAGCTATATCGATACCGGCAGCCTACAACCCTATAAATTCATCCGCAATGTGGACGAAGGGGGATATAAGACCTACGAAAATGTCACCTTCGTCAAGGCCGCGCATACCGCCATCACCAATGCCGGGGTATTCCCCGTTCCGAATTGTATCCAGGATGTGCTGAGCGCCTCGTACTACGCCCGGAACATCGATTTCAATCATCATAAGCCGGGGGATAAGATCTACTTCGATATGTTCCTCGACCGGCAGGTCTATCATCTTTACGTCCGGTATCTCGGTAAGGAGACTATCCGTACCAAGTATGCGAAGTTTCGCACGATCAAGTTCAAACCCCTTCTGGTCCATGGTACCATGTTCGAGGGCGGGGAGAAGATGACCGTGTGGGTAACCGATGATCCCAACCACATAGCCGTCCGCATCGAGAGTCCCATCACCGTGGGAAAGGTCGCGATCGAGATGTCCGAACACAAAAATCCCCGGTGGCCGTTGAGTTCGCTGGTGGATCTGTAACCCGGGGCGATTCCGGCGCAGAAGCAAAAACGACTCCCCGACTCGGTAAATGCCTGCATGATATTAAAACACCCGGTAAATTTCGGGACGGTTCAGCGCAATGCCCTTACGGTCATCACCAAAAGCGATGAGGATTGCGTGCTGAAATTTATCGATCTGCTTGCCGCCGGCAGATGGAGGCCGTCAATGACTTCAACGATGCAGTGAGTTTAGGGTATATCAATCCTACCAATGACCCGTCGTTTCCCATTGCCAATACGTCGAATATCGATCCGTATGCCAGCGTGGAGGGGTCTGCGTTGAATAGCAAGATGAATTCCTTACGTGATGCGCAAGGCAACATTTTAAGTACTTACACTTATGGTGATCCTACTATCAATGGTACGGACCTGACACAGACAGCGTTGGACGTATATGGCAGCAGCCGCCTTGGTATCTGGAAGCGGAATGTCGATGTATTGATAAAACCGCCGACCCTCTTGCCTGGAGCCGGGGATAGTCTTACCTTTACCCGGGGTAGTAAGCTCTTTGAATTGACAAACCATCTGGGGAATGTCTTGTCGATAATCAGTGATAAGCGCTGGGGTGTGTCGACTAATGATAGTACCGTTATCTACTTCAATCCCGATCTCGTTAGCGCCAATGATTACTATCCCTTCGGCATGCTTGAGCCTGGTCGGCAGTATGCCCAGAGCATGCTTGGTAGTTACCGGTTTGGGTTTAATGGGAAGGAGAATGACAATGAGGTGGAGGGGGTTGGGAATCAGATTGATTATGGGATGAGGGTTTATGATCCGAGGATTGGAAAGTTTTTAAGTGTGGATCCTCTTTTCAAGTCGTACCCTTGGAACAGTTCCTATTCCTACGCTGAAAATGAGCCAATATCTAACGTAGACCTGGACGGGCAGGAGAAGTACAAGGTGACGATAAGGACTTATTTGCCTTACACCTACGTGTGGGAGCCTCAGTCTAAGGACATAATTGACAAGGCCAACACTCGGTGGTACCCGCAATACAGAAATGTTGAAGATCACGGTGGGTTCAAATCACAGCAACAATTTGATATAGATTTTTATAAGGCAACAACAACGTATTTGCCGCCCGTCGTTCCCGCAACGTATAGAAAGGATTTAACGACTGGAAAAGTTACTGAAATCGGCAATGCAGGTTTAAATGGCGAAGGAACTATGACAACTACTTTTGAGAACACAGCAAACATTTATGCCGAAATCAGTACTAAAAATCCCGCAACACCATCGTGGTTGCCAACACCCGCCATTGACTATTCCTTGAATATTTCCGTATCGAAGGATGGGACTTGGGTATTAAATGGCAAATGGGATGGGTTTCCTGCATTAGAAATCTTCATTGAAGATGAGGAGACAAAACAGGTCGATTTGATGTAATCGAAAATTCCTTTCGATGCTGGAAAAGACTTGAAAAACGGAGATAACCCAAGGCAAATTACGAACCTGTTTCCAGTTTTGGGCGATGTAGATATAAGCACAGGTGGCCAAATCGGAAGTCACCCTCAAATGGATCAAATATTTCCTAGCCCAAAAGTCGGTGAAAATAAACGAAGATTCAGCGACACCGATTGTAAATGTGACCCTCCTGCAAGAGCTCATTATGGACTATAAATATATGAATATGACACGCATTCTTCTTTTAACTCTATATACTACGACTATTATAGGTTGCACCAGTGGTCAGGATAAAACCGTCAACATTTTTATTCCGATGAATTATACTGGTTGGGTGAATATTGTATTTAATGATAGTAGCAGCGTGCAAAAGCCTTTAGAATTCGACAATGGTTATGTATACTTAATTACCGGCAATCCGGGGAATTATAGAGTGAAAACTGACATCTTTGATAAAGGCCCCTTCGAGATGAACTTTTTTTATTACAATACCGATACAGCTTTTAAGCTGTCGTGGCTAGGCTATCCTAAAAAGAATATTTTTTTTGAGCGGACAATCGGCAATCGCTACAATAAGAATTTTGCACCATCGATTCTTGCATATTCTTTCTATGTAAGCAAGGATCTTTTAATCGATAGCAATATGTCGGTCGAGAATGTGCCCGAAAATAAGCTTCTACACTAGGTAGTGGCCTCGGGTAATATGGGGTGGGACGGGAATGACGGGAAAGCCGTATATATTCCGGGTAGTTCTTTGAGTTAATGATTTGGGTTTAATGGGAAGGAGAATGATAATGAGGTGAAGGGCGTGGGGAATCAGCAGGATTATGGAATGCGGATATATGATCCACGAGTGGGCAGATTCTACTCCGCGGACCCAATTGGAGCAAAGTACCCCGAATTGACACCTTATCAATTCGCCAGTAATTGTCCCATCACGGCTGTCGACCTAGATGGGCTAGAAGCTGCGTTGGTTAGTTACGGCGGCAGGGCTACAGCCATTCTTATTTCCGGTAGCTATAGTGTTGGAATCGGCTTCGACTATACTGGGAGCGTTAAGATATATAAATAGTGGTCTTTCGGTCTGGGTACCGGCGCCTATCTTGGAACCGGATTATCGTTTTCGATTTATGATTTAGCCACTGTTGATGAAGTTATGGGCGGTGGGATTAACCTTGGAGGGAGTGTAGGATTACCAGGACTTTCTGGAGCCTTAGATATAAACGCTTCGCTGCAACAGGACAATCCAACGAGTAAAATTAAAGATGTGAGATTTGGGTTAACCGGAGGGTTTTCTCCTGGTAGTCTCGGACCAGGAGGTGCTGAAATTCACTTGGATTATTCCTATGCTACTCCTTTCCTATGGCAAGGAAACATTAAGGATCTTCCAGACGCAATACGTAAACAGCTTGATCTTACAAAAAACCAAATTGACAATTTGATTAGGTATATAAATTCTATTGAAAATTATTTGCGGCAGGAGCATTACGGTTATTCCAATGCGCTCATTCCGGGCAATATGACTCCCTCTACGAAAAACTATAGTCAGACGCCGCCCACACGGTCGGTTCAACATAATCCTATTGGACATAGTCTGCCGCATTCAACTTTGTCTTCGAGTGTAGAAAGAAGTTCAAGTCAGAAAAAGAAACAACAAGTGAAACCTTATGTTGCAGGACAGCATGATGGGCAAAGTCACGGCCAACCTCGGTCACAACATAGAGACTATTCATATCCCTAGTAACAATGATTAAAATAATCCCTTTCCTTGAGAAGAGATACGAAAGCAAGCTCGGCGAAAGCCAGATATTGGACAGCATCAGGCAAAAAGTCAATGCTCCTGACTGGAGTGTTTCGATGGCGAAGTTAATGAATCGCAATTACCAGGGCCTGGAAGGCGAAGTTGTAAATAATGAGTTCATTATTTCAAATGAAAAGTATGGAGTGACTTATGGTAAAGGCAATTTCATCCCGATTTTAAAAGGAATTGTATTGGCCAACCCTCCTGGCGATAAGACTTTGGTAAAAATTGTCATACGGCCAACTTTATTCGTTGTGGTTGCATATGTTTTTCTTGTCATTATAATGGGATGCTTTTTCAGGTTGGGAATCCAAAAGTCGCAATTTGACGTTTCTGTGATGAGTATGTTCTTTATTCTTGGACCCTATATTTCAATTACTTTCAGGTTTAATAGAGCAGTGAACGTGTATTTAAGATTTATCGAAGAAGATATTTTGAATCAATTTTAATGGAGCGAGTTGCCGGCTGCAGCCTGCGTGAGGAAGGCGGGTTTCGCCTGCATGCTCGTAAACGGGAACCTGGGTTAATTGATTTGGAGATCGATGGCATACAAGTTGGGGGTAAAATTCAGTTGCTGTCCGGGTACCGATAAGCTTTGATCGAAGACCATGTCTCCTGGCCAAACTCACGGCTATTTATTCCAAGGCTATCCACCTTTTTATATAGATCTTCAGCCGACATACCGTTTTCGTCTTCCGTTCCATAACGAATCGATACGATATCTCCATCAGGATAGTATAGGCCATCAAATGTCGAGCAGGTATTACAGCCGCCCCAGCCGGATACGACGACCACAAAACCTGATTTGTCTCTGATGAATCCGATGTAATTGATCACATTTTCGAGCATTCTTATTTTATCGCCATCCCAATTTCTTTGCGAGATCGTTTTAACAGGGTAGGCGACCGTTTTAATTAGTTTATGAGCCGAATAAAAGAAGATCTCCTGTTTGGTACAAATCGGATTGAAGAGATTGGGCTCGTCCGGAGACACGGAATCTTTGATAAAAGAGCTTTTGACAACAACTTCGCATCCATTGTAAGCAATCATCGCTTCTTCGGCAAACCGCCTGCCTGAGTCGCTAACTCTTCTTTTATGAACGCTATCGAATATGATCCGATCTACATTCGAAGTGTCATAATCCACATATTCACTCTTTGAAAGCGTATCGGTAGGCTTTGGGATCATTTCGGGCCTATCCGACTGCCTATGGCCTTTACAGGCTACAAATATAGTGAGGGCAATTCCGAAAATCATTGAATAGTTCCCGGCGGCCGCTTGGATCGTTTTCATTTGAGGACCTTGATCCTTTTTTTCGCAGTTTTCCAATCGACCGTATCTTCTGGATGTTGTTTGGCGTGATTGATACGCTCGCGAACTAGCTTTTTAGTTTCTTCCGGAATTGGGATATTCTCATCCTGCTCCTGCTTGAGCTGATCGATTAGTTTGTAGGCCATCTTCTTTCCTTTGGCAAGAGAAAGTTTTTTGACTGTAGTCATAGAGGATTATTTTCCCTCGAATTTAATGAAAATCGCCGGCCAGGCGGGCTAAATTTCGTCTCGTCGGGAATGCGTACTTTTCCTTCCAGCAGCCGGCAAACAGTAAAAGCTGCGCACCCACAGTCATAAAAAGCAGTATCTTTAATAATAGATGGAAAAAAGAGTGCATAAATTGCTGGAAAATCTGGGAGTTCTGCCTGAATTGGGCAGACAGCGTTGTTTTGAACTCGGCAATCCCTTCTACTATCAAGATGCGGCCGATGCCGGGCTACCGGGTAATGAGAAAGGAAATTATTATCGGAAAGAACTTCCTTCCGGCGAAGTATATCTGGTTACTCTCAAAATAGATGACATCAAAGGCGAAACCTATTCTATTAAGGACAACATCATAAGAAAGATCAAATAGATGCACTTAGCGGATCTTATATTTGTAACAGGATGTAACGCCGCGGGTAAATCGAGTCTGATCCGAAGCCACCTCAGTGAATTTCCAGATTATGAAGTAATCATGACCGATGTCTATAAAGGGAGATCGCGGGAAGTATTCAAAAACACGGTTCGGACAGCCCAAAACATTATTCTGGAGACTCCCTTTAATGATGAACAATTCAAAGATTTGATCGATCTGGCGAGAAATGCAGGTTATCAAACTTCGATGGTTGTGCTTTTCTTGAAGAGCCCGGCGCATTCCCTGGAAAGAGTTGCCAGCCGAACAGCATTGGAGAGTGGCCTTTACATTTCCCCGGGCAACGTCGAATACAATTTTGTCGAGAACTTCAAAAACGTAGGAAAATTTTTCCCTTACTTTAAATCTCCCCCAGCCTAAACCCTTTCCCCGGTCGCACGCCCTTCTCCGTGGCTTGGGGTATACAGCATTCGTTCACCGGATCATGCTCGAAGAAGAACACATACCCCCCGGCCGCAGCCTCATCGAGGAACGCACGCTTTTCGGTCATGCTCGTAAGGGGAAACATATCGTACGCCATGGTCCAGGCCATCGGGAAATGCGCGATGGAGGGAAGAAGATCGGCTACGAAGACCAGCGTGCGGTCTTTATAGGAAAGCTGCGGCAACATCATTGCAGCGGTATGGCCCTCGACCAGTCGCACCGACATCCCCGGCAGGATAACATCAGAGATCGTCGCAGGAGATGCGCCAACACCGGGCGTAAACCCACCATGTGTATCCACAAAATGAAGCTGACCGCTTTCCTGGATCGGCAGGATGTTCTCGCGCAGGAAGGAAGCTTTTTCGCGGTCGTTGGGATTCACCGCCCAGTCCCAGTGACGCGAGTGCGACCAATACGTGGCATTGCGGAAAGCAGGTGCAAAACCTGAGGCAGTTCGCACGATACTCCCCCCACAGTGATCAAAATGCAGATGCGTGAGCAACACGTCCGTGATGTCGTCGCGGTGGAAGCCATGGGCGGCGAGCGAAGAGTCGAGCGTGTCGGAGCCATGCAGATAATAGTGCGAAAAAAATTTCGCATCCTGCTTGTCGCCGATACCATTGTCGACCAGGATGAGTTTTTCGCCATCCTCGATCAGCAGACAACGCATCGCCCAGCTACAAAGATTGTTCTCGTCCGCAGGCTGGACCTTATTCCACAACGTCTTGGGCACGACGCCAAACATAGCACCGCCATCCAATTTGAAAAAGCCGGTATTGATCGTGTACAACTGCATCGAAAGAAAATTTTAAAGTGAGAGGCCGGCGCCGGCCTCCTGCCGTTGTTTACGCAGCGCCGAATAAAGATAGCCTATGCCGATAACAAAGAAGACGATCAAAAAGATCACGGAATTCTTCATGCTGCCGGTAAGCTCTTCGATAAACCCGAAGCTGAACATCCCGAGGACGATGGCGAACTTCTCCGTCATATCATAATAGCTGAAATAAGAGGCCGTGTCCCTGGTCTCGGGCATCAGCTTCGAGTAGGTCGAACGACTCAAACTCTGGATACCGCCCATCACCAGTCCTACGCCCAGCGCCAGCGCATAAAAGGAATATTCGATGGGACGCTGATGTGGTTCGAGATCGAGCTCTTCGCGCGAAAGCCGGGCTTCGACATTCGCCGAAGCCTTATCATAATCGGCGGCGGAAAGGGAGGCCTTCCGCGACAAGAGATCTTCTCTCTCCTGTTTTATGGAAGCGATGCGTTCGTGAAAATCGTGCAGATTTTCGGCCATGCCCGCCGTGATATAGGCAGCCACACAGATGAACACCCAGAAGACGACGACGCCAATCAGTACGCGCATATTGCCGTACCGGGCGGATAATTTGCTCATCCAAACCGCCCCGGCGATGGCGATCAGCTGGATCAACACCACCGTCACGATCAGCTGCGTATCTTCAAGCCCCAGCAGCTTGCTGCCAAACAACGTGGCGGCCATCATCACCGTCTGGACCCCGATACTATAACAGAAAAAGCCACGCAGGAATCGTTTTAACACCCCCTGCTTGCGAACCTCGCCATATACTTTGCGGACTTCTCTAAAACCGGCTTTAAAGACATTGGTGCGGACCGTGGCGACGCGGGGCGTTTTGGGGAGTACCGCAAAAGTCATCTGCGCGAAGCCGGCCCACCAGACGCCCACCAGCAGGAAGGTGAGCCGAGGGCCGAGAAAAGGATCGCTCGTGATCGTCAACACCAGCACGAATCCAATGAGCTGCAGGATCACGCTGCCGATATAGCCGAAAGCAAAACCCTTGGCGCTCACCCGGTCCTGATCTTCCGGTGCGGCGATCTCGGGGAGATACGCATTGTAGAACACCAGACTGCCGATAAAGCCCATAGAGGCGAGAATGAAGCAAAGAACCCCCAACCATACATTGGCGCCATTAAAGAAATATAAGGCCGAACAACCCAGCGACCCCATATAACAAAAGAATTGCATAAAGCTCTTCTTGTTGCCCCGGGTGTCGGCAATAGAGGTCAGGATAGGATACAATAAAGCGATGATCAAATACGCGAAAGCCAGCGAATAATCGTATAGTGCGGAGTTGATAAACGTACGGCCGAGAAAATGAACCGTGTCACCCTTGAAGACATGGTGCGTCGCGGCGGTGAAATAAATAGGGAAGAAGGTCGTAGTGATCACCAGGTTATACACCGAATTGGCCCAGTCGTACATGGCCCAGCCGGTAATGACCTTTTTGGAGGCAGTCGCCGTCATAGGATGCCCCTCCAGAGCAAGAACAGCATCACCAGTCCGACGACAATGCGGTAATAACCCCAGGGCTTGAATCCATATTTCTTGATGAAGCCGATAAAGAACCGGATCACGATGATGGCGACAAAAAAGGCGACGATACTGCTCAGGAGCAACATCGACGCGTGGGACTGATTCAGGACGTCGGGATGCTCCTTGTGCGTATCCCAAAGCTTCTTGACCGTAGCCGCAAGCATGGTCGGCACAGCCAGGAAGAAGGAAAATTCGGCTGCCGCCTTACGGGTGAGCTTCTGGGTCATCCCGCCGACGATGGTTGAAGCGCTGCGGCTTACCCCCGGCAACAGGATCGATAAGACCTGGAAACAGCCGATCTTGAAGGCCGCGGCATTGGAGACCTGCTTTTCATCGTCGATCGTGGGATTCTTGAACCAGCCATCGACAAATAACATGATGACCCCGCCACCCAGCATCACCCAGGCGATGAAATAGAGGTTGTCCAGCGCGCGATCGATGTATTTATTCAGCAGCGCCCCAAAGATCAGCGCGGGGATCACCGCGACGATCAGCTTTAAATAAAAGGTGAAACGGGAGAAATCGAAGAACTTCCGCCAGTAAAGGACCACGACGGCCAGGATGGCGGGCAGCTGGATCACGATGTCGAAAAGCTTCGAAAAGTCATCGTTGGGATTTACCCCGATCATGGGGTTGACAAATTTCATGTGCGCCGTAGAGGAAATGGGGAGAAACTCCGTGAGCCCTTCTACGACACTCTGGATGATGGCCTGCGTTATGGTCATATGGATGGCTTATGCCTTGTCAGTTGCTTTCTTGTCCGACTTGAAGATGGCGAAGATCTCGATAACGAACCCGCCCAGGATGAGGATGGGGGCCAGGGTTATCCTTCTAAAGCTGTATATTTCGCTGGGATTGAAGACGTTAGGATCTTTGCTTTTACCACCGCCCATCAGGATCAGCCCCAGGGCAACTGCGATGAGCCCGATCGCCATCCACTTGTAATTCTCTTTTCCAAAGAGTGGAGTATTGGGTCGCTGGGCGGGAGCCGCCTTAGCCTTGGTGGCCTTGGTACCGGGTGCTGGTTGTTTCGTCGTTGCCATGATAAAATCTGTGTTGGGCCTGCAATATAGGAAAAAACAGAGGTATCAGTACAAATCGTCCAGTTTCATCTTCAGGTATTTCACCACGCTGCGATGGGTGCTGATAAAGCTGATACAGATCCCCAGCAGCACGATGACCACGAAAAGCACGGAAAGCAAAGTATAATCCCGGAGCGCCCGGATCTCGGGCAGGTATTTTTCCGAAACGAAGATCACGCCGAGGATGCCGCCGATAGCCAGCAGCCCGCTAATCGCGCCGTTGATCAGGGCCCGGACATCCATGGGTTTGGCGATAAACCACCGCGTGGCGCCCACCATCTGCATGGTCTTGATGAGAAACCGGTTGCTGAACATGGCCAGCCGGATCGTATTGTCGATGAGGATAATGACCAGGATGGAGATAACTACGGCCACTCCCAGGAGAATAAAGCTGATCCTGCGGATCATGTCATTGAGATTCGACACCAGCTTCTGGTTGTACTGGACCTCGCTGACGGCGATATTTCGCGACAGATCGGCCTTGATCTTATTGAGGGAGTCGGGATTGGCATATTCGCTCCGGATACGGAAATTGACACTGGCCGGCAGCGGATTCCTGTCCAGCACCGTCGAGAAATCCGAGTTGCCGTCGGAAAGGAATTGCTTCTTGGCGTCCTCTTTGGTGAGATATTTCCAGGACTTGACATACGGCTGGGCAGCGACATATTGTACCAGGGTAGCGCTGTCTTTGGGGGAGATATTCTCCCGGACATACACCTGCACTTCCACATTCTCTCTAAAGTTCTCCCCAAGCCGGTTCGCATTGATCACGATCCAGCCTAACATGCCTAACAGAAAAAGCACGAGAGAAACGCCTACAATGGCCATAAAATACGATGGAGTCGAACGCTTGGCATACCCTTTTCCGAATTGCGCCATGAATACCTGTTTTATTGGGTTAGTATCGATGCAGCGGTCTCGCAGCAGGCCGCCGGTGACA
>Ga0134126_10007002_pt1 | contig 14165 bp, 8 predicted proteins | sample KB31752_FD_96881 | JGI IMG/M metagenome (GOLD analysis project Ga0134126, IMG submission 96881) | Terrestrial soil microbial communities with excess Nitrogen fertilizer from Kellogg Biological Station, Michigan, USA - KB3-175-2 | ecosystem: Environmental > Terrestrial > Soil > Unclassified ... | reverse complement strand
GGTTAAGAATAGAATAGAGGAGAGTCAAGGCCTTGCCGTGGGTACGGTGAATGGGTTTTTCATTCACGGTGGCTGTAACGGGTCAAATATAATAGGCAATTCTGGCACCTCATAGGGGTTTTTACGATGGTTTTTTCACGCCGCATGTAACAGGTTTCAAATCAATAAAATATTTTTGCTTTATGGATAAATTTAATGTTCTGGAAGAGATCATCACCGAAAGGCGTAGTATAAAGCCGGCTGTTTTTAACGGAAAAAAGATCGAAGATCACCAGATAAGACAATTGCTGGAATTGGCTAATTGGGCGCCTACACATGGCTTTACGGAACCCTGGCGATTCGTTGTTTACAGCGGGGAGGCCGTCGTACAATTTTGCCACCGGCATGCCGAGCTCTACCGGCAAGGCACAGCGCCGGATAAATTCAATGCAGGCAAATATGAAAAGCAAAAACACAATGGCGACAAGGCCTCGCATGTGATCATCGTTTATATGCAACGCGGCGATAACAGCAATATCACGCAGCTCGAAGAGATCTGTGCGACGGCGGCAGCTATGCAAAACCTTCTGTTGGGAACGGAAGCATTGGGTGTAGCAGCGTTGTGGAGCACCGGAGGGATGGTGATGCATCCGCTGATGAAGACGGAGTTGGGATTGCGTGAAGAAGACATCGTCATCGGGCTGGTATATCTTGGTTATACCGATGAGCCGGCGAAACCCGGTAGGCGGGTGCCGGTGGAAACGAAAACGACGTGGATCGACGAGTTGAAAGAGTCGGTCTAAACCAGATAGCCTTCGCGCAAGAGGCGGCTAAAGGCCGTGATCTCGCTCCGTGCGCTTTCGGGATTCTCATCGATGAGCGCAACGATCCGGTTGACCTCCGCCATAAGGTCTTCCATGGTGACCTCCGATCCACTCGCGTGGGATTGCATTTCTTTCAGGCGCCATTCCAGCCGGCGGCGTTCGAGGGTTTGCGCACGGGTGCGGATCACCAAACGGTAGCCCCAGTAGATCAAGGTCCAGGGGATGATCAGGATGAGATAGTCCGTGGGGGTGAATATAAACACCCCCCACCAGGTAACAGAGCGATCATCGAAATAATAAAGCCCGACACATTTAAGGGCGGTAGCCAAACCGGTAGTAAGGATTATTGCCAGAAGCAGGTACAAGCCTTCTTTGGGAAGAGTGAGTGCACGAGGTGCAAACCGGTGCATGCAGGTTCGCAGAACATGAGTAGCCAGGAAGCCTGCGATACAGGTATAGGGGGCGATATTGGAGTGCCAATGGCTAATCTCGCCATTCATTTTATAAATTCCCCATGCCAGTCCCCATCCGGCGGCCTGACAGCACCAGTAAGCAAGCGTTGAAGTGTTGAACATCGGTATAAGCTAGACTATATTTTCATACCGTCGACGGCATTTTTGACCGATGGCGAAATAAATGGGTTAGCGGGGTATTCGCGGAGGGAGCGAATAGGTCGGAGCGAGCTGATCATAGCGTTTGCGATAGTTCCATTGTTTTTCGCGGACGAGAGCGGAGAGGATGCCGCTGGCCTGGGTCTTGACCCAATAATTAAAAACAAATTTTTCGCGATCGCGTTCGAAGAAGATCTCCGAAGTCCTTTTGTTGGAGCCAGGCAGCAGGATGCGCGCAGCCCAGGTCTCGAGTTCGGGTACGACACCTCTGCGCAGGCTGTCCTTTTTGTTAAGCACTTTGATCCGGAGCTTGTTGAAATAAAAATTCATTGTTCCATACGCGGCATAGCGGTTGCCCTGCCAGGTGGACCAGGCGGTGTCGACATAGCCGTTCGTGATGCTTACCGATGCCGCGGGGATGGAGATCTCGGAGAATTTTTTGAGATCGACGGCAGCAAGGGTTGTTTTAGCCGTGAAGGACGACAGGGAATCGCCATAGGATTCGCGGTATTCAAATCGCCGGATATGTCCGTCGAACAGGCGCGCGTGGGCATCGAACTTCAGGGTATCCCTGGTATTGTCTCGGGTGGCGAGATTGCGAATAGAGCCGTCGATATTCGTGATGCCCACGGTGCTCCAGCGGTTGGATGTGGCCGACAGTTCGTTATAGGTAACATTGCCGTTTATCAGTAGCGCGGTATCGACGCGGATGTCGAAAGGGATCTTCGCAATCAGTTTTGTGGGCATCGGCTTTTCGATGCCATGATGAAAGGGAAGATGTTTATCACGGGTTGCGTCAACCGATACTTCATCGAGAGCAAGCTTATCGATGCCTACCGCGGTAAGGCGATCACCACCGGCCAGGGTTATACCCGAGAGCAGGAGGGCGCGTCCTTTGACGGTGACATAGTCCTGCTGCCAGCGGGCTTTTTCAAATGTCTGTTCGCGGCTTAGCCGTGGACGGATTTGAAAGCCGGCGATCCTGACCGTATGGGCAACCGGGTCCCAGGAGGATGAGGCAGCGTCGGCGGTTAGCTTGCCGGAGGAATAGTGCAAGGCGGCCTGGCTAATGGTTGTGCGGTCCAGCCAGGGTAGTAGGCTTTTTTCGTTCAAAGTCGCGCGGGTAAATGCATTATCATGAAGACTTCCAGATACGCCCTTTAGATCCAGCGTCATCGCATCGGAATGAAGATGGAGATCCGTGCCCTTCCAGGACAGGTCGACGACGGCTTTCAACATTGGAAAGAGCTGCAGTTTTTGCAGGTCAAGCTTCACGGTGCCGGCAACCTGGAAAGTATCTTTTTTTAGCAGGCCTGTATACTTGAAGGGAATTTCGCTTATCGTAACCGATGAGAGCGGGAATTGTACCAGATCGCTCGAGTGCAGCGATGCGAGCCAATGGATGGCTGGCACCGCCAATTCCAAGGGATGTCCTCCTTCCCTGCCTGTCCATATCAACCGGACATCCCTGGCAGCGAGCCCATGGTCGCTATCGAACAAAGCGGTCTTTACATCGACGGTGGTCTGCCCTGTTCGCACGCCGATGTCGTGCAATCGCATGATGGCATGGCTCCAGACCACGTGATGGCCTTCTGTGCGAATGTTAGCGGCATGCAGGTCATTCCCGGAGAAATGTATCCGAGCCGATGTCGACGGCCGCTCGAAGGAAAACGCACCCAGATCCAGGGTATGGACGCGGATCACGGGTAAGGCCGCGGCCCGGCGTATGTTAGTGGTATCGCGGTGATCGTTACCGGACCGGGTGTTTGCATTCCGTGGGGAAGCATGCAACATTAGTTCGTCGAGATGCAGGGAATCGATGGATACTTCGCGCGTTTTTTCAAAACGATCCCAGTCCAGGACATTCCAGAAGGTGTTCTTTGCCTGGATCAGCCACCCATCGTCCGTAGTGATCCTGACCAGCCTGCTCACGCTTTTGCGGTCGATGCCTTCGAAACCGTATTGGTCTACCCGAAGATGGAGTCCGGCTGCGTTCAGGGTCAGCTTATCGATATGGCAAGAGGGAATGGCCTGCTTGATCGCCACGAGACTATCGCTGCCAAAGAATTTATTTAGCAGGATATGTGCCTCGAGGCCGACGACCTGGGCATCGATAGGGGTCTTGCCGGTATGGATATACCCCGCGGCGCCCCCGGTGATCCGGAAATCCGGCGCGTCGATGAGTTCGTGGATATTGTGCAGCGTGTGGTAGAACAAGGCCAGTTTCCGGGCAGCAACGATGCGATCGCGTGCCCTACCGGATTTGGCTTCCGGTGGCAGATTGTCCGTGAGCGTTATCTTCGGATCGACGAGCTCTGCGCTTGTCGCCCTGATATGTTTTCGCATAAGGTCCGGGAGGTCGATGTTTCTCAGCCACAGCAATGGGGCGGTAAAGACCACGGATTTGCCGTTAGCCGGAACCGTGGGGCCATAGCTGACCTGTTTGAACAGGGCATCGTCCCCGCGGATAGCGAACTCCCCGATGGACAATTTATAGGCGCTGTCCCGGGTCAGGAATTCGATGTTGTTGAAGCTCATGCGGATGCTATCCGAACTAAGGGGTTTGGGCCCGTAGGGATCCATGGTGAGGTTATAGATGCGGAGATTGGCTTTACGGGTGGATGCATTATCGGCCAGATCCGCTTTATTCCGCACCAAAAGGCGGCCGTCGATCACCTGAACGAAACGCACGTTTATCCAACGATAGATGGTCTGCCGAATCGCGTTTTGAATGGCTTCTCCCTGATCCTTTTTTGTGCTTTCCGGGATGGACAGAACGGGGTTGACACACACGAGGGTATCCAGCAGCAATTGGAGCTGGCCATCTTTTTCGTAGACGGCCGGAAGGCGATTCGAATTGAAAAAGAAGCGGGGCACGGTGAGATGGAATTCGCCCCTGGCCGTATCCGCAGGCTGGCGCAGTGAGAACGAATCCATCGCAAAGCGATGGCCTTTGCTATCAAAGGTGAGCCGGGCGAAATCGATAAGCTGGCGGCCGCCGGCCAATGCCCAATGCTCACGGCCAAGTGAGATCGAAAACTCATCGGAGCCCAGCAGGTGGCTATCGGTGCGGCCGAACCGGGCAAAATTTGAAACAGATACGTCGATGTGCTCTGTGTGAAGGGGTTTCGTTCCGGCCGGGCCGTGCCAGGTAAACGTAAGATCTTTTAACGAAAAGGCATGGACGTTGAGGTGCTGCAGCGTCGTTTTAAGCTTTTCGGTGAGATCGGCGATATGCCAAGGGGGCTTTGGTCCATCCGGGTGTGTGACCACGTGAACGTCCATAGAAGCGTCTATAATGGCGATGCTGTCGAGGATGAGTTTTTTATCGAAAAGCAAGGCGCTCCAAGAGGACAACGAGCAATAGATCTGCGGCGTCTTAAGGTTACACCAGGCTTCTATGCCGGCGGTGTCGAGGCAAGATAATTGCGAGCCTTTTAGTATGACCGTTCCTCTCCACAGCGAGATAGAGGCCTCTCGGGCGTTGAAAGCGTATCGGCCTTTCGATTCCCTGGTCACCAAATAGCTTATGCTTTCCCTGAAGCGGTAGTGGATCAGGAAGTCCGATGCTCCGCCGGCTATCAGCAGACAACCGGCAGGTATGAGGAAAATGAGCAGAAAGCGCTTTTTTAACCTGGCGGAACGTTTCATACAATAATCGTAGTAAATTTAGGCTAAATGATCAATAAACCGCTTCAGAACAGTTCGCGTAATATCGTAGAGGCAATCCTGGTGGTCATTCTGCTGGTGAGCCTGATGCTGGCTTTATATGATGTTCTGAAGGTGTTTTTCGGCGTGCTTACTTTTGCGCTGATCTTCTCCGTTAGTTTCGCCGGGCCGTACGAATGGCTTGCCCGCACTTTGGGCAATCGCCGGGTATTGGCGGCAGTAATTTATACCCTGGTGTTGATCGCCATCGTAGCCGTTCCCCTGATCTATCTTATCAAGGCGTTACAACATCATGTCAAGGACGCCATTGCCTGGATGAACGATATCCGGACCAATGGGCTTCCGCCACTTCCGAGATGGGTGGCCAATCTACCTTTGGTAGGAGAGGAAATCTCTTCCTTTTGGCAGCAGTTGCAAAGCAGCCCGAGGGAAACCATTGTTTCGCACGGGGAGCCGATCAAAGAGGCGATGAGACACGTTATTACCAGCGGAGCCGGTGTGCTGGGGACGGCGCTGCAATTCATTGTCGGGATCATTATCTCCGCTTTCCTGCTAGTGTCGGGTGAAAGGGCCCTGCAGCCAGTGAAATCCACTACGCAGCATTTGCTCGGAAAACGGGATGGGCTCTCCCTTTTGAAGGCGACGGCCGTCGCGATAAAGAGCGTTTCGATCGGGGTGATGGGAACGGCTTTTATCGCTGCGATCATTTCCTGGATCGGGTTGCTGATCGCGGGCATCCCTTATAAGATGGTGCTCTCCGCACTGGTCTTTTTCCTCGTGTTGATCCAGTTGGGCCCGTTGTGGGTATGGGTGCCGCTGGTGATCTGGACGGCCAGCCTGGGGCATACGGGAGTAACCATCTTTTTGATCATCTATGGTATAGGTCTGCTGATCATCGACGCCATATTAAAACCCATTCTTCTGGCAAAAGCGGGTGGTAAGATGCCTTTTCTCGTGCTTTTTCTGGGTGTTGTCGGCGGTTTGTCCGCCTGGGGTTTTACCGGGATGTTCAAAGGCGCGATCATCCTGGCCGTTTTCTACACTTTATTCAACAGCTGGCTGGAGAAAAGCAGTCTTTCAGCCACACGGCAATAGACAAACCAGGTCAGTGGATGTTAACCGGCCATTTATCGGTGCGGAATGGAGCCAGAGGAAGGCCGTCTTTGCCAAAGATGTTGCCGACGCCGGCATTGCTGAACTGATATCGGACGGCGACGGGCTTTTTCACGGAGGGCGACGAGATGATGAGCTTATCCGTCTTGATCCGCGCATTCGCGGGCCAAAAAACCCCATCTTCGCCGGCTATTGCGAGCGCTTTTGCGGTTTTATCTTTCAGTAGCAGGCCGGTGGGAGCATTCGAGACCGTAATGATGGCTTTGTCACCCCTGATCTCCAAATCCTGATAGGTGGGGTTTTTATAGTCGAGGCCCTGCCGTCGATAGGTATCCGCAAGGGCCCAGGCGGCCAGCCGGTAGCCTACGTCGTGTTTATCTTTGGGATGGATATTGCTCGTGTCGCCTGTAATGTCGCTCACTACCACCATACCGGTGTGTTCGATGTTCATCACTCCGGCCTGCTGTTCGCGGAGGAGGCTGCCCTGGTCTTTTACGCCGTAGGTGAACGGGGCAATCTGGACATAGTAAAACGGCAGCGGCAGCCCCCATGCCTGGCGCCAGGCGGCGATCATGGTCGTGAAAAGCCGGCCATACGATCCGGGGGCTACGGTATTGGCTTCACCCTGGTACCAGATGGCGCCGGCAATGGCAAAGGAGGTAAGGGGCGCGATCATCCCGTTGTAGCAATAGCCGGGTTTATAAGGCCAGCCGTTTGCGGGTACCTGTTTTTCGTTTGCTGCCTCGAGGATAGTATCATCTTCCACCAGCGGCGCCGGCGTCCAGACTTCGGCAGGAGTTCCGCCCCAGGCAACCTCGATGAGTCCGATAGGCACGCCCAGTTCCTGGTTAAGCTTTTTGCCAAAGAAATAGCCAACGGCACTAAATTGTTTGAGCGTGTTGGAGTCACAGGCCGTCCATGCGCCCGGGCAATCGTCCTGTGGGGTTTTCGCGGTGGTCCTCGGCACGTGGAAAAAGTGGATCTTATCCGTATAGCAGGTGGGTAGTTCGGCCTTTACCTCGGGCAGTCCCCAGGTCTCGCACATTTCCATATTGGACTGGCCCGAGCAGACCCAGACCTCGCCGATGAGGATATTATCCAGTATGATGTGATTTTGGGCGTTGATGGTGATCGTATAGGGACCACCGGCGGCAGGGGTAGCCAGCGTCAGGCGCCAGTTACCATCACGGGAACCAATAATTGAAGTCGTTTGGTGGTCCCAGGAGACGGTCACGGCGATCTTTTCGCCGGGTTCGGACCAGCCCCACAGGGTTACCTGTGACTGCTGTTGCAGGACCATATTACTCGAAAGGACAGCAGGAAGACGGACATTGGCCTTACACAAAAAGGCGGGTGCGAGCAGGGCGAGCAAGCAATAGATTCTCATTCGAGGGAAAGTTTTATTCGCATAAATTTACACAAAACAACTCCACATGGCTTCAAAACTAACATTGCTGACCTGCCTGCTGCTCGTCGCAGGACGGAGCTTTGCCCAGTTCCAGGACCCGGTGATCGACAATATAGTCAAAGAAGAAACAGATCATTCGCAGCTTCGGGAGCTGGCGCATGACCTGTTCGACCGTATCGGCCCCCGGCTGGTGGGTACGCCGCAGATGGAGAAGGCGGCGGAATGGGCCATTGCAAAATATACGGGCTGGGGAATCGACGCGCGGATGGAGAAATGGGGGGAATGGCATGGTTGGGAACGAGGCATTTCGCATCTCGATATGGTCTATCCGCGGGTAAAATCGCTGGAAGGGGTGCAGCTGGCGTGGAGTCCGGGGATGGGCGACAAGACGGTGACGGCCGATCTCATCATCCTGGCGGATGTGCCCGATTCGCTGGCTTTCCAGCAATGGCTGCCGGCGGTCAAAGGAAAATTCGTGTTGATCTCGATGTTACAACCTACCGGAAGACCCGATGATAACTGGCAGCAGTTCGCCACGCCCGAATCGTTTGAAAAAATGAAGCAGCAGCGCACCGAAGAGCAGGAGGCCTGGGCCCGCAGGATCAAAAAAACGGGTTATACGAACAAGACTCTGCCTGCGGCGCTGGAAAAAGCCGGGGCCGCGGGTGTCATCCTCAACAACTGGTCGGCGGGGTTTGGTGTCGACAAGATCTTTGGTGCCTATACCAGGAAGATACCCACGGTGGACATCGGCCTGGAAGATTATGGGCTCCTCTATCGCCTTACCGAATCGGGGGACAGGCCCCGGATCAGCATTCATACCGAGTCGAAGGAAAGAGGAGCCGTTCCGGCCTTCAATACAATTGCCGAGATCAAAGGAAGTGAGAAGCCGGACGAGTATGTGATCCTAAGCGCGCACTTCGACAGCTGGGATGGGGGCACCGGCGCCACCGACAATGGCACGGGTACGCTGACGATGATGGAGGCGATGCGCATTCTGAAGATGGTATACCCCCACCCTAAGCGGACCATTCTTGTGGGACATTGGGGAAGTGAGGAAGAAGGATTAAACGGTTCCCGCGCTTTCGTGGAAGATCATCCGGAGATTGTGGCGCATATTCAAGCGGTTTTCAACCAGGACAACGGCACCGGCAGAGTTGAAAACCTTCAGGGGCAAGGATTTTTGAATTCGTATGATTATCTGCAGCGCTGGTTGTCGAAGGTCCCTTCGTATATCCGTGACAGCATCAAGACGACCTTTCCCGGCACGCCGGGTGGCGGCGGATCGGATTATGCGAGTTTTGTAGCGATGGGTGCGCCTGCTTTCTCGCTGAGCTCACTCAACTGGTCCTATGGCATCTATACCTGGCATACCAACCGGGATACCTATGATAAGATCGTATTCGACGATCTGCAGAACAATGCCATCCTTGTGGCGGCATTGGCCTATACAGCAAGCGAAGATCCTGTGAAGACCAGCCGGGAAAAAAGTGTATTGCCGGTCAATACCAAGACGGGTATGCAGATCAAATGGCCGGAGCCGGTGAAGGCTATACGTAGAGGCGGGTTGGATTAGTCGCGATATTTTTCCCAACAATCGTTCCATATAGGGTAATTTTACATTTCCCTTATGTTAAGCGATGCGAACAACAAGGAATTCACGTTAGCGGTGCAATTCGTGACACAAACGGCGCGGCCGGTGTTTTTGACAGGCAGGGCCGGTACAGGGAAGACTACGTTCCTAAAGTATATCCGGGAGAACAGTTTTAAAAAAATGGCGGTCGTAGCGCCTACCGGGGTGGCGGCGATCAATGCGGGCGGAACGACCCTGCATAGTTTTTTTCAACTGCCGTTTGGACCCTTCTTGCCTACCAGTGGTTCTTCGGGATGGGGGATGGAAGACCGGGGTTATTCCGATGCCAACAGTTTATTTAAACATATCCGCTTCAATGCGCCTAAACGGGAATTGCTGCAGGAGCTGGAGCTGCTGATCATCGATGAGATCTCGATGGTACGTGCCGACACGCTGGATGCGGTAGATGCGGTGCTAAGACATTTTCGGCAACAGCCACTTTTACCTTTTGGTGGCCTGCAGATAGTCTATATCGGTGATCTTTATCAGTTACCGCCGGTAGTCAAAGAGCCGGAATGGGAGCTGCTGAAATCCGTTTATGCGAGTCCGTTCTTTTTTGATGCGCAGGTGATCCGGCAGGCGCCACCGGTATACCTGGAACTAAAAAAGATCTATCGTCAAAAAGAGAGCCGTTTTATCGGGCTGCTGAACAATATCCGCAATAACGAGGCGAGCTGGGAAGACCTTGAAAAGCTACACGATCATTACCAGCCGGAGTTCATTCCTTCGAAACACGACAATTATATCACGCTGACGTCGCACAATGCCAAGGCCGATAGTCTGAACCAGGAGGAGTTGGGAAAGCTGCGGGGGCCCCAGCGCCGCTTCGAGGCTACCATTAACGGTGAGTTCAACGAGAAGGCCTATCCAGCGGAGAAGACTTTGGTCTTAAAAGAAGGTGCGCAGGTGATGCTGACCAAGAATGACAAAGGCGAATCGCGCCGCTATTATAATGGGAAGATCGGGGTCATTCAGCGGATCACCGAGGACAAGCTGGTGCTGGGTTTTCCTGATGAGCCGGATGAGCTGGTGCTGGAGAAGGAAACCTGGAGAAATATCCGGTATGGGTATAACCGGGAAAAAGATGAGATAGAAGAGGAAGAGCTGGGCAGTTTTCAGCAATATCCGATCCGGCTGGCATGGGCCATTACCATTCACAAGAGCCAGGGCTTAACCTTCGAGCGCGCGGTGATCGATGCGGGTGCATCCTTTGCCGCCGGACAGGTCTATGTGGCATTAAGCCGGCTCACGGGTCTGGAGGGATTGGTCTTACGATCGCGGATCAGTCCGGCAGCCATCAGCACGGACGGCCGCGTGGTGGCATGGACGAGCAGGCAGGTGGCGGCTGGTGGTCCGGGGCAGGAACTCGAACAGGAGCAGCGGGCATTTATCGGGGAGTCGCTCAGGAAAGCGTTTCAATGGGGCAGGCTTGCAGAGACGTTGGGGGATCACTATGGGGGATATGCGCATAGGAAGATCCCCGAAAAGGAAAAGGCCCTCTTGCTCGCCCGGCAATGGCTGGATAAGGCGACGGCACAGCAGGAGGTGGCGCAGAAGTTCTCGAAACAGCTGGAACAGCTGCTTCCCGTAGCGGAGGCCGATGGCTATCAGCAGCTACTCCAGCGCACCCAGGCCGCGGTGAGTTATTTTGCGCGGCTGCTCGACGAGGAGCTCATCACGCCCATGCGAACCCATATTCAAGAATTGAGATCGAAGCAAAAGGCAAAAAAATACCAGCAGGAGATGCAGGCGCTTACGGTGCTTTGCGTGCGGAAGAAGCAGCAGGTCGAAGACGCGTTGAAACTGGTGCAAGGTCTGCAGAAAGGCGCCGGCGCCGGCGACGTATTGTCGGGATGGCAGGAAGAGCGAAAGAGCAGGGAGGTCACCCATGGTCACGCGGGGGAGTCTGCGCTCACCGGTGGCGCGACTTCGGGCAAGGAGCCCCGCTCCGGCAAGCCGCAAAAGGGTGATACCAAACGCGCGAGTCTTGCGCTCTTCCGGGAGGGCATCGGCATCGCGGAGATCGCCAGCCGGCGGGCATTGAGCTTATCCACGATAGAAGGGCATCTGGCTTCATTTGTCCTCACGGGTGAGATCGACATCAAGGAGCTTGTGCCGGAGCATAAGATCGGGCCGATACGTGAAGCCATCGAGATAGCGGGTGGGACGGCGCTGGGGCCTATACGCGGCAGGCTCGGTGATGGATATACTTTTGGCGAGATCAAGGCCGTGATGCAATACCTGGCGGTGATGCGGGAGGCTTCGGGCACCCGCTCCCCTACCCGGTCCTCAGGCTCTTCCTAATTTACTCGCTCCGCAGGTTCTCTTGATCTATTCGCTCCGCAGGCTGGCTACCGGATTCGCCAACGCGACCTTCAAGGCCTGGAAACTTACGGTGACGAGTGCTATTGCCATGGCGATCAATCCCGCGAGCATAAATATCCACCACTGTAAGCTGATATGATAGGCAAAATTCTTGAGCCAAGCGTTCATTGCCCACCAGGCCAGGGGTGATGCGACGAGGAAGGCGACGAGCACGAGGATGATGAAATCTTTTGATAGCAGCGTGAAGAGGGTCGTCACTTTTGCGCCTAATACCTTGCGGATGCCGAACTCTTTGGTACGTTGTTCTGCGGTGAACATGGCCAGCCCCAGCAGGCCCAGACAGCAGACGAAGATGGCCAGACCGGCGAAACAGTTGGCCAGGTTGTGGACGATGGATTCGCTTTTATACAGATCCCGATATTCGTCGTCGGCGAAATGGTAGGTGAAAGGGAAGCGGGGGTTCAGCTCATGGCAGAGCTTTTCCAGGCTGCTCAGGGCCGGCCGCGTCTGGCTGCCCTTGATGCGCACGATGGCCTGGCCATAATTTTCGTCTTCTCCATAGTGAATGATCAGGGGTTTGATGGGTTCGTGCAGGGAGTTGAAATGAAAGTCTTTCACGATGCCCACGATGGTGCCTTTTTTCTTCCACATCGTGAAGTTGCGGCCAATGGGGTTCTGATACCCTACGCGCCGTAGGGCTTCTTCGTTGAGGATATAGCCTGCGGTATCCGTGGGATAGTCGGGGGAGAAGTCGCGGCCTGTGGTAAGCGTTAGCTTCATGGTCTTTATGAAATCATAGCCTACCGCCACGTTGGTGAACATTACGAGGTTGTTCGGGTCTTTGCCATCCCAGTCCACGCCACCGGTACCATTGTCAAGTTGTGTCGGGTCCTGGTTTGCGCAGGTCACGCCGGTGACGCCGGGAAATTGCAGAGCCTGATCGCGGAAGGTTTTATATTTTGCCGTGAGATCGCCTTCCAGCGGGATATATACGAGGTTTTCGCGGTCGTAACCGAGGTCCATGGATTGTACGTAGTCGACCTGGCGGGAGACGACGATCGTTCCGATGATGAGGATGATCGAGAGGACAAACTGGAAGACGACGAGGCCTTTGCGGAACCAGGCGACGCTGGGATCGAATTTCAACGAGCCTTTGAGTACCCGGATGGGCCGGAAGGCGGAAAGGAAGAGGGCGGGATAGCTGCCGGAGACGATGCCGGTGACCAGGGTTAGGGCCAGCAGACTTAGCCAAAACGAAGTAACACCATAGGGGAAGGAGATGGATTTCATGGTGAGGTGGTTAAAAACGGGCAAAAGGAGCAAGACCAAGCCAAGCGCCAGGAACACCGATAAACATGAGAGAACGACGGCTTCGCCGATGAACTGGCGGATGAGCGCAGGGCGAACGGCTCCCACCACCTTGCGGATGCCGATCTCTTTGGCGCGGCGAACAGACCGGGCGGTGGTGAGGTTCATGAAATTGATACAGGCGATCAGGAGAATGAAGATGGCCACGATGGTAAACAGCCGGACGTATTCGATGCGGCCGCCGGCGACCTGCCCGTTCACAAAATTCGAATGCAGGTAGACATCGCCGTAACGTTGCATGCCCAGCTCGATGCGAAAGGATTTGCCCTGGTCTTTGTTATAGGTATCCAGGAAATGGGCGATCTTTTTCCTAAAAGCGACGGGGTCGGCGTCTTTCCGGAGCATCACAATGGTCTGTGGACCGTTGTTACCCCAGTCCTTTGCCCAGGTGTTGTCGTCCAGCCAGGATGTCCAGTTGAGGAGATAGTCGAATTTATTGGAGGTGTTTTCGGGCAGGTTTTCGAATACGGCGGCGATCTTATATTCTTTTCGGTTTTCGAAGCGGATGGCCTTGCCGATCGCTGACTGCGGGCTGCCGAAGAACTCGCCGGCCATTTTACGGGAGATGGCTATACTCGCAGGAGTGGCAAGGGCGGTAGAGGGTGTGCCTTCCAGGAGTGGGAAGCTGAACATCCGGAAAAAATCGGCTCCTGCGGCGCGCCCTTCTTCTTTGAGGATCTTGTCGCCGACCTGCCAGGTAGTTTTTTGTGACCAAAGGAACCCGGTGGAAAGCTCTACTTCCGGCAGGACCTTTTTCATCTCTGCCGGGAGAAGACCGGGGGTATAACCGCCGGCGTCGATCTTTCCGTCATAGTATTGGCGTTCATAGATGCTATACAGGCGGTCGCCGTTGGCATGGAAGTTATCCATCCCTTTTTCGTCCCTGATCCACAAGAGGATAAGCAGGCTGCAGGCCATACCGATGGCAAGGCCAAAAATGTTGAGGAAACTATAGCCTTTTTGCTTCCACATATTGCGGAGTGCGACTTTCAGGAAATTTTTGAGCATAGCGGGGGATTTTATGCTGCCGCCTCCGGCGGCCTGCCCTTATGGGACGCGCGAATGGCAGGAATGTTGCACGTTTTAACATTTGTATAACATGTATTTTCCGAGCCCGGATAAAACTATTTCGTTTGAGATAAGTCATAAGAACTCAAACAGTGCAATTATGAGACGAATCCTCACCGTGATCCTTTGTTTTACTTCGCTAACCTTATTGTTTAGCTGTAGCAGCT
>Ga0134126_10007001_pt1 | contig 14165 bp, 16 predicted proteins | sample KB31752_FD_96881 | JGI IMG/M metagenome (GOLD analysis project Ga0134126, IMG submission 96881) | Terrestrial soil microbial communities with excess Nitrogen fertilizer from Kellogg Biological Station, Michigan, USA - KB3-175-2 | ecosystem: Environmental > Terrestrial > Soil > Unclassified ... | reverse complement strand
GCCCGGCTTCGGGGAGGCGGGCCTCGAGCCGGGCCCGCAGTCGCCGTGGGAGGACGTCCTTCAGACCCTTCGCGCCGTGAGCGGGGAGCCGGTCGCGCTGGCCGGCAACTCATACGGCGGCGCGATCGCGCTGCGCGTCGCGGCGCTCGCGCCGGCAGCCGTCTCGGCGCTCGCGCTGATCTCGGCGCCCGCTCCCGGCGCCGACGAGGAACCCTCCGAGGAGCTGGCCGCCGTGTGGGAGGCCGAGGAGATGGCGCTCGAAGACGGCGACATCGAGCAGGCGGTCACGGCGGTCGTGGAGGGCTGGACGCTTCCGGGCGCCACCGATGAGCTGCGCGAGCGGATCGCGGCGATGCAGCGCCGTGCGTTCCTGCTGCAGCAGGCGACGCCGGATGCCGAGCTCGCCCCCGACCCGTTGGAGGACCGCCTCGACAGGCTCACGGAGATGCGCGTTCCGACGCTGTGCACGGCCGGCACGCGCGACAAGCCCGACTTCGTCGAGGGGGCGAAGCAGATGGCCGAGGCGCTCCCCGCCGGGCGCCACGCGACGATCTCCCGCGCCGGGCACCTCGCGCCGCTGGAGCAGCCGCGCGTGTTCAGGCGGCAGCTGCTCGGCTTCCTCGACGAGGTCGAGGGGCGCTAGGACTCGAAGGCCCAGCCGCAGATCCAGGCTGCCGTCAGAGCCTCCTGTACATCACGTGCAGGTCCACGAAGCCACGGGCCGGATGCCTGAACCCTTCGGGGACGGTGCCGACGATCGCGAAGCCGAGCGATTGGTACAGCGCGAGCGCGGGCTCGTTGGTCGCGACCACGGCGTTGAACTGCATCGCCCTATAGCCACTGCGCGTCGCCCACTCGAGCGAATCGAGGACGAGCGCGCGGCCGGCGCCGCGGCCCTGGTGCGCCGGGGGGACCATGAAGGTGGCGCTAGCGACGTGCGCCCCGGGGCCGGGACGGTTGGTGTGCATGTGCGCGGTGCCGGCCACCTCACCGCCGGGACCGACGGCCACCGTCGCGCGGTCGGGCGGCTCCGCCAGCCAGCTCGCGCGGGCGTCTGCCTCGCTCTGCCCGGGGTCATAGCCGATCGTCTCCCCCGCCCGCACGATCTCGCGCATGAACGGCCACATCGCGGGCCAGTCGCTGCGCGTCGCGTCCCTGACCAGGAACGCCGCCCGGTGTCCGGGCACTCGGCTCAGCCGCGTGAGAAGCGACGTCCCGCCACAGGCGAGGCGTCCTCGTCGAGCACGACGCCGGAGCCGTTGCCCGCGCCGTTGCCCGCGGGCGCCAGCATCCCGTCGAGCACCTGCGCCGCCGCTTCGTCGTTCTCGGCGGCCGCGGCCTCCATCGCCGCGATCCGCTCGGGCGTCATCTGCGAGTCGTCCTCGTTCTCTTCGAGCCACGCGCGGGCCTCGGCGGCCGCGTCGTCGTCGCGCTGCACGGTCTTGCCGGCGGCGTACCAGCGGTCGATCTCCTTGAAGAGCTCGTCGACGAGCTGCGCGGTGGGGACCTTCTTCAGCGGTTCGCCCTTGGAGTAGATCATCCCCATGTCCTTGGCGCCGGTGATGCCGAAGTCGGCGTGGCGCGCCTCGCCGATGCCGTTCACCGCGCAGCCGAGCACCGAGACCTCGATCGGGTCCTCGTAGGCTTCCAGGCGCTTCTCGACTTCGGCCACGACCGTGTCCATGTCGAACTGCAGCCGCCCGCACGTGGGGCAGGCGATCAGCACGGGACCCTTCTCGCGCAGCTTCAGCGCCTTCAGGATCTCCCACGCGACCTTCACCTCTTCCTCGGCGTGGAAGGTGGACAGCGAGATCCGGATCGTGTCGCCGATGCCGTCCGCGAGCAGCGTGCCGAGCCCGACGGCCGACTTCAGCGAGCCCGACCACTTCGTGCCCGCCTCGGTCACCCCGAGGTGGAGGGGATAGGGGATTTTTTGAGAGAGGAGACGGTTCGACGCGATCGTGTTGGGAACGGACGTCGACTTCATCGAGACCTTGAAGTTGTGGAACTCGAGGCGCTCCATCAGCTCGACCGTCTCCACGGCGGCGGTCACCAGCGCCTCCACCGGGTTGTCGTACTCGAGCTGGCGCAGGTGCTTGGGCAGCGAACCCGAGTTGACGCCGACGCGGAGCGGCGTGCCCCTCTGCTTGGCCAGCGCGATCACCTCGGCGACCTTCTCGGGGCCGCCGATGTTGCCGGGGTTCAGCCGCACGCAGTGGGCGCCCGCTTCGATCGCCTTCAGCGCGAGCGTGTGGTTGAAGTGGATGTCGGCGATCACCGGGATCGGCGACTGCGCGACGATCGTCTTCAGCGCCTCGGCGTCAGGCTCGCGCGGCACCGCGACACGCACGATGTCGGCGCCCGCCTCGGCCACGGTGCGGATCTGGCGCATGGTCGCGTCGAGGTTGGCGGTCTCGGTCTTGGTCATCGTCTGCACGGCGACGGGCGCACCGCCGCCGACAGGCACCGATCCGACCAGGATCTGGCGTTCTGAGGCCACGAGGGGATTGTAGTTGGCCCTAGTCGGCGGGCGAGCCGTGGAAGACGCTCTCGATGTTGTTCCCGTCGGGGTCCAGCGCGAACGCCGCGTAGTAGCCCGGGTGGTACTGCGGGCGCTCGCCCGGGTCGCCATTGCTCTGATAGCCCCCGGCGACGGCTGCCGCGTGGAACCCCTGCACGGCCTCCTGGTCGGGCGCCGGGAAGGCGATGTGGAGATTCTCACTCGGCGCACGGCCGTCGGCCACGAGCGAGAACGTCGCCCAGGCGCCGCGGAACTGGACGCCCTGCTCCCAGCGGCGGCCTGGGCGCAGCCCCGTGTGACGGGCGATCGTCGCGTAGAAGGCCTCCGAGGCGGCGAGGCCGGCGACGCCGATCCAGAGGTGGTCGATGCACCCGCCGCGGCGGGTGTCGCCGTGGTGGACAGCCTCCACGCTGTTGCCGTCCGGGTCGCGCAGGAACGCGCCGTAGTAGCCCTCCGTGTACTGCGGGCGCTCGCCGGGCGCGCCGTCGTCGGGGTAGCCGGCGTCCGTGCCCGCCTGCCAGAAGGCCTCGACCAGGTTGCGGTTGGAGGCCACGAAGCCGATGTGCACGTTCCGCGTCGGCGGGCGGTCCTCGCGGGCGGCGGCGAGGATGAACTCCTGCCAGCGCACGAAGCCCTCGCGGGAGACGTCGGGTTCGAGCCCGACCGGCGCGAGCACGGTGCGGTAGAAGCGCTCCGAGGCTGCCGGGTCCGAGGTTCGGATCGCGACGTGGTCGAACACCGCCGCCGAATGTAGCGGTGCCCGCCCGCCCCGTCTATCCTCGCGCGGCGTGCCCGACGTCTACGCCACCGCGCGGGGCCCGCTCGCGCGCCTCGCGAGCCCGCTCGCGGCGAGGGCGCGGCGCCGGCGCCACGACGCGTTCTTCCCCAGCCTTCCCGCCGGCGTGCGCGTGCTCGACCTCGGCTGCGGCGCGCTCGGCCTGCGCGGCTTGGAGCCGCAGCTCGACATCACCGGCGTGGACATCGCGCCCGAGCCGTCCTACCCGGGGCCGTTCGTGCAGGCGGACGCCGCCGAGGGGCTCCCGTTCGCGGACGGGGAGTTCGAGCTCGTCTACTGCTCGAGCGTGATCGAGCACGTGCAGCCGAGCCGCCGGGAGGCCTTCGCGGCGGAGCTGCGCCGCGTCGGGCGTGGCTGGATGGTGCAGACGCCCGCGCGGTCGTTCCCGATCGAGCCCCACTCCCTGCTGCCTGGCGCGCACTGGCTGCCGGTCCGGCTGCGCCGGCGCTACTGGCGGCTCGGCGCCGCGCGCGAGTGGGAGGAGATCGCGCTGCTCTCGCGCTCCGAGCTCGAAGCGCTGTTCGGCCCGGCCAGGCCCGAGCGGGCGCTCGGGCTGGTCAAGAGCTGGGTGTGCGTGAAGGCGCCCTAGCCGCCGAGGTGGCCGATGTCGTTGCTGAAGCCGTTGATCACCAGGAACAGCATCAGGATGATCCCGACCGAGCTGTAGCGGTACATCGCGCCGATCGAGATGCGCTTGCCGCGCACCTTCTCGGCCAGCGACCAGACGATGTGGCCGCCGTCCAGTGGCAGGAACGGGAACAGGTTCAGGATCGCCAACGCGAGCGAGAAGAAGCCGAGGAACACGAGCCCGAAGCCGGCGCCCGCGGCGACGGATTCCTGGGCGTACTCGGTGATGCCGATGACGCTGTGAACTTCACCGCGCGCTTTTTCACTCGTCAGCGCGCGACCGAGACCGGAGACGGTTTCCTTGAGCGTCCCCCACATCGCGGCAAGGGCTCCCGTGGTCGCGCCGCCGAGTCCGACCGGTGTCGCCTTGCCGCCGAACTCGAAGCCCATCAGGGCCCGTCCTTCCTTCGCGTTGTAGCGCGGGTAGATCGAGAGCGCCACGATGTGGCCGTTGCGCTCGACGGTGAGACGCACCGGCGTCGTCGCGACGCAGCCGTCCGTCTGCTTTCCCGCACAGCGGTGGTGCCTGGTGGCTTCGACCACGCCTTCCGGCGTCGCCCGTCCGCCTTCAACGCTCACGATGCGATCGCCCTTGCGCAGCGCCTGCGCGGCCGGCGTTCCGGTTTTCACGCCTGCGACTTTGTCGGTGATCTGCGTCGTGCTCTTGCCGCTCAGGTTCGACAGCACCACGGCGCCGTTGAGGTTGCCCACGAGCAGGATGCCGGCGAAGATCACGAACGCGATCAGGATGTTCACCGCCGGCCCGGCGAGGATCACGACCACGCGCTTCCAGGTGGGCTGGTTGTAGTAGGCGCGCCGGCTGACGTCCGGGTGCAGATCCCCGAGTTCTTCGGGGTTCATGCCGGTGATCTTCACGTAGCCGCCGAAGGGCAGCGCGCCGATCGCGTACTCGGTCTCGCCGCGTTTGACCTTCGCCAGCGTCGGCGGGAAGAACAGCGAGAAGCGCTCCACGCGCATGCCCACGAGCTTCGCGGCCGTGAAGTGGCCCAGCTCGTGGAGGATCACGAGCATGACGATGCCGAGGATGGTCAGGACCCAGGTCATGCGGTCTGGATCAGTGTGGCAGGGCTCGGCCTTTTCGCCGGAGGTCTGATGCAACGGTAGGTGCGCCCGGGACGCCGGGCGGGGCCCGCGGCCGTCGCTCAGCGGAGCGCCGCGACCGTCTCGCCCGCGAGCTCGCGTGCGCGGCGGTCGGCGTCGTACAGCGACTCGAAGTCGAGCACGGGCCGCGTGCCGAGCGCTTGCAGCGTGCTCTCGATCACCTCGGGGATCTCGAGGAAGCGCAGGCCACCCTGCAGGAACGCGTGCACGGCGACCTCGTTTGCCGCGTTCAGCACGCACGGCGCGGTTCCGCCCGCGGCCGCCGCCTCCCGCGCCAGGCGCAGGCAGGGGAACGCGTCGAGATCCACGGGCTCGAAGGTGAGGCGGCCCACCGCGGCGAGATCGAGCGGCTCGATCGGCAGCGGTTCGCTCTCGCCGCCGTGCAGCGCGTAGGAGATCGCGATGCGCATGTCGGGCGGCCCCATGTGGGCGAGCATCGCGCCGTCGGCAAGCCTCACGAGGCCGTGGATCAGCGACTGCGGGTGCACGACGACCTCGATGTCCTCATACGGCGTGCCGAAGAGATGGTGGGCCTCCATCACCTCGAGGCCCTTGTTCATCAGCGTCGCGGAGTCGATCGTGATCTTGCCCCCCATCGCCCACGTCGGGTGTGCGAGCGCCTCCTCGACCGTGACGTCGCCGAGCTCGGCGCGGGAGCGCCCCCGGAAGGGGCCGCCGCTCGCGGTGATGGTCAGCCCGGCGACCGAGCCCGCGGACTGACCGGAGATCAGCTGGCGCAGTGCGGCGTGCTCGGAGTCGACGGGGAGGATCCGCGCGCCGGTCGCTTCGGCAAGCGCGGTGACGAGCTCGCCGCCGACGACCAGCGACTCCTTGTTCGCGAGGGCGAGGTCGATGCCCTCGCCGATCGTGGCCACCGTCGGCGCGAGCCCCGCCGAGCCGACGAGCGCGTTCAGCACCAGATCGGCTTCGGACTCGACGACCATCCGCACGAGGCCCTCCGCTCCGGCCAGCACGCGGCCGGAGGTCCAGCTCTCGGCGGCGCGTGCGGCCGCGTCAGCGTCGGCGAGCGCGATCTGCGGCACGCCGTGAGCCCGCGCCTGTTCCAGCAGCGGCTCCCAGGAGCGCTCCGCGGAGAGGCCGACCAGCTCGAACTCGCTGCCGCGTTCGCAGACGTCGAGTGCCTGGGTGCCAATCGAGCCCGTGGAGCCCAGGATCAGCAGTCGCCGGCGCGCGCTCATCCGGCCGGCCTCGCCGCCCTGCGCAGCCGCAACCGGGTGTTTCGCCGGGCCCCATGCATCGCCCCGATCATAGGGCGCGAGGATTTAGCCGGGTTTCAGAAACCGCTGAAGGTCGCTTCAGGGAAGCGGAGCATCCTCTCGTGCAGAGTGATCCTCCTCCTCATGCTCCTCTCCCTTCCGGCGGTCTGGCTGGTCTCCGCGGTGCTCGCCGTGGCGGCCTGCCGGGCCGCCGCCAGGGCGGACCTTCGCCTCGCCGCGAGCGCGGCGCGGCGGGGGAGCCACGATGAGGACTCCCCCGCGCGTCGCTCAGAGCCGTCCTACGGCTTGGCCGTCAGCCAGGGCGTGTAGTCGACCGTCCCGGTGGCGGTGTCGCACTTCGGGGCGTTGTTCGGCCCCTGCTTGCAACCCCACCAGTTGTTTTTCATGCTCACCGACGTGCCGGTTTCGCCGTTGGCGCCGCTGGTGTTGTGCATGAGCGTGTTTTTCGAGCCGAAGACGGTGGCCTGGCCACCCGCTTCGTCTTCGCCGGTCGGCTGGCTCTGGGTGACCAGAACGCCGGTGCCGAAGTGCTGGATCGAGTTGCTCGACAGCGTCGCGGTGACGTCACCGAAGCCGAAGCCGAGCAGGTCGGTCGTGATGTAGGCGCCGTAGGTGATGCCTTCGCTCACCGTCGCACCTTCGCCGTTGACCTTGTTGCCCGTGAACGTCGGGCCCTGGCCGGAGACCTGGCTGCCGAACGCGGCAAGGCCGACGGCACAGCCGCTGACCTTGTTGTTTTCGACCGTCGCCGAGACGTAGGGCGCGAACGTCCAGATCCCGTAGCCGTTGACCGTGCATTCGGAGATCTTGTTTTCCTTGATCGTGTCGGCCACGCCACCGGAGCCGCCGTTGTTGTCGGTGTGGATGCCGCTGGCGGATTTCGTGATCTTGTTGCCGATGAACGAGATGCCCTTCGACCAGTTGGCCGAGATCGCGTCGTTCGAGCCCGACACCTTGTTGTCTTCGTAGCTGCCGGAGCCTTCGAAGGAGAACATGGCGATCGAAGCTGCTTCGCCCTGGACGTTTTCAACCGTGTCGTGGTTGAAGTTGAAGGCGCCGCCCGAGGAGGCGTAGACGCCCCGCAGGTAGATGTCGGCGACCTTGACCTTCGAAACGGTCAGGTTGTTGAATTTCCCGGCCAGGTGGTTGGTGATGATGCCGTTGCGGGCATCGATGTCCTTGCCGCCCACCACGACCCCGCTCGTCAGGCCGGGGTTGTCGCCCTCGACCGTGAGCTTCGAGATCGTGACGTTGTTCGCTTCGACGAGGATCACGTTGCTCGCGCCGGGGCAGAGCGATCCGCCTTCGCACGTCGGTTTGGAGGTCGCCGGCTCGATGACGACTTTCCCCATGCCGGTGAGCGTCACCGGCTTGTTGACGACGACGTTTTCGACGTAGGTGCCCTTCCCGATCGTGATCGTGGCGCCTTCGGCGGAGCCGTTGATCGCGGCCTGGATGCTCGTGTACGGGCATTTGCTGCTGCAAACGGTGCTTTTCATCATCGCCGACGCCGAGCCTGCCGCGGCCAGGCATCCAGCGAGCACGGCGCAGGCCAACGCGGCCCGGACGGTCCGTCCCATGGTTCCCTCCATCTCCGTTCCCCCCCAAATTAATGAGGCTTGATGCGGGATCGTAAGGTGTTTCCGACGAGCCTGCCTTGGCTGGTCAGCATTCTGACGTTTCTCCGAGGGGCTGACGATGCGGCCGCCGCTGCTTGAAATTGCGGCAAAGCGGGAATCGGAGTGACCGATGCCGTGCGATCTCAGACGGCCCGATCTGGCGGTCGTGATGCCCCTGGACCCCCACACTCCGCGCTCGGCGCGTCATGTGGTGGCGCAGGTCGATCACCCCTCGCCGGATCTCCGCGACGTGGTCATGCTGCTCTGCAGCGAGGTCGTCACGCAGGCCGTGGAACGTGCGCCCGGCGGGACCGTCGAGGTCCGCGTCTGGATGCCCGAGGACATCGTCCGCGTCGAGCTGATCGGCGCGCTGGACGGGCTCGACGTCGCGATCCGCGAACACGCCGACCACGCCGAATACGCCGCGGTGCTGCTGGACGAGCTGGCCGATCGCTGGCAGATCGACACGGGCGAGGATGCCTCCGACGGCAGCCGCATCTGGTTCGAGATAGACCGTCACCCGGCCGAACGGCCGGTCCAGGCCACCTACTGAGCGCTGCGCGCGCCGCGGCTGATGCCGTAGCGCTGCTCCCAGCGGTCCTCGCAGTCGAGCTCGAGGTCGAAGTGCAGCTCGCGGTCGGAGGGGATCGCTTCCCCGACCTGCTCCGAGAGCTCCCGGGCGCCGCGCTGGACGCCGATCAAGGCCGCCTTCGCGAGCGCTGTGTCGATCGCGAGCCAGTCCTTCTCGGTCGGCGTGAACTCGAGGCGCTCGCGCAACTCGACGACGATCGGCACGGTGGCCTCGTCGAGGGCCTCACCGAGGTGGTCGAACTCGGGTGCCATGGCCCCAATGTACTACCCGGATTGCGGGGCACGCACGTAGTGGGCGCCTACTCCTCCAGCCCGAGGTCGGCGAGGGCACGGCCCAGGTCCGAATAGGCAAGGAGCTTCGGCACCTTCTTTTCTCGGACGTGGAACACGGTCGCGGATTTCGTTCGCATCTGCTCAACAGACAGTCCGCTGGCCTTGCCGTGGCCGCTCCACGTATGGGTCACGAGCACACGGCCGTCTTCAAGCTCGCGGTACTCCTCAGCCGCCACCCGGAAGTCGTCGAAGGCGCTCAGGTGCTCGCGCCATCCCTGCGCCATAGCCGCGGCACCAGTCCACACCCCCGGAGTGGGCCCTTCGACGCCGACGAACTCGATTGCCGGGTCGGCCCAGTCGGCACGACTGAAGTCGCCACGCTCCCAGTCCGCGTAGATCGAGCGCACGAGCTCCACGTTCTCTGACATCGCGCGGGCAGTATCCCGCACCCCAGCGAGCCTCGAATCACAGGCTCTCCGGCACCGACCCGCGGTAGGTACCCGGGTAGGCGTCGCTTTCGGTGAGGAAGACGTTGCCCGTCACGAAGTCGTTAGCGAGAGTGCCGTCCTGCCCCGGGATGTTCTGGGTCGAGATCTCGATCGCGACGCTGCTTAGGTGCGGCGGCGCGCCCGTGATTTCGAAGGCGACCGGTCCCTCGGGCACCGAAGCGCTAGTGCACGTAAGCCGCCCACACGTAGTAGCCGGCCACCGCCGTGAACAGCACGGCGTCGAGGCGATCCAGCGCGCCCCCGTGGGCGCCGAACACGCCGCCCGAGTCCTTGACCTGGGCGTCGCGCTTGACGAACGACTCGAACAGGTCGCCGATCGGTCCCGCGACCGCGACGGCCGCTCCGATCACCAGCGCGTGGGTGCCCGGAAGCCATTCCTGGTAGCGCCCGGCGATCCAGACTCCGAGGATCGCGAAGAGCATCCCGATCAGGAGGCCCTCGACCGTCTTGTTGGGTGAGATCCGGGGCGCCAGCGGCCGCTTGCCGAACATCCGCCCGCCCAGGTAGGCGCCGGTGTCCGCGAGGAACGTCCCGACCAGCACGTCGATCACGATCGCTTCCCCGTGGGGCAGGCCGCGCAGCAGCACCGCGTGGGCGAAGGCGAAGCCGATCCAGTAGATCCCGAGCAGCGTCAGCGCCATCCCGCCCACGCTCGGCTGCGGCGAGAGCAGCGTCAGCCCGAACAGCATCGGCAGCGCCAGCGCGGCGACCAGCAGCACCTGGAACTGGTCGCCGTACTGCGCGGCCAGCAGCAGCCCCGCCAGGGCGATGAAGCCGGCGAGGCGCACCGGGTTGGCGCGCCGGTACATCGCGTAGAGCTCGTGCATGCAGATCGCGCCGAGCACGAACAGGCCGATCGTGAACACGAGGCCGCCTTCGAGGACGAGGAAGAGGGCCAGCGCGATCGCCGGGATCGCCGCCAGCACGCGCCGCTGAAGGTCGGACCTGGGGCGGCGGCGCGTGCGCCGGCGCGCGCGTGCCGCGCGCTCGCGGCCGCGCTCGGAGCGGGCGGCGGGGGTGGCAGCCCTTGGGCCGCGCCGGCGCGCGGGAGGTTCGTCGGCCATCAGCGGAGCCTCACCGGCCACCGAAGCGCCGCCTGCGTGCCGCGTACTCGGCCAGCGACTCCTCGAGCGCCTCGCGGCTGAAGTCCGGCCACAGCTCGTCGCGGAACACGAGCTCGGAGTAGGCGGACTGCCACAGCAGGTAATTGGACAGCCGCCGCTCGCCGCTGGTGCGGATGATCAGGTCGGGGTCGTGCATCTCGGGCGCGTAGAGGCAGGCGCGGAAGGCCTCCTCGCCGCCGCCTTGGTAACGCTCGACGGCGTCGAGGATCTCTGCGCGGCCGCCGTAGTTGAACGCCACGTAGAGCGTGATGCGCTCGTTCGCCGCCGTGACGCCTTCGGCCCAGTCCATCTGCTCGACGAGGCTCTCGGAGACCCCCTCGCGCCGGCCGATGAAGCGCATGCGCACCCCTTCCTGGTCGAGCTCCGGCGTTTCCGAGGCGATGCGCTGGGAGAACATCGCCATCAGGCCCTGCACCTCCCCCGGCGGGCGCGACCAGTTCTCCGTCGAGAACGAGTACACGGTCAGCTCCTGCACCCCGAGCTCGGCGGCGTCGCGCAGGCGCGCCTTGACGGTGTCCGCGCCGGCGCTGTGACCCTCGTTGACCGGCAGCCCGCGGGCGCTCGCCCAGCGGCCGTTGCCGTCGGTGATGATCGCGACGTAACGGGCGCGCCCGTCATCCCCGGCGGAGCCGGTGGCGTCGGCCGCCGAGGACGGCTGCCCGGCCGGCCCCATCAGACCGCCAGGATCTCCTCTTCCTTGATCTTCAGGACGCTGTCGAGCTCGCCGACGCGGCCGTCCGTGAGCTTCTGCAGCTCGACCTCGGCACGATGCTCGTCATCGGAGGAGGCTTCGCCCTCGGACTTGAGTTCCCGCAGGTGGTGCATAGTGTCGCGGCGCACATTGCGGATCGCGACCCGCCCCTCCTCGGCGAGGTTGCGAACGACCTTCACCAGCTCCTTGCGGCGCTCTTCGGTCAGCTCCGGCACGACCAGGCGCACCACGTTGCCGTCGTTGGAGGGCGTCAGCCCGACGTCGGACTCGTTGATCGCCTTCTCGATCCCCTTGATCGAGGACTTGTCGTAGGGCTGGACCGTCAGCAGGCGCGCCTCGGGTGCCGAGATCGTCGCCAGCTGGTTCAGGGGCGTCATGGCGCCGTAGTAGTCGACGACGATGCGGTCCAGGAGCGAGGGGCTCGCGCGCCCCGTGCGCACGGTCGAGAACTCGTGCTGCGCCGCTTCCACGGACTTGTGCATCCGCTCCTTGGCGTCCTCGAGCAGTTCGTCGATCACGTTGTCAGCCATCCTGCTCTCCTCCGGGGGTCGATACCAGCGTGCCGACGCGCACGCCCGAGATTATCCGCGGCAGGCTCGTGTCGTCGTCCATGTTGAAGACGTTGATCGGCATGCCGTTGTCCATGCAAAGCGCGAGCGCCGTGGAGTCCATCACCCGCAGCCGCCGCTCGATCGCCTCGAGGTGCGTGATCTCGGGGATGAACTTCGCATCGGGGTCGAGCGCCGGGTCGGCCGTGAAGACGCCGTCGACGCCGTTCTTGGCCATCAGGATGATCTCCGCGTGGATCTCAGCCGCGCGCAGAGCCGCCGCGGTGTCGGTCGTGAAGAACGGGTTACCCGTGCCCGCGGCGAAGATCACGACGCGGCCCTTTTCCAGGTGACGCATCGCGCGGCGGCGGATGTAGGGCTCGGCGACCTCGGAGATGCCGAGCGCCGACTGCACGCGCGTGTCGGCTCCCATGTGCTCCAAGCCGTCCTGCAGCGGCAGCGCGTTCAACACGGTCGCGAGCATTCCCATGTAGTCGGCGGTGGCACGGTCCATGCCGGCGGCCGCCCCCTTCATGCCGCGGTAGATGTTGCCGGCGCCCACCACGATCGCGACCTCGACGCCCTGCGCGCGGACGTCGGCGACCTGGCCGGCGACGGCGCGCACCCGCTCGGGGTCCGTGCCGTAGTCCAGCTCGCCCATCAGCGCCTCGCCCGAGAGCTTGAGCAGGATCCGTTTGAACGCAGGGGCCATCAGCGGTGGAGAGACTATCCGGCTCGCTCCACCGGGTCAGTCAGGTGGCCGTGGACGCCTACTGACCGATCGCGTAGCGGGTGAAGCGCCTGATCACGACGTTCTCACCGGTCGTCGCGGTGAGCTCGTCGCGCAGCTGCTGGACGGTTTTGCCCTCGTGCTTGGGGTTGTGGAGAACCTGCTCGTGCAGCACGACTGTCTCGAGCCAGGAATCGAGCTTGCCCTCGACGATTTTCCCGCGCACGTTCTCGGGCTTGTCCGCGGCTTCCTGCTCGTAGATGCGGGCCTCGGCGTCGCGCTCCTCCTGCGGCACGTCCTCGCGGCTCACGTACTTGACCGTCGGCGTCGCCGCGATCTGCAGCGCGACCTCGCGGGCGAAGCCGGTGAAGTCGTCGTTCTTGGCCACGAAGTCGGTGTTGCAGTCGACCTCGATCAGGACGCCGACCTTGTTGCCCGGGTGGATGTAGGACTGGATCGTGCCCTCGGTCGCCGCGCGCTCGCCGAGATCCTGGATCTTCTTGCCCTGCTTTACGCGAAGCAGCTCGATCGCCTTCTCCGCGTCGCCCTCGGCTTCGATCAGCGCCTTCTTGGCATCCATCATCCCCGCGCCGGTGCGGTCACGCAGGGCCTTCACGTCTTTGGCTGAGATCTCGGTGGTGCTCATTTCTGCTCCTCGGCGCTCTCGTTTGTGACAGATTGCCCGCCCACCACGGGGGCCGGCTCGGCGGCGGCGTCGCCGGCGGGCGGTGCCACCGGTGCCTGGGCCTCCCCGGCCTGATCGGGCGTGCCGCCCGCCTCGGCGCTTTCGGCGACCGTCTCCGCGGGGGCGGAGGTCGGGTTGGCCGGCTGGCGCTTGTCCTGCCCGGCGCTCATCGGAGTGACGCTCTCGCTGCCCTCCCCGAGCGTCGCCGGGTCGGCGGGCGCCTGCACGGGCGTGTCCCCGGCCGGCGGCGCCGTGGCGGCAGCAGCCGCTGCCGCACGTTCGGCGGCCGCTTTGTCCTCGGCCTCTTTGGCGGCCTGTTCCTCGGCCTCGCGCTTGGCCTGTTCTTCGGCCTCGCGCTTGGCGCGCGCTTCGGCCTCGGCCTTCGCGCGTTCCTCGGCCTCCTTGCGGGCGCGTTCCTCCTCGGCGCGGAACACCGAGTGGCCGTCGGCGACGACCTGCCCGACCGCCTGCGTGATCAGCGCGCACGAGCGGATCGCGTCGTCGTTGCCGGGGATGATGAAGTCGATCCCGTCGGGGTCGCAGTTCGTGTCGACCAGGCCGATGATGGGGATGCGCAGCCGCTGTGCCTCTTTGACGGCGATCGCCTCGGTTTTGAGGTCGATCACGAACATCGCGTCGGGGACGCGCTGCATGTTCTTGACCCCGCCGAGGTTGGCGCGAAGCTTCGCCAGGTCGGCCTGCGCGGACATGCGCTCGCGCGTCGGCAGCAGCTGGAGCTGGCCCTCGGTCTCGTAGCGTTCGAGATCGTGCAGGCGCCGGATGCGCTGGTTGATGGTCTGGAAGTTCGTCAGCAGGCCACCCAGCCAGCGGTGGTTGACGTAGGGCATGCCGGCCGCCTCGGCGACGTCCTTGACGGTGTCGCGGGCCTGCTTCTTGGTGCCGACGAACAGCACGGTGCCGCCGCGGTGGGCGAGCGTGCCGGCGAACTCCTGCGCCTGCGCGAGCAGGGCCTGCGTCTTGAGCAGATCGATGATGTAGATGCCGCCGCGCTCTCCGAAGATGAAGCGGCGCATCTTGGGGTTCCAGCGGCGCGTCTGGTGGCCGAAGTG
>Ga0134126_10007000_pt1 | contig 14166 bp, 12 predicted proteins | sample KB31752_FD_96881 | JGI IMG/M metagenome (GOLD analysis project Ga0134126, IMG submission 96881) | Terrestrial soil microbial communities with excess Nitrogen fertilizer from Kellogg Biological Station, Michigan, USA - KB3-175-2 | ecosystem: Environmental > Terrestrial > Soil > Unclassified ... | reverse complement strand
TGGCCTGCGCTGGGGCAGCCATTCCAACAATCATTTCGATGTCTCGCTGGCCATGTTCACCCACGTGGCGGCTGCAGCGCCAGGCAATGTTACCGCCATAGACACGCACTGGATCTGGCAGGACGGCCAGCGCCTGACCAAGGATCCTTTTAAGATTAAAGGCGGCCTGGTCGCCGTTCCGGCGCAAGGCGGCCTGGGCGTCGAGCTGGATATGCGCGAGGTCGAGAAGGCGCACAATGTCTATAAATCGCTGGATCTGGGCGCCCGCGACGATGCCATGGCCATGCAGTTCCTGATCCCGGGCTGGAAATTCGACCCCAAAAAGCCCTGTCTGGTGCGGTAAGCACGGCTATAATCGGCCCATGAACATCCAGAACAAGCCGCCGCACGAAGCACCGCGCCGCATCCAGGTAGACAAACGCGACAATGTGGCGATCGTGGTCAACGCCCTTGGCCTGCCCGCCGGCACGGCCTTTCCCGACGGCCTGACGCTGAACCATTTCGTGCCCCAGGGCCACAAGGTGGCGCTGGCCGATATTGCAGATGGCGGCGACATCGTCCGCTATGGCGAGGTGATCGGCACTGCCAAGGGCGACATCAAGCGCGGCGACTGGGTCAACGAAGACAATGTGGTGATGGGCAGCGCCCCGCCGCTGGACCAGCTTCAGATGGCGACGCGCCCCGCGCCCGCGCTGGAGCCGCTGACCGGCTATTCCTTCGAAGGCTATCGCAACGCCGACGGCACCGTGGGGACCAAGAATATCCTGGCCATCTCCACCAGCGTGCAGTGCGTGGCCGGCACCATGGAATTCGCGCTGAAGCGCATCAAGGCAGAGCTCCTGCCCCAATATCCCAATGTCGATGATGTGGTGGTATTGACCCATGCCTATGGCTGTGGCGTCGCCATCAACGCGCCGGCCGCGGTGGTGCCGATCCGCACGCTGCAGAACCTGGCCAAGAATCCGAATTTCGGCGGCGAAGTTCTGGTGGTGGGCCTGGGCTGCGAGAAGCTGGTGCCCGAACGCCTGCTGCCGGATGAGGGCAAGGGTGGCACCTTGCGCCTGCAGGACGAGGCCTTTGTCGGTTTTGGCGCCATGATCGACGGCATCCTGGAGCGGGTGGAAGCTCGGCTGAAGGTGCTGAACGAACGCAAGCGCGAGACCGTGCCGGCCTCCGAGCTGATCGTCGGCATGCAGTGCGGCGGCAGCGACGCCTTTTCGGGTCTCACCGCCAATCCGGCGCTGGGCTTCTGCGCCGATCTACTGGTGCGGGCCGGGGCCACGGTGATGTTTTCGGAAGTCACCGAAGTGCGCGACGCCGTCCATCTGCTCACCCCACGTGCCGCCACCAGGGAAGTGGCGGAACAGCTGGTGCAGGAAATGAACTGGTACGACGACTACCTGGCCAAGGGCCAGGTGGACCGCGGCGCCAATACCACACCCGGCAACAAGAAGGGCGGCCTGTCCAACATCATCGAGAAGTCGCTGGGTTCCGTCGCCAAGTCCGGCACCAGCACCATCAACGCCGTTCTCAAGCCCGGCGACAAGGTGCGCCAGCGCGGCCTGGTCTTCGCTGCCACCCCCGCCAGCGATTTCGTCTGCGGCACCCTGCAGCTTGCCGCCGGCATGAACCTGCACGTCTTCACCACCGGCCGTGGCACGCCTTATGGCCTGTCGGCCGTGCCGGTGATCAAGGTCGCCACCCGCAGCGAGTTGGCCAAACGCTGGAATGACCTGATCGACCTGGATGCCGGGCCCATCGCCACCGGCGAGAAGACCATCGAACAGGTCGGCTGGGATCTGTTCCAGCTGATGTTGGACGTCGCCAGTGGCAGGAAGCAGGTGTGGGCCGACAAATGGGGCCTGCACAATGATCTGGTGCTGTTCAATCCTGCGCCAGTGACTTGATTTGTCATGCCCGCGTAAGCGGGCATCCAACTTTTTCCGCCAACTTTATACACCAAGAAGTTGGATTCCCGCTTTCGCGGGAATGACAGCAAAGACTAGCGCGCATCTTCCAGCACCATCTCGCTGCCCTTGGCGGCGATCATGATGGTGGGGGTGTTGGTATTGCCCGAGGTGATGGTCGGCATCACCGAAGCATCGATCACCCGCAAGCCTTGAAGGCCGCGCACCCGCAGCCGTTCGTCCACCACCGCGCCCGGATCGCTGGCCAGCCCCATCTTCGCGGTGCCGACGGGATGAAAAATGGTAGTGCCGATATCGCCGGCAGCATGGATCAGGTCGGAATCGCTGTCGGAGACATCCGGTCCGGGGCGGAATTCTTCGGGCCGATAGCGCGCCAGCGCCGGCTGACGCATCAGGCGCCGCGTCAGGCGGATGCAATCCGCCGCAATACGGCGATCTTCGTCCGTGGAAAGATAGTTGGGCGCGATCTCGGGCTTGGCGTCCGTGGCGGCGGACGGGATCCGCACCGTGCCGCGGGAGGTGGGGCGCAAATTGCAGGGACTGACGGTGATGGCCGGAAAACGGTGCAACGGCGTGCCGAAGCGATCCAGCGACAAAGGCTGGATGTGGAACTGGACATTGGCGCGTTCCCGCGATGAATCAGAGCGGGTGAGCACGCAGAGTTGCGATGCCGCCATGGTCATGGGCCCGCGCCTGAGCAGCGCATATTGCAGCCCCATCAGCGGCCGGCCGAGCAGCGAGTAATAGACCTCGTTTAAGGTCTTCACGCCGCTGACCCGGTACATGACGCGCAGTTGAAGATGGTCCTGCAGATTTCGGCCCACGCCCTCCAGCGCGTTGAGGACGGGAATGCCCGCCTGGTTCAGCCAGGCGCCCGGGCCGATGCCGGAGCGCTGCAATATCTGCACCGAACCGATGGCGCCAGACGACAGTATGACTTCACCCCTCGCGCGTGCGTCAAAGGCCCGGTTGCCCTGGCGGTAACGCACCCCCGTCGCGCGCTTGCCGTCGAAAAGCACACGCTCCACCGCCACATCCGTCACCAGCCGCAGATTGGGGCGGTGCAAAACCGGCTTCAGAAAGCCGCGCGCCGCTGACCAGCGGCGGCCGCGTTTCTGGTTGACGTGGAAATAGTAGCTGCCTTCATTGTCGCCGGTGTTGGGATCGGCCGTCCGGGGAATGCCGATCTCCTCCGCCGCATCGATGATGGAGTCCAGGATTTCCCAGCGCACCCGCGGCAGATCCACCGCAAGCTCGCCACGCGCGCTGTGATGCTCGCTGTCGCCCAGGAAATGCCGGTCCAGTGCGCGGAACACCGGCTGCACATCGTTCCAGCCCCACCCGGTCAGACCCAGTTGCCGCCAATGGTCGTAATCGCCTGCCTGCCCACGCATCGAAAGCATCGCATTGATCGAAGAAGAGCCGCCGATCGCCTTGCCGCGGGGATAATTCAGTTTCCTGCCGTTCAGTCCGGGTTCGGCATCTGTCTCGAACATCCAGTCGCTGCGCGGATTGCCGATCAGGAACAGATAGCCGACGGGAATGTGAAACCAGATCCAGTCGTCATAGCCGCCCGCTTCCAGCAACAGCACACGGTTCCTGGGATCCGCGGACAGGCGGTTCGCCAGCACACAGCCAGCGGAGCCCGCGCCGGCAATGATATAGTCGTAGTCGCCTTCTGAACTCATTCGGGTTGCGCCATCGGGGATCAATCTTGAACGGGCGATAGTTCCCTAGAACAAAGATTTCGGCGCCACAAGGAACGGGCTGAAAACCCCGGCGTTGTCTCTCAGTGACTGTCGATTGCGAAATCGATGGTTTCAAAGAACGGCGAGGACGGGCGAAAGTCCAGTTCCCCGCCGTTCTCGTTTTTGGGTCAATGCAACAGCACCCCATCGGTCGGCTTGGGCACCGGGCGCGGCCAGGAAGTCCAGCGCTTGTCCTGTGAGATGTCGCCCTGCGGGGCATCCCAGGGCAGCGATTCCAGGCCATTCAGGTCATAAACGATCTTGCCGTCCTTGATGGTCAGTTCCGCCACCAGCTTCTGGCTGCCGTCAAAGCGGGTGTTGACCATGTCGGTAAAGCCAAAATGGCCTTTCTGCACGCTCAAGACCGCCACATCGGCGATCGCACCCGCCGACAGATTGCCCAGTTCGTCATGCTTGATCTCGTGGGCCGGATGAGAAGTCATGTCGGCCACCACTTCCTGGAGGCTGAGGCCCATCGCCATGAACTTGCTGGCGACGTTCAGCAAGTCCTTGGTGGAGCTGTTCATGCTGTCCACATGCAGGTCGGTAGACAGGGAGTCGGGCTTGAACCCCTGCTTGATGAACGGGATCGCCAGCGACCATTTGAAACTGCCGCCGCCGGTGCCGGCATCGAAAATGATGCCCCGCGCGCGCCCCTCGATCATGCCTTTCTGCGGACCCTTGGTGACCGGGTCCTGCTCATGGCGCAGGCCGGAATACATGTGGGTGTAGATATCACCAGGCCGCAGCTTCTTGGTCAAAAGGTCATAGAGCGGGCGGGTCGGACGGTCGGCGCCGAAGTCCACCATCACCGGGATGTTGGCCTTGGTGCCCGCGATCACCGCCTGCTCCACCGGTTTCCATTCCGGGCCTTCGAAGTGCGCGGTCTTGATGCCCACGATCAGGCCCGGATATTTCAGCGCCATCTTGGCGGTGGCTTCGCCATCCATGTCGCTGGTGTCCTGCTGGATATTGCCCGAGCGCATGCCCTTGCCCACGATATTGAGCATAACCAGAATGCGCGTTTTTTCCCGGTCGACGATCCTGTCCTTGAAATCCTCGAAGTTGCGCCAGCCCGAACAGCCGGCATCCACCACGGTGGTGACGCCATTGCGAAAGGTGAAGCCATCCGGCCGCACGCTGAGGTCGCCGGCATAGGAGTTGCGCTCGCCCGTACCGGTATAGTTGTGGGTATGCAGGTCGATCAGACCCGGCGTGACAAACATGCCGCGGACATTGATGGTCTTGATCGCATCGGCGGATTTCAGGTTCGGCGCCACCTTGGCGATGTGGCCATCCTTGATGGCGACATCCATGGTTGCGTCGATATGGTTCTTGGGATCGATGACATGCCCCCCGCGCAACAGCAGGTCATAGGCAGGCAGTTGGGCGCTGGCCGGCCCCGCCAGGAGTGCCAGAAAAAGCATCTGCGCGCTGCACAAAAGAGACTTTTTCATGCCCGCACCGCCGTCCAGCGGGCGGGACCGTATTCGCCCATGTCCGCGGTACCCGACATGCGGTCACCCTGGTGGGTGCCGGTGAAGGTCCAGTGGATCGGGTTGCCCGGCACTTCCATGACGCTGCGCAGTTCCACCTGGTCGCCATGCACCGTGCCACGCAGCTGCCCATTATAGAGTTCGCCCTGATGCCTGCCGGCGATATCGCCCCCGGTCTGGGTCAGGACGAAGGTCTGGTTGCCCTTGCCGAGAGGATATTCGACATTGACCATCCAGGCCCCGCCGATCGCGGCAGGCGCGCCGGATGGCACCACCGGATCGGTATAGTGGCCGGGGTTGCTCATCGCCGCGTACAGGGCGTCGGCGATGATCTTATCTTCGCCCGGATCCATCATGTACGGCATGATCGTGATCGAACTGGCCATCTGGTCAGGGCGTCTGCCGCTGCCGCCATCCAGCAGGATGCGCGGGGTGCCGGCGTCAAGCTTGGCGGCCAGCTCCGTGCCCGTGATACCGAGTACCTTGGCGTCCCAGTGCACGCGCAGGCGTGTTGCCTTGTTGGAAAGGTCCTCCGGCTCCAGATATTCGAAGGTGGTGGATTGCAGCGGCTTCAGGCGCTTTTCGATATTCTGCATCCAGCCCAGCCACATTTTCTGCTCTGCGGCATGGTCACGCTTGTACCATTGGGTCACGGCGGCCAGCAGACCCATGGTTTCTTCCTTGCTGCATTTCAACGCCCGGCCATAGGCGTGGTGCGGCGCGGCCTGGAAATAGGCCGCTTTGCAAAGCGCCTTGTTGCCCAGAAGGAGGCCGGAGGATTGCGGCCCGCGCAGGCATTTGCCGCCCGAATAGCAGACCAGGGTGGCGCCGCGCGACAGGTGCGGATTGGGATTGAGCGGTTCCTCCGCCGCCGCGTCCACCAGCACGGGCACGCCCGTCTTCTTGGAGATGGCGATGATGGCGGGAATGTTGAGCCGGTCCTTTTCCGCGCGCGGCGAGGACATCACATAGATCATGGCCGTGCGGGGCGAGATCTTGGCCTGCATCTCTTCAGGTGTATCCACCTCCACGACTTCGGCGCCGACCATGCGCACGCCCAGATCGTAGGGATTGCGTGAGTATCGAGGGATGATGACCTGGTCCTTGGCCTTTACGTAAGGCAGCCCCTGGCATTTCTCGACATCGCTGCCGGCGATGCTGGCGATGGTTGCCAGGCAAATGGCCGCTTCCGCGCCATTGGTGATGATGCCCCACTCGGCGCCCGTCAGCTTGGCCAGCTGCGCCCCGACGCCGTCCTCCATCTCGTCCAATTGGACGTAATAGTGAGAGGCCTCATACATCGCCCGCTTGACCTCCGGCAGGGAACGGGAGCCGGAGATGATGGTGTAGGTACCGCGCCCGTTGATGATCGGGCGCACGCCGATGCGGGTGAAAAGATTATCCGGCTCCCGCCCATTGAGAGAGGGCATGGATACTGCCGCTTCAGCACCGCTGCTGCTGGCGGCGAGAGGCACCGCGGCTGCGCCGGCTACGGCGCCAGAGCTCTTCAGAAGATCACGCCGCGACCATTTTCCAAACAGACCCATCGCGCTCTCCCTTAGATGTACGCGATGACGTCGATTTCGACCAGCGAGTCACCGGGGACCCAGGCGGCCGCCGTGGTGGTGCGTACCGGGGGCGGATTGCCCCAGTCGTAAGTGCGATAGACCGCGTTCATGCGCTCATAATCCTTGCCGTCGGCCAGCAAGACAGTGACCTTCAGGCATTTCTGCAGCGAAGACCCGGCGTCTTCCAGGTTCTTCTTGATCTCGTCCAGCACACCCCGGGTGTGATCCTCGGGTGCCGGGCTTGTGATAGCCCACGCCAGCCAGGAACAGCATGTTGCCGTAGGTGACGGCGCGCGAGAACATCGGCTTGGTGGCCGGGGGGGGATTGGGCGCCGGATAGGGCGAGCGCTTTTCCATCCGCGGCTGGGCCTCAGCGCTTTTCGCCGTCAGCGCGACGCCCGCCGCCGCCGCGGCCGCAGCCTTGGCACTGTTCTTCAGAAGACCGCGGCGTGATCCGTTTTCCATGAAACTCCCCCTAATGTTTTGGGAAGCTTAACGCCGCTTTTTACGGGGGCCAATGGCCTATTTCCCTGGCCTGTATCCCAGGCCTTTGAGGAAAATGTCAGCGGCATAGGGAATATAGGTGGCGATTTCCTGCTCGCGCATCGATTCTCCCATGGCGGTGCGGATGCGGGCCATGTCTGTCAGCATGCTGAGCAGCAGGATCGCCGCCATCTCCGCGTCCTTAAGGTCCGGCAAGAGGCCGGCGGCATGCCATTGCTCAAGCGCGTTGCGCAACAGGCCACGGCCCCGCGCCAGAGTCGCATTGTACATACGAGCGATGACGGGCGAGTGGCGGGCCTCCGACAGCGCGATGTGGATCAAGCCGGCACCAGCCTGGCCGATATTTGTGACGATTTCCGTCCCCAGGGCGACAATGAAACGGCGCGGATCGCGGCCAGGATCGGGCGTCGCCGCGCCGGCCGCCTTCAAAGATGCTTCGATGATGCGATTGACCACCGCCTGCACCACGGCCGGTTTGTCGGCAAAGCGGGCATAAAGCGTCTTAGTAGAAGCGCCTGCCCGGCGCGCGATCTGCTCCATGCTGGTGCCGCCATAGCCATGCTGGTCGAACAGCTCCAGGGCCGCATCCAGCAGCCGGTCCGGCAACCGGGCGGCCTCCTCCGCGGTCAGACGGCCGGGGCCGCCCTTGGGCTTTGGGGTGGCCTTGGCCAGCTTTTTCTTCTGCATTTCAGCGCCTTATGAAAAATCATGCGAGGGCTCAAATTAGCGCTTGACGCAAAGAAAAGAAAGTGTTTCTTTCCCGTCCGCTTAAAGAAAAGGAATTGTTCCTTTCCTTTTAGACAAGAGGGGATCACACGATGACCGACATCACGGCAGACTCTCTGGCTTTCGAGGCCGCTCCGGCGAAGCCGGCGCACAGGACCAAATTGCGCAAGCGCCTCCTGGCAGGCCTGGCCGCGGGCGTTCTTTTGTCGGGCGCCGGCTATGGCGCCTACCACACCCTCGTCGCCTCCCATTACGTCACCACCGACGATGCCTATGTCGGCGCACAAGTCGCCCAGATCAATTCCCAGGTCACCGGCCCGATCGCCAAGGTCGCGGTGGATGACACCCAGATGGTGCACAAGGGCGACGTGCTGGTGGTGATCGATCCCAGCGATGCGCGCATCGCGCTGGCGCGCGCCCAGGCCGACTATCAGCACACCTTGCAACGGGTGAGCCAATATTATGCCCAGCGCGCGGCCGCCGCGGCCACCGTCACAGCGCGGGAAACCGACGCCAGCCGTACCGCCGAAGATTATGGCCGCCGTGTCACCCTGTCGGAAAGCGGCGCCATCTCGCGCGAGCAACTCTCCACCGCGCGGGCCGCGGCCGCGGCTGCCGTGGCGAATCTGGCTGCCGCGCGCGAAACCTTGCAGGCCCAGGCGGAACTGGTGCGCGGGGTCGGCGTCGCCGATCATCCCGAGACCCTGGCCGCCCGCGCCGCACTGGAAAAGGCAAAGCTGGATCTGTCGCGCACCGTCATCCGCGCGCCGATCGACGGCATTATCGCCCAGTGCAAGGCGCAGGTCGGCCAGACCGTCCAGCCGGGCCAGACCCTGATGACGGTCACGCCCATCGCCCAGGCCTATGTCGATGCCAATTTCAAGGAAGGCCAGCTCAAGCATGTTGCGGTGGGCCAGCCGGTCGAAGTGACCTCCGACCTTTACGGCAGCCGGATCGTCTATCATGGCAAGGTCGCCGGCATGGGCGGCGGCACCGGTTCGGCCTTCGCCATCATTCCGGCGCAGAACGCCACCGGCAACTGGATCAAGGTGGTGCAGCGGGTGCCCGTGCGCGTCGCCCTCGATCCGGCCGAAATGGCGGCACATCCCCTGCGCGTCGGTCTTTCCATGACCGCCACCATCGATACCGCCGCCGTCAATAGCGGCCGGGCAAACTAGCCATGATCAACGCGCAACAAGCGGACGCGCCGCTCAGCGGCGCGATGCTGTGGCTCGCCGCGGTGATGCTGGCCATCGCCAATTTCATCGCCGTGCTGGACATGACCATCGCCAATGTCTCCATGCCCAGCATTGCCGGAAGCCTGGGCATCAGCGCCAGCCAGGGCACCTGGGTGATCACCTCCTATTCGGTGGCGGAGGCGATCCTGGTGCCGCTGACCGGCTGGCTGGCGGGACGGTTCGGCGCGGTGCGCGTCTTCACCACCGCCATGATGCTGTTCGGCGTCTTTTCCGCGCTGTGCGGCGTCTCCACCTCGCTCGAAATGCTGGTGTTCGGTCGCATCATGCAGGGCCTATCCGGCGGCTCGCTGATGCCGCTGTCCCAGACCTTGCTGCTGCGCGTCTTCCCCAAAGAGCGTGCGCCCGCCGCCATGGCGCTGTGGGCCATGACCACCCTGGTGGCGCCGGTGCTGGGCCCGATCCTGGGCGGCAGCATTTGCGACAACCTGGCCTGGCCGTTCATTTTCTTCATCAATGTGCCGATCGCGCTGGGCTGCGCGCCGCTGATCGCCCGCACCCTGCGCCGCTTCGAGACCGACAAGGTCAAGGCGCCGATCGACATCGTCGGCCTGGTTCTGCTGATCGTCTTTGTCGGCGCCCTGCAGATCATGCTGGATATCGGCAAGGACCATGACTGGTTCGCTTCAGTGGAAATCCGCGCCCTTGCCGCCATCGCGCTGATCGGCTTCGTCGCCTTCCTGATGTGGGAGCTGACCGACGACAATCCCATCGTGGACCTGCGCGTCTTCCGCCATCGCGGCTTCACCGCTTCGGTCTTCACCCTCAGCCTGGGCTATGGCTCCATGTTCGGTGCCAATGTGCTGACCCCGCTCTGGCTGCAGAGCTATATGGGCTACACCTCGACCTGGGCGGGAATGACCACGGCCTGGAGCGGGGTGTGCGCCGTGCTGGTGGCGCCCATCGCCGGCATGTTGATGGGCAAGAAGCTCGATCCCCGCCGCCTGGTCTTTGCCGGGCTGGTGTGGATCGCCTTTGTCACCTTCCTGCGCACCGGGCTGACCAATGGCGTGACCTATTGGCAGATCGCGGTGCCGCTGGTGCTTATGGGCATCGGCCTGCCGCTGTTCTTCGTGCCGCTGACGGCGCTGGCGCTGGGCAGCGTGGAGGAACGGGAGACCGCCTCGGGCGCGGGGCTGCAGAACTTCCTGCGCACCATGTCGGGTGCCATCACCACTTCGCTGGTCACCACCGCCTGGGATGACAAGACCACCTATGCCCATGCGGAGCTTGCAGGCCTGACCGATCGCAATGGCGACAGCATGCGCGCCCTGACCGGCTCGGGCTTCAGCCATGACGCGGCGCTCAGCCAGATCAACAACATGGTGCAGAGCCAGAGCGTGATGATCGCCACCAATCAGCTGATGTTCCTGGTGGCGGTGGCGTTCTTGCTGGCGGCGTTCGCCATCTGGCTGGCGCCCAAGCCCAGCCGCGCCGTGGACATGGCCCAGGCCGGGCATTGAATTTTCAAAAGGAGGAGCAGCATGATCAGCGATATCGTTTCCGGCATCACCCACAGCCTGCCGCTTCAGGTCAGCGAGCGGTTGCTGGTGACGGCCTTTTCCCGGGATTTTCCAGCCTTTGCCGACCTGCCGCCGGTCTTCGCCACCGCCTTCATGGTGGGCTTTATCGAGTGGGCCTGCATCGAAGCTCTGCAGCCCTGGTTGCCGGACGGTGAGACAACCGTCGGCACCCATGTCTATCTCAGCCATGTTGCGCCCACGCCAAAGGGCATGAAGCTCACCGCCCATATCGAACTGATCGAGGTGAAGGGCCCCACCTTGCGTTTCCGGGTGGACTGTTTCGACGTCTGCGGCCTGATCGGCTCAGGCTTTCACGAGCGCACTGTAGTCGACAGCGCCCGCTTCATGGCGAAAGTGGCGGAGAAGGTTGCGCACGGAGCCCGCGCACTGGCCGCCGCCTGATCAGCTGCTGAGCGAAAACTGGATCGGCACCACCGCATCCAGCGTATTGGTGGGAAAGCCTACCGGCAGCGGCGGCAACTGCGCGCGCTGAATCAGGGCCACGGCCTCATTGTCCAGCACGGGACGGCCGCTGGACTTGGCAATATCGAAGCTCACCAGCTTTCCTTGCGCGTCCATCACGAAATGCAGCATCACCACGCCCTCGATACGGGCCTGACGTGCGGCGCGGGGATATTGCTTGACGCGGTTGAGCTGGGCCAGCAACCGAGCCAGGAAACTGTCCCGGCCCTCGCCCTGGGCCTTCTGCGGCACGGGCGTGGCGGCGACCGGAGGGGCGGGCGCCGCCTGCGGCGGTTGGACCGTGATGGGAGACGGCGCCGGCATGCGAATCGTGAATTCGGGAATGGGCGCACTGACGGAGGGCGGCGGCACGAATTTGGGAAGATCGAGCTTCTGCTCAATCGGCTTGGGCGGCTCCGGCGCGATCTGGACCTTCAACTCCCGCATCACCCGGGGCTTGGTCACATGCACCGTGGCCAGCGCAGCGACGGCGATCAGTACATGTACCGCGATGGTGATGGCGATACTGACCAGCCGGTCGCGGTCCGGCAGCTTTTCGCGCAAGGGCGGCAGCGCCCGCGACTTTTCAAAGGCCTGCAGCGGATAGGAAAGCGTCATGCCGGCTCTCCCTCCGCCAGCGGCTCGCTCATCGGCACATGGCGCTGGCGTTTCTTGGCCCACATCACCACGCCGGTGATCACGAACAGGGTCGGCACCAGGCCGGACAGGAAGACCAGGAATTTCCACACCACGCCCAGCGAGCCCTGATGCACCGGCCGCATCCAGGCCATGAAGCTGCCCGAGGGATCGCGCACGCTCAGCACCGTGCCGCGATAGGGATCGACATAGACGGTGGCATTGATTGCGTCATGGCTAAGATAGCTGACGCTGATCGGCTGGCCGGGCGCTGCGGGAATGGTGACGCTGCGTGGCTGCAAGCCCGGCACGGCGCGCTGGGCGGCGATCACCGCTTCGGTCGCGCCCAGGCGGCGGGCATCGATGGGCTCGACATTGGGCATGGCGCCGCGCCCATTCGGCATCCCAAAGGTCTGCGGCCAGGCAATCACAACACCGGAAAAGCTGACAGCCAGGAAAACGATGAAAATCCAGATGCCGGTGGCGGCATGCAGCTCGCGATGGAAACGCAGGCCCGAGGCGGTGCTGCGCACCTTGAAGGCATATTTCCACTGGCCTTTTTTGGGCCACCACAGCACCAGGCCGGACAGGCCCAGGATGCACATGGCCACGCCCAGCCAGCCAACGACATAAGTCCGTCCCTCGCGGCCCATCAGGAAATTGCCGTGGAGCTGGTGGGCGAAGATCAGAAGCCCCGGCAGGGCCGCCTTGCGGCTGCCCAACACCTCGCCCGACACTGGGTCGATGAACAGTTGCAGGCCGCCCGCGCGTCCCGGGCGTTGCGCGCCCTCGCGTCTCTCACCACCGCGCGGGCGCTGCCCGTTCATGCCCGCCATATTGCCCATGGGCGAAATGCCGCCCAGCCGCACCGTGATGGGTTGACGCGGTTTCTCTGGCAGGATGAGTTGCATCTGCCCGCCAGGGACGCCCCGCTGCTGCGCAGCGTCACGCGCGATGCCCTGGATCATGGAAAGCGGCAACGGCATGCCGGCCGTCAGCGCCTGGGGCGGACGATCCAGGAGATTGGCGAACGCATCGTCATAGACCAGCACGCTGCCGGAAAGTCCCAGCGCCGCCAGAAACAGGCCCAGCACCAGGCCCACCCACATATGGACCGTGAACAGTGTGCGGCGGACGGTTGCAAAGCTCATGACATCCTCATGCATCCGCCCAGCGGCGGACAAGATTGTGATAAAGCCCGGTGAGCGAGACGATCTCCTCGCTGTCGCCGACCTGTTTGCGCAGGCCCTGGATGGCGTTGTCCAACTCGAACAGCATGGTGCGCGCGCCTTCGTCCCGGATCATGCTCTGGATCCAGAAGAAGGAAGACCAGCGGCTGCCGCGGGTCACCGGCGTGACGTGATGGCGGCTGGTGGCGGAATAGACCACCAGATCGCCGGCCGGCAGCTTGACCTTGTGGCTGCCGAAGATGTCTTCGACCACCAGCTCGCCGCCGTCATAATCGTCCGGATCGGTGAGGAACAGGGTCGCCGACATGTCGGTGCGCACCCGGATGGGCTGGCTCGCGCCTTTCACGAAGCGTATGGCGTTGTCGATATGGCTGCCGAAATTCATGCCGACGTCATAGCGGTTGAACAAGGGTGGGAAGACGCGCAGCGCCAGCGCCGCCGAGGTGAAACGCTCGTTCTGGCCCAGCGCCGTCAGGATCAGCTCGCCCAGCGCGCGGGCAGCTGGTGCATTCTCCGGTACCTGCAGATTGCGCTTGGCGCCGGCGGACTGGGCGCCCGCCGTCACCTTGCCGTCCACCCAATCGGTTCCCGACAACACGCCGCGGATATGCGCGACCTGTTCGCCGGAAAGCAGATTGGGGACATGGACCAGCATCGCTAGAGATCGACCCCCACCGAGAAGATGAAGGTGCGTCCGGCCGACGGCGTGCCGCGGTTGCCGAAGGACTGGGTGTAGTTCAGCTCGTCCATCAGATTGTTGACGTTGAACTGGAAGTGCAGCTTGTCGATGTCATAGGTCGCCACCGTGTCCAGCTCCAAGGTGCGGGGGATGACGGCGATGCGCGACAGGCCCGTGGCCACCGGCGCGGTGCCGGCGGTGGTATTGCGCACGAACAGCTTGGACTGATAGACCAGCCCACCGCCGACACCCAAGCCCGGCACGAAATCGTCCAGCTTGTAGGAGGTCCAGAAGGAGGCCGCGTTCTTCGGCACGAAGATCACCTGGGTGCCGATGGTGTAGGGATTTGGCAGGCACGTCAGCGTGGCGGTACTGCAGAAATTGTCGCTGGTGACCTTGGAATCCAGGAAGGTATAAGCGGCCAGCACGTTCCATTTTTCGGTGATCTGG
>Ga0134126_10006999_pt1 | contig 14167 bp, 15 predicted proteins | sample KB31752_FD_96881 | JGI IMG/M metagenome (GOLD analysis project Ga0134126, IMG submission 96881) | Terrestrial soil microbial communities with excess Nitrogen fertilizer from Kellogg Biological Station, Michigan, USA - KB3-175-2 | ecosystem: Environmental > Terrestrial > Soil > Unclassified ... | reverse complement strand
CTCGATCATCGGGGCAGGAGCTCGCCGAGGTCGCTGACGACGACGCTCGCGCCGTGCTCGCGCAGCGCATCGGCCTGGCCGGCGCGGTCGACCCCCACCACGCAGCCGAACGCTCCTGCCCGCCCCGCCTCGACGCCTGCGAGCGCGTCCTCGAAGACGGCGGCCTGCGCCGCCTCGAGGTCGAAGGCTGCTGCCGCGGCGAGGAAGGTGTCCGGGGCGGGCTTGCCGGCGAGGTGCTCGCGCTCGGCGACCACGCCGTCGATGCGGACCTCGAACAGGTCCGCGATGCCGGCGGCGCGCAGCACGTCGTGTGCGTTCGTGCTCGAGGAGACGACCGCGCGCCGCAGCCCGGCCTCCTTCGCCGCCCGCACGTAGCGCACGGAGCCTTCGTAGGCTTCGACGCCGTCCTCGCGGATCAGCCGCAGGACGATCTCGTTCTTGCGGTTGCCGAGGCCGTGGATCGTCTCGGCGCTCGGCGGATCGTCCTCATCCCCCTCGGGGAGCGAGATCCCGCGCGCCTGAAGGAACGAGCGCACGCCCTCGTAGCGCGGCTTGCCGTCGACGTAGTCGTCGTAGTCGCTGACCGCGTCGAAGGGCACGAAGTCCTCGCCGCGTTCGTGCAGGTAGGCGTCGAACATCTTCTTCCACGCGGCCGCATGGACCTTGGCCGTCTTCGTCAGGACGCCGTCGAGATCGAAGAGGCAGGCGCGCACCCCGTCGGGAAGGCCGAGCACGAAGTGCCACGTTAGCGAGCGGGCGGCTCGCCGACCGGGTGCCGGCCGCCCGGCCGGGCAGGGGGCCGGCTCTCGATCGTGCCCCCTGCGCGCTGTCACAGACGGCACCGCTGCGGTGTCTCCATGTCGAACCCCACCGAGAGAACGGGAGCAGACATGGCCACCAGCACACGCATCCCCAAGGTCGAACCGACCGGTGTCTACGGCGCGATCATCAAGCGCATGTCACGCAAGATGCTCGGCGACGTCCCCGAGCCCGTCGAAGTGGCGTGGCACAACAAGAAGGTGCTGAACTTCTCCTTCGCCCTGGGCCGCAAGTCGCAGAAGTGGGACCAGTGCGACGAGAACCTGAAGTCCTTCGCGCACATCGCCGTCGCCAGCCTGGTCGGCTGCAGCTTCTGCCTGGATCTCGGGTACTTCCAGGCGCACAACGAAGGACTGGACGAGGCGAAGGCGCGCGAGGTCCCGCGGTGGCGCGAATCGCAGGTGTTCACGCCGCTGGAGCGCGACGTGATGGAGTACGCCGAGGCGATGTCGATGACCCCGCCGACCGTGACCGATGAGCTCTCCGCGCGGCTGCTCGGCGAGCTGGGAGCACCCGCGCTCGTCGAGCTCACCGCCTACATCGGGCTCGCGAACCTCTACACGCGCACGAACACGGCGTTCGGGATCTCCTCGCAGGGGTTCTCGGCAGCCTGTGAGCTGAAGCCGGTGACCCTGGCGGCCGCGGCGTGAGCGACGAGCCCTTCGACCGCCACCGCAGCCTGCTGTTCACCGTCGCCTACGAGATGCTCGGCTCGGCGGCCGACGCCGAGGACGTGGTGCAGGAGACATGGCTGCGGTGGTCGGGGGCGGACCGCGGCGAGGTGCGCGACCCCCGCGCCTACCTCGTCCGCATCGTCACGCGCCAGGCCCTGAATCGCCTGCGGACGGTCGCGCGCCGGCGCGAGGACTACGTGGGTGAGTGGCTGCCCGAGCCGCTGCTGACGGGCCCCGACGTGGCCGACGACATCGAGCTCGCCGAGAGCGTCTCGATCGCGATGCTCACCGTGCTCGAGACGCTCACGCCTACCGAACGCGCGGTGTTCGTCCTGCGCGAGGCGTTCGAGTTCCCCTACGGGGAGATCGCCGCGGCCCTGGACAGGACGCCGGCCGCGGTGCGCCAGGTCGCGCATCGCGCCCGCGAGCACGTGGCGGCGCGGCGGCCTCGCATCGAGGTCGATCGCGGCGAGCAGCAGGCGGTCGTCGAGCGCTTCATGGCGGCGGTCCGGACAGGCGATGTGCAATCGCTGCTCGACGTGCTCGCTCCGGACGTAGTCCTGATCGCCGACGGCGGCGGCGAGGCTCCCGCCTTCCGCGGGCCGGTTGAAGGCAGCGAGCGGGTCGCGGCGCTGCTCGGTCGTTTCAACGCCTACGCGCCCGATGCGGTGCTCGCCACGTTCCCGCTGAACGGCGCGCCCGGCGGGCGCATCGAGCGCGACGGCGAGCTCGAGACCGCGATCAGCCTCGGCATCGCCGGCGGACGGATCACGCGCATCTACGCGATCCGAAACCCGCACAAGCTCGGACGTATGGAGCAGGAGGCCGCGCTCAGCCGGTGAAGAGCCCAGGATGGATCGAATCGAGCTGCGCGCGATCGGTCGCGTCGTCTCGCCGCTGACGGACCCCGGCAGCGCTCCCAGGCAGGGAGACGAGGGCGCTCCGCCGGCGACGATCGCGATCGACTCGGACTACCTGGCGGGGCTGCACGGGGTCGAGGCCGGCGACGCCCTCATCGTCCTCACCTGGCTCGACCGCGCGGACCGGGAGGTCCTGAGCGTCCACCCGCGCGGTGACCCCGCGCGCGAGCCGCGGGGCGTGTTCGCCACGCGATCGCCGGACCGCCCCAACCCGATCGGCCTCCACCGTGTGGAGGTGGAGGCGATCGAGGGAGGGACGATCCGGGTCCGCGACCTCGAGGCCGTGGACGGGACGCCGGTGCTCGACCTGAAGCCGGTGCTGAGCGCCGACGTCGGCGAGCGCTAGGAGTTGGGCGCGGGCCGCCGCCCGTCGCGGCTGGCCGCCGCTCTCTCGGGCGTCGTCTGAGCTCTGACGTAAGCGCGGGGACGGTCGGCCGTTCGCGAGCACAACTTCTCGGGCGGTGTCCTGTCGAACACCCTCGAACCCGAAAGACAGGAGACCGCTCCCATGCGAAAGAAGTGGATACCGGCTGCGACGATGCTCGCGGCCCTTGCCGCGGGACTTGCGATCGCGGCGGGCGCGCTTGCAAGCTCGGCCCCGACCGTATCCGGCGAGTCCGCCGCGACGATCACCGACAACAGCGCGACCGTGTCCGCGTCGGTCAACCCCGGCGGACAGGAAACGACCTACGCGTTCGAATACGGCGCCGACACGCACTACGCGACCCAGCTGCCCGTCCAGAGCGCCGGAGCCGGCACGCAGCCGGTCACCGAGACCTCGCAGCTCGCCGGCCTGCGCCCGGGCACCGTGTACCACTACCGGCTGCTCGCAACGAACGCCGGTGGGACGACCGCCGGGCCCGACGCGACCTTCAAGACGACCGGCATCGCGCCGCCGGAACCGGCGCCCACCGCGCCGTCGACCGGTCCCGCCACCGCCGTCGGCACCGAAGGCGCGACCCTCAACGGGATCGTGAACCCGGCCGGCCTGGCCCCCGGCGAAACGCTCACGTACTACTTCCAGTTGGGCCCGTCGCAACCGTATGCGCTGCAGACGCCGGCGCAGACGATCACGGCCGGCAGCGCCCCGGTGCCGGTGAAGGCGCTCGTCACCGGCCTCGCGAGCACCACGACGTTCCACTACCGGCTCGTGACGGTGACAGCCGGCGGCAAGGCCGTCGTCGGCGCGGACTCCACGTTCTTCACGCTGCCGCGTGAACGGCTGAAACCTGCCAGCGTGATCGCGTCGGCCTCCCCGCGCTTTCAGCGCGCGATGCCGGACCGCGTCACGGTCTCCGGCCGCATGGTCCCGCCGAAGGGCCTGAGCAACTTCGTCGCCTGCCGCGGCTACTTCGACATCACCTTCAGGGTCGGGCAGGTCGCAGTGCAGTCTCTGCGGGCGGGCATCCACAAGGACTGCTCGTTCAGCCTCCCCGTCGTGTTCCACAACCGCAAGCGGCTGCGGGGCGGTCGGGTCACCGTGCACGTGCTGTTCGCGGGCAACCGCTTCCTGCACAGGCTCGAAGCTCCGGTCCAGACGATCCAGGTCGGGTGAGCACCGCTGCGTCCGAGCCGCCCGCCCCACGCGCGGGCGGCTCGGTCGCCGGCGCCCGGTGGGCGACTACGATGGGTACATGTCCAGCCAGACGTTGCCCGGCGGTGTGGTTCACGAGCTCCCGGCGGACCTGCGCGCCGCCCTTTTTGCGAACGCGACAGCGCTAGACGCCTGGAACGACATCACGCCGCTGGCGCGCAACGAGTTCATCTGCTGGGTGGAGGACGCCAAGCAGCAGCAGACGCGCGAGCGCCGGATCCGGCGTACCCGAGAAGAGCTGGAGGAAGGCCAGCGCCGCCCCTGCTGCTGGCCCGGGTGCAAGCACCGTGAGCGCGACGGCGGTCGCGGAAATGCGACGCCGTCGTCGATGTCGCAAAACCGCTAGACGCAGCCAGCCTCGCATGTCACGCTCGGCTGGTGACGATCGAGTTCGAGCACTGCTACCGCGCCGCCCGTGCCAAGGACCCCCGCTTCGACGGCTGGTTCTTCACTGCCGTGACCTCGACAGGCATCTACTGCCGCCCGAGCTGCCCGGCGATGACGCCGAAACGCGAGAACGTCCGTTTCTACCCGACTGCCGCGGCCTGCCAGCAGGCGGGGTTCCGCGCCTGCAAGCGCTGCCGTCCTGACGCCTCGCCGGGGTCGCCTGAGTGGAACGTCCGCGGCGACGTGGTGGCCCGCGCGATGCGACTGATCGCCGACGGCGTCGTGGATCGCGAAGGCGTGCCAGCGCTCGCGTCGCGACTGGGCTACAGCGCCCGCCAGCTGCAGCGGCTGCTCGGCGCGGAGCTCGGCGCCGGGCCGCTCGCGATCGCCCGCGCCCAGCGCGCGCAGACGGCGCGCACGCTGATCGAAGCAAGCTCGCTGACGATGGCCGAGATCGCCCTCGCCTCCGGCTTCTCGAGCATCCGCCAGTTCAACGAGACCGTCTCCTCGGTGTTCGCGCTCACTCCGACCGAGCTGCGCCGCCGGGCCAAGGGTGCGCTTGCCCCCTCCGCCGGCACGCTGCGCCTGCGGCTCGCGTTCCGTGGGCGGTTGAGTCCCGAGAACCTGTTCGGGCACCTCGCCGCAACGGCGGTGCCCGGGGTGGAGGAGACCCGGGACGGAAGCTACCGCCGGACGTTGCGGCTGCCATACGGGATGGGGATCGCCGAGCTCACGCCCGAGGCGTCGCACATCGGCTGCCGGCTGACGCTGGAGGACGTGCGCGACCTCGGCACCGCGATCGCCCGCTGCCGGTGGCTGCTGGACCTCGACGCCGACCCTGAGGCGATCGACGGCGAGCTGGGCTCCGACCCCTGCCTCGCGCGCTCGGTCGCGAGATGGCCGGGACGGCGCGTGCCGCGCACCGTCGACGGCGCGGAGCTCGCGATCCGGGTGGTGCTCGGGCAGCAGATCTCGACCGCCGCGGCACGGACGATCGCCGCGAGGATCGCGAGTGGATGCGGCGAGCACGTCGCTGATGCCGAGGGCGGGCTCTCACGCCTGTTCCCGGCGCCCGAGGCGCTGGTCGATCTCGAGGTCGGCATGCCCGCAGTCCGTCGCCGCACTGTCAGGACGCTCGCGGCGGCGCTCGCCGCCGGTGAGCTCGAGCTGACACCGGGGGCCGACCGCGCCGAGGCAATGGATGCGCTGCGGCAGCTCCCGGGCATCGGCCCCTGGAGCGCGCAGGTGATCGCGATGCGAGCGCTCGGCGATCCGGACGCGTTCCCGGCCAGTGACCTCGGGGTGCGCGCCGGCGCGGGCACGCTGGGTCTCCCGGCGGGCACCCGCGAGCTGACGGTGCGCTCGCAGCGGTGGAGCCCGTGGCGTGCCTACGCCGTCCAGCACCTCTGGGGCGCGACCTCGCACGCGATCAACAGCTGGCCGCCGGCAGAGGCGAGCTTCGTCGAGCGCGGTGAGCCCCCGCGGCGGGCCGCGGCCTAGGCCAGGATCCAAGCTGAGCGAGCGCGACGCCGCGCAGGATCAGCGCAGCGAGCGGAAGCCGGCGCGCACCTCCTCGGCGAACAGCTGCGGCTGTTCCCAGGCGGCGAAGTGACCGCCGCGATCGAGCCTGTTGTAGTGGATGAGGTTGTCGGGGTACGCGCGTTCCGCCCAGCTCAGCGGGGCTTCGTAGAGCTCGTCCGGGAACACGCTCATGGCGTACGGGATGGAGATGTCCTTGGCTTCGAAGAAGCCCGCCTTGTTCTCCCAGTAGAGCCGCGCCGAGGAGATGCCGGTGTTCGTCAGCCAGTAGAGGGTGATGTTGTCCAGCAGGTCGTCGATCGTGACATCGCCCGGAGGGTTGCCCTGCACGACCTTCCCTACGAGCCCGGGCTGCCCGGAGCCGTCGCCGTGGTCGAGCATGAAGGCGGCCAGGTCGATCGGGGAGTCCGAGAGCCCGTAGAGCGTCTGAGGCCGCGTGGACATGATCAGCGCGTATGCGGCGTGCTGCGCGTAGAAGGCGCTCAGCTGCGCGTAGGCGCGGCGCTCCTCAGTGGAAAGGCCGGGGGGCGGCGCGTCGCCGCGCACAAACCGTTCGGCGAGGTCGGCGGGTGCGGTGCCGGGCATGTTCGAGTGGATCGCGAGCAGCTCGGGCGCCGCCTGTTCGCCCATCGCCTGCGTCACGGCCGCGCCCCAGTCGCCGCCCTGCGCCACGAAGCGCTCGTAGCCGAGGCGCTTCATCAGCGTCACCCACGCCTGCGCTGTCCGCTGGGGGTCCCAGCCCGTGCCGGTCGGCTTGCCGGAGAAGCCGTATCCGGGCAGCGAGGGGATCACGACGTCGAACGCGTCGGACGCATCGCCGCCGTGGGCCGTCGGGTCGGTGAGCGGCGCGACGATCTTCAGCTGCTCGACGATCGAGCCCGGCCACCCGTGGGTGACGATGACCGGGAGCGCGCCCTCGTGCTCGGAGCGGACATGGATGAAGTGGATGTCGAGACCGTCGATCTCGGTGATGAAGTGGGGGAGGGGGTTGAGCAGCGCCCCGAGGCGCCCCCAGTCGTAGTCACTGCCCCAATGCCGGGCGAGCGCCTGGATCATCGCCAGCGGCACGCCCTGTGAGTCGTCGGGAGCCGTCTCGCGCTCCGGCCACCTCGTCGCCTGGATGCGCCTTTGCAGGTCGAGCAGATCCGCTTCCGGGAAGCTCGGGTCGAATGGCGCGATGGCCGCGGTCTCCGCGGTCGCGTTCTGCGGCGCTGTAGCCGACATCTCTTCCTCCGAGGTCTTTGTTGGGAGAGCCGTTTGCGGTTGAACCGCCCTGGAGGATCCGGCCTCACCGGGCCGGTCGCGCCCGTGTGGTCACTGGCCGGGCGCCCTGGCCCGGCAGGTGACTCATTCGACCCACTCAGTCCGGGAGATCCCGTGGTTTTATGCCTCAATCTGATATATCTATGAGATATGTCCGCTTCACGCGTCGACCTCACCGCCACCGGTCGGGTGGTGCTCGGCCTGATCCCCTTCGGCAGGCGCACCGGCTACGACATCAAGACCTTCGTCGACAGGACGACGCGCCACTTCTGGGCTGCGAGCTACGGCCAGATCTACCCCGAGCTCAAGCGCCTGGAGAAGCAGGACCTCGTTCGCGGGCGGCCGGAGCCCGCGGGCGGGCGGGCGCGCATCGTCTACGAGCTGACGGAGTCGGGCGATGCCGCGCTGAAAGCCTGGCTCTCCTCAGATGACGCGCCGCTGTATGAGCTCCGCGACGAGGGGATGCTGAAGCTGTTCTTCTCGGACAGCCTGCCCGAGCAGCGGATCGAGATCGTTCGTGCGATCCGCGCGCGGGAAGAACGCTCGCTCGCGCATCTGCTCTCGATCGAGCCGCACGCGAGCGAAGGCCCAGAGGGTGCCCGGCTGACGCTGCAGCTGGGCATCGGGCTGACCGAGTGGACGATTGACTGGTGCGAGGCGACCGAGCGCCGCCTTGCAATCGAGACACGGAAGGAGACACCGAGATGACCATCTCCAACATCGACCCCGCACTCGAGCGCAACCGTGGCTTCGCGGCCGCGGGCGGGCACGAGGGCGCCGTGGTCCTGCCGGCCCTGAACCTCTTCGTGATCACCTGCCTGGACCCGCGTGTGGACCCCGCGCATTTCCTCGGCCTCGACCTCAGCGACGCGATCGTCGTTCGCAACGTCGGAGGGCGTGTCACACCGGAGGTGATCAACGACGTCGCCTTCATCGGCCAGATCGCCGATGCCGTGCTGCCCGACGGGCCGCTGTTCGAGGTCGCCGTGATCCATCACACGCAGTGCGGCGCGGGTGCGCTCGCGGACGACACCTTCCGCCGCGACTACGCCGCGCGCATCGGCGCGGACGAGGCGTCGCTGCGCGAGCATGCCGTGCTCGACCCCGTCGAGACCGTCGAAGCGGACGTCGCGCGGCTGCGATCGGCCACCGCGATCCCTGCCCGGGTCACGGTGTCCGGGCACGTCTACGACGTCGTGACCGGCCTCGCGCGGACTGTCGTCGGTGCCGAGCCGGCGCTCACGGGGGCCGGGAAGTGAGCGGCGAGCGCTAGGCGGCCGCGGCCGCCGCGGCGATCCGCCCGGTCGCGAGCTCGACGGCCGCGGCGTGGGGCGTCACCCCGCGGGCGGCTGCGTGGTCGAGGATCTCGCCGAGCACGTCCTCGATCCGCCGGATGCGCTCCAGCGCGAGGTCGCGGTCATACCCGGTGAGCTCCATCGCGACGTTGATGAGCCCGCCCGAGTTCACGATGAAGTCGGGGGCGTAGAGGACACCGCGCGCGGCGAGCACGTCCGCGAGCTGGGGCGCGGCGAGCTGGTTGTTGGCCGAGCCGCAGACGATCCTGGCGCGCAGCTCGACGCTCGTGGTCTCGTCGATGGCGCCGCCGAGAGCGCACGGCGCGAGCAGGTCGACGTCCGCGCGCAGGGCCTCGGCGGGCTCCAGCCACGTGGCATCGAGCTCGGAGGCGAGGGCGCGCTTGCGCGGATCGACATCGGAGAGAACGAGCTGCGCGCCATCCGCGGCGACCGCGCGGGCGAGCGGCTCGCCGACGTGCCCCAGGCCGACGAGGGCCACTGTGCGCGAGTCGAGCTCGGGCGTCTCATAGACGGCGTTGCAGCACGCGCGCATCGCCGCGCGCACCCCGGAGGCCGTGAACGAGCCGGGATCGCCGCTGCCTCCGTGGTTCGTGGGCGCCCCGACGACATGGCGCGAGCGGCCCGCGAGGAAGTCCATGTCGGCTGCTCCCATGCCGACGTCCTCAGCGGTGATGTAGATGCCGTCGAGCATGTTCAGGCTGTCGGCAAAGTCTTCGAGCAGGGCTTCACGCGAGCCGCCGGCGAGGTCCAGCTCGGGGCCGGCGAAGATGACCGACTTGCCTCCCCCCAGCGGCAGCTGCGCGGCGGCTGCCTTCAGCGTCATCGCGCCGGAGAGACGCAGCGCGTCCTGCATCGCCTCGTCGAGGCTCTCGTAACGCCACAGCCTGCAGCCTCCCAGCGCGGGGCCGAGCACGGTCGAGTGCACGGCGATGATGATGTGCGCACCAGTGCGCCGGCCGCGGCGCTCGAGTACGAGCTCGTGCTCGCTTGCATCCGGCGCGCCTGCCGGCGCGGGTTCGCTTGTCAGGGTCGCGGTTGCCATCACGGGTCCTCCCATCGTTCGATCCGCTCACGGACCGTGCCGAGGAACTGCGCGGCAAGCGCGCCGTCAAGTGCTCGGTGGTCCCAAGAAAGGCAGAGGTTGGTCATCGGTCGGATCGCCACCGCGTCGCCTCCGTGGCCGTCGCCGACCGCGACGGGCCGCTTCACGACCGCCTCGAGGTCGAGGATCGCGACCTGTGGCTGGTTGATGATCGGCGTCGAGGCGATCGTCCCGTAACCGCCCGGGTTCGTGATCGTGAACGTGCCGCCACGCACGTCGTCGGCGTCCAGCTCGCCGCCGCGAGCCCGCCGGGCCAGCTCTGCGATGCGCTTGGCGAGCCCCTCGTGCGAGAGGTCCTGGGCGTCGTGGATGACCGGCACGATCAGACCGTCCGCGCCGAGCGAGACGGCGATGCCGAGGTGCACCTCGCGATGCACGGTGAGCATCTCGTCCTCCAGCGTCGCGTTGAGCTCGGGGTGCGCGCGCAGCGCTTCGATCACGCAGCGCGCCACGAACGGCAGGTAGCTCAGCTCGAGCCGCGTGCGCGCGGCCTCGATCCTCGACATGTCGGCTTCGGTGATCGAGGTGCAGTGCGCGGCGGTCTGCAGCGATTGGAGCATGTGGCCGGCGATCGAGCGGCGCATTCGCGAGAGGCGTTGCGGTTGGGCGCCGGCGGCGGGCTCCTCGCGATAGGGGCTCTCACTGTGAAGCGGCGGCTCGGTCCCGTTGGTGGCGGTGCGGGCCTCGAGGAACGCGAGCACGTCCTGCTTTCGCACGCGGCCGTCGCGGCCGGTTCCGGTGACCGCGCCGAGGTCCACACCCTCACGCTGCGCGATGCGCACGACCACCGGCGAGTAGTGCCGGCCGGCGCCTGCGGGCGCCGCCTGTGTGGGGGGCCCGGGGTTGGCGTCTCGCTCGGGCGGTTCGGCGCCGGCGCCTGGATCGGGCGGTTCGGCGGCCGGCTCGGAGTCGGCGCCTGGCTCGGGCCGCTCGGCGGCAGGCCCGGAGTCGGCGCCCGGCTCGGGCCGCGCGGCGGCGGGCTCGGCGCGCGACGGCGTCGGGTCGGCCGGCTCGCCGCCGGCCTGCTCGGCGGCCGCGGGCACGTCGGGCTCGATGCGTGCCAGCGGCGTTCCCACCGGCACCGTCTGCTCCGGCTCGACGAGCAGCTCCGCGACGATGCCGGACGCCGGGGCGGGCACCTCGCAGTCGATCTTGTCGGTTGTTATCTCGCAGATCGTCTCCTCCGCCTCCACCCGCTCGCCCGGACGCTTGTGCCAGAGCACGAGCGTCCCCTCCGTGACAGAGACACCCATCTGCGGCATCGTCACCTCGACGGTGCCGGTTGCTTCAGTAGGCGAGGAGCTCACGGCACGCCTCCCTGATGTCCTCCGGCTGCGGCAGGACCGCGCGTTCGAGTGGGGGGGAGAAGGGGATGGGGACGTCGGGCGCGGCGACACGCACGACCGGGCCGTCGAGGTGCTCGAACCCCCGCTCGGCGATCAGCGCCGCGACCTGTGCGCCGGCGGCGCACGTCGCGTTCGCCTCGTCGACCACGACCACCTTCGAGCAGCGTTCGACCGAGTCGAGGATCGCCTGCTCGTCGAGCGGCACCAGCGAGCGCAGGTCGAGCACCTCGATGCTCGCGCCGTCGAGGTCGTCGGTGGCTTCGAGCGCCGACCACACCATCGCGCCGTGGGCGATCACGACGAGGTCGGATCCCGGGCGCGCGACGCGCGCCTTCATCTCGGTCACGTAGCGGCCCTCCGGCACCTCGCCCTTCACGCGGCGGTAGAGGTTCTTGTGCTCGAGGAAGCAGACGGGGTTCGGATCGCGGATCGCCGCGCTCAGCAGCCCCTTCGCGTCCTCGGCGGTCGCCGGGGCGAGCACCTTGATGCCGGGCGCGTGCATGAACCACGCCTCGGGGTTCTGCGAGTGGAACGGCCCTCCCGAGAAGCCGCCTCCCGAGGGCAGGCGGATGGTGATGGGGACCGCGAGCCGCTGGCGGTAGTGCATCTTGCCGGCGACGTTGACCAGCTGGTCGAAGCCGCACGAGATGAAGTCGGCGAACTGCATCTCGCACACCGGACGCATGCCGACGACGGCCGCTCCCACCGCCGTGCCGACGATCCCCGACTCCGCGAGCGGGGTGTCCATCACGCGCTCGGTGCCGAACTCCTCCTGGAACCCGTCGGTCACCTTGAAGGCGCCGCCGAACGCGCCGACGTCCTCGCCCATCACGAACACCCGCTCGTCGGCGCGCATCTCCTCGCGCAGCCCGTCGGAGATCGCCTGCAGGTAGGTCAGCTCAGGCATCGTCCGCCTCGGCGTCGAACCCGCTCCACGGCGCAAGCCCATCGCCCAGCGGCTGGGGCTCGCCGACGCAGAACACGCCCTCGCCGGCGCTCGCCGGGTCGGGCATCGGCGAGTCGAGCGCCTGCGCCGCGGCCTGGGCGATCTCCTCGGAGACCTGCTCGCGCAGCGCCGCGACATCGACGCCGAGCCCCGCCAGGCGGCGCTCCTGGCGGTCGATCGGGTCGCGCTCGCGCCACTCCTCGACCAGCGCGGTGGGCACGTAGCGCATGTCGTCGTGAGCGGCGTGGCCGTGCATCCGCATCGTCACGGCCTCGATCAGCGTCGGTCCGGCGCCCGCGAGCGCGCGCTCGCGCGCCCGCCGCGTCGCTTCGAAGACAGCCTCGACGTCGTTGCCGTCGACGCGCTCGCCGGGGAACCCGTAGGCACGGGCCCGCTCGACCGGATCGACCGCGAACTGCAGGGCCAGCGGCGTCGAGTAGGCGTACTGGTTGTTCTCCAGCACGAAGATCACGGGCAGCCTCTGCACCGCGGCCCAGTTCAGCGCCTCGTGGAAGTCGCCGCGAGAGGTGGCGCCGTCCCCGACCCAGGTGATCGCGCACCGCGCCTCCCCTCTCATTTTGAACGCCATCGCCATCCCCGTGGCGACGAGCATCATGTCGGGCAGCATCGAGACCATCCCGACGCAGCCGAGCTCGGGATCGCCGAAGTGCACGTTGCCCTCGCGGCCTTCGGTCACCCCGCCGGCGCGGCCCATGTACTGGGCGAGGATGCGGACCGGCGAGACGCCACGCACCAGATGCGCGGCGAGATCACGATGGAGGATGCACAGGCGGTCACGCGGGCCCATCGCGAAGGCCGCGCCCGCGGAGATCGCCTCCTGTCCGTACCCGTCGTAGAAGGACCCGGGCACCTTGCCCTGCCGGTACAGGGACATCGCCCGTTCCTCGATGCCCCTCATCAGGAGCATGTGGCGCATCAGCGCCATCCGGTCTGCGCTGCTCAGCTGCCCGAGATCCGACGGGATCGCCGTCGGCTCCGTGCCGGGCCGAACTTCTGTCGCCATGGGCCTTTGACCTCTCTCGGGCCCGTCGGGGTCTCCGGCCGGACCCGTCCGGCGCCTGCGGAGTACCCGCCTGCGCCTCGTGGCTTATTCGGTTGTGGCGGTTATCACTTACCCGCATCGACCATGCTAGACGCGGGGAGGACAGATCCCCGCTCCTTCTCGGCGGACGTCCGGGGGATACCCGCACGCGCAGATGCGGGCGGGCCGTATTCGGATGTGCCCGCCCGGCCGCCACGCTGTCAGAGTTCGACCCACAAGAGAAAGGAGCAGCGATGAAGCTTCTGGTGGTGCGATACGGGCGGCAGCTGGGCAGCGACGATCCCGAGCAGGCGCGCGCCTTCCTCGCCGCGGCCGAGAAGATCGCGGGTCTTCCGGGCCTGCAATGGAAGCTCTGGGCCTATGACGACGCCGAGCAGGTCGCGGAGAGCATCTACATGTTCGACAGCGCCGAGCAGGCACGCGCATGGGGCGATGGGCCGATGAAGGCCGCGCTCGGCAGCCATCCCGGCATCAGCGACATCGAGGTCCGCTACTACGACGTGGATGAGCAGTTGAGCGCGGCCACGCGTGCGCCGCTGGTCGCGGCGCAGGTCTGAGCGGCCACCCTGGCCGGCGCGCGGCACCTCGTTGCGCCGCGCGCCGGTCGAAGGGCCTGCCGGCGATCTCCGGGTCCGCTCTCCGGGTGATCTACGCTCGTGAGCGCATGGCACGCGGCGGCCGAAAGCAGCCTTCGAGGAGATGTCCTCTCACGTGAGCGAGCCACGTGAGGAGCTGCGCATCGGCTTCCTGAGCTTCGGCCACTGGCAGCGCGCGGAGTGGTCGCGAACGCCGACCGCGAAGGACGCGCTCGATCAGACGATCGAGCTCGCGCAGGCGGCGGAGGAGATCGGGATCGACGGCGCGTTCGTGCGCGTGCACCACTTCGCTCGCCAGCTCGGCTCGCCGTTCGCTCTGCTGGCCGCGATGGGGGCGCGCACGAGCAGGATCGAGCTCGGGACGGCGGTGATCGACATGCGCTACGAGAACCCGCTCTACATGGCCGAGGACGCAGGCGCCGCCGATCTGATCGCGGGCGGGCGGCTGCAGCTGGGCATCAGCCGCGGCTCGCCGGAGCCCGTCCTCGACGGCCCGGAAGCGTTCGGCTTCCCGGACGCGCAGGGCGAGGCCGGGGCCGCGCTCGCGCGGGCGCACACCGAGCTGTTCCGCCGGGCGATCGCCGGGGAGGGTGTCGCCCGGG